>Ga0307377_10008837_pt1 | contig 10167 bp, 14 predicted proteins | sample TR3MG_FD_202535 | JGI IMG/M metagenome (GOLD analysis project Ga0307377, IMG submission 202535) | Soil microbial communities from Risofladan, Vaasa, Finland - TR-3 | ecosystem: Environmental > Terrestrial > Soil > Coastal area > Acid sulfate soil | place: Finland: Risofladan, Vaasa | collected... | reverse complement strand
GAATGGGAACAAGGATAGCGATATTCATTGGCTATGCGAGCAAGCATTAGCGGCCACGCCGCAGGAAGGGGTGAGTAAATTAGATGGAAACAAGACAAACAGCGACACGCAAGTCTGAGTGGATGCAAAAATCAAAATGGATACAGCGTCAATTCACAAGGGCAGAATCTGGTTCTGTTCCGCTAAGGAACGGTCAGGTAATACCCTTAAGGTACGCTTTTAGGTGTCTGTATTGCGGAGAGTTCTTCAATCAAAAAGAAGCCGAGAGGCATTTCGGTAAAACAAGAATACAATATAATAGCGAGAGGGCCCGTGACACGTCCCAGACAGCGATAAATATAATAACTTATAGTGCGGCGGTACATGGCGGGGACAAGGTCCCTGATGCTGTACTTGACAGGTAACAGAGTCCTGCCCGCCGCATATTTTTAAGAAAGGCAAGGTGAATAATGATAATTTGGCTAGTAATGGCGCTTATGACTTCTATTACTATCAGTGGAAAAACAGATGAGTGGTATGAAACTGTATTGGTATTTTTGTTATGTCTTATCCTCTGGCCTGTTATAATAGGTGCCGTGGTAAAAGAGATATATGAGGCGACACAATCGCAGAAAGAGAGTAAATAATGTGGAATAAGATTTATCGATGGCTGTTCGGAGAAAAGAAGCAAAGTAATGTTATTTTCACGAATAGCGAGGACGGATGCGGCATATCATGGGAAGACGCTAAAGAAGATGCCGAAAATGGATGGAAGGTGAGATACCATTTTTGGCCGCCGGACGACTATGTAGCAATGGATAAAAACTTGAAGTATCTCATGCGTTATGTTGCAAAAGAAAATGCATTTTATCTCTTTGCCAAAGAAGATTCCGATAAACTAATTGGTATGGCATGGGAGAGATGCGGGAGGGCAAACGAAGGGAGTGAATGATCTATAAATATAGAAACCAATGAATAAAAAACGAGCTAAAACCCCTTTGTTGTCGGATAATATACCATAACCTTAAACCGAAAGGGTACAAAAATGCGAATGGAAATACCAAGAACCAAAGCACTTCAAATTCTATCTGTTTTAGGGTTTGAGTCTATGGTGAAACAACCTAATAAGGTATTAGCTAAACGCTTACTTAACATCGACTCCTACATCACTCCGGAAACGGTATTTGTTGATGAGGATTTAGATTTGATAGACGAAATGGCCTTGGCTGATAGCATCACGGTTACTGGGGAGATGGATGTTCCAGCTCCTCGTAAAAAGAAAAAGAAAATTGAAAAAATGCAGGAGGACCTTGTTAAAGAAAAACCTGCTATCTGCCAACCCTTAGATGACGCTTTGAAATCAATATCTTCTGACGCACCTATCCCTCCTAAAAAGGTATCCTCTACTAAACCTGCCCAGTCCAGTAAGAGGAGAGGCAGAAGTCCAGGGATAGGTGCTACTATTATCGAAACTCTGAAAAAAGGACACTATACCAAAAAAGAGATTCACATGGTATTGCAACAAAAGTTTCCTGAGCGTTCCGCCAGAGCAATGAAAAACACGGTGGACTCCCAAGTACCTACAGGGATTCGAAAAGAAAAAGGCATCGAAGTTCTCAAAGATTATGAAAATAAATACTATATCGAAAAGGAATAGCATGTATAAAGTATGTAAACGAATAGAAGTAGCAGGATGTCATTGCCTTGCCCTACCTTATGACTCCAAATGTACCAACAGGCACGGACACAACTGGATAATTACCGTAAACATAGAAGGGAATGAATTAAACCCTCAGGGAATGTTAATCGATTTCACCCATATTAAAAAGGTAGTTAATCAATTGGACCATGCGGACCTTAATGAGGTATTCTGTGACAAGATAAATCCTACTGCAGAAAATATAGCTGAATGGGTCTATGCTCAAGTGAATGCGGTGGTATATGATCAGTGGCATGAAAGCGCCTCCATAGAAGCTCGAAGCAAAGACCCGCATGCGTCCCAAGAGGACATTGAACAGGATGCTTTAGAAATCCTTCAATTTCAAAGCATCCCTCAAGTAACCTTAGTTAGCATACAAGAAAGTGAAGGGAATGTTGCATGTTATATCCCGTAAATGAGATATTTTATTCCATTCAGGGCGAAGGTCGATGGGCGGGTTCACCTGCAGTCTTTGTCCGTTTGGCTGGTTGTAATTTGGAGTGTTCCTGGTGCGACACGGACCATTCCACTAAAGAGAACATGACGACTGGTCAAGTGGCTACCTCCATATGTGCGGAGTTAGCTAAAAAGAATTATTTTCAAAATGTAGCTCCTCTCCAATTAGTCCTTACGGGTGGAGAACCTACCATTCATGATTTGGAAGAACTCCTCTCCCGATTGAAGACCTATGGTTTCGAACGCATAGCAATTGAAACAAATGGTACTAGACCAGAGTATTTAGTCTTTTTAGTAGAAAAAAAACTGTTGGATTGGGTGACTTTTTCACCTAAACCTACTTGTCTATACAGCATACCTCAACTGGAATTATTGATGAAAGTTACGGACGAAGTTAAGGTGGTGTTGGATGGTGTAATTAAACCTGAGAATTTTATATTTGAAAAACCCAAGAAGCGGGGGCTATTATATATTCAAGCCTGTTCCGAGAATTATCCTCCTGCGGTAGAATATGTTTTGACTCACCCTGAATGGAAACTAAGTGTGCAAACTCAAAAGATTATAGGAGTGTTATAATGTCTAATAATTTAACTTGGGCTGATTGCGAGGTACAAGCTATTTGTATAGCCGACCGGATTTGTGGGGACAACAGAACCAAAAACAACCCAATTCAACTTTATGGGGTACCTCGGGGTGGAGTTTATCCTGCCTTAATGGTTCAAGGCATCCTAGGTAGGAGGGGGTACCATTGTTCCATAGTAGAAGATCCAATCCGTTGCGATATTATTATTGATGATATCATCGATAGCGGAGCAACTAGGAACGGAATGATAGCGTTGTATCAAAAACCTTTTTATGCTTTGGTGGATAAAACAGACCCTACAACAGTATTTCCTACTCCTGATGATTGGATTGTTTTTCCTTGGGAGCTAATGGGTGATGAACAAGGACCAGAACAGAACATCGTTCGTGTTTTGGAATACCTAGGAGAGGATTCTAAACGTGAAGGTCTTTTAGAGACCCCCAAAAGGGTTATCAAATCTTTTGACACCTTATATGGTGGATACAAAATGAAGGTGGAAGATTGTTTTAAAGTATTTGAGGAGGATGACTCTGATGAAATGGTTGTGCTTAAAAATGTGGAATTTTATTCAACGTGCGAGCACCACATGCTACCTTTTTTTGGTAAAGCCCATATAGCATACATTCCAAACGGCAAAGTCATTGGAGTCTCGAAGTTGGCGAGAATACTCGAGGTCTATGCGAGGCGATTGCAAATCCAAGAAAGGCTCTGCCAACAAGTTACGTCCGCCATCGAAAAAGCCTTAAGCCCTAAAGGGGCGGCTTGCGTGTTAGAGGCTCAACACTTCTGCATGACTTCCCGAGGAGTTCAGAAACAAAACTCTATCATGGTTACTTCCTCTGTTACGGGGGAGTTCCGTTCTCAAAAAGAAACTAGAGCTGAATTTATGGGACTGATAGGAAAATGAACGACTTTTCCGTAATAATCTTGATGCTGTATGGATGGGTTTGTGGATTAATTACTATGTATTTTTGGATGAAGAGATGATAATATACTACTCCGGTGTAAAGAACATTATTGAAACAGAGCAAGCCAAGTCTAGGGATGATAAAATTCATATCATGACTTCCTTTCACGAGCTTAAAGGTAGGAAGCTGCCTGATTTCTTAGAAGAAATGAAAACCGATAGAAAGAAAAAGGAAAAGAAATGTGCTCCATAAGCGGATTCTTAAGAACCTATAAGGCGAAGGATGAGCATTTCAAAGAAGTGCTTGACATAATGGATACCATTATTCAGAATGCCACGGATAGAGGTAGGGACTCCTCGGGACTGGCTATATTCCGACCAAATTACGACAACTCCCCCAGAGAAATTAAAATACTATCTAAATATAACCACCAGCTAAAGAGGAGAATGGGAGGAGAGACTCTTCCTCCTTATCGGTGTCTTATCAATAATAATAGAGCGGAACCTACTACAGAGTATGTTCCAGTCAAAAAGTTTTCTGATGTCCAACCTTTTCATTCAAACCGTTGGTGGGTAGCCCATAATGGAGTTATCTGTAATGATGCTGAATTTGCTGGTCGTTGGGAATTAGATACCGACATAGACACCGCCATTATTCCTCCGCTTCTTGAAGATGAAGGAATGACATGGGGTGTTTTGCAGCAGTTAAAAGGGTCTATGGCTTTGGCTATGGTGGATAAAATGGACCCCGAAACAGTTTATTTATATAGAGATTACAAACCCTTATATGTAATGTACCATTATGAATTGGCTACTTGGTTCTTCACCAGCCTACCTAAGTATTTTCCTTTTAGTGAGTATACCGAAAAGGTGAAGATTTTGGAGGTTCCCGCTTTCAGTCTTTGCTCCTTAAGTGCGCAAGATGGATTTGAAATAATTACAAGAAAACCAGAACCAACAGATAAAAAAGCCATAGTAGTGTGTAGCGGGGGTTTGGATTCTACTACCGCAGCAAAGCAAGCTCAGCTGGACGGATATGAAATTCATTTGGTCCATATGACCTATGGATGTCAAGCGGAGGAAAAGGAAATGGCGGCTATTATAAAAATAGCGGAAGCCCTCCATTGCACTTATGAATTTGTTGATGTAGATTGGTTGAAGCAACTCGGTGGTTCCTCCCTAACAAATGGAGGAGAAATTAAGTCAGGAGAAACTGGAGCTGAGTATTGTCACGAATGGGTGCCTGCTCGTAATCTTCTTTTCTTATCTATGTGCGCGGCTATCTCCGAAGTGAAAGGGGCTTCCAAAATATATATGGGACTGAATCTGGAAGAAGGTGGAGCCTACCCTGATAACACCGTGGAGTTTTATGAGAACTGTAATAGAGCTCTCATCTACGGAACCCTTAACCAAGTTCAAGTAGTGAATCCTTTGGGAAATTTAATGAAATGGGAGATTGTTAAAATGGCTTTAGAGATAGGAGCGCCCATTCATTTATCGTGGTCTTGCTATAAAGGGGACGAGAAACCATGTGGTAATTGCGGTCCATGTTACATGCGTAAAAAAGCATTTAAGATGAATAAAATACAGGACATGATTGAATACCAGGAGTAGTAATGCAAGTACAAACACACTTTTTGGATTCAGGAGCCTTCTCTCAAATCTTAGCTAGCCAGAAGTGGAGGGTTAAGCATAGGAAAGCAGGAGAATGGGACTATTATAATACTCCGGAATTCTTTGCCTATGTTGATGAGTATGCCGCTTTTGTTAAAAAGCATTATGAAATGACCGACGTATATGCCAGTATGGATGTTATCGGTAATCCAGAATTGACTTGGAAGAATCAGAAGTACCTAGAAGATAAACACGGTCTTTCTCCTCTCCCTACCATTCATTATGGAACAGACCCCATTTGGATAGAGAAGTATCTTAAAGCGGGATATAAGTACATAGCTTTAGGTGGCCTAGTGGGTGGGGCGGATGCAGATGGTTTTATTCCTTGGTTGGATAGAAGTTGGAGGGTAATTTGTAATACACCCAATAGAATGCCTCGAGCCAAAGTTCATGGATTTGGGGTTACCTCTTTCTTTGCAATGACTCAATATCCCTGGTACAGCGTAGATTCCACTTCTTGGTTGAAGTTGGCGGCTTATGGTAAAATGCCTGTTCCTTATCCCGCCAAAGGAGATAAAAAGGGTTTTCGTTTTACTGGTCCTCCTATGATTATTAGAGTTACTTGGCCTCCACATCTATCTAAAACGGAAGAAGAGCATGATTTGTTAGTAACGGGAAAGGCCTTTACTAAGAAAGCCAGTAAACGAAACTCCACTCGACATTATTATGCAATGAGTGAGGAGGAACGAGCCAATGTTGATAATTGGATAGAGCATATTAAAGTACCCATGGGAAGATATAACGAAGCCCAGGAAAAGGTTGTGGAGGATGGACTTCAAAATCATCATACTTATAGAAATTTAGCTTGCATGATGTACTTCCAGGAACTTATTAAACAACTACCTCCTTATCCTCAACCATTAAACCGTCCAATAAAAGCTGTGTTTTTTCCGGAGTTGTTATGAGCCGACCTAAACCAAAAAAAGCTGGAGTTTTTTTCCCTGAGCATCAAGAAGGGGGAAAGAATAGAAATAAACGATTAACTCCCGAACAAAGGAATACTATATTCCAATCCGCTATGAGGGACAAATCCTTTATTCAATTGGGTTTGGAGTATAAAAAAAACGCAAAGTCCATTGAAAGGATATGTTATCGAATAGCCTCTAATGGTAACAAAGAAATGAACCAAAAGATTCATTTTGTAAAAAGAGAGGGGAATAGGTTACTCAGTATTAACCAAGTAGCCAGTCAATTTATCGAATATCAATTATATTTGGTAAAGAAAAAACGAACCGTGGAAGAGGTGTCTAAGTTGATTGGAGCCTCTAAAAAATTAATCAAAGACCATATCCGTTCAAAGGGATGGGGTCAAACCAAAGCCCAACTAGGAGCATTTGAAGATGAAGATTAAGCGTGAAGAGATGTTAAAAGAAATCAATGCAGTGATGCCAGGTTTATCTGATAGGGAAATTATTGAGCAATCCTCTTGTGTGGTATTTATGAATGGAAATATATGTACCTACAATGATGAGGTTGCCTGCTCCTACCCTTCCAAAATAAATATCGAAGGGGCGGTAGTAGCCATGCCGATGGTGAATATCCTGGAGAAGCTAACTGAGGAGTATATAGACGTGGAAACTACGGACTCCTCAGTCCTTATCCGAGGGAAGGCTAAACGAGCCACCATCCGAATGGAAAAGGAAGTTCATCTTCCTATCGCTAATATTGAAAAACCTGGTAAATGGAGTAAGCTGGGGAAGGGTTTTAATGAGGCTTTGAACTTGGTACAGGCTTGTGCAGGAAAGGATGATAGCCAATTCCTCTTAACCTGCGTTCATATCCATCCCGATTATATCGAGGCTTGTGATAATGAACAGGTCGCTAGGTTTAATGACAAGACCGGATTTTCCTCAGAGTTGATGGTTCGGAGAGATAGTATTAAGCATATTGTTTCCCTGGATATGACTCACGTCAGTGAAACCAAAAACTGGGTTCATTTTAAGAACCCCTCGAATCTGATATTAAGTTGTAGAAGGTACAACGACGTTTATCCTGATATGTCCCCCATTTTGAAAGTCAGCGGTTCTCCTTTAACTCTTCCAAAAAGCATAGGTGAAGCTGTTGGAAGATGTGAAGTATTCTCTTCAGAATCCACTGATGACAATCTCCTAACTGTGGAGTTGAAAAAGGGGAAACTACGAGTCAAAGGGGAAGGAGCGCATGGTAATTTTATCGAAAGCAAAAAAATTAAATATGAAGATGCAGATTTGTCCTTTCGTATTGCTCCTTATCTTTTGGTTGACCTGGTGGATAAGCACAATCAATGCGAGGTCACTTCCAACCGATTAAAAATCACCCTCGGTAAATTAGATTATGTAACGGTTTTAACCGTACCGAAGGCAGAGCCTGCTCAAAAGAAAGCCAAAAAAGACAAAAAGAAGTCTAAAACCAAATGAGCGGATTCTTCTCACAATCTAAAATAACCCAGGATGCCCCAACTAATCGTATTGCTAAATGTGGTAGTTGCGGACTTTTCAAGGGGGCGAATAACCCTAAAATGGGTTTATACGGCAAAGGCCGAAAATCCATCCTTTTTATAGGGAGCTGTCCCACCAAGCAGGATGATATAAGAGGAATGCCTTTGGGAAGTAGACCTGGTATTAAATTGAAAAAGGTATTAGATTTCCTAGGACACAGCCTTAAAAAAGATTGTTGGGTGACTAATGCCGTTATATGTCATAGTCCAGAGGACCTTACCTCCCTTCAATTGGATGCGTGTTCCGCTAATCTAATGAGAACTATTAAAGAAAAGAAACCCAACGTCCTAGTATTACTGGGGGAAGACCCCACCATTTCTTTATTTAGTAGATTACGAAAAGAAACTATTTCAAGCGGGGCTCCTTATCTGGGTATGTGTATTCCCAATCAAGAACTAAATACTTGGATTATCCCCACTTATCATCCAGAGGAAGTAATAGAAAAACCCGATGTTCTTAAAGAAAGATTGTTTCGCAAAGACATTAAAAAGGCCTTTTCAAAGAGCAAAGCCCCTCCTTTTGGCACTCCTCCAAATTATAGGAAAGAAGTAGAGGTCATAACCCGACCTTCCAAGGCCTCCAAAATACTTCAAGGGATGACCCGCCAATTAGCCCCTATAGCTTTTGATTATGAAACTAACTGTCTTAAACCAGAATATAAGGGAGCGGAGATTAAATCTTGTTCAGTATGTTGGGGAGGGAAGACCACGATAGCTTATCCTTGGAAGGGGGAGGCAATAGATGCCACTATTGAATTATTGAAAGCCCCTCATGCTAAAATAGCTAGTAATCTAAAATTTGAACACCGTTGGTCCAAAAAGATTCTTGGAATCAAAGTTAAAAATTGGATGTGGGATACAATGATAGCCTCTCATGTTATAGACAATAGACCTGGTATCACTTCCTTAAAATTCCAAGCCTTCGTTTTGCTAGGTCAAGGTAACTATAATAGACATATTGAGCCTTATTTAGAGTCCAAGAAAGGGGAACATCTTAATAATATTCAGGAAATTGAGATTGAGGATTTGTTATTGTATAATGGTTTAGATTCTTTGTTGGAGTATAAAGTAGCGGTAAACCAAATGAGAAGATTAGGAGTGAAAATATGAATAATGGAAAAATTAGGGAAGGGGATATTTTCAAAAGGGATGGTGCTTTTATTCTCGTACAAGGTTTTGAAAATGAGGATGAGGATAGCTTCGCTCAAGTAAAAATGTTTGATTCCATAGGGTTGTTTGTAAAAGAAGATTGCGTGAATGTGCTCGCTTTATACCAAATGAGATTCATTAAAAACATATCGGAAATTGCATGATAGCCCAAGCCACCACTATTGACGCTTACAAACTGATGCATGAAGGAGTTCTTGCTCTAGCTCAAGTCGAAGCTAATGGCATGAAAATTGATTTGAATTACCTGGACAACGCTTTGAAAGAAAATAGTAAAAAGATAGCAGTTCTTTCGGAGGAAATCAAATCCGACAAAGTCGTCAAAGTTTGGAAAAAAAGATTTGGTACTAAAACCAATCTAGATAGCGGTGACCAATTAGGTAAAGTTCTATTTGATAGTTTGGGATATGAGTGTAAGGAAAAAACGGACAAAGGTAAACCTAAAACGGATATAGGTTCTCTAGAAACACTGGACATACCTTTTGTAAAGAAGTATCTTTATCTGAAAAAACTAAAGAAAGCACAAGCCACCTATCTCAAAGGGATTAAAAGGGAAACTTGTAATGGTTTTCTTCATCCTGTATTTAATCTACATATAGCCCAAACTTTTAGGTCTTCTTCTGACTCCCCTAACTTCCAAAACCTGCCCATACGAGACCCTATGATGGCGGAGCTCATTCGTAGATGTTTTATACCTAGGAAGGGTGGAAGAATAGTAGAGACGGATTATAGCGGTATTGAGGTGCACGCCGCAGCTTGGTATCACAAAGACCCTGTAATGTTAAGCTATATATGCGACCCGTCCAAGGACATGCATAGGGATATGGCAGCCCAATGCTATAAATTAAGCACTAAACAAGTAACCAAATTAATACGATACTGTGGTAAAAACAAGTTCGTATTTCCACAATTCTACGGGGATTGGTACCTTAGCTGCGCTCCAGCTCTTTGGTCTTCCATTGACCAATTAAAGCTGGAGACAGCTAAGGGAACTCCTCTCAAGGAACATTTAGCCAAAAAAGGAATATATGATTTGGGTTCCTTAAACCCAAAAGTGTCTCCTGTAAAAGGAACCTTTGTTCATCATATAATGGAGGTGCAAGAGGACTTTTGGGGAAGGCGTTTTAAAATCTATACTGATTGGAAAAACGATTGGTGGGAAAGCTACAGAAGAACAGGAAAGTTCCAAACTTTAACAGGATTTGAAATTTCCGGTTGGATGAAAA
>Ga0307377_10008835_pt1 | contig 10168 bp, 10 predicted proteins | sample TR3MG_FD_202535 | JGI IMG/M metagenome (GOLD analysis project Ga0307377, IMG submission 202535) | Soil microbial communities from Risofladan, Vaasa, Finland - TR-3 | ecosystem: Environmental > Terrestrial > Soil > Coastal area > Acid sulfate soil | place: Finland: Risofladan, Vaasa | collected... | reverse complement strand
GCAGTAATTTTATAAACATCTCAAAATAAACAAGATGCAGACGGTAAAATATTACTAAATGGTAAACTACCCCGCGTAAAATGACGGAAAAGTGCGATTTTATAGCCGTTTTTGAGGGGCAAACAGGCCCTTTTCGCCCCATCGCGACGAAATTTTTGCGCGCTCCTGCGGCGCGTTACTTGCTCGGCAAAATATCGAAATCAATGTGGCGGATCGTGCCCCTGAAGGGAAACGGGCTCTGGTAAGCGCCGACCGGCGAGGCGCTGTCCTCGCCCACATCGAACGTATCGTCGAATGAGAAAGCCATCGGCACCGTCTCCGGAATCCGCGCCTCGCCCACGGCCTCACCGTTCACCAGCAGCGTCGCCTCTGCGCCCTCGCCGCGTCCGCCACCATCGTAGGCAAAATGAAGCTCGATCTTTGCCGGTCCCGGCCCGAGCGCTCGCGGAGAAACAATCGTTGTCACACGCCGGCCGAAATAGTTGTAGGTGTAAGTCGGCTTTCCGTCCTTGATGAACAGCGAAAAGCCGCCGCTCTCGGCGCCGTCGGCCAGCAGCACGCCGTCGCCGCCCGAAGCTGGAATATCCACGTACGCCGCAATGGTATGAGAATGATTTTCGTAGGCCGGCGTGAGCGAAACATACAAGTGGCCCGTGCCGGTGTAGTAGGTAAAGTGCGTCCCAGTGGGTCGCTGCTGGCGTCCGCCCATACGCGGATCGAGCGGATACACCTGGTTCCGCTTTGCCTCCACGTCGAAGAGCGCCTGCAACTGCTTCACTTTGTCCGGATATTGAGCCGCCAGATTGTCGGCCTCGGAGTAGTCCTTGTCCAGGTCGTAGAGCTCCCATGGCTGCCGCATCATGCTCTCAGGAGCGTCACTGTAAATCCACGGCAGAATGCCGCTGCGCGCTCCCGCGATCCATCCATCGCTGTACATGGCGCGGTTGCCCAGCATCTCGAAGTATTGCGAGGTACGCGTGGCGGGCGCATCGGCCGAGGCAAACGTGGACATCATGCTGACCCCGTCCACGCGCTGCTGCTTTACGCCATCCACTTCCACCGGCTCGGGAATCCCCGCGGCGGCGAGGATCGTCGGCGCAACGTCGACAACATCCTCAAACTGCGTGCGAATCCCGCCTGCGTCCTTCACCCGCTTCGGCCAGTACACAACCATCGGATCGCGCGTACCGCCCAGGTGAGACGCAATGCGCTTGCCCCACTGAAACGGCGCGTTGCCAGCCCATGCCCAGCCGACGGGATAATGCGGCGCGGTATGCGGCCCGCCCAGTTCATCCAGCCTGGCCAGCGTCTCGGCCGTGTTGTCCGGAATGCCGTTCGCCTGCGCCATCATGTTGGCGGTGCCGTAGAGTCCGCCTTCAAGGCTCGCGCCATTGTCGCCGGCGATATAGAGGACGAGCGTGTTGTCGAGTTGGCCTGTCTCCGCGATGGCGTCGATCACCCGGCCCAGCTCGTGATCGCTCTGCGCCGTGAAGCCCGCATACACCTCCATCAGCCGCTCGGCCACCTTCTTCTGCCCCGGCGTCAGCGAATCCCAGGCAGGAATCTCCGCCGGACGCGGAGTGAGTTTTGTGTTTTCTGGGACCACGCCCAGCTTCTTCTGGCGCGCCAACACAATCTCTCGATAGCGGTCCCACCCCATGTCAAACTGGCCCTTGAACTTATCGATCCACCCCTTCGGCGCCTGAAGAGGCGCGTGGCTGGCTCCCGGCGCGTAGTACATGAAAAATGGCTTGCCGGGGGCAAGCGACTCTTCCGACTTGATCCACGCAATGGCCTTGTCGGCAAGGTCTTCATTCAGCGTGTAATCGTTCTGGCGTCCAGGCGGCGGAACCATCTCCACTGGCTGCGTACCCAGCGTGAGCTCTGGATGCCACTGGTTGGTCTCCCCGTTCAAGAATCCGTAGTAGTAGTCGAAGCCTTGGTGCGTGGGCCAGTGGTCGAAGGGGCCTGCCACCGTGCACTCCTGCTCGGGAATCAGGTGCCACTTGCCGATGGCGGCCGTAGCGTAGCCGTTCTCTCGCAGCACTTCGGAAACCAGCGCCGCGCTCTTGGGAATGGCGGCGTCGTAACCAGGGTAATCCGTAGCCCAGTTCGTGATGGTACCCATCCCCACCGCATGATGATTGCGTCCCGTCAACAACGCCGCCCGCGTGGGAGAGCAAAGAGCTGTCACGTGAAAGCGGGTGTAGCGAAGGCCGGCTTTGGCAAGACGGTCGAGCGTGGGCGTGGGAATCAGTCCGCCGAAAGTGGACGACTGACCATATCCCTCGTCGTCGAGCAGAACCACCAATACGTTGGGCGCCCCCTCCGGGGGGCGAACAACGAAAGTCGCCGCAGGCGTCGAGTCGGCATATGTGGTCCCAATGGTTCCATGGAAGCGTGACGGCGTAATCGGCAGGACCGCGCGGTTCGGCTCTTGGGCTGCGGCAGATTGGAACGCACCAACCAGCAAAGCCGTCGCGAGTGCACAGACCTTTTGGGTTAACGGTGCAGCAGGACGCCATGTTCGTGGCGGAAGAGCAAATCCATTGTTCACGGTCATGTCCCTCACATTCTCATCGTCAGCATAGCGGTGCAGCCGGTGGCCATCCAACTCTATCCCCCGCCGCTATCAGCTTTGATCTTTACTGGCTCGAAACAAGCCGCCACTCACTCCTGATTATTCCGGAGGGCCGACGGTCAGCACCAGATACGATACCGGCTCAGTCTGGCTGGCGTTGGCAATGTAGTGCGCGTCTCCGGCGATGCACAAACCCATGTCGCCTGCTTTGAGCCTCCGCGTGACTCCAGCAGTCATCAAGTCTGCCTCGCCCGCGAGGACAAACCAGATCTCGGAATGTTTGTGATGCCCGATAGCCTCGTGCGGCGCGCCCGGAGCCTGCCAGGAGTCGTGCGCCTCCAGGCGAATGTTGTCCGGCAGCATGCCCAGAATGTAGTGGTGAGAGATGTGCGTAACCGTTGGCGGCGCGCTAGGGAGTCCCGGCGGAAACACCCCTGAAGACAGCACAGGCAATGCATGCGGTGCGCTGGATTGCCCGCCTGCGGCCTGGCCTTCAGCGGCGGGTGCTAGGGCCGGAGCGGCCAGCAATATCGGCAGTAGAGCGGAGAATTCACGACGATTCATAGGGCCTCGCATTCGTGGCCATGGTACGGAATGCGGTTGGCAGTATGCAAATAAGCAGGCAAACAAGAAGACACAGAGAAGAGAGGGGCTCAGACAATTCCACCGCACCGGAGCGGGACGTAGCTGAGTTTTTTGGGAGCGGAAAGTGGTGGCCAGAGACGGGATTGAACCGCCGACGCCGGCCTTTTCAGGGCCGCGCTCTACCACTGAGCTATCTGGCCTCAGTGCAAACTTCGGTTGCATCCCTACGCGTGGATTCCAGACGGAGCCGGATTAGGCGGGAAACTCCACGTACCGTGCGCTGCAACAACTGAACCAGTATAGCAACTCCCATTCTCCTTAGCCAATCCGGCACTCCCTACCCAATCTTCTCTCCTGACTTCACTCGCCACCGGCCCACTCCGCACCGATCCTGCTCTACACTGGAAAGCAATCATGCGCCGATTTGCCCAACTCCTCGCCTGCATCGCCATTGCCGCCACTGCCAGTTCTCAAAGGCCGAGCGTCACCGTGAACGAGACACACACCGCCCGCGCATTTGAGTCCTACAAGAGCGAAGGGCCGACAGCGCTCTACGCATTTCTTAAGGAGTTTCCCAAAGGAGCCGACCTCCACGTCCACCTGTCTGGCGCGGTGTATGCGGAGACATTGATCCGCGATGCCGCCGAGGACGGACTCTGCGTCGATCCGGCGGCGCTGAAGTTCGTCGATCCCCCCTGCGGGGCTAAATTAATTCCCGCCTCCGCCCTCTCAGGAACCATGGCCCCGGCAAACCAGAATCTGTATGACAAGCTGATCGACGCTCTTTCGATGCGTAGCTTTGTGCCCTACGCCGGCTGGAGCGGCCACGACCAATTTTTCGCCGTCTTTCACCGATTTGATGCGCTCAAGAACCATACAGGCGAGTGGGTCGATGAGGTAGCCGCTCGCGCAGCGGCGCAGAATCAGCAGTATCTTGAGCTGATGGTCACACCGCCCTTCAGCCACGCGGCAAAGATCGCCGATTCAATCGGCTGGAACGCGGATCTTGAGCGCGGTGACAACGCAGCATTTGCCCGATTCCGCCAGCAATTGCTCGACGCAGGATTGCGCGACGAAATGGCAGCCGGGCGCGACGACGTGCGTCGGTCCGAGGCGGAGCGCCGCCGCGCGGAGCTGTGCAGCACCCCGAAGGCACAGCCCGCTTGCCAGGTCGAGGTCCGGTTCATCTACCAGGTGCTGCGGGACATGCCGCCGGAACAGGTATTTGCCCAGACGCTGCTGGGGTTTGAAACCGTTCAGGCCAGTATGGACCCTCATGAGGATACCTGGGTGGGCATCAATTTCGTTATGCACGAGGACGGATATATCTCCATGCGCGATTACACGCTGCAGATGAAGATGTTGGACTATCTGCACGCCGTTTATCCCAAGGTCCACATCAGCCTGCATGCGGGCGAGCTTGTCCTGGGACTGGTGCCCCCCGACGGGCTCCGATTCCACATCCGGCAGGCCGTGGAACTGGGTCACGCTGAACGCATCGGGCATGGAGTGGATGTGATGTATGAAGACTCTGCGCCGGAACTGTTGAAAGAGATGGCGCGCAAGCACGTGATGGTCGAGATCAACCTGAGCTCGAACGAAGGGATACTGGGCATAAAGGGCGATGAGCATCCCTTCCCTATATACCGCGCAGCGCATGTGCCCGTAGCGCTTTCCACCGATGACGAGGGGGTGAGCCGCATCGACATCACCCACGAATATGTGCGCGCAGCCATCGACTACCACCTCAGCTACGCGGACCTGAAGGCTTTGGCGCGGACCGGGATGGAGCACACCTTTCTACCGGGCGCGAGCCTGTGGGCGCGGCCGGACCGGTTTGAAGCCACCGTGACCGTATGCAGTGGAGATACGCCAGGTATGCAGAACCCCTCCCCCGGGTGCAAGGCATTCCTCAATGGGAGCCAAAAAGCCGCCGCCCAATGGGAGCTGGAAGGCCGCTTCCGAACGTTCGAAACGAAGTGGTGAACCCGGGACTCGGTCAATTTGCAGCGATCGTACTATAAAGTTCGCGGATTGGTTGGCTCTGGATTACGCGGACAATCAGCTTCCAGGTGCGGACTTCTCAGCGAACTGGTTTCGGGATTAGACTTGGCGCGATGGACAACGAGCGCATCCGCGAGATTTGTCTGGCCCTGCCCCATGCGACCGAGACATTGAACTGGGGACACCACCTCGTCTATTGGGTGGGCGACCGTGAGCTAGGCGGGAAGATGTTCGCGATGACCGACCTTGATGGGACGGGGAGGGGTGTGCTGTGGTTCCACTGCGGCGCGGAGCGCTTTCACGAATTGTTGGAGATTGAGGGCGTCTTCGGCGCCCCACACCTGGCGAGGGCATACTGGGTGGCCGTGGAGCGCTGGGATGTCCTGAGGCCTCGTGAGATTGAAGAAGAGCTGCGGCGGGCGCATGAGCTGATCTACGAAAAGTTGCCCAAGCGGACTAAGACGATGCTTGCGATGCCAGAGAAAGAGCGCGCCACGCTGACGCGGGAGAGGAAGAAATTGCTGACCGCACGTGGCAAGGCAAAGAAAGACCAGGAGGGAACTGCTTCCAACACTTAGACGTATCTACTGGTGGGTAGTCCGGCGCGCGGATCTTTTGAGTCAGGCGCCGGAATGGTGACAATATGGTGAAGTTTCTCCTGTGGTGCATTCTGCTGATATTGTGCTGGCCGCTGGCATTGTTGGCCTTGGTCCTGTATCCGCTGGTATGGCTGCTTCTGTTGCCATTTCGCCTGCTGGGGATCGCGGTGGACGGAGTGTTGGAAATGGTCCGTGCGATCGTCTTCCTGCCAGTCCGCTTGATTCGCGCTGTCTGACGCGTTGATACTCTGCGCCCATCCCTTCCCTCCTCAGCGCCGATCGGCTTTATCCCCGCATCTCTCGACATCTCTTCCGGCTATGCTTTAGCTTGGCCCTATGGATGGTGTCTGTGGTTCTGGGCGGATAAGAAGAGGTTCGGAGAGGCAACGATGCAAATAACCAGAATTTTTCCGGTGGCGGTGGCGGGGCTACTGCTGGCCTGGCCGCTGGCTCCGCGCACGCAGACGGGCAACGATGATGCCGCAAAGAATACGGCACAGGCGCACGCAAAGCTGGATGCCATGGTGCAGGCTCTGGGTGGACAGGCGTGGCTGGACATGAAGAATCAGATGCGGCAGGGGTACATTGCCGCTTTTTTCCACGGCACTCCCAATGCCGGCACTACCGAGTACTGGGAGTACCACCAATGGCCTGACCATGACCGCATCGAGTTGACCAAGCACCGGGACGTTGTGGATTTTTACCTGGGCCGCGAGGGCTGGGAAGTTACGTATCGCGGAAAGAAGGCGCTGCCGCAGGATCTTGTGGATGATTTTTTGCGGCGACGCGACCATTCGATTGAGACTGCCGTAAAGGTGTGGCTGAAGGATCCCAAGACGATTTTGATTTATGAAGGACAGCACATGGTGGAGCGGCGCCTTGCCGACCAGGTAACACTGATCTCGGCGCAGAATGAAGCCATCACCATCCTCATGGATACGCAGAGCCACCTGCCCCTGCGCCGCGTCTTCCAGTGGCGCGACCCTCTCTACAAGGACAAGAACACGGACGCCGAGGAGTACGACAACTACCACACGGTAGACGGCTTTCCGACTCCGCTTTCTATTACGCGCTTCAAGAACGACGAAATGTACCGCCAGTATTACGTCAGGAAGGTGGAGTTTAACCAGCAACTGCCGGACGATTTCTGGAGCGTTGACGCAGCCGACCGGCGCATCAAGAAGTAGAAGCGGGATGCTTGCGAGCCTCGCCGGAACCGCGGCTAATACGCCGGCTTGTTTATAATCCTCAAGAGCGCAAAGCACCGAGCCTGCCCGCGCACTGGAGCCAGTGAATGAAGTTTGACATCCAGGAGATCATGGGTTTCCTGCCCCATCGCTACCCGTTTCTGTTGATCGACAGGGTGGTCGAGTTCGAGTCGCAAAAGCGCCTGGTAGCAATCAAGAACGTCACCATCAACGAGCCGTTTTTTCAGGGGCATTTTCCCGGGCATCCGATTATGCCCGGCGTGTTGATTGTTGAAGCCATGGCGCAGGCCGGCGGCATCATCATGATGGCGGAGATGCCGGATCGCGAACAGAAACTGGTGGTGTTTACCGGGATCGAGCGGGCCAAGTTCCGCAGGCCGGTGACTCCGGGCGACCAGCTGCGGATTGAGGTGGACGTGCTGTCGTTCCGCACCCGCGCTGGGCGCATCGAGGGGAAGGCGTATGTGGACGGCAAGCTGGCGTGCCAGGCCACGCTGACCTGCCAGGTTGTGCCGCGCGCAACGGAGCAGCGCGCCCAGGAAGAAGCGCCGGCCGTACAAGCGGAGACAGAGTGAGCGTTCATCCGAACGCAGTGATCGCTCCTGGAGCTGTGGTTCCGGCTTCATGCACTGTGGGCCCGTTCTGCACGATCGGTCCTGACGTTGTGCTGGGTGAAAACTGCAACCTTATTTCGCATGTGGTTCTCGACGGGCGGACGCGGATCGGCGCGCGGAACACGATTTATCCCTTCGCCTCGATCGGCGTACCGCCCCAGGATTTGAAATATGGCGGCGAGCCGACCGAGACCATCCTTGGCGACGACAACACGATTCGGGAAAATGTAACGATCAGCCGCGGCACGACCGGTGGGGGCGGCGTTACACGGCTGGGGTCGAATTGTCTGCTGATGACTTGTGTGCATATCGGGCACGACAGCCTGGTGGGTAGCCACTGCATCCTGGCGAATGCGGCTACGCTGGCCGGACACGTGGTGATTGAGGACTATGTGACGCTGGGGGCATTCTGCCCGGTGCATCAGCACTGCGTGGTGGGCAAGTACGCGTTTGTTGGCGGGGGAACGATTGTGACACAGGATGTGCTGCCGTTTTCGCTGACTTCTGCGCGGCGGGAGAACAAGGCCTTCGGGATTAACAAAATCGGGCTGGCGCGGCGGGGTTTCTCGCCGGAGCGGCTGCAGACGCTGCACAAAGCATTCCGTGTACTGCTGGCGGCGAAGATGAACACGACGCAGGCGCTGGAGAAGCTGAAGGCGTTCGAGGATGATAAGGCCGCTGGCGAGGATGTGGCGTTTCTGGCCGCGTTTCTGGAGCGAAGCGAGCGCGGGGTTATTAAGTAGACATGAAACTCGGCCTGATTGCCGGCAATGGGCGGTTTCCGTTTCTGCTGCTGGATGCGGCGCGGGCTCAGGGGCTGCCTGTGGTTGTGGCGGCGATTCGCGAGGAGACTGACCCGGAGATTGATCAGCGGGCGGCGGCGGATGCGGGCGTTACTGTTTATTGGCTGTCGCTGGGGGAGTTGTCGCGGCTGATTGAGACGTTCCAGAAAGAGGGCGTTCAGAAGGCGGTGATGGCTGGGCAGGTGAAGCATAAGCAGATTTTTTCCAGCATCCGGCCGGACTGGCGGCTGGCGAAGCTGCTGCTGAATCTGCGTTCGCGGAACACCGACATGCTGCTGGGAGCAGTGGCGAAGGTGCTGGGCGACGAGGGGATTGAGCTGATCAGCTCGACGGCCTTTCTGGAGCCGCTGCTGGCCGAAGAGGGCGTGCTGACCGAACGCGCGCCGGACCAGAACGAATGCAAAGACATTGAATATGGGCTTGGAGTGGCGCGCGCGGTGGCCGGGTTCGACATTGGGCAGACGGTGGTTGTGGCGGCGCAGGCCTGCGTGGCGGTTGAGGCGATGGAAGGCACGGACGCGACGATTGAGCGCGCGGCGCGGCTGATGGATTCGCTCGGCGGAGACGCTTCAACTCTCGCCCGGCGGCTGACGGTGGTGAAGGTGGCGAAGCCTAACCAGGACATGCGGTTCGACGTGCCGGTGATTGGGATGGCGACGGTTGAGACGATGATTCTGGCCGGGGCTAGTTGCCTTTCGATCGAGGCCGGGCGTACGCTTTTATTCGACCGCGACTCGCTGCTGGAGCGGGCGAGCCAGGCCGGCATTGCCATTGTGGCTGCGCCGCGCTGATACTGGTTGCGGGCTAACTTTCCCTTTGCTCAACGAACGGCCATTTTTCCCTGGCCCTATTCCATGTGTTCCGGAGGTTTCTCGTGAAAAAGACATTGCTTTCCCTTTTTGCCGCAGCTCTGATGGCTGCGGTTGTTTCGGTTCCGGCCACGGCGGCCGACGATGCGACGCCAGCCATGCCAACGGTTGGCCAGACAGCGCCCACTTTCACGCTTCCCTCGCAGGACGGCTCGAAGATTTCTCTGAAGAGCTTTCGCGGCAAGTGGGTTGTGGTTTACTTTTACCCGCGCGACATGACGACTGGCTGCACGATCGAGGCGCACAAGTTTCAGGACAGCCTTCCGCAGTTCGCGGCCAAGCATGCGGTGGTTCTGGGCGTGAGCGTGGACTCGACCGCGATGCATCAGCAGTTCTGCACCAAGGACAGCCTTACGTTCCGGCTGCTTTCGGATACGGATCATAGCGTTGTGAGCGCTTACGGTTCGCTGGCCGACCACGGCGGGACGTTTTTTGCGAATCGGAATACTTTCCTGGTGAATCCGAAGGGCAAGATCGTGAAGGTTTGGACGAAGGTGAATCCGGCGGAGAGCGCGTCGGAAGTGCTGGCCGTGCTGCCGGACAAAGGCGACTCAATCAAGTCTGAAGAGTAAGAGCGCCGGCTAAAAGCCGGACAGGGTACTTTTCAAGAGGCCTCAAAACGTCAGACCACGGCGTTTTGGGGCTTTTTGTATTTTGCGGCTGCGGTGCGATTTGTTCTCGGCGACGGGGCTTTGGAGCGGCTGCGGCGGCGCGCAAAATTCCGTCGAGACTGGGCGAAAAGTGGCCTTGAACCCCCAAAAAATGCGATAAAAAGGGCGAAAAAACGCGTTTTTTCGACGTGTAGGTTACCATTTAGTAATACGGTGGCGTCTGTATCTTGTTGATTAGGGGTTGGTTATTTTTTGACTGCACCATAATTAGTGCAATGGACGGGAGGGGGGGGT
>Ga0307377_10008834_pt1 | contig 10169 bp, 6 predicted proteins | sample TR3MG_FD_202535 | JGI IMG/M metagenome (GOLD analysis project Ga0307377, IMG submission 202535) | Soil microbial communities from Risofladan, Vaasa, Finland - TR-3 | ecosystem: Environmental > Terrestrial > Soil > Coastal area > Acid sulfate soil | place: Finland: Risofladan, Vaasa | collected... | reverse complement strand
CGAAGAATTCGAACGGATCTAGGACGTGGCTCAGTACGAGGTCTTTCCGAACCCCGGTACCCAGGGCCACGACATTCCGTTCCTCCTTGCCATCCAGAATGACCATATCGTCAGCTACACCGGGGCCACGGTAGTGGTCCCGCTGCGTGCCAATATGGATCCAGTCGAAGTCATCGCTCCCCTCGTTGAAGTGCCCGGCAACGGCCATTATGTATTATCGGCTGCAGAAATACTCACGATCGACAGCCCTCGTTTGCGACACGCCGTCGGAATTCTTTCTTTGGAAGACCGGGCGAAGATACGACCGGCGCTCGACAAAGTTCTCGGCGACTACTGATCGTGAGCCTCCTCGACGCTGCCCTAGCACTGGACGACCTTGCTGCAGGACGTACACCTGAGCGATCAACGCTGCTCGCAGGTGCCTTAGCCCTGGATACGCTCATTCGGCGCGGGGAAGTGTCTCGCGACCTCCTTGATGCGGCCGCCGGACTTGAAGCGGCGGCGACGACTGGCCATCCCGAACTGGATGCGTCAGGGCGCCAGCGTGCCGCGACGCTCGCTATGGCGGTGCGCACCGTAGTGGCACAACTGCATGCCTGAGATGCACACCCGCAAACTCGGGCTGTCCCACATTGCGTTTTTCCGTGGCTACATCGAGGGCCTGCCCTTAGACGAAATCGGCGAGTTGTATCTGGAGACGGGCCGCGATCAGAAGCGAGCAATGGCGACGCTGCGCTGGATTCGCGACGAGCTGATCAATGCCGCCCGGCGGGAAAAGCCATCCTATGCCCGGCTCTTCCGGATCCCGCCCACGCAGATTGCCGGCCCTGGCGGGCAGCAGGTTTCCGGTGCCGGGGTGCATGTCGGCGGGCCGCTCGCCGGCATCCCCAGTCTCGAAGCGTTCCAGGCCGAGCGCGATCCAGATGGATTCTTCACCGAGTCCGAGCTCATCAAGGTCTATAACGAAGAGTACGGGAGCCGCCAAGACGCCGGCCGCCAGGCCCGTAGGGCAGGGCGCAATCAGAAGTTAAGAAAGCGGATTCGCGACGCTCTTGCGTGGTTAGAAGGTTTCCTCCCGGAAAAGCCGCAGCCGGGCGACCAGTTGGCCGCGTGGCTGGATGAATCGATCGCGAACCGGCTGCGCCGCGGTGGGATTCTGACCATCGACGACCTGGCTGGCCTCATACGGCACAAGGGCGAGTCCTGGTACAGAGTCGTCCCGTGGTTTGGGCGAGCCTCGGCCGCCCGGGTCATGAAGTGGCTCACTTTCAACCAGGTGATCCCCATACCTGAACGCGCCCTGGTTCCCTACCGCAAGCTTGCCCCGAAGCTGAAGGCAAGCCGGGAACTGGAACTGGGTATCGTTCCCCTGGAATATCTGAAATTGCCGGCGGAAGTCTCGGGGGCGGTGGGAACGAACCGCGCCTACGGCAATCGGCTCGCCGCGGTCGATGATTTCGAGGCGATCAACGCCTGGATCGCCAAGAAGGGAAACCAGCGACCCCATACGGCCCGGAATTACCGCACCCAGGCGGAGCGCCTGCTGCTCTGGGCGGTCCTCGAGAAGGGCAGGGCGCTGTCATCCCTCACGATCGAGGACTGCACTGAATATCGGGATTTCCTGTACTCGCTGGATGGCAGGGAGGACCGTGCTGGCTGCCAAGCCTGGCGGTGGCGCATTCCGCGAGAGGCCTGGATCGGCAAGCGCAATACGCCACGCTGGCATGAAGATTGGCGCCCCTTTGCGGGTCCCCTGTCGCCGGCCAGCCAGAAACAGGCGCTGACCGTTGTGAGCGCCATGTTCGAGTACCTGGCCCGGAACCGCTACTTCGACTTTAACCCGTGGAAGGAAGTCGACGAGATGCCGGTCGCCGATCGCCGCAAGCTCAAGATCGATCACGCCTTCACACCAAAGCAGTGGCAGTTTGTCATTCGCCACCTCGAAGAACGCGAACAAGACGAACGCTACTACCGGCTTCGCTTCATCCTTTGGTTTGCCGTCGGTACGGGACTGCGGATCGAGGAGTTGGTCGACGCCAAGGCAGGGCACATTGACGCGGACGGCAGCGGTGACGATTATGAAATCACTGTCATCGGCAAAGGGACAAAGGAGCGCCACACGACGTTTCCCAACGGCCTCATGCCCATCCTCGCCGACTATATGGAGGCACGGGGCCTTGGTCGTGATCTCAACATGTGGCCATCCAATGAACCGCTGATCGCCACCTTGGCCACCAGGAACAATGAGATCCGCCGGGAAGTATCGACCGCAACGCTTCATCAAATCTTGACCGGCTATTTTGCTGAAGTCGCTGAGGCGATTGACGCCGAAGATGCGAAGGCTGCCGAACGCTTGAGGTCAGCCACAACTCACTGGTTGCGCCATACCTTCGGGACCATGAATGCCAACCGGAATACGCCAGTACAGTTGATCCAAGCGGCATTGGGGCATGCCGATGTGGGGACGACCGGCATTTATCTGGCAGCAGAGAGACGGCAGCGAGCGCAGGTGATCAATCAGTTCTTTGATGAAATCGTACAATGAATGCCGCCTTATTCTACCGCCACGTAGGTTTGCGGTTATGGTGGCAGCGTTTTAACTGACCAGGCTCACGGGCAATGATTCGCAACCCTCTGCACCTCGCAACCGAAGCCCCCATGGATTTTGAGCTCCAGCGCCTGATCCTCATTGACTCCTACAGCCCGGGACGCGTCGTGGTTTTTCCACTTGGGGGTGGGGTTGTACTGACGGGGCGCAACGGAAGCGGCAAAACATCGTTATTGCAACTCTTGCCGGTGTTCTTCGGCGAGAATCCGAATCGCATTGCTGGCACGGAGACCAACCGCCTGAACTTCGCCGGCTATTACCTGCCTCGACTGACCTCGTACATCCTGTTTGAATACCGCCGGCGAGACGTCACCTGTCTGATGGTTATGCATGCCAGCGAAGGCGGCGAGGAGATACGCTACCGCTTCGTTCGCGCCGCCTACAAGCCGGAGTTATTTCTTCAGCCCGATGGCCGCAACATTATTCCGTCGCTGGATCTGTATGCCCACGTGAAGCGGCTGGGTCTCATCTGCACCGAGGTGATTTCCTCGGTGGCCGAGTACCGCAGCATTATCCAGGGCAAGGTCGGTACAGGGAGGGACCGCCAGCGGGCGCGCAGCCTGACAGCGGACTTCTCCTTCGTGGGCAACGGACACCACTTGACGCACATCGAGAAGATCGTCAGCGGCATGTTCTTGCGTAAGACGAACTTTGAGGATTTGCAACGCATGGTGGTGTCCTGCATCGCCGATGGCCCCGGCCAGATTGCATTGTCCACCGAACGAAAGAAAATTGAATCCTGGCCCGAGCATTTCGATGCCTACCGGGGGGTGATGCAGGAAGCGCCGCGCATGGACGAGATTCTGACCGCCGAGGCGCGTTTGCTGGCCAGCGAAGCGGAATTGGGTCGCATTCACGCCCGCCTGTGCCGCCTCCAGAATCATCTCGAAGAGGAAGGGCGGCGCAACCGAGACCAACGGGAGTCGCTGGAGGGGAGGGCCAAGGAGGCTGAAGCAGGCTATCGTCGAGCCGAAGAAATTCTCGAGAGCGAACGGGATGCCGCCCGGCGTGAGGCAGAAGATAGGGATGGGCGCCTTGCCACCCTGAAGGACCAAGAGCAGGACTACGCCCGGCGAGAGCTGCCGGCGAAGGCGGAACGGGTGGCTGCTGAAGCCCGAATGGTGGAAGAGCGAAGGCCCCTCGAAGGTCGCAAAGAAGCCCTATTGGGGCAACACGAAAAGATTTCCCTGCACTACGACCGCTTGCTGATGGAACAGCAGCAGCGATACAACGAAGAGCAGTTGCAGTCCCTGCAGGCGCGATCGGGCCTGCAGCAGGCCTTCGTCCCTCGATTCGGCATACTGGAAGCGACAAAGGATAAGGATCTGGCAACCTTGCGTGAAGCCTACCGCCAGGGCCGGGAGGAACTGGACCAACGGCTGCGGGTCGTGCTGCAAGACGAGGGGCGCTGGAAGGAAAAGGTTCGTTCACCCCAGCCGGCGATCGAATGCGAGGCCGCCCACCAGGCCAGCAGCGAAGCCCTCGCTCAAGCCCAGCAGGCCCTGGAGTCAGGTCAGGCGGAGCAGCGCCACCGGGAGCGGCTACGAAATGAAGCCCGCCAATCGTTCGAGGAACAGGACAAGCAGCTGCAGCAATTGCTCGCTCAGCGACGGGACCTGGCGAAGCGGCTGCAGGCTTTGCGTCTGCAGCAAACCCCGGGGCCAGACAGTCTCCTCTACTTCCTGCGCAGCGAGCACCCCGACTGGGTGTTCGATATCGCCAAGGTGATGAGGGAAGATCTCTTGGTGCGCGAAGACCTGGAGCCCGTTGTGCTGAGCGCGCTAACTGGCCTGTATGGCATCGGCCTGAACCTGGAGCCCTTGGATGCCCACTTGGCATCCGATGAACAGGCTTTGCAAAAGGAGGCTGCGGCGGTGGAGGAGCGCCTTCGGAGCGCGGATACCGCGATTGCCGAGGCTCAGCTGCACCTGGAGAAACGCGGTGAGCAGCGGAAGGAGGCACAACAGGCATTCTCGCAGCAGGAAACCGAAGTGCAGAACTTGGCCAGTCGGCGCCAGTTCGCTCAGGAAGCAGAAAAGTCCGCGCGCGTGCAAATGGAGAAAAGCCGCCGTGAAGCGGAAGCCCTGGCCCGGGAAGAGCTTGCCAAACTGGATCGAGAAAACCGGATTCTGCACGGCCACTTGCAGGCCCTGGAGCAACGCCTAGCGAGCGATGAAGGCGAACGGGCACGTCGTTACTCCGAGGAACGGCGTGCACTGGAAACCGAACAGGAGCATGTCCTGGCCGCACATGACCGACTTCAAGCGGAATCCAAGGTCGCATTCGAAAGGCTGCGACAAGAGATGCAGCTGGAAAAGGAACAAGCGCTGCAGAGCGCCGGCGTAGATGTAGCAACTCTAACCCGACTGGAAAAGGAGATCGCCGAACTGGATCGCCGCATCCGAGAGGCCCGAGCCTACCGCGAGGAGGTCGCTCAATGGCGATTGTGGCTGGAGCAGGAGTGGCCGCGGCGAGAAATGCTCGCCCGGGACGCCACTACTGCTCGGAAAGAGGAAGCCGCCAAGAAGGAGGCCCTGGCGAAATTGCTGGCGGAACGAAGCGCCGCGCGCGAACAACTGCAGGCGGAATTGACGCGACTGGAGAAAGACTTCAAACGCCGGGAGAATGCACAAAACACGGTCCAGCAAAGGCTGGCGCAAGTTGCCACGTACGGGCCGGATCCTGAGGTTCTGGGGCAGGACTTCGACACGGCCTGGACCCTGGAGCTGCTGGCGCTTCAGACTAACGAGCGGCGGCGGGAAGTGGAGCGGGAACTGGAAGGGATCCGGAAGAACATCGGCGAGATCAAGCGCGCCTTTGTCTCCCGGCGTGACACGCCCCCGGAGCAGTTCTACGACGCGCACCGGCAAGCCCTGGGGCCAGATGCCACGGATCGGCACTGGATCGCGCCCTTCAAATCCTGGTTCGGGAGCGACCACGACCAGTACCGACGTACCCTGAAGGTGGAGGCAAACCAGATCGCCGGCGCGATCGTGGCGTTCCACGCAGATATGGAGCGCTTCCATCGCAAGGTGCAGCAGTTTAGTCGGGAGCTGCAACAAAGCCTGGACGACAACATCGCCTTCGAGAGCATTTCGCGGGTGACCGTGGAAATTGTCTCGGTGATTCGCCAGCTAGAGTACTGGCAGGCGATAGACGGCATGGCGGAGGCTCACCGCGTATGGCTCGGGCAGGAGGGCAACGAGCTGCCGCCGCCGGAGTTTGCGGGAACACTGCGTCAGTTGCTATCGCACTGGGAAGTGAGGGAAGGCATTCGCGCGGAGCTGCCCAACCTCATCCGCATTCAGGGCGAGGTGGTGGAAAACGGACAGACGCGGATTTTTCGTAAGGCTGCAGACCTCGAGCGGGTGTCGTCCAACGGCCTCTCCTACTTGATCCTGTGCGTGATCTTCATCGCCTTCATTAATCGGATCCGTCGCCATGCCCGGGTGCAGATCGTGTGGGCCCTGGACGAACTGAAGGATCTCGACATCGGCAACATCGAGGCCCTGCTGGAAACCTTGAACCGGAACGACATCACGCTGGTATCTGCCTTCCCGGACCCGGATGTCGACGTATTGCGACTCTTTCCCCACCGCTTCAGCATCGAGGCGGGGCGCCGGCTGGTTGAGGTTCAAGTGATGGAGACCCACGACGCGATGCTCGTCAAGGAGCGCGCGCATGTTTGAACAGACTGTAACGCTGCTGCTCTCCGGTCAGTTCGTATGTGCCGTCAGCTACCCTGACGCCTTTCGCTTCCTGAATGCCGAGGAAAACCGCAAGGAGGTGGAGGCCTTTCTCGGACGCCTTGGGCGGAGTCTGGCCTGCACGCGACATGGCAGCGCCTGGTATGTATCCTTTGCCCGCCTGGACCCGGACGAGCGCAAGGGAATTCGGGAAGAGTTTGCCGAGATCAAGCACAGCCTACGGCTAGTGGTGGGCTTCTTTGTGCACGTTATGCAGGCCATGCGGCGGGAGGAATTTCTGTCCCCCGGCAGCGTTATTGAGACCAACCGACTCATCGCCGCCATCGATGAGAACCCCAGCTTGCGAAACGAATTGCAGACCCTGACCAACCTCGGCAAGGCCAGCAGCGATGGTACATTGCGCAGCGCTTTGGATCGATTGCTGAAGAAGCTGCGGGAGGAGGGCTACTTGGTGCTCGCCAACCCGGAACGGGAAATCTATGAAGTGACCGGCAAGGTGGAATACCTACAAGAGGTCGTGGATTTCCTTATGGTGCATGAGTCGGTACAGGAGGAGGTGGAGGAGAAGCAGGAGACGGGCAACTTGTTATGAGCCACGATCTCGTTATCAAGTACGTGGAGGTGCTGCATCGTCAGCGGGCTGTGCTGGCAGAGGCTTATCACCGGGGCAGTGTGGACAAAACGGATGACAACGCCCGGGCGATTTATGAGCTGCAGCAGCACCGCGCTTTGGTGCCATTTACCCAGGACACCTACCGGCTAGCTTCTTCTCTGGCTCGGCATCTGGACGAAGTGCTGCAGAAGGAACGCATGTATGCGGCCGTCGGCGCCAACATTGGCGAACTGGCGGGACGACTACCCTACCTCATCGACGAGACAGAGAAGGCTCACCTCGAAGGCCGGCAGGAGGACGCAGACGCCTATGCTGATAACTTCAACGCGGCCGTTTTCGACCTGGCTGACAGCATTACGGGCGCGCTGCAATACCTGCGAATGCTGGCGGACAACAGCTTCGCTAACGTCAGCACCCTGGCGGAAAAGAAGCGTCAGAACGAATACTACATAGGCCGGGCGGAGCGGATTAGCGATGCCCTGCGCGAACTGCAGATGGCTGGCATGGGTGAATCCCTGGAAGAACGGCCCGGTTGTGAGGGCCTTGCGATCGCCTTTCGCTCCCAGTTGGCGGATCGGCTGCCGCAGTGGCGTGCTTCGCTGCTGGATATCACGGACATCCTCAAGTCCTACCTTTATCGGCTGCGGCAGGTGGAACCTGCGGCGCGACGCCTGCGGGCCTTCGCGCTGTTCCTCAAACGTAACCCCGACTATGTGGCGCCCGACGTCGACGAGATCGCCGAGCCGCCCGCCTGGGCCCTTCGCGCTAGACCACTCCGGTTGAAGGCCCGGCCGGACTTGTCGGACTCCGCCACAAGCGACGCCCTGGCGGATCTGGCGCGGGCTCTCCCCCTGGCACGTGTGCTCGTCCGACGAGAACCGAAACTGGGCATGCTGACTGATGATGGCGCTGCTCCGCCCATCATCATTCCCATCGCTCCCAAACCATATCAAGTGGCCCTGGACCGATTCCTGGGCGCCGTCGCGACGGCGAACGCTCCTATCTCGGCCATCGCGTGGAAAGCTGCCGAGCAGGAATTTGACGCTTTGCCTGGGGACATCTGGTTGCACTGCGTACTGTACGAATACGCGATGGATCGTCGGCGGCTCGCCCGCTTCAGCTTCGAGCGAGTGGAGGCCACGCCGGACCATGCGCTGTCTGGCAATATCGTTGTGCGCGACGTGCTGGCACGGCGAGTGGAGTAAGCCTCATGGAAAAACAACTGGTCAAAGTCTTGTTGCGTGTCGTTCAGTCACCGGAGGAGCGCTTCGCTGGCTCAAAATCCTTGCGCGGGTTTCTCAACGACTACAATATCGGTTGGGTCAAGGGTGTGGCCTGCTGTTTCGATGGTCCGGCGAAGACCCGTATCCGCGAACTGTTGAAAGTCGAGGGCATTTCCCCGGACACGCCGCCGGATGCATGGGAAGGTCTCACTCGGGCTGAATGCCTCGCGCTCGGTCGTAACGAGAAATGGTCGGGAAGTCCGGCACGCCGTGATCGTTTAGCCATAAAAACGCTACCCGGCCGACCTCTGCGGGTGGGCAATCAGTCTCTCATACTGCCACCCCGCTGTCATCTCGAAGCCGATGCACTGGTAATCGGGGCGATTGTGGAACATGAAACGGTTCTGTTGGTGGAAAACTGGGAATGCTTCGACCGTATTCACGAAGTGCGGCTCGACTTTTCTTCCGCTGGACCCAATCCTTTGGTACTGTGGCGCGGCGGCAGCGGCGATGTGCGTGCCAATGCCTCGCAGGCATTCATGGGCCTGTTGAAGAAGCCAGTCTGGGCCTTCGTGGATTACGACCCGGCGGGCTTGCTTATCGCAGCAACTCTCCCGTGGTTAGAAGGAGTCATCGCTCCGGAACCGAACGTCCTTGCTGAACTACTGCAGAAGCATGGTTTGCATGATCGCTATCGTAGCCAGTTGCCCCAGGCCGCCGCCGCCCTGGATCAGGTCAGTCATCCCGCGGTAGCTTCCCTGTGGCCTTTGTTGCGGCAGGCCGGAAGGGCGTTACCGCAAGAAATATTCATTTGAATTGCCACATCACGCAATAAGGATCCTTGATCCTTACGAGGGGGTAGTCGCTCCACGGGGCATGCTCGTTCACTTTACAAAAAAAGTGACGAGACTACCCCGTCTATCCACACATCATTCTCCCGATCAGTCACGATGAGCGCGAAATCGCGGTCACGTTCTTGCGCAAATACATGGCCTGCAAACGAGCCATTGATCGTGACCCTGGCCACGAGGAACAACGAGAATCGCAGGGCAGTTTCAACAGCAACACTGCACCAGATCCTGACCGGGTGCTTCGCCCAGGTCGCGGAGGAAATCGACGCCGAAGATACCAAGGCGGCTGAAAGACTGAAGTCAGCAACGACCCATTGGATGCGCCACACCTTTGGTACCATGAACGCCAACCGGAACACGCCGGTGCAACTCATACAGGCGGCTTTGGGCCACGCCGACGTGGGGACGACTGGCATTTACCTGGCTGCCGAGCGGCGGCAGAGGGCGCAGGTGATGAACGAATTCTTCAATGAAATCGCGCGATGATGCATCGCTAAGTCGGGACACATCCAGGAATGGCCTGCGTATATGGGCTTTCCAAGAGTGCCTCGGTGGGTTCATCCAGCGCGATAATTAAGCCGTCGGGCAGGTCGTTGGCCAATCCGGACGCCCAAAGTTCGCTGGCCGGGGTAACCAGGATTATCGATTCGAGGGGCAGCTTCCGAAAAAGCTGGGTGGCCGGATCGTGCCCATTCCGGCCATCCAGCTTTCTCCAGAGCGGCCGATCAGCCAAACCCCGCTCTTTCGAACTTGAATGCTCCGAAGCCGCCGTTGACGAGCTCACCCAACCGGCCAGAAGTACTCACTGGCCTGTATTCTCTGAAGCAGTTATTCCGTTGCTGGTTGTATCCCAATGACATTATTTTAACTAGCGTCTGGAACGAATCGTGCCGAACATAACCGGTCTTTTTCCTCCAAACGACCAATCACGATTGCTGTCTTGTTGTCAGAAAGGCCAGATGGAGCTAAGCCTGTCGAAGATCAATTGGAAGCTCGAAAACGCGTCGGCGCCAAGCCCGGAAGCCCCGTCGGCGAAGCTCATCTTTTGACTCGGCGTCGCATCTTGTAGACGCTGACCGAAAACTGACCCACTTAGAGCGGATGTGCTGATCGAAAATTGACCCAGGTGTTCCACTAGTCCTGCCTAATTTTTAGGCAGGAGAAAAA
>Ga0307377_10008833_pt1 | contig 10171 bp, 16 predicted proteins | sample TR3MG_FD_202535 | JGI IMG/M metagenome (GOLD analysis project Ga0307377, IMG submission 202535) | Soil microbial communities from Risofladan, Vaasa, Finland - TR-3 | ecosystem: Environmental > Terrestrial > Soil > Coastal area > Acid sulfate soil | place: Finland: Risofladan, Vaasa | collected... | reverse complement strand
CTGACAAACGTCCTTCTCTCGATCAGACGCATACGCAAGGAGGACGCCTTCCTCGGCGGTTGGCATCTGGTCGCCCATCATCAAGAGCGCCTCAAGCGCCATGATATTGCACATGGCGATATATGGACCCTTGTTACATTTGATGCCCTTGGTCTTCTCCGGATCTCCAAGCTCGTACGCCTCGATGCCGTTCATTAGGCGATCTTCCACGGAAACGCCAAAATAGACCGGCTTCCAGAAGGAAAGAGCCGACTCAACCTTCGTCCTGTTCACCGATGCCCTATTGGTGAGTATTGCCTCACCCTTAGCCGACGCCATCCGTTGCTGAATAGCGTCATACATCCGACCAAGCTCAACCGGATCCATGCTCCCGCCAAGCGGGTTGACCGGTGTCTGGCTCTTGCCAACTTCCCCGATGGGGAAACCATCTGCTCCTAAAAGTCCACTGCTCATCATCATCTCCATCAAGAAGCCTGTGCGATATCGCCAGGCTCTGCCCTTTTAGCATCGGGGGACGCTTTATCAAGGCCGTTTTGGATGTTCTCGAACTGCCCGCATCGATAGTGATCCGTCATCTGATCAACCCTGAAAACGCTTAGGCGCTTACGGACATCGACCGCTTCATCAATCTTCATCTCAACGGCACTTTCCATGGCGTTGACAACTTCATCGACCACGTTAAGCCTGCGAAGCTGAGCCAGCCTCGCTGCACTTTCAACAAGTTGGCCAAGCTGTGGGTATCGGATATTCATCTGCCTATGGTGAGCAAGTCTGCAAGCGCTTGCGCGAGTGCAGATATCAATGCAGGCAGATTTCTTCTTCATATCCTCCTCGCCGAAGAGGGCAACAGCTCGACCCTGGCCGTAACCAAAGTACCCGAAACACTTCCACTTACTGATCGCTTCGCGTATCTTCCGCTTCTTCTTAGCGAAGCCCATCTACTCTTCGTCGCCCTTCTGGGACTCCTCGATTAGACGCCAGAGCAAATCCTGCCCATGAACTGGCTTGCCAGTCTGAGGATCGATAGCGATCATTAGGAGGCCAAGGCGTCTCTCCATCTTGGCGATGTACTTATCGACGTCCTTCTTGGGGTCATCGAAGTCGTTATTCTGAAGGAAGTCCTGGCATATAAGCTCAAGATTGTGACCCTTCTTCTCAGAATTTGAGATGCTCTGGGCTCTCTCAAACGCTGCATCGCAGGTCTTTTTCTGCCCCTCGAACAAGCCCGCCTGGAAAGTGCTCATCTCCTCCGGCTTAGGCAGAGACTTGCCCTCCAGATCGGGAACCCCAGACGCCTTAGCGTCGCCCTTCACCTCACCTGGTTCACTCGGCTTAGCAGCAGCTACAGCCTTGGCAGCATGGATGGCCTTTTTAAGCTCTTCGAAGGTGAGGGTGCTAGCTTTGTCGATCCACAGCGTGATGCTGTTTATATCGGCAACGCCGGCCAATAGATACACCTTGGATCGGCCTATGGAGATCAGCCGACTGATCACTTCCTCTGGCATCTTCTGGGAAACCTCGAACCAGAAATATGCATAGCGAAGATTCTCAGCAGTACGCTTGCGTATGCCGACTTCCTTCTCAACATAGTCACCGAAGCTCGTATAGCCCCACTTCCTGAAAAGCTCAGAGCGCTCAGCGTTGCTGCCCTTCCCCTTCAGGAGCCCTCGATATCCGCCCGGAACGCCGTCGTACACATCGTAGAGAACTCGACCAAGATCCCAGTACTTGTGCTCAATCTCATGCACAAGGCTGCGAGCCTCTTTCCTGAGTTCCTCCTCAGCCCTGGTCAGATCAGCTTCTGATACCTGAGGAGTTTCAACTGCCTTGGCAGTATTTTTGCTCGAATCACCAACGACGCGCAGTGTAGTAGTACCCATTTTCCGATCCCCAAATCATTGTTTCGTGTGCCGGTCGAGAGACTTACCACACCCAGCACATCTGGGGACAGCATTCCGCTCTTCCGTCAGCATCACTCGTTCATCGCCACAGGAATTGCACCCATCAGTTTTTGTCTTGTCTTCCGTCTTCTTGTCCGCCATCAGTCCCTCCAGACTCCTCATTGTCAATATCCGAGATGAACTCCACAGTTTTGGCTCTAATCTCTGTAAGTTTCCCGAACTTTCCAGACCTATTCATCAGCTCGCCGATCACTATACAGTACGATCCACGCTGTGCCTCATCACTGCACTGCTCAGCCGTCTGATCGTAGGCGTTAACCCTAACTCGCATAGACTTTCGCCCGCTATCTGTTGATGTAACAGAAAACGAAAAAGCTACACCGCCGTCGCCAGTAGTGCCAGAGACCATTTTTCCCTCGACGGTACCGCTAATCAGCACCTGATTGTGCCCTCGCATTTTCCGTTTCTTCCTTTTCATTGGCGACACACCTAACAGGAGCTACCTGGCTCCAGCAGTACTCCGCTGCGACATATGCGTCCATCTCATCCTGTGATGGGAATTCAAGACCGCGTCCTTTAAGCGTGTACTCAATAACATCCTTAACTGTCGCCTTTATTGGTTTGCCCCGCTTGCCAGGGATCGTCCCATATGACCACCGCTTCTTTTCCTTGCCCTTACTATCCTTGACAATTTCCTGAACCTTGTTGATCTTCCCGACAATCCCTGCCCTCATTTGAGTTGATTCTTTGATCATTGGGATTAGACCTGTTGCTAGGAAAATTTGCACCTTGATTACGCCATGTACTTCACCTATTGCAGCTGCTTGCCACTTCTGATTCTTGGCTGGAGCTTCAATTATGATGTGATCGGGAGACTCACTCTCCACCAGTCCGACCAGATCTTCGGCGATGGAAACCAAGCGTCTGATCTTGGCCTCAACGGTTTTGACCTTAGGCTTCGCAAACAACCAAGTCCGCATAGACCTGGAGCCATCTGGCTCGTCACCCAGAACGCACACGCCGGTACCACGGAGGCTCAGGTCGAGCCCCATGACTTTCACTCCGACCTCATTCGCCTCTGAGCCCTGGACCTGGCTATCCCAGATATGGCAACGATCGAAGATAGAATTCTGTCAGCCTCGGAATCGACAACAAATCCATCGTCGGAAATCCCTCGCCCCATGCTCTCCTCGACGCTTTCCACGAACTGTCTGATGTGTTCTAGGTTCGCCTTACCCCATGGGGACGTATACAGAAAGCATCTAGCGCAGGAGAAGTACCCATTCGGTGGTTTGCCTATGGCCCAGCGAGCGCCCTGCTTAGAGCAGGTCATGCATATACTGGGATCGGTGCCCGCATCAAATGGCCGAACCCATTCCGTGTCCAGAATAATTGGCCGTTTCATCACCACTACGTTGTAAAACAGGGCCCGGACACTTCGCAAGATCTAGCTCGCGGGCAGTTGTTGTCGGCGCAGGCCTCTCTCTCTGGCAGGGGTCCACCGGAGAGACCTATCCTAATCGCGTTAATTGCTGTTTTTACTTGGGTAACGGTTTCCTCATCATAGGAGATCTCGTGTTCCACGATACCTTCCATTCCGAATTTTCCCTTGTTCACGTAAATTATTTTTCCGCGCCTAAACCCGGTGATCCACAGATACATCTGGATCTGGATGACGTGCATGAAGTCTGCAGCTTTCTTGTACTTAGCGTAACTATTCTCGCTACAGCTCTTGAATTCCAAGACAACAACGTTCTCAGGCTTGAAATTTCCTGGGTCACCGTCAACGAAATATCCATCTGGGTGTCCGCCGATCATGTACTCGTAATTTCCGACCCACTCCTCAACGAACACAAATGCACTAGACCTGACTGTGTAATCAGGTTTGTTGTCCACCCTTGGCACGTCACCTGACACCGCACCGCAGCGCACGCAGGAGTCGGGCCTGACTGCGAGACCCTCCTTGAGCGAGCCATAGGTTTCCCCGCACCAGGTACACCTCCATGTCCCAACGAACCTACCAGTCGCCGGCATGACGATGTTCTGCATCCCCCAGTGAAGAGAGTGACCCATCGCAAAAACCATCCCGAGATCAGGGCTAATACCCTCCCGGCGAACCACGTCCAGCCGGGAAGCCAGCACCTCCTGGCGAGGGCATACTCCGCCGATGGACGAGACTCGTAGCCAGCTCTCCGGCCTCAGCGGAAGCTGCTCACGAATGTCCTGGCGTAGAGCTTTCTCGATCAGCTCATGAGCGCTCGCGGTTTTTTTCTGCTTCCGAATAAGGTCGCTAAGAGCCATCTGACACCTTTCTTTTTCTCTTCAGTATGAATCGTGAACACGGAAGACAGAGCACGAACGTAATCGGAGGCCAGGCCTTGCGCCTCTTCGCCAGTCATTGTGTATCCACACGTTCCGCACTCAAACAGTGACCGCTCCTCTTCCTCGACTAGCTCGTCACCGCATGGCCCGCACTGAAAGTAGAGCCCCTCACCGAGCGGCGTTGGTTGCCCCGACGTGTCTCGACGTATCTCCACGCACCCCAGTGCGGGAACTTTCAGGTCACCTCTATGTTCAGCAAGATAAGCCATTTTCACTTCTCAATCGTAGCGACTGTCACGATGGTTCCATCGTCGGAATTGTCGCCATACAGGGTTAGTAGACCATGTGAGCTGTTCGCCCTGACGTTGTACCCACAGGCAACCGCCAGCCTGGTTATGAGCTTGCGAACATCTACCTCGTCCCCAATATGCTCCTGGAGGACCTGGAAACGGCTACCCCCAGCGATAGCTTCAACAGCCTGCTGAGCTATGGCATCTGCAATCATTTTCTTGCGCCGTTTCAATTTTCGATCCTTCCAGAGGCCAAGCAACTACTGAACCCTCGGCTGCTCCTTGGCTTCGGCAAGAAGCTCCCTAGCTTTCTCTCTGCTGACTGGTGTGACATAGACAACCTGTTCCAGGTCCCCGGACTGCAGGTCTACCTCCAAGACCACCTGCCTGAACGTGTATGCATCAGACAGATCTTTCTCACTGTCATTGAGAACAAGTCTCATCCCTGGCATTCCAGAGATCTGAGGCAACTCGCCTTTCCATAGAACAAGGTCCTTAGAGCCATGCTCAACTCCTGCTATCTGTATTCGACTTTTCATTTATTAGTCAATCCTCTCGCCGACAACCCACTATGGGCTTCATCCCTACTGTACTTCGAGTGACTTCGTTTAACACCGCGAAACTTGCCCCGGTAGGAAGACAGGTATTCCATGGTGTCCATGAATCGGACGAATACAAGTCCGAGAGACCTTGCACCGTCCTCATCCTCCCAGGAGTCGCAGACATCCATAAGCCTCTCAAACAGCTTCTCAGCTGAGTCAGTCTTCACCTTTGGCCTCAAAGATGTCAGCGCCTCGACGATCAGTTCATCGATATTCCGACAAAGATCTGCATCCTCGTTCAGAGTCCTAACGCTATCGGTGCTGACCCCTCGCCGCCTGGCAATCTTTGCAATTTTGGCAATTGCACCATCGATGGCGACCATCTCTTCATCCGAGATAGGCAGCGGAGGGTTTGGCGATGGGCAGTCCCTTAGAACCCGATACGTCTCACCGTCGAGACCCACGACCTCGTCATACTCCTCGCTAGTCGCTGTTTCCACGATATGCCTCCAGCAGGTCTTGCATAAAATCAGCAGGCACCATCACCCAGTCTCTACTGACCAGCTTAGGTGTATCCCCGAATTCTATGGCCACTGCAGGTATCTTGTCGTAGGCAAGCGCCTCATGCGTAATCTTTTCAAGATACGCAATCGTTACAGATATGCTCTTCTTATCCGTCCTCTTGCACTCGCCGAGAAGCTCAACACCCTTCACGTCTCCGCGATTCCCGGGCAGGGCACCGGATGCCTTTTGACGATATCCGCCGACCCTCTTAGCAACCCGGTCCTCTTGATCCATGGACTTCTTGCGCTGCTTCTTCTGCTTATTACCAGTGAAGTATCCTGGAGCTGTTAGCCCGTCATCCTCGCTCATGTGGCCTGCACTATGTCGTGAACCGGAGTAGACATGTTAGCAAGCAATATCGCTTTGAAGTCTTCGTACTTATCCGGATTTTCCATCCAGTGCTTCTCAAGGAGAGATATGCCACCGAAGGTCTCTCCGCTGCACGTTGTACCAGCGCTACCCTTGCCGACATCAACAAGACCTAGCTGGCGACCGAGCTTGATTGCGTACGACTCATCGGCAACCTGACCAGCTTTTTTGATCTCCATGTCTCGAATGTAGAGCAAGTACTCTGCCTCCATCTTCGCCGGAGCAGTCTTGTTCTTCTCATTTCTGATCCGCATAAGTGCTGCGTACGGCCTCTTGTCCTCATCTTCTTTGTACTTACCAGGAGCCATCCTGGTCTCAGTTGAGGTAGCAAACCCCTGAGCGAATCCACCGGGGACCGTCTCTGGACTTCCGAACATGACACCAACCTTGTGTCTGATCTGATTCGTGAACCACACCGTAGGTCTGCGACCGTCGCCCTGACCCTTTTTGTTGGTGGTAGATACGACCTTCCTGAACAAGTTGCCAATAAGTCGCGCCTGGTTGCCGACCACTGCCTCAGATGCAGACTTCTCCAGCTCTGCTATCGGAATCATAAACGCAAGAGAATCAATAACGATGATGTCTGCGACGCCGGTGTCGAGAAGCGAGTGGGCGATGTCGCAAGTCTGCTCGCCTGTTTCTGGCTGGGTGAAAATCAGGGTATTCCGATCCAGGAATCGATCCGACCATTTATCATCCCATACACCCTCAACGTCCAACCAGGCCACGTTCGTCTGCCTGTAGTCGCCACACACGCAGGATGGTTTTTGCTTCTCGTAGTGAGGAGTCCATATCGGAAACGCAGGAGTCCAACAGTTGGAGCACATCCTCTGCGCACGACCTGCAGCGCGAAGGAAGCTAGTTGTCTTCGACGATGACTTTGGCCCATAGAACATGGACACACGACCAATTGGCAGCCCTCCTCCCAGCGAGGCGTCGAGTGGGAGGATCCCAGTGGTCACCCGTTTGATGTCTCCATGGCCATGATCGATCGCAAACCCAACGGCTCCCTTTCCGTAATTCTTGGCAGCCTGCTTGTAAAACAAGGCAAGCCTTTCCCCACGGTCATCGATCTCCTTGGGCTTTTCATCTGTCTTCTTCTTGGCCATGAGTATCTCCTAGAAAGGGTTGTTGCCGCCCTTGCGGCCTGAATCGATCATGTTCCGCTCTTTGGAGAGACGCTCCTCTGCCCATGCCTGCGCGAACTCGTAGGCCTCGTCGATCTCTTCTTTGTAGCAGGGCACCGTGACAGATACGCTGATCCTAGCCGACTCATAGTTGCCAAGGTTCATCGTCAGCGCATACTCCGCAGTGACCTGAGCCGTATCGGTCTCGAACTTATGGATGGCTACAATGTCTTCTTCGCCCTTGGGAGGCGGAGCCCCCTTGGATGGACCGACCGTCTTGCTTACATAGATTGTTGAATTCTTAGCCTTCATTCTTCATCCTCCACGGCAATTCCTGCTGCCGTCCATCCATCTGCTACTTCTTTGCGAAAGGTCGGGTCCGACGACGACACCGTCGGTCCGCGTGTGCTCAGAGCTTTTCTGACCACAAAAATCATTCCCTCTGTGTAGAGGCGTTCCTGCTTACTGCGACTCTTAAGGAGATAGGGAGTCCGAGGAAGAAGGCCGACTCGCTCCCACTGGTGGATCGTTGGAACGCTTCTCCCTATGGCCCGAGCGAATGCCCCTATATGAACCATCTGAAGGTTGACGACATGACCGTTTACCTGAACCGGCATCTCAATTGGCTTACGATGCTTGGGTATCCGAACTTTAGGCTTAGGCTTAGTTTTGCGCTCCTCCGCTTTCTTAGCCCTGTATTCACGGTTCTGCTCAAGGACCTTAGCTCTGTATTTCTTGTCCTTGTGGTACTTGGCCTTGCGACGATCAGCTAGCTTTTTCCTGTTGCGTTCGTACCAGTCTTTGTAAGTCCATTTAGACTCATCATCATCAACTTCGTTGACCCCGTTACTCTCCTTATCATTCCCCATAGATCACCCTACCGCAGATCTTTATCTAATAAAGACTGCACTGTCAATCAATCGACATTCCCTCTTCTTCTCCATAGGAACGCCGATATGCATCATCTCTGGACCTTCCATAGTCCTTGCACGCAGGAACCTCGTCGCACCGCATGTCCACGATAACAGGCTCCTTTTTGTCTGGATCCTTGAACAGGCAAACATTTGCAGCGACCAACGGATCTCGGGTGGGAGTGGCCAGCACCACGGTATCAACACTGGTCACTTCTGGGAACGATTTTGCAAAACCGAAAGTTGTCAATATAACGTCGGACCCGACCGCCCCATCAATATCCTCCGACGACATCCCTTCGATCACGAAGTCCGTTGTCTTTATGGAACCACTCCACTCTGCCTCGATGGACATCTTCAATGTCTTCAGGTGAGAGACCTTCTCACTGAATACGACAATCTTCCTGTCGGCTTTGAGTGCTAGCAAGATCTGCTCGACAACGTGCTTGTTGTAATTCGAGTTCAAGCACATCTGATCGACCAGTGCCGCCTTCGATATGAACTGAGGATTAGCTCTGACCCAGGAACTTATCTTCCAGGAGGACCAGACTCTCCTGATTCCTGGGACTACCCAGTCTTTCTTGGCTGAGAAAATCGGACTACCGAGGTGGTAGGAATAGACTCTAAACAGCCCAGTCGATAAGAATGCCGAAGATTCGCATATCCCAATCCTTCTGCTTGCGCTGAAGAATCCAATGGCGGATGCCCATGACATTGGATCTAACCGATGGATGTGATGAGAGATGATGAACCCAAATTCATCACGAGCTACCTGGCACTTTGATATTGCATCACCTAGGTCATCGACCGTCGTCAGTACGATATGTCGATCGTCTACGTCGCATTCGCCCCTTCGTATCGTCCCTATGCTGGCATCCGGCAAGAACCTTCCAAGCACCGTCTGCCACATAGAAAACGAGGTCCCGGAGGGGGTAACTATCAGCGTCTTCTTCTTGAGTGACCGAATGACCGATGCGCAGATCTTGGCAGCTGACTGCTCGGACTGAAACAGAGCAATGCCATCGCGATCGGTCGCCATAGAACGGAGTATCTCAGTGATCCCCTTCTTTTGATCATCAGTAAAGAAGTCCTCAGTCTTCTCCCCTAAAACAGAATCAACCAGGGTTAAAGACTCAACGTCTTCGTCCTGATACTCCATCCATGGAGTGCCACTCTTGGCAGGAGATCGATCGGGCCACTCGTTGCCCTCGGACGACACATCCTGCAACTCATGCTGCTTAGTCATCGACCCCCTGAAGAATGACCTTGGAATACCAAGCATCCCATCCTCTTCAAGGTAGGCGCGATGAAGCACTGGCCTGCGCTGCTTGACGTCTGCGACGGTCAAGTTTTTGCGCAACCAGTCAGCCTGATCACTTCCTAAGTCTTCGAGCGATATCCACGCCCATCCATCAATTCGTATCTTCATCTTTGCCCATCAATGAATCAGGGGGCGAACGACAAACGCTCGCCCCCTAAGTCTGTTTGAGATACGACCTAGAATGGTACGTCGTCAGAACTGCTCGACGATGAGGCCGGAGAAGCCCCCTTGCCCTTGAATGGCACCGCATCTGCAACCGAAGATTTGAACAATCCATACTCTATCGGAGCTGAAAGCACCGGAAAGTTGAACTGTGGAATCTTCTCTGGGATAGGTCCCTCGTCTGGGATCAGGAAGTGATGAGCGAGATAGTCTCGCGTCTTCTTTGCTTCCTGGCTGTTGCTGTTGGCCTTATCGATGATGTCCTTCAAGAGCTTGCCCTTGTAGTTCACCACTGAATACAGACCGTCCATGTCAATCTCTCGAATATGATCGAGATCATCACCGGTGTTAGGGGCGTTTGAGTCAGCGCGGGTCAAGTTCCACAGCTGGCCAAGCAGGCTTCCCTTGTTCTCCTTCTTCATCTTGAACTTGTTCAAGACCTTTGTCTTGGCAGGAAGAAGAATCAAACGATTCTTATTCGCGACGCCTTCCTTGGTCGTATACCCAGTGATATCAACGATTGTGTAGTGACCGACGTAGTCGGCTCGACTCACGCCTTTTTGCGAACACCCAGGACAATGGTCCTCGATCTTTGCAAGACAGGTTGCGTGATGCCACTGCTTATTGCTATCGCACCATTGGTGCTCTTTGATGCAAAAAGG
>Ga0307377_10008832_pt1 | contig 10173 bp, 3 predicted proteins | sample TR3MG_FD_202535 | JGI IMG/M metagenome (GOLD analysis project Ga0307377, IMG submission 202535) | Soil microbial communities from Risofladan, Vaasa, Finland - TR-3 | ecosystem: Environmental > Terrestrial > Soil > Coastal area > Acid sulfate soil | place: Finland: Risofladan, Vaasa | collected... | reverse complement strand
GAGTTATTGTTACATTAAGACCACTAGAAGGAAGTAAATCCCAACCATCCTTTACTCCATTACCCAAAACATTAAATAAAGCATAAAGTTGAACGTCGAGAGTAACCCATCTCTGCATTTCTATTACTGAATCTGTGTAGTCTTGCTCTTCGAAATAACCTAATTGATATTTGGATGTTCTTTTCATTATGTTTCTTTTACCACTTTTTTAGTTGTGTCTCCCCACCGACTAACTCCCATAATAAAAGAATTAGGATAAGGGTCTTTGTAATCCCAATCGCCCACATTGTATCGAATCAAATCTAAAGAATAATCAGACTCTGGACCATAATTCATATAGCTATTTGCCTTTACACCAGCTTGTATGGCATTTATTAATTTACCTATATTATGTCTTACTGTCATTTTAACCACCTAGCCATTCAGCATTATATGTGTTTGTAAAATCATTACTTTCTGCTGAAAATGACCGATTAAGACTCATTAACCTGAATTCTATTCCATCAACCAAAATAAAATCAAATGGCAAAATGCTACTGAGTCCACCTGCCGTTCTAAAACTAGTCTTTCTAATTGGCTTAAAAACCCTTTCGGCAAGGTCTTCAATCCAATCAATTGCTTCTGCCGTACCTCCCAATGCTGGTTGATCTATTAGGGCAACTTTTTTAAAAAGGATAAGTGACGTAGAATTATATGATTCTGGACTTCTTGTAACAAGAATGGGCAACCTAGTATCCCTGTCTACCGTCATTACAGAAATTCTACTAACAGTGGAATCGTAATTAAACTCTATATTTTTCTCATCCAAAATAACATTATCTGCCGATACTGAAGGATTCCTAGTAAAATACGAACTCTCCGATATAGTTTCTCCAGATACATCAGAAAATAATCCTCCCGGTAATTTTTTAACATGTAATTTTCCATACGGATCAAAATAAATAAAAAACTCAAACCTTTGTGCAATACTTATCATACAATCAAATATCTTGTTTTGAGAAGGAAATCTAACCGCAGGCTTTGTAAATCCATAACCAGACGGAAGAAACGGCATCGGTAAAGAAGGATCTGTATCGTCCTCTATCATTGTCAATTCGGCTCGCTTGGCCATATCCTTTATGGCATAAAAAGCTATCATTCCGTCGTAAAAAGGACTATTAACTATTGGCATACTTCTAAGAATGTACATATAATCTTCGCAATATAATTGTAAAGCCTCTTTGCCCGCTATTTCTACAGATGTGGCACTTACAATTACTCCAGTAAAAGTTCTCTTACTTTCAATCTCTCCTCCCCATCCCCATTCCAAAATTATACCAAATTGACTATCTCTTAAATAATCATATCTTCCTTCTTCATTATACACCGTTACTGTAGCTGTCTTTTTAAAATGAAAGTAATCTGGTGCTTCTGCTGTTTCTGTAGCCTCCATGACTCCATAAAGAACTTCTGTTTTAAAATCTGGCTCCTTATCTTTTTTGGCTCCGCCTTTTAATTTAAAGAAAAACGGAGTTCTGCTATCTTTCAGATTTGTGCCGCCAAAATCACCATTATCAGCTTTCATTGCCAATATATAAGTATCCGTATCTGAATCCTCGGAATTTTGAGATTTTTTCGCAAATGCTGCATATCCCTTTTTTTGGAAAAAAGGTAAGGTAGGAAGTACAACCCCTCCTCCAACACCTATAAACTCTTTACAGTCGATGCCATATACATCGGCCACTGCATCTAATTGTTTAGGTAACTTAACTACGCTACCTCCAAAATTACCCTTGTTATCTACTCCCTCGTATTCTAGCTCTGTCGGTAAATGAGCTAAACTCCATGCCATTAAACCTGCAGGCGCAAATGTCATTGGAGAAATATTAACAGAAGCCTGTATATTAGTAGCAAAAATTTGAACTTTTCCTTTGGGAATCTTACATTCTTTAATTTGACCTTTATTAGGTCCACTTTTTTCCACCCTTGTATAAACCAACTCAACATCATTAATAAAAACAATTAACCTTCCCGCAATAACCATTATTCCTATTTCAATATTTTCTTGTTCATCTAAAACCTTTGACCCCTCTTTATCAGAATCTACCTGAGGACGAGGTGGAGGCTCAGGCGTTGTTTCTCCAGTAGATTCCGGAGTAGCATTATTATCTGGAGGAGTAGCAGAATTTGCCTCAAGAGAAACCGACCCTTCACTTAAATTGCCCCTATAATCAATAACGCTCGCCCGACCATCATTTCTAATTAAAATATCATACCAGTCGGTTGGATGTCCCGGAGAAATGCTTATCACAATCATCGTCTCATGTTTTGCACTAGTCGGAGACTCCATACGCTTAAATTGAATCCAAAATGGAGTGTTTTTCTCTGTTAAAAACGGAGAAGACTCAACTGCCCACCACAATCCGTCTTTTACGGTTGTTTGATTAATATAATTAGTGCTAGCTACTGGCTCTGTTGTCGACTCTTCATCTGTCTCGTCTGTTGTTGCGGCGGCGTTCGAAGCTGCCCACTCCGTCCCACAAACTATATTCCCACCAACTGCCCCTGCCAAGATATTACGATAAGGTCTCAAATAATCACAATCATTAAACTCTATTTTCCTTGTAAGAACAGCATCTACCCATTTAGGTCCACTATAATTAGGATCACTTGCATAATTATCTGGCTGTATTAAAGTATAGTCATCAAATCTAGGAATAATACTATTTAAAATACTTTCAGAATCTAGAGTAATAGCAGATGTATTAAATTGAATCGGTGTCCAAGTAATACTTGGATCGGTAGATGCCGTTCCCTCGGTAGTCTCGGTAGATTCCGTTCCCTTATTAATGTAATTATCGATAAAATGTCTTCTCTTGGCTAAATGACAAACCGCAAAGGCATTCGCTTCGTTTATAATATTTTCTATTAAAACAGGAGGAAATTCATTGGAATTCTTCACGGCAGGCCAATTAAATGCACTAATATCAAAATTAAAAGATTTACTTTCTCTCCCGATACAAGGCAAACCACCACTAATTATTGTGGCGTTAACTCTCGCTGTGCCTAAATTTTGCATTATTTTTACGCATCCTAGAAGTTATCTGATGGATTCCATATAAAAGTATCTCGGGACTCCATACAAGATAAAAGATTATTGGAGTTATAATAAAATATCTTCTTGCTAGAATCTATAGTCATATATCCAGAAAGTCGTTGAATAGATATTGAACCTGAACCAATAAGGAAATGCGTCGTGGCGTCGAATCTAGCCTGTATTCTTTCTTCTAAATCTCCGGCGTTTTCTCCTGCTGCTATTTTACTCCCTAATTCTCTAAGGTCATAAAAATCTATTTCATTCGTATGCTTAATTTCTATGCCCGAAGGAGTTATATAGAATAAATACCTGTCAATCTTTGTAGCCGAACTTCCTTCTCTTCCCAAAATAACATTCGTTCCGACCCATCGCCTACCGCTATCGCTTGAGGTTATAGCCTTGGTACCCTCTTCGCTATCATAAAATAAAATATATGTACCATCTGGCAAAATATGAGTAGAAACAATATTAACTTCTTGATCATATATAACTTGACTTCCCGACCCTTGCGGCCCTAGTATTTTATTAAATTGATCTTTTATAACGGTTATTTCAGATGGAGAAACTAAACCACCCACCGTTTCTTGAGACCATCCGTTATCTATCCCAAGGGGTGGCCTCCATAAGAAATTTAACTGAGCATCGACGTTATCTGGCTCCGCATCATTACATAAATGAACATCATATAAAAAACTCAAAAGAGAAATAATTAAACATCCAACATACAAATTATTATTCTCGTCTTTACACTTACAAAAAATAGCCAAAGTCTTATTAAGGGGGTTATAAATAGTTGATAAATATTCTACTCCATTTAAAAGCATAAGCGGATATTGATATTTTTCGTCATTTTCCCACCCCTTGTGAAGCGGACAACCCCAAGAATATGCATCGTCCCATGTTCCAATTATCATTACGGCCCTTGGAACTTCCCATTCGGAACTATTAAGGGAGGAATTGTTTAATGTTCCATCAAGATTAAAAGGTCGAATGTCTTGCCCATAAACCAATATGTGTTCTCCATCCCATAGTTCTACAAAATCAAAATAACCAACATCTCCATGACTAGCACCAGAAAGGGTTTGTTTATTGGTAACATACTGAATTTTCGATCCCCCTACGGACCCATTAATTATATGAACGGGACCTTCACTAACATCAATACCTATGTCCGCATGTAATTCGTCTAAATTTTGAAAGCCGCCTTTCTTATACAAATAAACCGGAGAAACAAAATAATCACCCCATTTATATTGCTCAATAGATGTTTCTCCCTCCCCTATGCCTTGTCTCCTTAGTGTCTGCAAATCTACAAGCCCGTCTCCAGCAATAGCACAACCATAACGATTATTGGCTATCCCTATTCCAAACATAATGGAAGGATCTGAATTAGAACCATCGGGTAATTTTAATTGTAATCTCCTTAATCTTTCTTTGCTACTATCGAGAGGTATAGTCGTACCAGAAGGGCCATCTACGGTAGATTCGGGCTTGCCAATAACTATCTCGTTCTTCATAGGATATTCTTTAAAATCAGAAGATCCCCTTCTTACGGTGATTTGTTGACTGATTTGGTCAAGATAAACCACCCAATTATCTTGCCTTAAAGCCTGAAATAAAGAAGCTATACCTCTCGGCCTTCTTAAAGTGGTTATTAAAAACATCAAATTACTAAAAAAATTAGTTCCTTGGGTAGAAAAACCAAAATATGTTCCCTCACAAAATCCAATCATAGTATCCTTAGGAATATCTACGTAATAAGGATTGGCTTTATACTCTCCGTTTAAACATAAATTGCCATTGCTTTGAAGAAATGAAATTCCACTTCCACCACTAAAATTAATATCTAAATCAAACGAGAATCCTGTCTGTTTAGGCGCACTTTCTACGGTAGGATAAGTATGATCAAAAGCAATATATCCCTTTACGCCTTCTAAGCCAGAATCGGTTAAATTACCCCTGACAGAAATGGCTATATTATAGGGAGCATCTGGCAGATCAGGATCTTCTGGGGGAAAAGCTATGGAAGTTATAGAATATTCATTGGAAACCTTTGAAACGTCGCCTTCTTCGTTAGTTACCTCAACATTGTCTATAACGAACTTCCAATTCTGATATTTGTTATATAGTTTTATAGGTTCGCCCATCCCCAAGACGCTATGAGTTTTCTTATATCGTTGGGCAAAATTATTTTCCGTTATAGTATCGTCTACCTCTGATGGATTAAAAAGATCGTTAAAACTTGTAAAGGTAGCAAAATTATCCGTAACGTCCTCTAAAGCAAACGAACTTATACTTGATTCAGTATTGTAAGATAAAGCACTAATCGTCCCACTAAAAACTCCTTCGGTTACGTCTCCTGCGGTTGCTAATGAATAATCTTCTACTATTTGCCATGATTTGTGATTTAAAACTGAATAATTGACTATTGTTGTTGGATACAATAAATAATACCCATCAACGCTTCTAAGTTTCACATCTATAATATTTGCCTCTATATGGTCTAAAATTTCATAATATTTACCTTCAACCTTCAAATACTGTCCCCTTAAACAAGGAGCAAACCAATTATGTCTAAAAACAGATCCGCCCGTACTAATTTCTATCCTTATGTGTTCAATCCCCTCTAATTCAAACATAATATTAACATTCTCTAAGGTGGCGTTAGTTCTTTCTTCCCATCCTGCTGTTGCCCCATAAAAAGATCCAAATTGAGTTGTAGTTGTAGTTGTAGTTGTAGTTGTAGTTGTAGTTGTAGTTGTAGTTCCATCTATGGTTGTCGTTGTTGGTATCGCATTCGTTGCCGAAGTAGGTTCGTTTATGATTTCTTTATAACGCTTGTCATTGTAATCGTCCGGAGCCGCAGCCCAATCAAACACATACCATCTCCATTCAAGCCCGCCAGCATCTTTCATGGACATTCCTGTACTTGGCAATGCTAAGGTTCCATCTTCAATATTTTGCCAAGTATATATGCCAATTATTTGTCCTTCTTCGTATGGGCTTTGATGAGATGTCCAATATAAATTTTTACCGCTTGACACTTTCTCTGTAACTACGGCTCTAGATTGATTGTCTGTTCCATACCATATGCCGCTCATAAGAAATGGGTCCTCTACACACAAGGTATTGTCTAACTCATAAAAATCCCCAGCTTGAGGAGATTGCCCCCCTTGCCAACCACCGATAACTAAATCCCAATTAGGCAAAATTTCAAGCACATCAACTGTCGAAGTAATAAATTCTCCGGCAACATTACCTATAATTGTCAAAAACAATCCCGTAGGAAAAATATCAATATTAGGAGAAGCCCCCTGTTCTATGTCTAATGTTAAAATATTTTTTGTTGTGCCATCTTCGGCAGTTACGACCCTATAGTTAGAAACAGTGCCGTGATCAACATAAATCCTTTTAAGCTCTGAATTCTGGAGAAGTTCTACTGCAGGAAGACGCAAAGACTCAACTCCCACTAGTGTATTGGCAACATCGAACTTAACATAAACTTGCTGCTTAAACTGATCTCCTAGACAATATCCCACCTGAGGAAAGGGATAAGAATATCCGTATCCAAATGTCTTAGATTTAAACCAATCTGGTTCCGAAGCAATAACGGACAATCCACTCATCGCTCCAATTAAATTTGGAGATGATCCTCCGGCCATTAAAAATGAGTTAAATAAATCGCCGGGATGTCTCCATGGAATAGAGCAGTTTTTTATTAAAGACCTTAACCAAAAAGCTCTAGCAGGTGTATAGATATATGGAAATGGGATGTCGGGTCTTTCTATATTAGCAAAAGTATCATCTTCATTTTGAACTAAAATTGTACTTCTTTCTGTAACCCACGGATTCCATAAAGACATAACATACTCCGACTATATTTAAGAAACAAAAATTGGGCGTATTTTAGGCTAAAGATTCCAATTCAATTTTTATGTTTTTCATATCCCCTAATTCAGCACTTAATCCTTTGTCGAGCTTTATTGTAACCGTTGCAACTGCCTTCTCTGCATCGAACCCCTGAAGTTCTAAAACTCCCTGAGTGGTGGGAACTATTTTTGCTTTTGCTTCATTGGCCATGGCCTGCTGTGCTGCCCCCCCTGCCGTCGCTGTCGTCGCTACTCCTTGTATTTTTGCGCCAGTAGTTTTTTTTCTCATTGCCATATACATTTCTTCATCTTTTCTTGCTTCTTCATGTTCTCTATATTGTCTTTCAACTCTATTTTCTGGTCTTGTTTCTGTTCCAACGGTAACCATTTTGCCTTTTAGAATCTCTGCTGCCCCCCCTGCCGTCGCTGTCGTCGCTACTCCTTGTATTTTTGCGCCAGTAGTTTTTTTTCTCATTGCCATATACATTTCTTCATCTTTCCTTGCTTCTTCTGCCGCTCTGAACTTCGGGTTGTTGCGTTTGCGAGCTAAGTCTGACGCTCTCTCTGCGTCCTTTACCCTATCCCACTCTGGCACTGCGGAGGGCCTATTTTTCCTTTCTTGTCTTTTTCGAGCCTCTCCTTCCTGATGTTCTCTATTTTGTCTTTCAACTCTATTTTCTGGTCTTGTTTCTGTTCCAACGGTAACCATTTTGCCTTTTAGAATCTCTGCTGCCCCTTTATCTCTTTGCTCTCTTTGCGCCACCATCTCTCTAATACCACCTTCCAAAAAGCCTATGCGACTTCCCTTGCCTCCAAATTTACTTTTAAAATTACCCAATCTCCGCATCCCTCCCCCACCACCAAATTTTCTTTTAGCACCAAAAGCACCGAAACCCCGTCCCCCTCCCTCTAAAATCTCTGTTTTTTGTACCGCTATTTGCGCTTGTCGTACTTTCAAAGACTCCTCGTAAATACTCTTAATTTTTTTACTATATGCTCCAAGAGCCATTTTTTCAGCTTTGGCGACCTCTTTTGCTTGCGCCTCTAATTCTTGGAAAGCTTTTGTTGCCACTTCGACGGCATCTTCCCTTGCCTTTATTGCAATCGGTCCCTGTTTTAATATGTTTAGCTTTTCTTTTTCTAAAACGGCATACTCTATGGAGGCATCTTCGGCATCAAGAACTCGTTCTTTTGATATCTTCAGTGGATGTTCTTTATTTTCTTCACCAACTCTTTTCTGAGCTATTTTAATAAGTCTTTGCTCAGCTATCCAACGCAATTTTTCTCGACGTTCTCCTGCCTCTCGTTGTATAGCACTTCTTGCGGCTTGAGTTTCTCTAGGGGTTTGGCCGGGATTCATAAAAGGCGGACCCCCTACATATTCAATTGATGCCCCAATATAATCTCTGAAACGGGTCTGATGGAACCCCTTACTACGTCTACCCTGTATTTCTTCTAATTGCCTCTTTTCTTCTTTTCCCATTCTTTTTTTTGAACGCCCAACAATATCTTGATCCCCACCAAAAGGCATAGCGGCCACATCGGTTATTGCGTGGCCTACGTTCCAAGCTGCGGTCCCAATTTGTCTAAATAGCTCTTTCGGGCCAGCACCAGTAAAAATTCCATAGGTAGGAAGATCCCCAAGAGCCTTAGCTTCGTCTTCGCCAATCCGCTTCCATTGTTTATCGTATCTTTCTTTAAAAGCCCCTTCTCTTTCTGCCTCTGCCTTTACTGCGGCGGCCTGCTTTGCTTTTTCGACTGAAATATCTACATTGGGCGGTCCTTGTTTTAAACCCTCCTGTTTTGTTTCGATATCCTTAACGCCGTATGCTACCCGAGCTTTCGCATATCGTAGTTCTTCGCCTTGAGAAAGAAGAAATGCAAACTCTGACTCTACTCGTTCTTTCCTCTCTTTTTCCCTTATCTGAAACTGTTTTTTAGCCGTTCTATATTCTTTTCGAACCTCATCCTGCCGGAGGAGAACACTTTCTGGAGAATAATTACTTGCGTTTGCTGCCCCAAGAGATAATATGCCAGCTCTTCCGGTGGACAATCCCCCGCCTCCGCCCCCGAACCCACCCCCAGATCTCTGCCCCCAATATTTTCTATCTCTAGCTTGAAATTTATTTGTAGCCCTCTGATCGGCAGCAGCTATTTGAGCGGCTTCTTCAGTATCATCTATTGACTTAATAACTTTTATCAATTTTGACTGAATAGAATTAAATTGATCTGCAATTGATTGCCAAGCATCTGTACCTGACTTAAGATCTTTAAAGTTTGCTAGCGTTTCATTCATTTGGAGTTCTAATTCTTTTAACGTTGCTTGCTGCTCTGCAGTACCTTTCCCCCAAAAACTAGAAGTATTAACTTGTCCCGCAGGCAGATTGAGTACGGCTCCTCGTCCCGTTGCTCCGGGAATTTGAAGTGGCTCTGGAGTAGGGGTATAACCGCCACCTCTCGCCGGAGCAACAACCTTAGCCCGCGCCGCCTGAGCAATAGAAAGATTGAAAAGTGTATCGGTATTTAATGCGCCGGGCTTTTCCATTCCGGGAGTTCTAGAACCCCTAACGTTTATAGCGTCCGCCAATATCGCTCCCACTATTGGCGCAGAATCTATACTACCCCTATGAATACCGTCCTCTGCGCTTTTACCCATTGCTTCCGCTGATCTTTGAGGATCAAGATAGTTTTGGCCGCCAGCTACGCCAGCGAATCCTACAGTAGGAATGCCGCCCTCTCCCCGTTGCATTGCATTATATTGGTCTACGGACGCTTGATATCCAGCTATATCTTGATTTCTCAATTCCTGAGCAGCAGCACCCTGAAACGACAAACCGCCCCCACCCTCAAGATATTGACCAGTTAATTGAGACCTTGATCCGAAACTCGCAGCACCGGACTGCACCATGCCGCCCAACTTCATCGTATTCTGCCATTCTCCAGTAACCGCCTTAACCGAATCTAATAACTGAGTAACGCCCATTTCTTGAGTACCTATAATCTTAGTAAACTCTCCGGCATTAGTAGCCATTTCCCTCATAGAATCAAGATAACCTTCTCGTATATCCTTGGTAAGATCATAAATCTTATTTTGCTGCTGCATTATCTTTGTAGTAATCTGTTGGTGCTTAGCCGCATAACCTAGAAGTTGTTGAGCTGCCTCTCCCTGTTTGCCTAAAGTATTTGTAATATAATCTTCTGCCTCTGCCATTGAGGATGCATTCCTAA
>Ga0307377_10008830_pt1 | contig 10175 bp, 9 predicted proteins | sample TR3MG_FD_202535 | JGI IMG/M metagenome (GOLD analysis project Ga0307377, IMG submission 202535) | Soil microbial communities from Risofladan, Vaasa, Finland - TR-3 | ecosystem: Environmental > Terrestrial > Soil > Coastal area > Acid sulfate soil | place: Finland: Risofladan, Vaasa | collected... | reverse complement strand
GAGACAGAAGAAGGCCATCCCAATCACCCAGCCGATGATCCCTCGACGCTGCTCAAAGAGTGATCGGTCGTACACCGAACCCAACTCTGCCCGAGACGAGCGGTCTCTATTCACTGGATGCTCCGTAGAAGCGCATGAAGAGCTCCTCCAGCGTGGGCTCGCGAATCGACAGGTCGTCGAGGACGTGCCGGGCGAGCAACGCGACGATCGGGTTGAGATCGCCGGCGACTTCCAGATGGAGTGTCGTCCCGTCCACGCTGTGCGACGTGACGCCCGCCAGCGCGGTGAAGACCCCGAAGTCCGTGGGCGCTCGGAACCGCGCTTCGACGAGATGGGCGGAGCGTTGCTGAAGTTGCGCGACCGCCTCGATTGCGATCAGACGACCGTCACGGATGAGCCCGACGCGGTCCGCCATCTCGCCCACCTCCGAGAGCACGTGGGACGAGAGCAGCACGGTGCGTCCCTCGCGCGCGGCGCGGCGCACTTCCTCTTGCACCCGTCGTTGCACCAACGGGTCGAGCCCCGACGTCGGCTCATCGAGGACGAGGAATTCGGGGTCGCCCATCATCGCCGCCACCAAGCCGACCTTCTGGCGATTGCCGCGCGACAGCGACCTCACCGGCCGGTCGACGTCGAGATCGAAGGCGTCGACGTAGTGCTGCACCTTCGACCAGTCGAGCCCTCCGCGAAGGTGCGCGAAGTGCGTCAGGATCTGGCGGGCGCTCAGTCGCTCGTAGAGAGCGAGTTCGCCTGGGAGATACCCCAATCGACGGCGAATCGCGACGCTGTCGGCACGCGAATCGAGACCAAAGACCCTGATGCGGCCCGACGAAGGGCGAATCAAATCGAGGATGAGGCGAATCGTCGTGGTCTTGCCCGCACCGTTGGGTCCGAGGAACCCGAAGACCTCCCCGACCTTGATGTCGAGGCTGAGCTCGTGGATACCGCCGCCACCGTGGTAGATCTTCGTGACGTGGTCGAGAGAGATCGCCACGGAGTCATCGACACCGGTACTGACGACACGTTCCATTTGGTTACCCTCGATAGATTCCGATACTAGACCCGTCTGATTCGTCGATTGGAAGACGAGTCACGACCACACGGTCGCGGTCGCAACGCCCTCGAGGGCTCGAGTAGAAAGGTGCCATGAGCACGCACGAACTCGAGTTGGTCGACGTTGTCGACCTCTGTACCCTCGACGGGCTTCGCCTCAATCCGGCTGCCCTCGGATGGTCTCGGCGACCACTGCATCGCGCCAACCTCGATGGTCATTTCGGTCGGAACAAGCGCTGGGACTACTGGGCGATCCTCGCGGGCGATCTCGTCGTGTCGCTCACCTACGCCGACATCGACCACCTCGGCCTGGCCGACGTCTACTGGACGGACCTGGTCACCGGTGAGACCGGAGGTCACGCCATTGTCGTGGGTGCGAATGAAGGAATCGCGCTGCCAGAGCGCCCCGGCACCGCGCCCCTCGGCATCGACCACGACGGGCTTGCCCTCCACATCACCGATGACGAACGTGGCACGCACCTGATCGCGGCGTGGACCGAACCCGATGGCCGCGAAGGCCGACTCGACGTGTTCGTCGAACAGCCGCCGTCACACGAGTCGCTCAACGTCGTCATCCCCTGGAGCGACGAGGAGTTCAACTTCACCTCCAAACACCAGGCTCGACCGGCCATCGGGACACTGACCGTCGGCCTCGAGCAACGGGCGATCGGGGGCATCGACGATGCCGCGTGGGGAGTCCTCGATGTCGGTCGCGGGCGGTGGCCCGCCCAGATCAACTGGAATTGGGGCGGCGGCGCCGGCTGGTGTGACGACCACGTCGTCGGGCTTCAATTCGGGGCGAAGTGGACTGCGGGCACCGGCTTCACCGAGAACGGACTGATCATCGACGGGCGGTTGTCAAAACTGGGTCGCGAACTCGACTGGGACTACGACTGGGACGACCCGATGCGTCCGTGGCGGGTGGTCGATCCGGGTGGTCAACTCGACGCCACACTCGCACCACGCTTCGACAAGCACACCTTGGTCGACGTCAGCCCCGAGCTCGGTAGTGAGACCCACCAAGTGTTCGGCTTGTGGTCGGGCCGACTGGTCAGCGATGACGGGCTGGTGCTCGAATTCCGCGACCTCCAAGGCTTCGCCGAGGAAGCGCGTCAGCGCTGGTAGCAGTCCTCGCGGCCGTGCCGTAGGGGGCTCGATTGCGCCCTTGTCGAGAGCGCCCGGGTCGTCCATGCGTCGGTCTCATTGGGCCCCGCAGAGGACGCCCGTAGGATGAGCCGGTGAAACTGAGCACGGTAATCCTGCCGGCGCAACGTTGGGCTTTGGCGAGCGACGTGTGGCAACGAGCGGACGAGTACGGCCTGCACGCCGCCTATACCTATGACCACCTATCGTGGCGCAGCTTCCGCGAGCGACCGTGGTTCACCATGATCCCCACCCTGACTGCGGCGGCGTTAACCACCACGTCGATTCGTCTGGGCCCCCTCGTCACGTCGCCCAACTTCCGCCACCCGCTGCTGCTCGCGAAGGACCTCCTCGCACTGGACGACATATCTGGCGGCCGTGTCGCCGTCGGCGTGGGCTCGGGTGGTACCGGCTTTGACGCTACGGTGCTCGGACACGAACCCTGGTCGACCGGTGAGCGCCACGAACGATTCGTCGAGTTCACACGAGCGCTCGACATCCTGTTGCGAGAACCCGCGACCACGCTGGACGGTCCGCACTACCCGGTGATCAACTCCCGCCAGATCCCCGGACCGGTGCAGTTGCCTCGCCCCCCGCTCTTCTTGAGTGCCCTCGGTCCCAAGTCCCTCGCCCTCGCCGCGGAGGTCGCTGATGGCTGGGTGAGCTTCAGAAGTCCGCACGCGGGAGAACACGAGTCCACGTTGGCCGCGGTGCGGGCGCAGGTCGCGATGCTCACCGAACAACTTGACCGCCGGGGGCGCGCATCCAACTCGATGGAGAAGCTCCTGCTCGACTTCGAAGGCGATGAGCAGCCGCTCCGCTCGTTCGAAACGTTTCTCGACTGGGCGGGACGTTACCGTGAGATCGGCATGACCGAAGTGGTCATTCACTGGCCTGTGCCCGACTCCCCGTTCGACAATGACCCCGCCGTCTTCGAGCGAATCTGCACCGAGGGTCGCGAAATCCTGGCTCAGTGGGATGGCTGAGCGATCGGATTCCTGGTGACGTTCAACCAATCGGTTTGCTGCAACCGACCGCGGACATGTACTTGGCGGTCGACATCCGGTAGAGCTCCACGGCGCCGGGATTACTCCGTTGGAGGTTGAATTGCCAGCGACTGGCGACGTAATGCCAGTAGTCCACGAGCTGAACACCCCCGATGTCGTACCGGACGCGCCAGAAACCGTCGCCGACCGGCGCGGCACCCTCCACGACCGCCGGCGCGGGAGCCGTGGGACAGAGTGCGTGCAACTCGACATAGCGACGGCGGCTGATCACCGACCGACTGCGCGAATCCCAGCGGTCGTAGACCAAGCCATCACGATTCGCCGCGTAGTCATCATTGAAGCGCTGAGCGATTCTTACGAGGGCCGCACCACTACGCGGATCGGCGCGCGACGCGGTGGCGGGCCCGACCGCGATCCAAAGAGTGGCGGCGACACCGGCAATCACCACCGCCCTCGTCACGGTGAGTCGTCGGTATCGAACCCTCATCACGTTGGCGAGTCTGTCACAAGTGGCTGTAACTAGCGTCGGGCAGGCGACATTAGACCAGTAACGGCAATTCAAGACGGGACGGTCCCGTCACCGGTCAGGAGCAACGATGTTCATGAATCCGAAGCCACCCAGTTACGCCCCGCCCGTGTCGACGCGACTCGTGACGGGAATTCGCGTGGTGCCAGTGGTGGGCACGCTCGTCGCCGCCACGGTGATGATGCTCTCAATCACCGCATCGTCGCTCGGGGCGCTCACCGTGTCACGCACGGTCACTCTCGATGAGGCCAACAACCATCACACCGTTGCGGTCTCTCCCGGTACCCGGATCACCGTCACCCTGCACAGCACGTACTGGTCGCCCACCCCGGTTCACTCGTCCGTGATCCTCTCCCCGGTCGGTGCACCAACGGTCGCCGCCACCCAGCCCGGGACCGCGGGCTGTGTCCCAGGTCAAGGGTGCGGCACCGTGACCGAACATTTCGTGGCTCGCCACGCGGGCTTCATCCGACTACGCGCTACTCGCACCTCCTGTGGCGAGGCGATGCGATGCGCACCCGCCCAGAGCGCCTGGACGGTCGTCGTGCACGTGCGCTGATAGGTTGAACAAATTCTGCTGAAGGGACCCGACATGTCCGAGCCGAGCCCGCTCGAAGGATTCCAGAAGGACACCTTCACCTCGACGCGTGGCGTTCGCCACGACGTCTTTCGACTCGGATCCGGACCGGCGGTCATCGTCATACATGAAGTCCCGGGCATCACGCCACTGGTGGCGGCCTTCGGCCGGAAGGTGGCGGCGAGGGGAATGACCGCGGTGTTGCCCGATCTCTTCGGCACCCCGGGCCGCCCCATCAGCAACGCCTACGGTCTCTCGTCCATGGCCCGGGCCTGCATCAGCCGCGAGTTCACCGTGCTCGCCATGAATCAGACCAGTCCCGTCGTCGAGTACTTGCGTGAACTCGCCGTCCACGAACACCAGCGCTGCGGTGGACCCGGCGTGGGGGCGGTCGGCATGTGCCTCACGGGAGGCTTCGCCCTCGCCATGAGCGTCGAGCCGGCCGTCGTCGCTCCCGTGCTCAGCCAACCTTCCCTTCCATTCCCCATCGGTGCTCAGCGACGACGGGCGCTCGGGCTCTCAGACGCTGATCTTTCGGTGGTCAAGCGGCGGGTCGATGAAGGTCTGTGCGTGATGGGACTCCGGTTCAGTGGAGACAAGATCTCACCACCCGAGCGGTTTGAGCGACTGCGCGAAGAACTCGGACAGAATTTCCTGGGTGCCGAGATCGACTCTTCCGAGGCAAATCCCTGGGGCTATAAGACGGATGCCCACTCCGTGCTCACCGAGGAATACTCCGACGCGGAAGGATCACCGACCCGCCGCGCCCTCGAGGAGGTCCTGTCGTTCTTCTCCTCACGTCTCGACATCCCGTCGAGCACCGGCGACCCTGGTCAATAGTCGGACCGCGACCGCAGGTTGATGCATCGGAGCGGGTTCCGCTTCGGGCACCGATTCCCTCAATTGGGCTAGCGAGTGATCGCTCACAGGTCCTTCATCATCGACTGGGCCACCACGCGGTAGTCCATGGAGTCGTAGAGTCGCCGGGCCACCGTATTGTGACCGAAGACGTTGAGCCCCAGACGCTGTCCACCGGATGCCCGGACGAACTGCTCGGCGGCTTGTATCGCACGCCTCCCGTAGCCCGAGCCCCGGCGCGATTCGTCGATGACGATGTCGTCGACGAACCAGGCCGAGGGATCGCCCCCTTGAGGCTCGGCGATCCAGAGCGGGCCGACTCTAATTGCGTCGTCGAGGAGGTCAACGACGTGTTGACCCGGCGCGAGACGGCCGTTGACGAAAAGACGTTCCTGATGACCCTTGATGTTCTGCTCGACGGGCTTCTCCAGTGAAGCCCGCATCGACCATCGAGGCGAGGTACTCCGGCCGCAACTGTTCGATCCACTGCGTGAGGTCCGTGTCGGATTTCTCCCCGAGCTGAATCAATCGCCTCACCTTTCCGTCGACTGCGGCCGACTCCACGGCTCCGACAACCGCTGCGGAATGACGGCATTGGACCCGGAAAACATCAACGGTATCGAAGCGGTGCCAACATCGCTGGCAGCCTGCAAATTCCCTGAAATCCAGGCCGTGACCGGGATGGCCCTCCAACAAAGTGACGAACGTCACAGGTGACCGCGAACGCCAATGGTCCAGTATGGTCCAGTGAACTACAAGACCATTATCGAGCCATTTCGCATCCATTCGGTAGAACCCTTGCGGATGAGCACCGCCGCCGAGCGCCGGATTGCACTCGACGACGCCGGCTTCAACCTCTTCGCATTGAAATCCGATGACGTACTTATTGATCTGCTCACCGACTCGGGGACCGGAGCGATGTCGCGCGACCAGTGGGCTGCTATCCAGCACGGCGACGAGAGCTACGCCGGATCGCCGTCGTGGTTCCGCTTCCGCGACGCGGTGCAGAACCTCTTCCCATTCCCCCACGTCATTCCGACCCACCAGGGTCGCGCGGCCGAGAAGATCCTCTTCAGCGTCATCGGTGGGCCGGGGCTCATCATCCCCAACAACACCCACTTCGACACGACGCGCGCCAACGTCGAGGCGACCGGTGCCCAAGCCGTGGACTTGGTGATCGAAGAAGGTCACGATCCGGCGAACCTGCACCCCTTCAAGGGCAACGTCGACCTCGAACGACTCGAGGCGTTATTGGCCGAACACCACGACCACATCCCCGTCGTGTTCGTCACCGTGACGAACAACTCCGGCGGCGGACAGCCGGTGTCATTGGAGAACTTGCGCGGGGTGCGCGCTATCTGCGACAAGTACGACAAGCCACTCTTCCTCGACGCCTGCCGCTTCGCCGAGAATGCCTGGTTCATCCGGTCACGCGAGCCCGGCCAATCCGATCGCGACGTGATTGACATCGTGCGCGACATGGCCGCGCTGGCCGACGGCATGACCATGAGCGCAAAGAAGGACGGTCTGGCCAACATCGGCGGATGGCTCGCCATGAGTGATCCCGATCTCGCCCAACGCTGTCGCGAAGTCCTCATCCTGACCGAAGGATTCCCCACGTACGGTGGTCTCGCCGGGCGTGACCTCGAGGCGATCGCGCAGGGTCTCAGCGAGGTGGTCGAGCATGACTACTTGCGATACCGCATCGAATCGACCGCCTACCTCGGTAACGCGCTCGTCGAGTCGGGCATTCCCGTCGTACGGCCGATTGGCGGACACGCGGTGTACCTCGACGCCCGAGCCCTTCTGCCACACATCGATCCCCTCGAGTACCCGGGCCAGGCGCTGTCGGTCGCTCTCTATGAGGAGGGGGGGATCCGAAGCTGCGAGATCGGCTCGGTGATGTTCGGACTGCAGCCCGACGGCACGGAGGTTCCGGCCGCCTTGGAACTCGTGCGCCTGGCGATTCCTCGACGGACGTACACCCAAAGCCACATCGACTACGTCATCGAGGTCTGCCAGCAGGTGGCCTCGAACGCTGGTCAACTCCACGGCTACCGAATTGTCGAGGCTCCGCCGGCCCTGCGCCACTTCACGGCGCGCTTCGAACCACTCGGTTGAATTCTCGACGGTAGATTGGGACGGTCGACTAGCGACGAACCGTGTTGCCATGTGCGCGGCGTCGAGGAGGACTGACTATCACCATGGCTTTCGAGCTCACGAATCGACGCGCCTTGATCACCGGCGCGGGTGCCCCGCGAGGCATTGGCATGGCGAGCGCCCGGCTGCTCGGAGAGATGGGAGCGAGCCTCTACCTGACCGGTGCCAGCTCCCGGGTACTCGAGCGCGCTGCAGAGTTGCGCGATGAGGGCCTTGACGCCTACGCCTCGTCAGCCGATCTCACCGATGTCCACCAAGTGGACGAGCTCCGTCGTCGCGTGCTCGAGCAGTTCGGGACCCTCGACATCCTCGTGAACAATGCGGGGATGACCAGCGTCGAACGACCTATCGAAGAGACTGGCGAAATCGGTGAGGTCGCGCAGGTCACCGAACAGGATTTCGAACAAACGCTGACGCGTAACCTGACGACCGCCTTCTCGGTCACCCGAGCCCTCCTGCCGTCCATCAGGGCTTCATCGGCTGGACGGATCGTCATGGTCGCGAGCGTGACCGGAGGCTTGATGGCGATGCGTGGACAAGTCCCCTACGCTGCGGCCAAGGCCGGACTCATCGGACTCGTCCGCGCGATCGCGCTCGACGAAGCTCCCCATGGGGTCACCGTGAACGCCGTCGCACCAGGCTGGATTGCAACCGAGTCACAGACCGAACACGAGCACCGTCAAGGGCTTCGGGGGCCGATGGGGCGCTCGGGCAACGCCATCGAAATCGCTGCGGCTATCGCGTGGCTGTGCAGCACGGAGGCCTCCTACATAACGGGCCAGTCCCTGGTGGTCGATGGCGGCAATTCCATCGCCGAGGAGCGGTAGCAACACGTATGCGCCGAGTGAGGACGGCCACGGTCCGGTGTGGCCGGACGCCGGATGCCACTCGGTGTGCGCCGGCACGTCAGTCCGGCGTCGAGCGGAGTCTGCATGAATGCTCAAAATCATGCAATTAGTTGCAGAGGTTCCAAGAATCGTCGGTTCGCTCAGTCCTCGTCGCCGACACCAACGGAGCTGACGCGATCCTCGTTACGGCAGCACGATCTCGAAACCGAAGTCGAAGACGTCGAGTAGTCCAAGAAGTTCCTCGAGACTCTCGCGCCCACGGGTGATGAGGAGCCCTCCCTCGGCCAAAGTCTCCTCGAGCGACTTCGCACCCGACACGAGCAGTGCCAAGGCGTGGAGCGTCGTATCGATCTCGACACCGGGATCGAGGAAGTGGTCGCCCCGACGCGCGTGAACGACCCCGTGGCGCACTCCCAACAGCCACTTCTCATCGGCGCGGTCCGTGATCACCAGATTCGCTTCGAGCTCGAACCCGCCGGCCCGCGGACCGTTGAGCCGCACCCCCAACAGGTCGAGGAGCAACTCGACGGTCATGGACTTCACGAGGCCCGGGCCAAGCGCGTTACCTCCGAGACCCCTCATGATCGTGCCATTGGACCGGAGTTCCATCGCCCCGGTGAGGTAGAAGTCCCGCCAGGGACCGGACTCGCTCTGGTACCCAAGCTGCTCGAGTGCGTCGGCCTGGAGCAGTCGAGCCGGCTCGTTCTCGGGCTCCGCGAAGACCACGTGGTTCACCACCTCGGCGACCCATCGATAGTCCCCCTCGTCGAACGAACGCTGGGCTCGCTCCAGCACCGCCGCGGCGCCCCCCATGAACTCCACGTAGCGCCTCGCGGCCTGCACCGGCGGGTGGGGATTCAGGTGAGCGGGATTGGCGTCGAACCAGCCCAGGTAGCGCTGGTAGACCGCCTTGGAGTTGTGCGACACCGTACCGTAGTAGCCGTGGTTGAAGGACTCGTCGCCGAGCCCCGGCGGCAGTTCGAGCTGCTCGGCGATCTCGTTCATCGTGAGACCGTGATTGGCCAGACGCAGCGTCTGGTCGTGCACGTAGCGATAGGCGTCGCGCTGACTGGCCAGGTACTGGCTGAGATCGTCGGTTCCCCAACGGGGCCAATGGTGACTCGCGAAGAGCACGTCGCAGTTCGGCGCGAAACGTTCCAGGGACTCATCGATGTACTTGCTCCAGAGCAGGGCGTCACGGACCTGCGCGCCACGCAACGTGTAGAGGTTGTGCTGGGTGGCCGTACAGTTCTCGGCCATGCAGAGCGCGCGCAGGTCGGGCAGATGGATGTTCATCTCCGCGGGGGCCTCCGTGCCGGGCGTGATCTGGAACACCATCCGTACGCCGTCGACGGTGAGCTCCTCACCCGTGTACGTGATGTCGCGCGTCGGCGCGACGAGGCCGACCGTCGGCAGGGCGGGCAGGCCCTTGCCCAGCCCGGTGTCGACGTGACCCTGGGCGTCCTTGGGCAGGAGCGCGCCGTACATGTACATGGCGCGTCGCAGCATGACCGTGCCGGCGAGCACGTTCTCACTGATGACGGCGTCGAGGAATCCGGCGGGCGCGATGACCTGCACCCGACCGCTCACGACGTCGTCGTCCGACGCGATGCCGTTGACGCCACCGAAATGGTCGGTGTGGCTGTGGGTGAAGATGATGGCGTGCACCGGACGCACGCCCAATTGTTCATTGACGAGCTCGAGCGCGGCCCGCGCGTTCTCGGCACCGGTGAGCGGATCGATCACCACCCAGCCGGTCTCGCCCTGGAGGAAGGTGACATTCGAGATGTCCATCCCGCGCACCTGATAGATCGTCGGGGCCACCTCGAAGAGGCCGGCGACGTTGTTGAGCCGGCCCTGTCGCCAGAGATTGGGGTTCACCGTCGGGGGCGGCGCCGTCATCGTCTCGGGATCGTCGAGGAACGCGTAGGCGTCGAGGTCCCAGACCGCCTGACCGAAACGTCCGAGGATCTGGCGGGGGCTGGCGGGGGCGATTCGACCGC
>Ga0307377_10008828_pt1 | contig 10175 bp, 22 predicted proteins | sample TR3MG_FD_202535 | JGI IMG/M metagenome (GOLD analysis project Ga0307377, IMG submission 202535) | Soil microbial communities from Risofladan, Vaasa, Finland - TR-3 | ecosystem: Environmental > Terrestrial > Soil > Coastal area > Acid sulfate soil | place: Finland: Risofladan, Vaasa | collected... | reverse complement strand
CCTTCCCCAAGCTTATCACTCATCCACATAGTTTTAAACAACTTTCCGCCCTTCTCGTCTAATATAGAATATCTATACATTGTGATTTTCATTTCTTTCTCCCATGTCTAATAATGTTATATATAACAGAGTCAATTGTAATACAAACAACGACTATTGTGAAAAATTGTAATAATGTCATAACTAAATATCTCCCTATATTATCAATAAGTCATTTTACCTCACAAACTCCGCCAGCACAAGCTATTTCTCCAATCATATTTGTATTATCCTCTATTTCTTCAATTTTAGTTAAATCAATATCTTTGATTGTTTCAAATATTCTTTCAAATTCTTCTTTAGATATATCCTCGAATGGAGCTTGAAAATATGACCCACCGAAATGAGGAAGAACTGACAATCCATTGTAATTATTCCTATTCTTCCACATCCATTTACCAACCTCATCCCATTCTTCATTTTTAATACTAATGGTTGCAGACACATTATTAGTATTATCGCCATCTCTATGACCAGGTTGAATCCATTGTTCATGAAATTTTTTTATTCTTTCTAATAAATCTATAGACTTTTCATTTCTAGTTATAGCGGAATCTGGGGCTTTAATTGGTATTTCTATAACAAACTCTGTTTGTGGTTTTAGATATTCATCCTTAATAATTTCAGAATGATTATTTTTTAAATAATTATAGAATGGTTCACTTTTATTAAATCTAATTCTTCTTAAATAATAATCATTGTGCCAAGCATGTATGCCACTACTGGTTCCCATAATTAATGATGTAGTTCCTGCTGGTTTTATTGTAGTTACTCTAGATGCTTTATTTATATTTATAAGTTTAGAAACTCTTTCATTTTCTAATAAAACAATATTCGATGCCTCTATTAAATTATATTTTGATATTTTATCAGACCCTATTCCAGTTCCAGAAACACCCAATAAAGCATCCTTCTCCGTCGTTTTTTTCCATATATCTCTTAAATAGTGAAAATTAGTATATCCAGCTTGGAGTGTTCCTATAAAACTAGCAGCTTTTGCTCTACTATTTAAGTCGTCTTGTGAATTCAAATTATCCATATTTATTTCAGTTAAATTACAAAATTGAAATGGTTTTAATGATATTTCGTGGCAAGGATTTGTTCCTAGTTCTTGATTATTGGTAAAGGAAATGCCTGGTTCACCACTACCACTTAATTCTATTTTCTTCCATAACTCCATAAATTTTTGTTCGGTTATTTTATGTCTTACTATTACTGCTGAATTATTTGCACGCGCTCTTTGTGGATTATTCTCCCACCAATTACCAAATTTACAAGTCAACATCTCCTCATCATCCAAATTAAATAGACTTATACAAGCTGCTCTACGAATTCCTCCAGCTAGTACAGCATCTGCTATGTAGCACATAATATCATGTACATCTAGAGATGTCAGTTTTTCCCCGTTATCCTTCCTGTCTAGGATCTTTTTAATATTATGTAAGCAATCCTTTAATGGTTCTGGACCAGGAGCCTTTCCTCCTGACGTTACTAATTGTGATCCTTTAGATCTTATATCCGAAAAATCAAATAAAGGTAGTGATTTTCTATCTAGATATGCCTTAATTAATGCCTTTACTGCATCCGCCCATCCCTCTATACTATCGCCTATTAGGTATCTTCTTTTCTTTGTCGGTTTTATTATTTCTGGTAATTTTTCAATATGATGTTTTTGAACAGAAAATCCAACACCTGTTCCTCCCAATAATAAGAACATTGTTTCAGAAAATGCCTTCCAATGATCTATTGGAAGATATGCACAATTAAACATCCTATTTGGTGAAATTTCTATAGGCTTTCCGGCAAATTGTAGACTTCTCATTGAAGGTAAAACTAGTTTCTTTATTACAAAATTATTATAAACCTGTTCTATTTCATCTTTTAGATTTGGATATTTATTAACATGTAAATTCATGTTACGTATGCAAACTTCATCCCAAGTTTCTCTTCTCTTAAGAGACTTGATATGCTTAGCAAATTTAGTATATATTGTTATATCAGACAAGATTCTTCTGCTAATATCGTCACTCATTTCTGTTAATCTCTCTTATATATTGTGTGTAATTACTAATGATACCTCTGTATAAATCATTTATATCATGGTAATCGAACGGAACCATGTAACTAATTCCCTCTTCTAAGTTAAGAAGAAATGGATGTTCAAATTTCCCCATCGGGGACTTGGTCTCTTTCATCTTGTTTTCCCCTTTTTTCATTATCTTCTCGCAAGGCAACAATTAATTCTAGATAATGTGATTGTTTATCTAAATCTTGTGTTGAGTTATATAACTCTCGAATTGCATTATTTAGTTCAATAAACGTCATTCTTTCTTTCTGAATTTCGATACAAACAATACACATATATTATCTCTTTATTTTTTTATATTAAACTTCTTCTTTTTTCTTATCACAAATTTTACAATTATAATATACTTCAAATAATCCAAGTATAGCCTTCCATTCATGTTGACATTTTTTTTCTTCTGGAATAACTTCTGGTATAGATGGTATTCCAATTCCATGCCAAGCGGCCCAATCTTCTTCGGAAATATCATTATCATTGAATCTATCAAGATCGTTCATAATATTGCTCCTAGTAGGTATTCTATTTTTTTATTATACAAATATTTCATAACTTTTGCAACATATTTTTGGTTAACATATTGTCCATCACATCTATATGGTATGTTACATATATTTTTTCTCTTTACGTGTCCTAAGTTATATGCAGCAATTACATCTGTTTCTTTGGTATATCTTTTTTCAAGATATTGTAAATACTTTATTATATATTTTATATTTGTTTTTGGATCAAATAATTGATTACAACTGCCCTTCATTTTTAGAAATTTAGCCGTTTTACACTGTACTTGTCCCAATCCATAGCTTCCGGTTTGTTCGGAATTAAATGCTCTAATTTTACCAGTACTTTCAACGTGAACTATTGCCGACAATAACTTACATTTTTTATATCCTAGATCCATACATATATTGATTATTGTATCATCACAAATCTTCGCAGCTCTGGTGTTTTTAGAAAAAATCGATAAAGTTGTTAAAGTCATTAACAATATGTAATAAATAATCTTCATGCATTATGTCCTTTATTAGTATGTTGATAAACATCACTAATGGTATATTTAAAACGAATATCCTCCTTATTTTTTGACCTATTGTGAATGTTTTTATTAAATCCCAATTATATATTGTAACACTAATTCCTATTCCCGACATGAATATTAAAAATAAATTAAAATTTAACATATTCTCCACATATTGCATGATAATTTAATTTCTCTGTTTTAACAAATTTAACAAGACATGGAGAGTCATCATATAACGAAGCACATCTTTTTTTTGCTACATTCAGAATCAAATTATCGTGATCGTTCCATTTTAATCCTGAAGTGTTTGAAATTTCGGTGTTCGCACATGTTAGTATAAATAATAGTATTTTCATTTAGTTTTCCACTGGAACGGGGTTATTATTTACACCATTTAACGCATTTATCAACTGTTCAACCATTCTTTGGTTTTGTAATATACAAGCATTAATTAGTATATCTCTTTCATCGTTATTTTGAACGTTCTTATATTTTTCAATACATTTATCTTCAAATAAAGATTCATCTATTTTAAATACATGAATAATTTCAACATTTGGTACAGTAATTCCGCCAGCTACTTGATGTTTTACCTTCATACCACAACCTATAAAAAGTATCATGATTAGTAAGTGTTTCATATTACCCCCCCCTAATCCAAGCGTAACATAAAATGACACTTTGTGTCAAATTAAATATTATCATTAACCCCTTAATTCACTTTTTTTTACCACGACTATCTCCATTTGTATATTTAGTCATATATTTTTTTCTAGAAAGAACTTTGTTAACATATTTTTTATTATGTTTTACATATCTTCCAGCATTATATGCACTTAATGCTTTTCTAACATTTCCTTTATATCTCTCCATCTGGTATTTTAAATACTTAGCTGCTATGCAAGAGTTATAGGATATGTCCATTAATTGGTCTTTTTTAAAAACAGAAACACACGGTGGAAACTTCTTTAATGAGATTACGTGTTTTTTAGTATTCTCTTTAACTTGACAAATGCCATAAGAAGCGCTTCCGAAATCATTTTTATTAACAATGTTTTGCAAGCTAGATTCGACACTACATAAACCTAATAATAAAGATGGCGTAATTCCTATTAATTTAGCACTAGCAATTATGGTAGCTATCATATAAACTCCTTATTGATTATCATATATAGTATCAATCAACTTGTTAACCTTTCTTATAACACAATCATCAATCTTTTCTTTTCTTTTATACTTATCTTTTATTTTTTTAAACTTCTTACTACATTATTATTAATAGTCGTGGTATTATTGCTATTATCAATAGCTCCCACTGTGTGACTAGCTGATTTCTTCTTTCCACAACCTTTTAAAAGCATGGCTGGTGCAAAGGTTATAGATACCAAAACCAAACTCTGAATTACGATTACAAGTCCTGCTACAAAGTTAAATAGTAAGTTTTTCATAAAGTTCTCCTTGTTTATGCTTTAGAGTCTGCTAATGCGTCTATTAATTTATTAACAATGTTTTGCAAGCTAGATTCGACACTACATAAACCTAATAACAGAGATGGGGCTATTCCTATTAACTTAGCACTGGCTATTATAGTTGCTATCATATAAACTCCTTATTTCTTTGGACCATAATAAAATATAGGAGAAGTTCCATCTAAAACATATTCTTCAATACAATCAGGTCTGTGTATGTCTATCCAAGAATTTACTAAAGCTAGTATATCGCCTTTCTGTAAATCGTGTTTATCGATCATACGATCTAAAATAATTTCAAGATGTAAAAGATCATTGCCCAATGTTGCCATATTATACTACCCAATTGTTATTAAAATCACTCATTGTGCTCTATTATATTTTCTAATTGACTGTTCTTTAAATCCATCAGTTCTATTTCGACCATTATCCCAAGTTCCAGTTCCACTAGGTTGAGATTTAATTTTATCTCTAAAACAACTAGAATCACATGGTTTAGATGTATTATAACTAATATTAAACACCAACGCAACTAATACTAAAAATACCATATATACCTCACTATTGAAAATATATCACGAAAAATTTAAAATGTAAACCCACGTCAATCTATCTCCATTTGTCTCAAAATCTATTGTTTTTAAACGTTTTCTATGATACTTAGATTCATAATCGTCTAACTTCTCCAATTCATCTTCATTTAAAAAAAGTATTTCACCCTTAACATTACTATTTTCATCTTTAATTATAGTATGATAGCCGTCACCTTTATCAACTTCTTTATATTTTGGTAAAATTCCGACTTTGTAATGAACTTCCCTACCTATTACATCTTTTCTAGTTTCCTTATCAAGTAATGTTTGGTAAACAAAAACCAATTGCATAATATCTTCCTTTTCTTATTCATTAATTTCGTTAAATCTATTGTCCTTTTTAAATATAAATTTATTGAAAAACTTATACATAATGCTATCTCTATCACATATTGGCTCGTATGTTTTATTGATTATAAGTTGTTTCAATATATCCTCATCTATAAAATTTATTATGTCGGTTACACTCTTGATTGTTAACATACTTTTGTTTGATAATCCGCCAATAAATTTATTTAAAACAATAAACGTATCGTTTTCTAAATTATTTTTATATATGTCTCCAACTTCAATATAGTAAAGAATATTTCCATATTCATCATTACTTATCTTCATTCTCTTTCCAAAATACAATCACGTAATCTTTCATCAAAAGAAGGTTTGACTTTAACTTCAACACATTTCACAAAAAATTTATGACATTTCTTTTGAGCGTCTTCAACTTTTTCTATTGAAAGTCCCATTGCCCCAATATTTACTTGACAAAGTAGTGCTATTATTTGTAAAAATTCCATTTAATTCCTTCCGGTAAACTCATATTTTTTATTCATATAAATCCTTATCTTAATTAAGGTCTCACCCTTTCATGTCTATCTTCTGGTTTAAATTTTATAACCTCTTTATTTTCTAATGTGCAAGTCTGTTCTCTATTTCTCTGATTATAACTAAATTTTCCACCCCTAAGATTACACTGCTCTATAAATGAGGTTGCGCAACTAGTCATTAATATTATTAATAAGATAAATTTCATCTAATCTCCATGCTATTTTTTTACGTTAAGTTTTATCTCAGTAAATCTTCCAAATGATGCTGGAATTTTAGCTCCTTCAGTTCCAGCCCATAACACTGGATAGTTTGGTTTTTTCAACTGTTCCCATATTTCCATATCACCTAAATAAATAAGACCGTCAACCGATAAGTTAGATGCTGCATCTAGTGCTGGTTGATATGCAGTGCCACCTCTGCCCATTAAATTTATTTTCATTTTAGGTTTATATTCAAAAACTTGTTGAATAATACAATCTGCTTCAATAACCGTAATATCAATACCTAGATTAAATATCTTATCAATTTCAGAAAAGAATTGAATAATATATTCATCACTAACACTACCACTACTATCAATCGCTATTGCCAGTTTTAGTTTAGGTTCTTTTTTATATCCAGGCAATACAAGACCAAAGCGTCTATTTCTCTTTTTTCTTGTAGACTCTAGAAAAAACTCCATTTGTTGTGAAACAAATTTCTGTAATTCTTTTTTCCAATTTTTTTCACTTTTATTCAAGGAATTAATTGCTTCAATTATATTCCCTGGTATATTACCAATACCAACTTTTTTTACAGCACTATTTACTATGTCTTTAACTATTTCTTTAACATGTTCCGAATTTTGATTCCCTTGTGACCACAACGAATGGTCGTCAATTGTTTGATATGAAGTGTCTTCCCCCTCACCCTCTCCATCTTCTTTGTTTTGTTCCTCTAAAAGTTTTGCATAATAATATTCCATTTGCATTTTATGTTCTATGTTTGTATATTTCTCTTTTAAAGCAGTTACCGTTACTGGTGTTCCATATTGAGGTTCACCATTTTCATCCAAAACTTCATTGCCCTCTTTGTCTAAAAGGATCATCTTCATTGGAATATTTGGAATCCACTCATTTATTGCAGCGTCCATCGCTATATTTAATCTATTATATTTAACTTTCTTACCCATTTGACTAAATATATCACCGCTTTTTTCCTTCAACTCCGGTTCTAATTCCATTCCCCTAGAAATATGATCACTAATAAGATGCAAACATTCATGTTCTAATACAGCATATCTTTCTTTTTGAGAAAGAGATAAAAAGAAATATGGATTTATATATAAATTAACTGTATCTGTTATGTTGACACCACAAGTTTGTACGTCAGTTGTAATTTTTCTTTTCATGGTCAAAAGAAGGTTGGCAAAAAATGGATTCTTCTCTATAAAAGAGATAACAGTTTGAGATATGACATCATTTATATTATTCATGTAGTCCCCCCTTCACCCAATCATATCATCTTTTATATATTGGAGTCAATTATAAAAAAACATATCTTGTAATAACTTAAAGTTTCCGCTTTCTAAAACAGTTTTTGGCGATCTTCCATTTAAATGTGGATGTACTGCTACATACCAACTATATACCTTTTCTGCATTCCAGTTGGTTAACGTTTTAATTTTAAGTAGAAATATCTCTTCTTTCATATTAACTCTCCCTCAACATTAAATATATATCATTTAACATTATTTAAATACTTTTTTTCTTGTTCCTTTTTTATAAAAGATTTACTTTGTCTAACCATAGTAAACATCTTAAAATTTAACGATAAAATAATAACTGATAATATAAACCAAATTAATAGTATGACCTTATTACTTTTATTCATATCCCCCCCCCTCTATGTGTTAAGGTTATGCGGTTTTCTCATCGTTTATTCCATCAAAATGAGTTATCAACTCTTCATTAGTACACAATAATTCATGTACTTCCTTATTACTTTCGTATGCTTTTAGAAATAAATCTCGGACCACCATGAACCCTAAATCTTTAGGTATATCGATTATATATTCTATAACATTTTTCATATGACTTGGAGTCACTTTTTTTAAGGCGAATAATGTATCCAACACTTTTTCACTAACAACTTTAAGCACATCCAATCTTTTTTCGTTTGAATTTTCACTTAGTGCTTTAATTTTATTCTTAACTTTAGAATACTTTTTTATAATATCTTCGGCTGAAACCATTTCTTCTTTGTTATTTCTATGCTTAAAGAATGCAATGGTTGGCGCAACTCCAACTAAACCAAATGAAATTTCTTTAATGAGACCGTCATCATTAGCTATCTCTGTTTTTAGAATTCGATCAATTGCAGACCAACTTCTTCTGGAGGGCTTAATATCCTCTAAAGAGAAATCTTCCATTTTAGCTGACAAAAGATCTGGTTGTACTCTAATAAAATCAATTAGATTGTCGTCATAATCATTTTCTTTTGCATAATCAATCCACTCTTCAACGGTCGGATTAATTTTTATATGACAAAATCTATCGAGAAATGCATTGTCTGACATTTCAGTTACCGTATAATCTTCGGTGTTTGGATTCATTGCTGCTATGATGTGAACATTTGATGGAAATTTAATAGTATGTATTCTTTTTTCTAAAACTAGAGAGAAGATAGCCTGTAACATGTCTCTTCGTGCTCTATTAATTTCATCTAGAAATATAATTACTTTAGAGTTTGGATTGGTCTTACTATAATGCAAAACTTCTGCTGCCCAATCTGTTTTTAAAAAAACAGTAACGTCCTCAATTCCATTAAATTTTCCTCTTTCTGGAATTCCAATTATATCCCCAGCATCAGACATAGTCCCGAGATTAATTGGTATGAATAAGTATTTATTTTCTTTAGCGAATTGTGCTACCGACTCGGTTTTACCTATACCATGTGAACCAACTAACATTGGTGTTATATTGGCTTCAAATAAACTAGGTAATACTTTTTTTAATTCTGTAATTTTCATTGAATATCCCTCCCCTTGATATAATGGTATCAAATATAACACATATTGTCAAATAATACTATAAGACTACTTCAAAAATATTTTCAGCAACTTTTGTTAACTGAGATTTATTTATACTATATGATCTATATTCCTCTTCTGGTTTTCTTGGAGCAATTTTAGTTATTTTTATATAACTATTATTAAAATCAGTAATCATATATACATTAAACTTCTCATCAAATACATGTTGTCCTAAAGCTAAATCTTTTCTATTTACAGACATAAATTCTCCTATAGTTTTAATAAACTTAATAAATCTATTTATTAGAATCATTGTTAATCCATTTAATAAACTCTAATTCTCCACCTTCAAGTACCTTACCATTCTTACAATATATACTAAACCCATCTTTGAATTCTATAGATGGACTAGTCAAGCTGTGAAGTTTTCCATCTATCATATTAAGTTTTACTGGTCTTTTGGATATAACTGCTAAATCTTCATAAAAGAAACAATGTCCCACTCTTTTACTTAGTTCTAGCAGTGGAATAATACTTTCTAAATTCTTAATATTACATTCATTCTTAAAGAAATTACAATATTGTAACCAGTACTGTTCATATTGTCCATAAAATGGTGATGAAGTATCCAATATTTTCTTAATATTCTCTTGAGAAATAACTTGAGAATAAACTTGAGAATGAACTTGAGAATAAACTTGAAAACGAACTTGAGAATAAACTTGAGAATAAACTTGAGAATGAACTTGAGAATAAACTTGAGAAATAACTTGAGAACGAACTTGAGAATCAACTTGAGAACGAACTTGAGAATAAACTTGAGAACGAATTTTAGAATAAACTAGAGAATTAATTTGAGAACGAACTTGAGAACGAACTTGAGAATTAACTTTTATCACATCATCAATAGCATATAAACAACTTAAAGGAGAATCTACATATAGAATAGTCTTAGGATTCTTTAATTTTACATTAGAATATACGTTATGGACTAACTTAGTTAATTCATCAATACTTAATGAATCATCCTCTAGCATTAAACCATATCTAATACCTTCGTCTATATAATAAGATAATTTATTCTCTTGTTCTTCAGTTAATTTTTCAATCATATTAACTCCATATTAATATC
>Ga0307377_10008827_pt1 | contig 10176 bp, 23 predicted proteins | sample TR3MG_FD_202535 | JGI IMG/M metagenome (GOLD analysis project Ga0307377, IMG submission 202535) | Soil microbial communities from Risofladan, Vaasa, Finland - TR-3 | ecosystem: Environmental > Terrestrial > Soil > Coastal area > Acid sulfate soil | place: Finland: Risofladan, Vaasa | collected... | reverse complement strand
AGCAATTGAAGCAGTCTTAGTATTAGGTGGAAAAGAACTCATTTCAATAAGATAATCTGTCAACCAGGCTAATCCATTAACTTCTTTCCCTGCCCTTGTTATTTTATTTTCATCAAATATTTTAATCTTAGTATTCCCTATTCTTTTATAACATTCTTCTTTACTCCATCCTTTAACATCATTCCAAAAAACTATTAAATCATCTGTCCATTCTTCAAACATCTCTTTAGTTATATTCTTAGTCTGTGCGCTAAGCATTACTTTGGTCCCATATTTTGTTTCCAAATTATATTGTGCGTCATTTTCTTTTTGTTTGTTTTTTATGGATCTTATAAGAAAAAATATTGGAATGCCTACAGCCAAGACTACTAATATAGGAATGATTATTTCAAGTATCATAATTCTCCTCCAAATGTCTATATATTTTTTAATTAGTATAAGAAGGAGAAAATTATAAAATTTTTAAAATACATAATAACATAGTATATATTACAATAAAATTTACGCTTAATCTTAAAAACATTTAAAACCTCTTAAAACATTTTAACTTTGGGCCAAATTTGGCAATTCTTAAAACTATTTGGAACAATAATATCCGTAGATTTCTTGCCCTCAATTGTTATAAATTTATGATATTTAAATTCTTCTAAATCTCTATCCCAATCGCATTTTATTTCTAATCTTACAGTCATAGAATATGGGTTGAAAGTAGTAATCTTAACATAATTTTGGTTGGACATAGCATTTAAATAATAACCAGAAAATAAAATAACAAAAAACATTACTATAAACAATATATATTTTTTCATTTGAGCCTCAATAATACTTTACAATATTTTACTTCTGCCTCAGCATCGATCAGTTTTTCTTCACAGGTTCTTAAGTCCATCTCAAATTCTGTAATCAATTCATTACAACTTTTTGTTTTAAATTCTTTTTTCAAATTATTATTATTTAAATCAGTGGGCACTAAAACAAATAATAAAAACAAAGATATTAAAGCAACAATAATAGCAACTAACCATTCTTTCATTTTAAAATTCCTCATTTTTTCTGGGCAAACAATTCCAGAGTCCAATTGCCTTTTTAAAATCTTTATTTACTGGTCCTTTAAGATGACAGGATTCGCATTCTACCCAGGATATACCATTTTCTCCATCTGTATTTGCCGACGGAAAACGATCTAAACAAGAAGGACAAGATAATAAGGGACCTTTCAATAATTTCTCTTCCAAACAATATTTACAAGGTTCAACACTTATAATTAGTTCATTATCATTATCTCCTTCAACATATATATAATCTTTAACTTTTAAATCAGAATTACATTTAAAACATCTTACAACTTGAGAAACTATCATTTTTTTTCTCCTATTCTTCGTCTTCACTTTTCCCAATAAACTCTATATTTAAATTCTCTTCCTTCATCATTTCATCTACTTTATGTTCAACATTTCTAAACCCATGAAGCACCGCGGCTGATTGAACTCTTAACCAAGATTTAAACCTTTCGCTTTCAGTTAGTTTTTTAAACGCGGCTTTTTTGTTAGCAGATTGTGATCTTTCACTTCTACCTTCTGCTACTGCCCCAGATGCTATGTGAGTTATTCTTACACCACTGTCCGTCTTGTTTTGATGCTGGCCACCTTTACCACCAGCTCGAAAAGTGTCAATTTTAAAATCCTTTTTTGTAATAGAAAATAATAATTTTTTACTCATATTTTTATCCTTTCAAGGGCGTATGCCCAGAATTGAACTGGGACCTCATGATTCACAGTCAAGTATGCGAAACCATTACACCACACACGCCATATTTTAACTCTTAAACTTGCCTCTCTTCGGGAATTGAATGATTTTACATTCATTAAAATAATATTCTTCTAATAACCTAATTCTTTCATTCAATAAATTAATTAATCTGTTTTTCTCACTTTCAATTAAATCAAATTTCATTTTAAATAATTCTTTCCTATCTACACTGTATTTCAAAGCCATCCAAGAAATTTCAATTTCGCGATCCCAATATTCATCTAATATTTTTTGCTTATTATTCAAATTAACCCCTTCTTCTTATAATTTATCCATCACCATTACGGTCTCCAAAGTCATCATAATCTGTTTCCTCGCGTAACATATACTCACGATAGTCTCCATAAGATTGAGAATCATTATGACAATAACCACCAGGACCTGGTATAAAATCTTGTCCTATAACCTCATCTTTCCGTTCTGACTTACTTTCTTTATCTGCCGGCCAATCACTATATTTATTTACATAGGATTCTATTAAATTAAGTATTTCTTGTTTATCTATGAGAGCATTTTTTGTTTTTTCTTCCCCGAGATAAAAAGAATGTATCGTTTTATTATCTAATAAACCACCAATTAAAAAATTAATATCTCCTTTAAAAAATACATAATTATGTGAATCATATTCAATTAATTCATTAATTATGTCTTCAATATGACAATCTTCTAATATATCTTTAAATGTTTCATATATTACTTTTTTCATCTTACCTTCCTATCTTGTAAATTTTCTATTTGTTGTTTTAATAATTTAAATTCTTTCTCACATTAACTCCTTATTTTATTACTTAGGAATTACCCTTAAAAAACGCTCACTAATAAAATTACCATATTTATCCCTTACCATTAATTTCACTTTATTCTTATCAACCCTTTTATATATAAATCTACATTTACCACTGCTGGTTAATATGGTCCCAACATCTAATATTTTTTCGGCCAATTCTTTTGCTGGAACACTTAATTCAAACTCATCAAGATTAACTGGCTGTTCATAACTTTTTTGGGCAAGGAAAGCAAGGATAGATACTTCCCTTGGTGTAATCATCCTACTCATTGGCTTCCCTTTTTCATTCGTTCTAAAACTGCTTCCTTTGCTTTTTGTAATTTTAAATTAAACTCATTTTGTTTTTCCAAATTTCCTTGCCCTGTATTACAACATCTATAAATTTCCTCTAAGGAATTAGTTGCTCTCTTAATTTCCAAGTGAACATAATCATTTAAAAGTTTTTCATCTTCAATAATTTCATTTTCATTTACCTTATTATAACACATTTCTCCTTCTTGCTTACATATACAACTGTCATCACACGGACAAACTGAAGGGCTTTCATTTGCGTGTTCACAAAATACCCAACCTTTTTCTTTTAACTTATTTTTAGCATCATTTATACTAATTGTAATTAAATCTTGTAGTTGGTAATCATAGGTTATCTTTTTCTTCTCATCCTCTTCCAATCTTTTCCTAATTATCTCTCCCATTATTTCGGCCATTTCTTTACGTATATCTTCTTTATCATATTTATACATTCTATCATCTCCCTCATCAGACATTCCCATTTCTTTTAATTTTCGATTTCTCATCCTATTTCTACACTTCATACAATAACTATCATTTACCATATGTGTATTTGTTCTACATCCCTTTTTATCGCAACTCATCTTTTCCTCCCTATTGCTCATCTTCCAATTTTTCCTCTTCTTCCATTTCCGCGACAAAATAATCTCTTAACTCTTCAGTAAAATCATACTCGGCTACTATTCTATCTATTTCTTTAATAAACTCAATTAATTCCCCTCTATTAAGATTGTTTACAATTGTTCTTTCATCAATAATTATATCTAACCTCATTTTTTCTCCTATCCGTGTAATCCAATATCACACTTTTGATTAATTTGTGCCCCACAAATATTACATTTATAATTCATTAATAAATTTAAATGGTTAGTGTAAGAAAAGGTTCCGTCTTTCGTTATTAATGGGAATTCTTTTTTAAATGGGAAATCTTTTAATTTATTTTTACAATGTTCACAATTCTTTCCTTCAAAAGTAGTATGTTTCATACATCTTCTATATATTATTTTACCAGTAATTTTAAACATTACCCATCTAAATATTTTTAAAAATATCATTAATTTTTTCATTTTATTATCTACTCACTCCCATTTCTTAATTTTTTCATAAAAACAATAAAATCAAAAACAAAAATAAACGGAGCAATTGGAAAAACAAATATTAAAAGGATCCTACTATATAACCTTTTTGAAAGTATTTTGTTTTCATCAGGATCATTAAACATATCATCAATTTCAACAAAAGTCTTAAAGGCCCTAAGACAAGAATATAAAAAACTAAAAAACAACCAAAAAGGTAAAATCATTTCTTCCTCCTTAATACTTACTGTAATAAAACATAAATGCCATAAATACCAAACAGAATAAAACTAAAAGATATAATAAGTTCTGTTATATATTTAATTCTTCTTTGTTTTTTTAAATTTAATCTGTATTCGAATAATAACTTATCTAAATAAGAACTTACGACTTTATTCAGGCAATCTTCACAATTTTCTAAATGATTATTTATTTCGTCGTCAACTTTATTAAGATTTTCAATATTTTTAACAACCTCTTTAACTCTTTCATCATTTAAACATTCCATTTTATCCTGTTTGCGAACTCTCAGCGGGAAATGGGGAATTCGAATCCCCAGAGCCCTTGTTAAAAAAGCCCACTTGTTTTCCAAACAAGCACGGTGTTCCATTACCGACAAATTTCCCAATTCGGAAGCGGAGAGAATCGAACTCCCAAGGCTTTTTACGGCTCGTCCGGGTTCAGGCCGGGTGCAGTCACCAATCTGCTTGCGCTTCCATTTTTATTAACGGTGAGTTGCGGATTCGAACCCCAAAAGCCATTTCTGACCCACTCGGGTAGCAGCCGAGCACCTGGCACCAATCAGGACAGACTCACCTGATAAACTATTGTTTATTCTTTAAATTTTCCATCTGTAATTCTATTTCTTCTATTTTTCTCAAAGACATTTCAATCTGTTCTTTCCCAAGTTTTACAGCAACTTTATTCGCAAATAATTGTAATTCTAATGGGGCATCTTTACTTTTCTTATGTGTGTCTAACCATTCATTACATAAATCTCTAACTTCTCCTACTTGTTTATATCGAAGTATTGAAACATCAAACTGTCCAGTTCCTATATTTGTCTTAAAACCAAAGATATATTTTATCCCATACCAAAACCGTTTAAAAAATCCATAAGAATTAAGACATACATCAATATACATATAAGGATCTTCTTCATCATCCTTATCCCATATGAACCTTAATAAATGCTCAACTGTTTGACATTCACATTCAACATATTTTGTTTTCATTTAAAAATTTCTCCTTTAATAAAAAAACCTTTTCCAAAGTTCCGGATGAACCTCACGAGAATACATCGCACTTTTACTGAATAAAGTATTAGCAACAGATTCTTTTCCATTATCATTATAATAATTTGCTATATATAAAATCTCTACCATATTATTTTTCAATATTTTATCACACAAATTATCAAAAATATTATTATTTTTTTTATCATTAATAATCATAATTAAATTTTCTGCTTCAATTGATAATTTCCAAGAAGAAAAATTCCTATCATATTTATAATGTCTTAACTTATATTCATCAAAAGATTCCATTTCTTCCTCCTATTCAATTACAATAATTTTACATATTTCCTTATTAATGTTTGCTTGATAGCGATGATAACCATCTATAATACGATATTTATTATAACCTTTTACATATATTCCAATCGGCAACTTATAATTTTTATAACTATCAATTGTATTTTTATCTAATTTTACATAATGGTCTGTATTAGATACAACTAAATCTTTTATATTAACTTCTTCAATACAACAATTATTAGAATTTTTTACGACTTCAGTAAGATAACCATATTCTTTTTCTAATATAAATTTAATCGAATCTATTGGCTCATTTTTTAAAACCAAACAAATATCTTTAACTAATTCTTCATATATATCTAAAAACACTCCATAAATTTCTTCCCCATAATATCCACCACCACAATCAACATAATATATATCCCTATTACCCAAATTATAGTTTTTTAATATTCTTTCTATACAATATTCAGTAATTTCTTTACAAACAACATTATTCCTTTTTAAACAAGAAATAATTTTTTCCATTAAATATTCAATTACTTTTATTCTATCAACGGAAATTTCAATATCTTTTATTTTGCCACAACGACATATCGTATCACAACCTTCTTCTATACAGTTACGTATATAATCATATTCAACATTAACACCAAAATATTGGAAATCCATTTCCCTAATTATTTTAATTAATAAATTTTCAATATCTAATTTTTTAATTACTTTTTTAGCCATTTTTCCATTTCCTATATCTTTAAAAATACTTCTTGTAAATAACCACGTAGTTAATAAACCAAGCCAAAATACAAACAATAAAAACAAAATTCCTGATATATTAAAATTTATACCAAAAACAATAAACAATACCATTAATAAAGAAAATAAAAATTTATATTTATTAAGAAATCTCATTTTCCTGCTTTTTCTAATAAATATTCAACATCTTTTTCTAAACTATCTAATATTTCATTTGAAAATAAACTTATATTACCATTTGACATTTTACCATCTTCCACTATATATTCTTCATAATAATTATTATCTTTTAAAATTGACAAAATTTCTTTTATATCTCTTGCTATTTTCTTAAAAACTTTTTGCTCCGCTGTTATTATTGGCTGATATATTTTCATAATATCATAACACATCCCAATTCCAACAGTTTTACACTCACAATTTTCAGGACAAAAACATTTATCAGGGCGAATTTTATTATGATTACAACTCATTTTTTTCTCCTTACTGGAAAAACTTTTTAAAATATCTATAAACTCTATTAAAAAATCATCGTTAATATCTACTTCTTCATACCATACCTTATCTTTATTTCTATAATATATTTCTACTTCATTATCACACAATACAGCAATATCCAAAACATATTCGTCAAAATCCCAAAGTAATTCAATTCCTTTTCCATCATCAAAAGGACAACTATTTGGCGCGGCAATATCAGGAACAATGGATTTAATTTTTTCTAAATAGTTTAAAGTATTATCGATTGCTTTTCTATAATCATCGCCATAGTCAAGAAATTCATATAAATATTCTTTTAACAATTTAATCATATTATCCTACCAATAATTTTCTTCACCACCAAATACCCAAGTCCATTCTTCCTTTGTATTTTTATTAATAATTTTAACTTCTGTTCCAAGTTTTATTTTACTGTCAAACTTTATAAACACATATCCATTTTTCCTTTTAGAAGTAAAATTATGAACAGTTTGATATATATTTAAACCATCTATTTTTATCTCAACAGAACCATTAAAATATTTTTCAGGAATTTTTATTAAATTAGTATAAACATCTGTTTTAAATTCTCTTATACTATCATCTTGGATAATACTATATTCTATATTCTCAATAGTTTCCGTAATAATATTTTGAACAACATTATCAAAAATATCATTTAAATTTTTTACTAAACTGCGAAATCTTGGTTCATTTACTTTATTTTCCATTATTCCTCCTATGTCGCCGGTGGGAGTCGAACCCACACGCCCTACGGGCGCGAGATTTTAAGTCTCGTGTGTATACCAGTTTCACCACGGCGACAAAATGGGACCTGGGGGATTTGAACCCACCACTCAGAGATTTTCAATCTCTTATGCTTCCAATTACATCAAGGTCCCAAACAGGCCAGGAAAAGTCATAAAAAGAAAACATTGTTCTACCATTAAACTACAAGGGCTTTCGCCCTAGCTGGGACTCGAACCCAGATCTCTCTATTAGCATTAGAAGTATCTTTTTACTGGACACTGGCCATATTTTTAATCAAACAAATTCATCAATAAAATAATATTCATCTTTACAAATAAACCTAATTTATTCTTTAATGAATTATTTTTCATACTTTTGTATAAATATTTATTAATTAACGCTATTTTATATATATCATTTCCCTTTATTCTTTTTTTAGCAGGCAGCCTTTCAAAATATCGATGTCGTTTTATTTTTTTAATTATAAAGTTTACATCCTTTTTTGGAATTTCTATATTGTTATAATATGAATATCTAATTATATAATCATAAACATTTTTCCAATAATTTTTATCCCTATTGTTATAATCTATATTATCAAGCATAACTTCTTTTTTTTCTTTAAGTCCACCTAAGTCAAATCCACCACGCACATCTCTCTTTGTTAATATTAATTCAATATTACCATTTGAAAAATCAAAATCTTTATATATCCAAGGGTTCGGGGCCATCATTCATCATCTTCAAAATTTCTTTTTTTACCATTAATTCTCTATCTTCATAATATTTTTCTAATAATTCTTCATTACCTAATGCTTTTATTTTTAAACACTCTTTGCAATAAAGTTTATATATATTTTCCTTTTCTAAAAAAACGAATTCCCATCCTTCTGGGGCATATTGAATATGATTACCTGATAAAACAACCCTATCTCCATAAGCACACCCATCACATACAGATTCGAAAATAGTTTTTTCCTTATAAAATCTTTTACTTCCCATTATTTATCTCCTTAATCATTTTTACTGGGTTTGTTAGAAAACTTATAACAAGGAACCTTCATATCTGAAACTATTGAACTCCTTTCAACAATACAACAATTTCCAAACTTGACTCCTTTTAGTTCCCCATCATCTAATTTTTTCATCACTTCTTTTGGAGATATTTTTAAAGAGTCGGCGGCTTCAAAGATAGAGCAATAATCATTTATATCTAAATCTTCAAGAGCATCTTGGATGCTCGTCTTAGTGACACTGGAATCTAACAAATATGACTGTTCAACTCCAACTCTATCAACCATATCGCAAGCCACCCTAAAAGCACCATTATGAATTACCGATGGGGTAATTTTACCACCAAAATAAGATGACTTACCTTTAATAAGTGCTGATAAATCAAAATAATTATATTCGTCAGACTTTATCTTATATTTAAGTTCAGTAATAAACAATCTATCCTTGTCGCTTAATTTGTCTAAGTCCACTTCTTCCCCGCCTAATAATTTATATTTCATTCTTTCTCCATTATTTTCCCATATTTATAAGAACAATTGACACTCTCTAAAATAAAAGTGTCTCCATTTAAAACATATTTACTAATAGGACCAGCGAAATTCAAAGACATTTCTTTTTTAATAATTTTATCGTCATTTCTTCTTATGATATGAAAATCTTTACTAACTTCAATATCTATCCGTGTAACATATAAATCAAATTCAAAACCAAATCCTTTGGCGTAAAATACACAATCCTTATCATATTGACTTATCGACTTTAAATCAATTGTAAAATTTTCACAATCATAAGTAATTGTATAGTTTCTATATTCAATTGGGAGTTGTTCTGTGGAATTAATTTTATCCCAATTATAATTAATAGTTAAGTGGTCAACTTTACCAATTGCTATATCGTTCTTTATTACTAATACTTTTAAATCATCAAAAATAACATCTTCCATTAATCACCATTATAGGACATAGTATTAGATACAAAGTTATGAGACCAATCCCAATTATCTTCAACCCAAGACCTATATTGGCTGCTGGTAATCTCTACTTCTTCTTGTGTAGAAAACTTAAGCATTCCAATTACTTCATTATAAGTATCAACATAACTTACTGGAACAGGAACATTAAAACTAAAAGTTCTATTAAAATCTTTTATCTTCCCTTCTTTTAAATCTAATGCTCTTTCCTCTAACATCTTAGCACTTACTTCTACGAATTTTTTGACAGCTTCGTTATAATTAGCCTCGTGAACTGCTCTATTTACTTCTAATTGGTTCAATAATTTAGCAACAGACACTTTAATTTTTAATTCGTCATCAAATCTTCCCATTTTATTCCTCCTTAATCTTCTTCTACGTTAAATATATCTTCTATAATTTTTATAGAATATTTAATATCACAATTATCTTTATGTTTAATCATAAGGTTTCTCTCTTCCCTTTTACAACTCGGGCAAATTACTTTCCCTTCTATATTGATTGATAATAAATCTTTTAATGTATTTAGTAAAATTCCTAACTCACTAGCATCAATCATATAACATCCCATTTACTCCTCCTCTTTATTCTTATTTAAAACCTATATCCTTAATACGGGCCATAAACCATTAGGAATAATGGGCCCAATCCAAAAAACCAAAGATTACCATCAAACCATTCTTTAACAACTCCATATTGTTGGTA
>Ga0307377_10008826_pt1 | contig 10176 bp, 16 predicted proteins | sample TR3MG_FD_202535 | JGI IMG/M metagenome (GOLD analysis project Ga0307377, IMG submission 202535) | Soil microbial communities from Risofladan, Vaasa, Finland - TR-3 | ecosystem: Environmental > Terrestrial > Soil > Coastal area > Acid sulfate soil | place: Finland: Risofladan, Vaasa | collected... | reverse complement strand
AACATACAGCATATCCACCACGAATAGTGACAGGAGAACCAGTGTCATTACTATAACGCACTTTCTTCTTTGCAACTTTTTCACTATTGTATGTAGTTTGACTCATACATTATTCTCCTTTAGGGGATTTACCCCTGGGAGTGGTGTTGAACCACTCCCCCAGGTTATTATAAATTAAATGGGTATGGCTTTGTGAATAACAAAACCTGCACCACGCACGTTAGTGCACAAATTATTGTGCTCACCATCCAAATACACAGTAAACGTAGTATGTTGTGTTCTGTCAGTCATTGGTTCAGTTTCTTCCATCCAATAACCTTCGTGAACAAACGGAATAAACTTCTCAAAATTGACACAATAAATGGGTTTTGTAGCAGTGCCTTTAACAGGGTCAGTGACACCATTTAGTTGCGGAACAGGAACAACAGGCAAACGATTAATATATACAAGACCAGTCTCGTCCATTTTAAGATTACCAAGAACGTCTTTGCCAGTATGATTATCATCCTTTGCATCTGCTAAATCCTGCAAATCCACAACATTGTCAAAATCAGTGTAAATACGTTTTGCAGCAGCACGTTTCTGTGCAGGGTCATTGATAAACAATGGGGCTTTGAAATTGGTGTAAAGAAAAGCCAAACGGAACTTTCTCAATAGACTATTATCTATCGCTGAATAAACACCAGCATAGTTTTTCCATCTCGATGATGTGTTGGCATTTATACCAGCACAAACATAACCAACCGAACCATCCTGATAACGGATTGTTTGAGCATTAAATCCATCAGTAGTTGAACCAGCATCCAACATTCGCAGATAATATGGCACACCATAAGGGTAAAGGTCGTCACTTGAATTTGTAGGCGTTTTCCAGGCTCTTTCTTCAATAAGATTTGCCAAATCCCACAAACCATCAATTCTACGAATTTTAAGAAGACTAATAAAACCTTTCGCAGAATTTTTCTGACGAGCAATTTCTACTTTGTCCCAGGAATAATTCGTTCCAATTATTGTCCAGGGAACTTGAATCGTATGCACCACATCACCAACTGTCGGCTCATCGGTATCATATAACCTTCTATATCGTGCATTTCCAGTTGGACTTAAAATAACTTTACGCTCAATTTGTTCTCCACCATCAATGACCATACGCTCTGTCTGATAAATTCGACAGAACTCATAATCTTGATTATCCCAAGTTACTTCAAAATATTGCTTGGGAAGGTCATTCAAAGTTGTCGCAATCAAATCAGCGAGTTCAGAATTTTTCACGGCCATTTTAAATTACTCCTTCTTGCTTACCGTTTTCCAAACATTTTACTTAAACGGCCAGCAGTTTTCTTTTCTAATTCTATCTCACTTGTGGGTTGACCATCCTGTGAGTGTTTCCCACCACCAGTGGACTTTACCGTAATACCTTTACTTCTTTCCTTGATTTTAGACTTTATCTCATTCCTAATAATTGTTTCACGGATATTATCTGAAACAACTAAATGAGCAAGGTGTAAAGCCTCATCATAATCCATATCCCTTCCCTGTAATTCCGCTCCTGCCAGAACCTGGTCAGCCATTTCAACTACTTTAATACGATTCTTCAATTGTTCACCAGTTAAAACAGTTCCCCAATCTTCATTCACTTTAGCAGCACCATAAAAACCTTTAAACACATTAAGAGCATTGTCACCAAAGAAATTAGTAATCCCATTCCAAACTTTTACATCCTCATCAGAAGTCTTTGAAGCAGGTTTGGATGATGTTTCTAAAGCATTTACTTTATCATACATCACCTTATTCTGCCTACTTAATTGACCAATAAGGTCAATAATCGGGTCGTCTGTATCTGAATACTTTTTTCTAATCCCTTCAATATCAATTTCTTGAAATTCAGATTTAAGAACAGGTGGTTTTTCAGCATTAGTTAATTTTTCACTTAACTGTTTGCTTTTCCTACCCAAATCAGCAGTTTGTTTTGTAATAAAATTTGTGCTTTCATAAATCTTTTTAAAAGTTTTCAACGCTCTTTCAGGATTTTCAGCATAAAATTCCTGAATGTCCTCAGGAGTCCAATCCTGATGGACTGCTGCCCTAAAATAATTATCTGGCAACGGTGTCGGCGTGTCCTCATCGCCCTTATCTGAATCTGCCAAATCTTTATCTTCATCCACAGGGGTAGAATCACCTGGTTCTGCCTGTGATATTTGAGATTTTTGATTTGGGGTAGAATCATCTTCATCATCACTATCAAAATTTATATTTTCCAAACCACTTTGTGCTTTCGCAAGCACATCATCACTTACTTCAAATTCCTGTTTTTCTTTGTTCAAATACTTTGCCATAATTTTCCTCTCAAACTGCCCGCTTTTTAGCGGGGGTAGAATGAATATTTTTACCCTTCGCCCGAATGCGTTGGGATTTTTTCACAAACCCTGTTTTATTTAAATAATCATCGTGTTCTTTAACATTATGAAAAATTGGACGACCTTCATTATCGATATCTATATTTGGAAATAATTTTTTATGTTCTGGAATTTGTTGTGGATTAATTGCCAAACTATCACTGTGTAGTGGTCTGGCATAACCCTTATTTCCAACACTGAAATTATAAATTCTTCGCATTGATGTTTTACATTTTTCACATTGCATTTCTGTCGGCATATCTTTTATAGGTGTAACAATACCATCAATAGTTCCACAATTCGGACATTTAAATTCATATAGTGCCATACTATTCAAAAAACTTACTTATTTCTTTTGCAGTAGCTCCAGCTTTTCTTAAAACATCAACATATTCTTTTTCTTTTTTAGTCATACCTTCTTTTAATTTACGAAACTCTCCGCTTCCAGGTGAAAAATCTTTTTTAGCATAAGTTTTTGGACCATAATATAATTCTTTTAATTTTCGTCCAACTTTTTTAGTTAAAGGTTCTTTTTTAGTCATTTTTAAAAGTCTCCCCTAATTTCTTACCAACTTTAGTTTCAAGTTGTTTATCAACTTTATCAACAGCAGTATTTCTTTTTTTAATTTCTATTTTTGCATATTTTACACGTTTCGCATCACTAAGGATTTGTTGTGCATTAATTAAAGTATCAACATCCCAACGTGCTTGGTCTTCTGGTTTTGGTTCATTATTCATTTTTATAACCCTAAATTAAATCGTTTTTCAGATTGTGCCACACCAGCAGTTTGTTGAGCAAAACGATTACTCTCTTGTGCTGGTGTAGAACTATTTTTTGTCATTGGAAAACCTTTATTTTGTGTTACCCCTTTCATACTCAAAACTTGTGCTTTACCAGGATTCTGCTCACCTTGTTTTTCAATCATAGCAAGTCTATTTTGAAATTCTGAGTCATTAAATACATCCACCATAAATTCATTTATATCAAGTTCTTCTGCAACACCAGTTAAAAATCTCTGCAAATTAAATTCTACTCCCATTTGCGTGCACGCCTGTGCAGCCATTGTTGCAGCAGGAACTACATTAGTCGCAAATTCCATAATTCTTTTTGCACGCATTAGTGGGTCTAACCGTGACATTGACCGTTGTTTTACACTAAATATATACTCAAAGAAATCACCCATCCTCTGTTCTGGTGTCAACCATAATTGAATTTCTTCCCCACCAGTTGTTCTTTTAGTTTTCGGAATTTCAATCAATGGGTCTGTATATAAATACCACGCCTGTTTTTTACTAATATCTGCTGTTCCATCATATATAATATCGTGCATATCGTTTAATGTAATACTCGAATTAGCATTTAAAATTTCAGCTTGTGTGGCAGTTTCAGATTCCTGTCTTATTCCCGCCATTTGGTCTGGATTGCCAGCTATATAATTATACCAAACTTGTAATTGTGCAACCATAGCACTGTTATCACGATTTTCCCCGCCAAAAGAAACTACATTAATTCCTTTTGGGTCGTCACAGGCAACTGCTTCACCATCTTCAGCATCAATAACATCCTGCACAGCATCGGCAAGATTTGGTTTATATAATGCTATATCTTTTTGTCTATCTGCCTGTTCCATTAATTTCTTAAAAATTCTATTTGCCATATTATGCAAATCATACCAAACACCGACAGGTGCAACTGGAAATGGATTATCAGGAACAGGTGGAGTTAATGCTAAAAAATTATAAGGTCCAGTTTTTGGCCCATAATAATCTTTAACTCCTATGAAATTTTCAAAAGTAGTGACATTTGGGTCAGGTAAAAATATATTTGCATTTGCTTCTGGAATCCAAATTTTCACTATTTCAACATAATCTTCCAAATCCTTTAAATCTGCATTATTAATATTATGTTTACTTAAATCCTCTACTCTATTTTTATCATTTGCAGTTTTAGAAAAAGCATTTGGTAATTTCATTATCAATTCTTCATCCAACCCCTCAATTTCCAGGAATTTTCGTCTTGGTGCTCTTATCCTATGCCCTAAAAACATAGCTTCATCAAATGAATTACATATAGAATCACATACAAAATTATCAAGACTAACTATCGCACTAAATACTTGCCCTGGGTCAATATCAACATCATCCAGTTGAACAATATTATCTGATGCACATAATCCAGTTTCAATAATTCCAAGACCAAATAATGCATCAATAATCCAAGCACGTAAAACATCTTTTATTTTTATTTGTTTATGAAGATTATCCAATCCATATCCAAGTAATTCTGCAAATTGTTTATGTTGGATTATTTCCGTTGTTACTTTATTAATCGGGTTTCGCATAACCAAATTCGGAACATATGCTCTTATAGTTGCAAAAAGTAAATTAATCGGTTGGTCGCCAGTAAGTCCTTTTGTTTGTGAAAAATACTGACCACAATATTCCTTTATAAATAAAGTGCGTGCATTACGGTATTTGTCAATACGTTTAAAACCTTTTTTAACCGCTTCTTGAACTAATCTGGGTTCAACCTCTAATATCATTTTTCCACCCACTTATTATTTTGAAAAACAAAATGGTATTTTTTTGTTTCATCATTTATATTTGTTTTAATATATGCTTCTAATTCAGGAGTATATTCATTTTCTCCAAGTATGATATAAGCACTAACATAATATACATTATCCAAACCGAGTAATTGTAAAACTAATTTCTCAGGCATCATAATTTACTAAAATCAAATGGCCTACGCCAACCTTTTATTTTTTTCCTGTCCAAAAATAATTTTTTTCTATATCCAAAACTTCTAAATGGTGCACTTGGTGTAATAATTTTTATATTAGGTATTTCATCATCTTCAAGTGTCAAAGCATCTGCTATAACTATATCGCCGTGTAACTTTCTCGCAGATGAATTTTCCTCAACCATAAAAGCAGGACCAATACTACCATCTGGAAAATGAATATATAATCTCATCTGTTCCAACCCCTTTTGGTCGTGATTTATATATCCACCGTGAGCGATAATCCTGTCATAAAGTGACAGTAACACATTTTTATTCTCACGTGATGCGTGCCAACCATATTTTTTCCCCTTTTTACGTAAAATATCACCAGGTGTTCCACCAACATAATAATATGGATAACCAAATATTTCAACGAGCATACGTCCTAAATCCCAACCAGGACCATCCATTTCCCATTTTAAAAATGGTAAACGTCTCGGATTAGCACCACCACACCATAGGGCAAGTGCAATAACTATTCTTGCAAATTCATACGGTGGTGTATTTGCACACGCCCATCGAGCAATCTTCTCCTTCGTTTCTTTACATTTAATGGAAACAACAGATTCAGAAGCACCTTGTCCTTTTGAAGTATCTATTCCAAAAATATAACTTTTACCCTGGTCTGGTCGTCCCATCATTAAATTTGTCCACACAAGGAGTTTTCCATTTCTTGTCATTCTAAAATCAGTTGCAGATAAATCCCTGCGTTTAACATAATCAAAAACCTGGGCGTTTGAAATAGATTCCTTTAAAATCACATTCATTTTAATCAATGGTTCTCTACCAAATAATACAATATGTTTTTCAATATTAGAATTAACAAAGAACATATCACCTGATTCAATATCTATTGCAAGAATTTCCTGTGCGATTTCTTTCGGAGAACGCACAGTTTCCTCATAATCAAACCAGGGAGAACGAATATGAAATTGCCCTAAATCATCTTTCCGAACATATCTACTTTTACCTTTTTGTGGATGTTCCCAAAACATTAATGGAAATACTTTTATTTGTCCAGATGTTTTCCATCTTGAATATTCAGTTCCAGCACCAAAAGGAGTAGAATTTACAATTCGGCAAGGTGCAACGTCTCTTGTAGCTGAACGAATTAATTGCCCATTTTCTACTTTTGCAAATTCATCAAGTAACAATGCTTTAGCACGTCCACCAGATAATGATACACCAGTTGTCGCTTCACCCGCAATAGTGCTTCCATTTAAAGCATTATGAAGATGAAGTTTGGTCCTGTTATCTTTTCCTTTAGTTAATACACCAGGGGGACACATCCAATTTGGAAGCCACTTATTAATATAATCGTGTTTCCAAAAAAGTGAATCTGCATCACCATCAACTAATGATTCTTTTCGGGACATTTCACGCAATTCAGTCTGTTCTTTAAAAAGCCATATCCAATGAAAAAAATCCAAACAAGACCAACTTGCTCCCATATCTCTTGACTTTTCAATGAGCAAATCCAAACCTTTAATAAATGAATTTTCTAATTCACCAAAAAGGTTATCCTGAATTTCCCACGTTATAAACGGCCAATCCATTATTTTTGCAGGAGTTTCCCTTCCGGTTACAGGGTCAATTTCTTTTTGGTGATAAGTCCAGGCAAAAGCATTAATCCAAAATATTAAACTTTCTTTTGAAGCTGCGAGCAAATCCATTTGCATTATCGGGTCATTTTCAGCTTCCTTCAATAACTGTGTTCTCCATTCCAAATTTTCATAATAATTTTTTGGAACTTTAATTCCAGTTTTTGGACAAATCCAAAATTCCCTTTCATTCGGAAAAGGGGTTTTCAATTTAGGAATTGTTATTAGACCCTGCATTATTAGCCAACTTATTTAATTTTTGTTTTGTTAATTCACTTATTCTTTTAGGTAGTTGTTGACCTTTTTCTATATCTTCACCTATACCTACTTTTCCTTCTAATCTATCATATAATAAAGAAATCATATCTTTATCCGGATAAAATTCTTTTTCAGTAGGTATTCCAGCTATTAATACCTGGTCTTTATAGCCAAGTGCTTTTTTCCAAATTAAACGAGCAAGGGCTTCTGCTTTCGTAGCCATTCTATCCCCTGTTTCAGGGTCTTTAACTAATTCAGTTTGTTCACCAGCTATTTTTCTTATATATTCGGTAAGCAAACGTCTTGCTCTTACTACATCATCCTTTTTCATAAATCATTACTTTCCATAAATATAGTTTTACATCTGTAACATTGCAAACTGGTAGTTTTTATATCATAACTTGTATAAACATATTTACATTTTGGACAAATCCAAATTCTTTCACAATACCAGTCTGGTTTATTTTTTCTTTTTGTATTTTGGCAACCCTTTTCGTTTCGTTTCTGCATAGTGTTTTAATTCCGTTGCTGTCATTGTTTTATACATTTGTAATGCAGCACCATAAAGTTCACTTACAGGAATCTTTCCACGTTTCACTGCCAGTGCCATCGCTGCTGCCCTTTGTTGACTTTGACTTTTTGCTGGCATATTATACTTCACTCTCTAACAATTTCTTACAAATATTAGATGGTGTTATAAAAGATATTCCATCTGCTCCATTTATACCACCAACAAGAATCCCTATAATTTCACCCCGCATATTAAAAACTGGTCCACCAGAATTTCCAGGATTAGCTGCTGCATCACTCGTAATCATTCCACATTCACCAAAAAAATCTGCATCTCTATTTAATCCTGATATAATACCAAACGTGACATTATTAAATAATTCCTTACCATAGGGACTTCCAACAATATAAACAGATTCACCAATCAATAATTCATTGGAATCTGCAAACTGTGCATAATCTTTAAATTCAGAACGCAACACAATTATACCACAATCATTTTTCTCATCTTCATACCATCCTATTGCATTATACATTTCATTACTATCTGTAATTACAACAATTTTATCTGCATCTTCAACCACGTGACCAGCAGTTAAAATAATATTTGATGCAACTATAACACCAGAACCAGACCACTCCCAACCATCATCAGCCACAACTTCAACATAAACACATAATGGTAAAGACTCTTTTACTAAATTTGGAAGTTCACCTTGAAAATATTGAATCAATAATTCCTGTTGGTGCATTGTAATATTCTGTCTATGATATATATCTTCAATTGTAGTAGTATATTCATTTATACCAAACACCAACAAAATACTAATAAATATACCTATTACCAACGCTTTTATATAACGCATTTTATTCAATCCTTGCAATATCCACATATAGTAATTTACCACTAATATGTGTAGTAGTAATAAATAGAAACTTATTATATCCTTTTGTTTTCAACTGATAATGACCAATTCCATCAGAAGCAATAAATTCAACCGCTTCAAACGTGGGGTCTTCTACTGATGGAGTTACACTATCAATAAAATGTTCCGAAGTTGAATCCTGTAAACCTTGTAACAAAGCCAATGTTCCAATAAGATGATAATGATATTTCTCTGCACTCTTACGTGCAGCATACAAATTAACAACAATAGAATCATTTTCAGCACCATTAGCTCTATGTCGAATATCAATTATTCCAGTTCCATCCGGTGCTTCATAAAGAACACGGTTCGCAACAGTAAGTGCATCTACTGATACACTATCACGTTTATCCACAGCAAGTGCAGCCGTGGCAGCAGCAATACTTCCTACTTGTTCAAATTCATACGCTTTATAAAAACTTGCATTTTCAATTCCCATTTTTAAGTCTCCTATCTATTATAGTTTTTGTTTTTTTCATTAATTGTATTGCAGTCAAATCACTCTGCATTTTACCCTTATCAGTCAGGTCACGCATCTCACGTTTAAATGTCTCATACGGCATATCGTGTGCCTGTGGTAACATCGAATCCCAAATACTTTTTATCGTTTTATCAGACAGCATTTGTTTCCCCCACCATTATCGGCGGTAAATCTAAAAATAACCGCACACTACGTGCAGTAATATTATCCGTTAAAAATATATGGTGCACCTGAATACCCCAATCACCTACGTGTTCACGTATCTCACGCCGTAATTCCTTTTTAATAGCACTCGATTTACAGTCAATAAAGTCGTGTGTCTCCACATACTCCGCTATCTTACCCAGGCACAGGGTCGGCAATGATTTATCCAAATTACACACCCGCAATACAGCTTTCGTTATATCCCGAATACTATATTCAATCGCACCGGATATAATAATTCCTTTACCATCCTGCGTGGTCAGTGACTGTGATTTAAGGTCCACCACCTGCGGTGTTATTGGAAGTTTCGATATAAACTGAAGCAGGGGTAAATAAATATACCACCCAGGTTCGAGTGCCTTATAACAATACCCAAGAGAAATTCTCAAACCCATTTCGTCAGGATGAACAAGAACTATGCGTGGGAAAATACAGAGAAGTCTGTTTATTAGGTCAGTAAGCCATTGCATATACTATACCTTTTTAATAACTAACTACAGTTTTGATATATTACCTATTTAAATATTCAATTGCTTTTTGTAAAATTTGTATATCATCGTGTGCCATACCAAGTATTGCATTACAACTATTACAAAGTAATCCACGCACTTTTCCAGTTGTATGGTTGTGGTCAACACATAAAGTGCATTTTAGATTAGCTTGATGTTTCCCACATATAGCACAACAACCGTGTTGAAAATTAAATAATTTATACCATTTTTTAGGGTTTCTATAAAAACCACTTATATTAAAACCATAACGTATTTCTGGTTCATCAACCATACCTACTATTGTATCATATTCCAGAACCAATGTCAAGAGAAAAAACCTATGTTAATCAAAATAATTTTAGTTAACATAGTTACTTATAACTATTGGTGTAGTAAGGAGTTATGTTAATAAAACATATATAACTACTACAACCGTTATAATCGTTAAGGAGGAAATTATATATCGCTCAGTAGTTTCAAGGTTCTGGCGGTTCTGGAGTCCGATAACCAGAAACGAAGGGTGA
>Ga0307377_10008825_pt1 | contig 10177 bp, 13 predicted proteins | sample TR3MG_FD_202535 | JGI IMG/M metagenome (GOLD analysis project Ga0307377, IMG submission 202535) | Soil microbial communities from Risofladan, Vaasa, Finland - TR-3 | ecosystem: Environmental > Terrestrial > Soil > Coastal area > Acid sulfate soil | place: Finland: Risofladan, Vaasa | collected... | reverse complement strand
ATTTCACCATTTCTTATTTTTGTTGCGGAGATATTCTCTACCGCTTTGTTAAAATTTAATTTCTCTATTTTATAACCAACTGACCTTCCATAGTAAACGCCCGTGATGTCTGGTATGGTTATGATTTTTATTTTGTCCCTGTCTCCCGGAAAAGCCTTCATTATCATCTTCTTTCTTGCTTTGACTGTATATGGGTCATTTTTAGATATCTTTGTGTCCCTTAGCGCTATGCACACGTTGCCGGTTTCTAGTAACTTTCTTACGCACTCTTTGTGCCCAGCGTGGAAAGGTTGAAACCTTCCTATGAATAGTTGGTAGATCATATTATCATATTAGACGTTAATATACATTTTAGCGTTTATGTAATTGCCGTGTTTCTTAGAAGTCCAAATTTCCTCATCGAGGCAATCGTCAACTGCGATATCATAGTGCAGTTTCGGATCTCCCTTGATAGCGATATTTATGTGCATCTCTTCATGGAGCTTAAGGAATTCTACCCAGCGCTTTGCGTATAACACGCCTCCGCCGGAATGAACCCAAATTTCCCAACCTAAACCATGGAACGCTCTTAGGAGCGCGGTAACTGTTCTTCTCTCCTTCGGCGTTTTCCCTGTCGTGATGAGCGTCCCATCAACATCTAGAACTATTTTTGGTATTAATTTTTTTGAACTTGTCATATGTTTTTTAATCTTTATGGACACGGCTACAAATTCTCGCGTCCCAGCCAAAGTTCTTCTCTTCGCCGGCATCTTTAAAACATTGGTCGGAACAATACATCGGAATTTCCATGTCCTGACATTGTTTGCAGTCGAGAAATTCGCCACACATGGCGCACATCACTCCTGTCAACATCATTTCGCTTATTTCGCCCATAATTTGTTATTTAGCATTTTCTAATCTCTCCTTGTCGTCAGCTGTGAAATACTCTTCAGTAGCATTGCTGGTGCTTGCTGCAAACATGGCGGTATTATGAGCCACGGTGCGCATAGTTTCACCCATACCTTTAGAGCTGGCGTGGTAATTGGCTACATTCCCTACTTTCATGCCGAACTTCTGTCCTACCATCCAAGAATCCTGGTTAGCGCCTAGGAAAACGAATGTCCAGTTTTTCCCTTTTTCAAGGTCTTTGATCATGGTCTTCAGTTCTTTGTCTGTAAATTCTTGAGAAGAGTTTTCCTCGCCGTCAGTCATGATCACAACTAGGTTTTTTGCTTTGCTCTTTTTTACTTTTCCGAGCGTAACACACACAGCATCGTATAGGGCTGTCATGCCGGAAGGAATATAGTTTTCGCTAGTTAGTTTCTTCACCTTACTTAAGGGTGTGTTTACTTCTAGCGTTTGAACCTCTGTGTCAAAAACTGACAGAGTGAGGGTATAAGTGTTTCCATCTTTCTTCAGGGTATCGAGGTATTCGTTAAAGCCACTGATCGTAGCTTCTCTAACGCTTCCCATGGATCCTGACTTGTCCAAGATGAAATGGACGTTGGTTACTTTTGCCATAAATTTATTCTTTAATGTCTAAATGTCTAGTTTCGAGGAACGAGCGTTCGTCTTGCCTGACTACAGCCATGACACGCTTGTATCCACGCTTGGGTGGTTTATTCTTCAGCTTGCGTTTGTGCTCGCTTATTATTTTCACTATTTCCATCTTTGTTTTTTTGATCTAAATAATATTCATGTTCAAGCCGTTTGATCTCTTCGGTCATGAGCATGTAGGTGTGGACATCAGATTTATTCCAATGTCCATTCCTGCGAATAAAGTCTCCCCACATAAGCGCGTGCTTCAGCGTAGACTTTGTAAAATTTTTATACTTTTGGCTTCTCGGTTTTTTCATCCTTTTTTTCTAATTGATTTTGAGCGATATTTTTTATTAACGGCTCAATGTCTTCCATTCCGAAAATTGTTTGCTCAGACTTTAACCAGTTCGTTGCTTCAATCTTTTCTGCCTCTGATTTAAACTTGATTTCCTCTACACGTTCTAGCGCTACAGTTTTTGCTTTAGCAGCGTCTTCCGGTGTATAGAGTGATCCGATCGTTGGTGGATGGATCGCGAAAGAGATTAACACGTCCTTTCCGCAGCTTGGACATTTGTGTGGGACAATCCCACGTATTGATTGATTTTCCATAAATTTATAGTTGTTTTTTTATTAATGTCACAACTTCCTTTTGGAAAGAAGTGGTTTTAACGTTTGAATCGAAAACAGCTTGGGCTACTCTAGCTAAAGAATAGCCGTCACAAAGATTATCGTCGAAGAACGTGATCCCCCAACGCTTATAAACACCCATCAGCATGAAATCTTTCGGAGCATTTCCCTTGCCGGTTACGAATTTCTTCAGAGTGGTTGGTGCCACTATAATTGTCGGCATTTCAGGGAACATCGCTCTCACCATATAGTGAAGCGCTGATAGCTGAGCGAATGATGTAGTTTTACGGATAGCGAAAGCTAATCCTTCTATAGCTATAACATCTGGTTTATGGCGCTCTATTACTGCAGCTACATCACCAACTATCGCCATTAGCCTCGTCAGCTCATGCTTAGGCTTGTCGCCTATTTTTTTAGAGCGGATAAGGATTTTTTCTTCCATTACGTTGTCATCCAGCACAACTATGCCGGTGCCTATTAATGATAGATCTATGCCTACTGTTTTCATTATTTTATTTCTATTAGCCCGAGTGATTCGAGACGAATAATAACTGTTAAGAAAAGATCATTGAACTGATAAACTGGTGGCACGCCCGCTTCAGTTAATAGAGACTGTAAGCTGGAAGTCATTTTGAACAGCTCGTTCATTAACTTCGCTTTATCTATTACTGCCTTCCTTCGAATAAGATCGTTCTTAGCTGCGTTCAAGTCGCAGCGCTGTTCTACGTCCGGAAATAATTCTTTTATTTTACTAATTATTTGATCCACGCCTTCATCCTCTACAACTTTTTCGTCTACAAAGTCACTGAAACTACTTATCTTGTTTCGTTGCTTTGCCATCTTTTTTTAAGTTAATTTTGATTATATCTTCTTGCTCTAGCCGGACCAAGCACGCTATTAATATTTGAAAAATATCATGCGCTCCAACTCTTTTGCCAGCTTCTTTTGCCATAACTATTGTGTCGTTCAAGGCACTAGAGACCGCAAACATGGCCATTGTTTTTTTGCCATCTCCCATCAGCGCTTTTTGAAAGTCTTGGACCTTGTCATAAGCTATTTTAACTTCAGGATTTTTTCCTTCCGAAAGCTGCTTTTTAAGCCTCTCTAGGTCTTTCAATGCATCTTCTTTATTCATGTTTTTGATTTATTAGGCTAAACGCCTGTTTTAATTTGTTAATATCAACCTTCCTCTCCTTAGCGTAGATCTCCAACAGCTTTTCTACGCTGAAGTCGAATGCGCCTTCTTCGAAGTGAAATTTCTTTCGCTCCCGTGGATACTGCTCAACTAAGAGATAAGCGTCGAACTTCTTTTTTAGAAGTATCTTCAACTCCTCTGTTCCGTTCAGCTTGAACTGTGCGTCAGTCAGCATTATTTTAACTATCCCGCCGGCAGGTAGAAGGTTGATGTCTGCTATAGACGGGTTTTCTATTTTATAAATTTTCCTTCCCGGTAGAGCTATCTGCTCGTAACTGAGATCTTCCTCGTTTATTTTCCAAAGATATTTCTGAGTTTCGCCAACTTCGTTGTTATAAACGCTCCCGGTGACAAAGGTTTTCTTACTAAGCACCTGGGGCTTATGGACATGTCCGCCGACAACGAGATCGAATTTTCCTTCAAGCTCTTTTTGGTCAAGGACTGGTTCGTCAAATAGATCGGATGTAGCTCCAGACGAAGTTTTTGAACCAGTAATTGCATGATGAACGAATAGTATCTTCTTTCCGGCGTGAGTTGTTTTGAGTCTCTCATATATTTGGCTTGTAGCAGCTTTGGGGTCTGTGACTCCAAGCTCCTCTTTATAAAAATAAGGGCAAAACATCAGTTCCATGTCGCCATACACTATCCCTGTGACAGCTGTGGTGATCACTTTCCAGTCCGGATTGTCTATTTTCTGCAAAAAATCGATCGCTGTTCTGCCATCAGGTTTTTTATCATGATTGCCGGATAGGATATATACCTGTTTTTCTTCGAACCTTTTTAAAAATTCTACAAAGCGCTTAATTACCTCAGATGTGTTGTTCTTAGAGTTAAGCGCATCACCAATTATCACTATCTGTTTGCAGTCCTTACTCTCAGACACGATAAAATCCAGAACTTCTTGTTCCTCTTTCTTGCGTTGGCCAGGCAGATAATCTGCGTAGCCTAAGCTTTCACGCATGTGGAGATCGCCGATAACCAGAATATATTTATTTTCTTTTGACATATTTTCCTTTTTTAATTGCTTGTTTAACACTGTTTCCTTTGCCTTTATTGGGGTGTATCATATTATTCGTCTTCGTCATAAACCTTGGAACCCTTCTCGTCCCAGCTAATCTTTAAGTTATTTTTGTTATATTTCTCATGATGAAATCCGAAATAATCGGCTATTTCCGTCAAAACCTTAGTCATAGCTTCACGGTTCCCGCCGTTCTTATATTCGTCTTCTTCGATAACAGACTCTTTAACATTTATCACGGTTTCATTTTCTGAGACAGTATCTTCTTCCTCAGGTATTGATAATATATAGCCGTTAGTTACTTTTTTTATTGTTATTTGCCAGTCCATCTTTTTTGCTCTTAGCTTTAGAATACTGCACTAAAAATTTCATCAGACCGTCACATTCGTGAATGTATTCAGGACTGTCTGGATAGTTAGCGAGACATTCTTTACATTTTTTATAAACTATTTTCATATTATTAGCCCCCGAGCGGGAAGGCAAGGTTCTTTCGGTAGGGAAATCTCAGCCATAGCCATTAAAAACCTACTTATATCACCATGCTTGTCGTGCCTTTCCCGATCGGAGGCACGACAATTAGTCGTCTCTCCGTTTAGGTATCTGATTCACCACAGTCTACGCAATAACTCTTCTTATAGCTCCAGGATCTCATTATTCCTCCGCAATGCTTGCACCTGGTGCCCCAGCGTTGCTGTAGCTTTAAGATTAATTTTCGAATACACATATGGTGGATTGGTTAATATTCTGAGAAAAGCTTTTGAAGCTTTTCGTCGAATGAATTATAACATTTTTTACACAACTTCGCATTAGCTGTGTGGATCATCGCTCTTCCGGAGCCTATATACCGCCTCCATGGGTTAGTTATCCTTAGGCTTATAGCGGCTCGATTTTTGGTCTTCTCTCCACAATGCGTGCATTGTGTAATTTCTTCTTTAAATTTCATATATTTGTTCTGACTACGGAGCACAATCTAGAGTTGTGCTCCGCATGTCAGAAGTGGAAGCTATTTGCCTCCTCCTCCGCAATCGCCGTCGCACTCTGAGCCACCTGACCCACAGTTGCCACCGCATTCGCCCATGTAAATGGTCATACGATTTTCACTTTAGTTACAAAGTTCCGGAAATAAACCGAAATCCCTTTACCCCGGAAAACGCTTGGGCAAAGAACGTTCATTCCCTCGTAGATATAAGATATATCAATGCGCTATTCTAATTAATTCGCGGGGTTCGCAACCACGCCGGGCATCCCGTAGAAGAGACTCATACCGGCAGCTTCTTCTGTTCCAATTATTTGCACTGTGTGAGGCACCTCACCTTTATAGTGCTTAGCATATTCAACTTGTGCGTCAGCAAGAGTTTGCTGAATGTCCAGTTTCTTATATTCTACTAATTGCTGAGACGCTGCGAGAGCTAAGGCTCTGGCTTTCTCAGCCTCTGCTAGTGCTATAACACCAGCGGCCTCTTCCTCTAATTTAACCCTGATCTGATAAGCGTCAACATTCGCCTGCAATTTCTGTGATTCGGTTTGTCCTCGCTTCTCCTCAATTGCTTTGTTGGCAACCTCAGTAGCGATGGCAGCTTCTTGCTGGGCGATCTTAACTTCCTGCTCTTTAGCCTGTGCTTCTTCAACAGCGGCTACGATCTTTTCGTTTGGTTTAATTTTTTTAAAGTTAACTGCTACAACGACAACTCCATAGTCAGCTGGTTTGGAAATAGGAGCTTGATCAGATAGCGTGCATCCTGCCTCTACGATTATTTCTGTTCCTGTGGTTTCGTCAATATGTTTGCTCTCCTCGGAGCAAGTTCTCTTGGTGACTTCACCACTGGCTAGTGATGTGAATATCCGCTGTCCAAATTCTTGTCTCTCTCCGCCTTGAATTAAGCCTTTCCATCCGTATTCTGAGGCGTAGTCATAGACCAGCTTTCTGATTGTAGGAACGAACAAGAGTTGTTCGATAGCTCGCGGATCAGTGGAGCCGGTGACTTCTCTGAATAGAACTGCATCCACAATCGCATAAGAGATCTGAGTGTCGATGTCTAAAACTTGACCGTCCTTTGATAGAGGCTGTATTCCTCTAAAAGGGTTGTCAGTTGTTGCGTCTTTGAAAAATCCTGCATCGTCATTGTCTGTTGACAATGTCTTGGTTGGGACTGGGACAATCTCAGTCCAGAATGGTGTTTTTAATGTGAACCCATCACCAATTGGTTCAGCTTGTAGTTCTCCGCCTTTGATCACTAGACCAACGTGAGCCGGTTGAATGATCTGATAGAACTCGGTGATTATACCAATGAATACTACTAAGACAACTATAGCGGCGATGATTGCAGTGATGATCATACCACCACGAGCTTCTCCATACTTGTCAAAGAAGATTCCGCCCTTTTTCTTTAGGCTTGGAGTTTCTCCATTTGTCATACGCATTTTTTTAAGCCGTCTTTTTTGGTCTGCCTCGTTTCGCTTTAGGCTCCTCCGTTGACTCGTCAGGTGGAAAAATAAAATCTTCCTCTCTTGTTTTTTCCTTGATCAAGCCTACGTCTTCCTTAATTTTGTTAAAGAATAAAGGAATGACGAACCTTGCTACTAAGAGTCCTATCAAAATTAGGACAGCAAGTAATAATAAAATTTTTATCATAAATCTTTAATAGTGAACAATATAGGGGCCAAGAGACCTCTGCGATAACGCCTTTGGCTTCTCCGTATAAGATGGCTTCCCACCAAATACAGTCACAGCTCATTAGCAGCTACCACGAATTACTCCCAACATTGGAACCCTCTCCGGTAGTATTAACATGCTTTTCAATTGTTACATTGTTTAGTAGTTAATGGGTTCCGAACCAACACACCCCAGTCACCAGTAGGCCTCCTGGGTCCTAATAACGGTTCCCCGCTTTTAGTAAGGTGTCGTGCGTTACAGCCGGATAGCCTGTTATTCCGCCACGCCCCAATGTTGTTCACTATTTAATTTTAATAACTAAGCATATATGCCCCAATCCAGATCATGCCGATACCTAAAAGGATAATGATCATCGCTGGTAACATTTCGCTTATACTTCCGAATAATTTCATAATTTTTCGTTAAAGACTGACTCTCAGAGTGATAGAAGGTATCCCCTCATCTCCTGTCAGTCTTCTGTAGACCACATGGGAATTTAACCCACCGCGCCAAACTTTAACAAATAATTTATTTATTCTTTGCTGGAGCCAGTCGGAACCGGCTCCAGGCAAGAGCAAACAAAACTTTAGATTTCTCTTCTATCTTATTAAGCTATTGCTTCGATAATCTTGTTAAGGTTGGCTTCAACAAATGCTAGATTTGTTTCTTCCATTACCTTAGTTTTGACCTGTTCCGGATCTGTTAACTTCCATTTTTGGTTAGCGATCTCAGAAATCTTTTCGATTTTCTGTTCAGTTGTCAATTCCGCATTTGCAGGAGCAGCCGGCGCTTCTACGGGAGTTTCAGCATTCTGTGCCTCTTGGGCCTCAGCAGATTGCATCCATTCCTCATCTACTACGGTTGCATCAGCATAAACTTGGATCTTATGAGTGTCGTTCATGCCTGGACGTTTAGCCGGGATCTTTTCTGTGAACTTAAAGCCAATTACTTGACCAAGCTTCACATAACGCATCTGTGCATCAATACCCGGTTTCCCGAATACTGTCCATACTTCGTTATTGCCTTCTTTAGTTTCTCCTTCAGAGATTAAAGATTCTTTGACCTTTAGGTCATAGGCGTTTTGCTCTCCGCCGCCCAAAGAATTTGGGACCATGCGTTTACCAATGAGGGTTCCTTCGATTTGGTCGTTCACCTGTTTAGGCTTCCACCAGTTGCCCTTCATGGCATTTTTGTCATCGATGATACTCATTTGTTTTCGTGCAATTTCACATTCTTGCGTTCATTTTTGGAAACCTCCTGCGTGAAGCTAAGAAGCGTGAAACATGCAATTACTTTTTAAGATCCTTATACGGAGAATCATCATCTCGTTTAAGGATTATGCGAATATATTCCGCAATTATTTCAGTGAGATGCTCACACTCTTTTCCGATTTCGTCACCTGTTATAAACCTTTCTCCAGCCAATCTGGCTAGTGGTGTGGTGTGTATGTGAGCAAGCTCGTGGACGATTATGTCCACCATTTCTGTTAAGTCTCCTTCCTGCCATATATTGTAGGCTGAAGGATATGTGAATACTGTTAGTCTATGGTATTCATTTTGAGGTTCAACTCGGAAGACCATTTGTCCTCCGCTCTTACCGTTTTGCTGATCGGGATATTTAAATTTTATTCTTACGAAGTCTAACATCAAATGGTCAGATACTTCTTTAAATTTTATTTCTATCCATTTTTTAAACTTATCCTGATCTTCAGCGCAGCGGTCAAAGTCTGTCGCCCGTTTTATAGCCTCGGGGCTAGCCGGTTTTGGCTTGGGCTTTACTTCTTTAGTCATAAAGGTATCTTAGCATACATTTGAACAGTTGTCAAGGGTATGTTAATTATTAGCTAATCTTCGTCTTTTTCTATGGTTTTTATCAATTCTTTCACAAGATTGGTTTCTTTCTTTTCCCCAGTTACTTTACCGTCAATTATCTTGTCAAATATTTCTTTCTTCTCCTCAAGTAATTTTCGCATGTGATCATCAACGGTATTTCTCGCATAAAGCTGATAAATTGACACGGAGTCAGCTTCCTGTCCTATTCTATGAATACGGTCTCCCGCTTGGGCATGGTCAGCGGGAACCCATGAGTAATCTATAAACAGAACGTTTGAAGCTGATGTTAGTGTTATTCCTATTCCGGCGGACTTGAGGCCTCCTAAGAAGACCTTACAATTAGGGTCGTCTTGGAATTTATCTACGACTTCTTTGCGCTGTTGCTCCCGGGTGTCCCCGAGAAGCGTCACGCACTCATCTCCTAGCCTCGTCGCCAGCTCAACAATAGGTTGGTTGTAGACTGAAAAGACCACAACTTTCTCACCACCATCAATTATATTCTTTATCATATCGTAAGCTACCTCCGTCTTTCCTTTGGTGGTCATCTGCCTAAGCTCTCCAAGCTTAACTAGCTTTTCAGCCTGCATAGACCGGAGGGTCTCTTTGTCTGATTTCTTTTTTACCTTTTTAAGGTATTCTTTAAAGTCTTTCTCCGCTAAATTATATTCTTTTCTAGAGTCAGCGTCTATTTCTACCGGGATATCTATAAACCGCTTTGGTGGAAGGTCTGGTAAGACCTCATCCTTAGTCCGGCGTAGAAAATATTTCCCGATTTCACCACGGAGCTTCTCTATATTAGTAGCGCCCCTGGCATCCCAGCCGAAATAACCATTATGACCCCCGCAATATTCGCGGGTATAAGACATCCAGTTATTCCAGACTATCGGATCCATAATGTTTAGCCCGTTGAAAAGTTCAACAGGTCTAGACAGGAGTGGTGTTCCGCTGAGTAACAGCAGGGACGGTGTATAATTGGCAAGCGCTTTTACAACCCTTGTTCTCTGAGCGTTGTTTGACTTTATGTAGTGAAATTCATCAACAACCATTATGTCCGGCTTCATGGAGATCAATATCTCGTAAAACCTTCTCAAAATATCGTAGTTGATGATGAAAATGTCGTGTTCTTTTATTAGCTCCTCGGTCAGCTCTAGTTTGCTGGTAATAATCAGCGATTTCAAATCTGTCCATTTCTCAACTTCTTTTTCCCACGAATATTTTACGTTCGCTGGGCAAACGACTATGGACTTCTTCAATTTCTTGTGGACGATATATGCTAATGCCTGTAATGACTTCCCTAGACCCATAGTATCAGCCAGTATAGCTTTACCTTTGTT
>Ga0307377_10008823_pt1 | contig 10178 bp, 7 predicted proteins | sample TR3MG_FD_202535 | JGI IMG/M metagenome (GOLD analysis project Ga0307377, IMG submission 202535) | Soil microbial communities from Risofladan, Vaasa, Finland - TR-3 | ecosystem: Environmental > Terrestrial > Soil > Coastal area > Acid sulfate soil | place: Finland: Risofladan, Vaasa | collected... | reverse complement strand
TCGCGGAGGCGCAGGTGCTGCACGGGCACGACTCGTGGGGCCCGATGGCGCTCGCCGGCGGCTGGCTGATCCTGCGCGACCTGACGAACATGGTCTGCCTTGACGTGAGGGGCAACTGAAATGACCAACGAACCGAAAACATCCAACCAGTCGAGGACGGGCCCGGCCCTGAAGGCCGTCTATGCGTGCGTGGCGATCGTGGCCGCGGGCGCGGCTGTCTATGCCGCCGTGGAGTTGGGCCGCCGCTCGACGGACTTGCGGAGCAATCCGCAGCGGCTGTGCCCGCCGGGGCAGCCGTGCGTTCTCGACACCGCCGGGCTGCGGAAAACCGCACAGTGGATGATCAAGTACCGGGAGACGGGCCGGATCAAGACGGGCATGAAGGATCCACGAGGCATCGCCGCCGGGCGCGAGCACGGTGTGTGGGTCGTTGGCGACAAGCGGCTCGTCCGGTTCGACGCCCAAGGCAATCAACTATCGGCGGTTGACCTGGATGCCGCGGCGGAATGCGTGGCGGTTGCTGATGACGGCTCGGTGTTCCTGGGCATGGGTGATCACGTTGAAGTCTACAAGAACGGCCAACGCGTTGCCAGGTGGGGCACCTTCGGCACGCGGACCGTGATCACCTGCATTCTGCCGACCGCCAGCGCGATCTACGTTGCCGATGCCGGCGGGGCAAAAATCCTGTGCTGCGACAAGCAGGGAAGGCTGACCACGAGGCCGTGGATCGGACTGACCGATCCCGCCCGCAACATCCCGGGGCTGGTGGTGCCGAGCGCGCACCTCGACGTGGCGATGGCGCCCGACGGCCTGCTGCGGGTGAACAACCCCGGCCGCCGCAAGATCGAGGCATACACCGTCGACGGCGACCTCGAACTGTCGTGGGGAAAATCGTCCACCGATCCCGAGGGCTTCCCCGGGTGCTGCAACCCGACCGACATCGCGGTGCTGCCCGACGGGAAGATCATCGCGGCAGATAAGGGCCTGCCGTGCGTCAAGGTGTACGAATCGGACGGCACGTTCGTGGGCGTGGTCGCCGGGCCAGAGGCGTTTCCCGAGGTCGGCGCGTTGACGGACGTTGGGTCCTTCGCGGGGCTGGACCTGGCGGTTGACGGCGATCGCGTGCTGGTGCTGGACCCGGTGCGCGGCGATGTGATCATCTTCATGCCAACGGAGGCAGCGAGCGATGAGCAGGAGTGACGAGAAACCGATCGAGCGCCGCGAGTTCATCCGGGGCATCTTCCGCAAGGCGGCATTCCTGGGGCTGGCGGCGGGCGGCGGCGCGCTTGCCGCAAGAAAGGCCGCAGGTCCATCGCAGGAGCCGGAATGCATCAACCGCGGCATCTGCCGAAACTGCTCGGCACTCGTCGAGTGCGGATTGCCGCAGGCGCTGTCCACCAAGGAAGGGCTGAAGGCTAAATGACCCCCGGGCCGGATCACTCGCGGGGATGTTGAGCGAATACCGTAGCTATGGGTGAAGAACAGAAGAAACTGGGTCGGCGCGACGTCCTGCGGTTCGGCGCGGGCGCGGGTATCGTCGTTGCGGGCGGGGCCTACCTGGCCGCGGCGCGCGCCGGCACCGGCCGCGCCGTGTGGCAGATCGACCCGAACAAGTGCATCCAGTGCGGCAACTGCAAGACCGAGTGCGTGTTGGCGACGTCGGCCGTGAAGTGCGTGCACGCCTTCGCCATGTGCGGCTACTGCGAGCTGTGCACGGGGTTCTTCGAGCCGCAGCCGAACAGCCTGAACGAGGGCGCGGAAAACCAGTTGTGCCCGACCGGCGCCATCAAGCGCAGTTTCGTGGAGGACCCGTATTACGAGTACATCATCGACGAGGATCTGTGCGACGGCTGCGCCAAGTGCGTGAAGGGCTGCTCGTCGTTCGGCAATGGCTCGCTGTTCCTGCAAGTGCGCCATAACCTCTGTTTGAACTGCAACCAGTGTAGCATCGCGGCGGCGTGCCCGTCACGGGCGTTCCGCCGGGTGCCTGCGGACCATCCGTACCTGCTGAAGCGCCGGGAACCGGAGGGCTGATGGCGCGAATCCTGCTCGCAATCCTCGTGCTGATCCCGCTGTGGACCGCGAACGGTGCGGAGCGGTTCCCTCCGCCGGAATTCAAGGAGGGGCATCAACTCCCGACAACGACGACACCCCCGGCGCGTGATGCGGTGCTGGCGTATGCCGACGTGGCGGTGCTCGCCGCGGCGTTGGGGCTTGCGGCGTGGCTGGTGCTGCGCCGGCGTTCGCGGCGGGCGGTGTTCGTCCTGATGGTGTTTTCCCTGCTGTATTTCGGGTTCTACCGGCGCGGCTGTATCTGCCCGATTGGTGCGATCCAGAACGTGGCCCTGGCGGTGTTCGATTCGAGCTACGCGATCCCGATCACGGTGCTGGCGTTTTTCCTGCTGCCGCTGGTGTTCGCGCTGCTGTTCGGGCGAGTGTTCTGCTCGTCGGTGTGCCCGCTGGGTGCGGCGCAGGACCTGGTGTTGTTTCGCCCGCTGAAGGTGCCGGCCTGGCTGGCACAGGCGCTGGGGTTGCTGCCGTACGTGTATCTGGGGCTGGCGGTTCTGCTGGCGGCGGGGGGCAGCTCGTTCATCATCTGCCAGTATGATCCGTTCGTGCCGTTTTTCAGGATGAGCGGGAGCATCCACATGCTAATCCTGGGGGCGGCGTTCCTGGTCCTGGGGATGTTCGTAGGGCGGGCGTATTGCCGGTTCCTGTGCCCGTACGGGGCGCTGTTGAACCTGGCATCGCGGCTGTCGCGCTGGCGGGTGACGATCACGCCGGACGAGTGCATCAAGTGCAGGCTGTGCGAGGAGGCCTGCCCGTTCGACGCGATCCGCAAGCCGACGCCCGCCGGCGTGTTCGGGCGGGCCGAAGGCAAGGCACTGCTGGCCGGACTGATCCTGCTACTGCCGGTGCTGATTGCGGCTGCCGGGTGGCTGGGTAACATGTCGGGTACGGCGTTCGCTCGCTCGAACAACACGATCCGCATCGCCGAGCTTGTCCGGCAGGACGCCCAACGGACGCACGGCGACCCGGTGAACGAAGTGGTGGCGTTCCGCAAGACCGGCCGGCCGGACGCCGAGCTGTTCCAAGAGGCGGACTCCATCCGGCGGAGCTACATGCGGGGCGGATGGCTGTTTGGCGGCTGGGTGGGGCTGGTGATCGGGCTGAAGCTGATCGGGCTGTCCATCCGCCGCACGCGAACCGACTACGAGGCGGAGCGCGGCTCGTGCATGGCGTGTGCCCGATGCTACGCGTGGTGTCCGCAGGAGCATCAGCGGCCAAAACCGGCGGTTGAGAAGCAATGAAGCACAACGCAGACAACACACGGGTGGAAAACTCTCGCGCCTGGTACGCGGTTGCCGCGCGGTCGGCGGGCGTGGCCGGCGCGTTCTGCGCGATCGTCTGCGCGTTGCTGGCATGGAATTACGCGAAGTTCCGCGCGAGCGACCCGCTGGACTCGCCGGAGCTGATCGCCCTCAAGGCCGAGCTGGCGAAGAACGCCGCGGACGATGATCTGAAGGTGAAGATCCGCGGAACCGATCTGCGGCTGCGGCAGCAGCATTTCCGGGCGCGGCAGTTCGTATCAATGGGAAGCTGGCTGCTGGCCGGAGGGCTGGGTGTTTTCGCGCTGAGTTTGAAGTACGCGTCGAGTTTCCGCAAGAAGCTGCCGGACGTGCGGGCGAAACGCGAAGAAGACGTTCGGCGCCTGGGTGCGTTGTCGCGCGGGGCGGTGGCAGTGCTGGCGGTGCTCGCATTGGGTGCGGGCGTGGCGGGTGCGGTGGCGTTCCGGGGCAACCCGGGGCAACCGGCGCCGGGCGACACGTCTGCTGTGCAGAATGCCGCGGGTCAGCAGGGAAACCAGCCGGAGAAGCAGCCGGCGCCGGCGCCCGCTTCGATACAGAGCTGGCCGCGGTTCCGCGGGCCGGGCGGCCTGGGGATCGCGACGGCCGCAAACGTGCCGACGGCTTGGAACGGCGCGACCGGCGACGGCATCCTGTGGAAGACCCCAGTGCCACTGTCCGGGCAGAACTCGCCAGTGGTCTGGGGCAACCGGGTATTCGTAACGGGCGCGGACAAGGAGACGCGCGAGGTCTATTGCTTCGACGCCGATTCCGGCGAGCTCAAGTGGAAGCAGGCGGTGGCGGACGTTCCCGGCTCGGCGCTTGATCCGCCGGAAGTGATGCAGGATACGGGCTATGCGGCGCCGACGGCTGCCACCGACGGCGAACGCGTTTTCGCCATCTTCGCCAACGGCGACCTGGGCTGCTTCGATTTCCTCGGCCGCAAGCTGTGGGCACGGGCGTTCGGGAACCCGGAGAACATGTACGGTCACGCGTCGTCGCTCGCGATCTACAAGAATCGGCTGATCGTGCAGTTCGACCAGGGCGGCTCCGCGGACGATGGCAAGTCCGCCATCAAGGCCATCGACATCAAGGACGGCACGGTTGCGTGGGAGGCGGCGCGGCCGGTGCCGAATTCGTGGAGCACGCCGATCGTCATCAACGCCACCGGCCGCGACCAACTGATCACCGCTGCCAAACCGTGGGTGATCGCCTACGACCCGGCAGACGGCTCGGAGCTGTGGCGGGCGGAGTGCCTGAGCGGGGACGTCGCGCCGTCGCCGGTGTACGGAGCCGGGCTGGTGTTCGTCTGCCAGGAGGGCGCCGACCTGTTTGCCATCAAGCCCGACGGCCAGGGCGACGTGACCAAGACGCACATCGCATGGAAGGGGGGCGACGGCCTGCCAGACATCTGCAGCCCGCTGGCGACCGACAGGTTCGTGTTCATGGTGCAGACGTACGGCATGGTTTCATGCTACGACGCCCCAACCGGGAAGAAGCTGGGCGAGAAGGATTTCGACACTGAATTCAATTCATCGCCCACGCTGGTGGGCGGCACGGTATACCTGCTGGACAAGAAGGGAGTGATGCACATGTTCGAGGCCGGGCCCGAATTCAAGCCCGTAGGCACGGCCGAGCTGGGTGAGGGATCGACGTGCTGCCCGGCGTATGTAGACGGCCGCATCTACATTCGCGGCACGCAGAACCTGTATTGCATAGGAGAGCGGAAGTGACGCAGGCGGCCTCCGCACAACCGAAGCAGGCCCTCACCCCCTCGCCCCCTCTCCAAACTTGGAGGGGGGGAATGGGGGGTGAGGCGGCCGGCATCGACCTGGCGCCCGTAGACCAGGCGGTGGATCGGATCGGCCGCGGGCCGGAGGCGGTGATCCCGATCCTGCAGGCGATTCAGCAGCACTACCATTGGCTGCCGCCGGAGGCGCTGCACCGCGTGTGCGAGATCACGCAGATCATGCCGGCCGCCATCGCGGGCGTGTCGACATTCTACACGCAGTTCCGCCACCGGCCGGTCGGGCGGCACATCATCAGCATCTGCCACGGCACGGCGTGCCACGTGAAGAACGCGCAGACGATCACCGATGCGCTGTACCGCCACCTGCAGATCAGCGGTGACGACGACACCGACCCGAGCGGCGAGTTCACGGTGGAGAAGGTGGCGTGCCTGGGCTGCTGCACGCTGGCCCCGGTGATGCAGATCGACGGCGTGACCTACGGCCACCTGACGCCGGAGACGGTGCCGAAGGCGTTGCGCGATTTCCTGGAGCTGGCGAAGCGCGGGCTGCTCGACCGGCACCACGAGGTGTCGACGGAATCGGATGGTCTGGGCGAGATCCGCGTGTGCCTGGATTCGTGCTGCACGGCGGGCGGGACGGTGGCGGTGTTCGAGGCGCTGCAGCGGGCACTGCACGAGACGGGCGCGGCGGCGGTGGTCAAGCGCGTGGGCTGCGTGCTGATGTGCCACCAGACGCCGCTGGTGGAGGTGGCGGTCCCGGGGCAGAAGCCGGTGCTGTACGCGAAGGTGCTGCCGGAGGACGCGGCGGAGATCGTCCGCCGGCATTTCAAGCCGGCGGGGCTTGCGCGCAAGGTGAAGTTCGCCGTGTCGCGCCGGCTGGAGCATCTGCTGACCGACGAGTCGTGGGAGCCGGTGACGCGCTACGCGATCGACGTTCGCGATGCACCGGTGTGCAAGTTCCTCGGCCCGCAGAAGCACATCGCGCTGGAAAACTACGGCGCGGACGACCCACTGGACTTGGGCACGTACGTGCTACGAGGCGGATTCGACGCGTTGCGGCGCTGCCTGGAGGGCGGGGAGCCGCAGCACGTGATCGACACGATCGCGCGGTCCGGCCTGCGCGGCCGCGGCGGGGCTGGCTACCCGACCGGCCGCAAATGGTCGCTCGTGCAGTCGGCGGCCGGCAGTCCGAAATACGTAGTGTGCAACGGCGACGAAGGCGATCCGGGCGCGTTCATGGACCGCATGCTGCTTGAGACCTTCCCATTTCGGGTGCTGGAAGGTATAATGATAGCGGCGTTCGCAGCGGGTGCGAACGACGCGTTCCTGTACATCCGAGCCGAGTATCCGCTGGCGCTGAAACGTGTGCGGGAGGCGCTGCGAATCCTGGCCGAACGGGGCTACCTCGACGGAGGCGCGTTCGGCGGGTTCCGCATCGGCATTTCCATTATGGAAGGCGCCGGCGCGTTCGTGTGCGGCGAGGAGACGGCCCTGATCGCATCGCTGGAGGGCCGGCGGGGGACGCCGCGTCTACGCCCGCCCTACCCGGCGGAGCACGGCCTGCGCGGCCGGCCCACGCTGATCAACAACGTCGAGACGTTCGCCCTGGTGCCGTGGATCATGCGCAACGGGGCGGAATCGTTTGCCGCGCTCGGCACGCAGCACAGCAAGGGAACGAAGGTTTTCGCGCTGGCCGGCAAGATCGCCCGCGGCGGCCTGATCGAAGTGCCGATGGGGATCACCATCAGGCAGATCGTGGAGGAGATCGGCGGCGGGATGGGCGGCGGCCGCGCGTTCAAGGCCGTGCAAATCGGCGGGCCGTCGGGCGGATGCGTGCCGGCGTCGCTCGCCGACACGCCGATCGACTACGAGGAGCTGCAGGCCCACGGCGCGATCATGGGATCCGGTGGCCTGGTGGTGCTTGACGATTCCGATTGCATGGTGGACGTGGCCCGGTATTTCCTGGCGTTCACGCAGGACCAGTCGTGTGGAAAGTGTACGATGTGCCGAGTGGGCACGAAGCGGATGCTCGATATCCTCAACCGGCTGTGCCAGGGCGGCGGGCGGAAGAACGACCTCGACGAGCTGGAAACGCTGGGGCGGGCGGTTCAGCGCGGCAGCCTGTGCGGGCTGGGGCAGACCGCCCCGAACCCGGTGCTGACGACGCTGAAGTATTTCCGCGAGGAATACCTGGCGCACGTCGAGGGCCGGTGCCCGGCAGGCCGGTGCGTGGTGCTGATAAAGTACGTGATCACCGACGATTGCATCGGTTGCACGCGCTGTGCCCAGCATTGCCCGGTGGCCGCCATCGAGCCGCGGCCCTACGAGAAACACGAGATCGACATCGAGAAATGCACCCGGTGCGACACCTGCCGGAAGGTGTGCCCGTCGAAGGCGATTGTGGTGCAGTGAAGCGCGTACCGCAAGGCTGAAGTTTTCCTATGCCGCGAATCGTGATCGACAACCGCCAGATCGAGGTGGAACCGGGCGCGACGATCCTCGACGCCGCCCGCCGGCTGGGGATCGCCATCCCCACGCTGTGCCATTTCGCAGGGCATCCGCCAGCGACATCGTGCATGGTGTGCGTGGTGCGGGTGAACGGCGAGGAACGGCTGGTGCCGGCGTGCGCGACGAAGGTTGCAGACGGCATGCTGGTGGAAAGCGAGACGGACGACGTGCGCGAGGCTCGCCGCGCCGCGCTCGAGTTGCTGCTGAGCGATCACGTCGGCGATTGCGAGGCGCCGTGCCGGTCGGCCTGCCCGGCGCACATGGACATCCCGCAGATGATCCGCCACATCGCGGCCGGAAACCTGCCGGATGCCATCAGGACGGTGAAGCAGTACATCGCGCTGCCGGCGGTACTGGGCAGAATCTGTCCGGCGCCGTGCGAGAAGGCGTGCCGTCGAGGCGCGGTTGACAAGCCGGTTTCCATCTGCCTGCTGAAGCGGTACGCGGCCGACACGGATTCGGAATCGGGTCGCCCGTACCTGCCAACGTGCTCGCGGCGGACGGGCAGGAAGGTAGCCATCATCGGCGCCGGCCCGGCAGGGCTTGCCGCTGCCTGGTACCTGCTGCAGGATGGCCATTCATGCACGATCTTCGACGACCGCAGCAAGCCGGGCGGCATGCTGCGCGACATCGACGACGGCCGCCTGCCGGCCGCGGTGCTGGATGCCGAGATCGACGCCATCATGCGGCTGGGTGCAGACTACAAACGACGACGCCGCGTGGGCCGGGAGATTGCGTTTGACGAGATTCGCGCGGCATTCGATGCCGTGCTGATCGCCGCCGGGCAGTTGCAGAAGGCGGATGCGGCGGTGTTCGGTGTGGAGTACGCGGAGAAGGGCTTGCGGGTCGACCGGCACACGCTGCAGACGAGCACAGCCGGCGTGTTCGCCGCGGGCAGTGCCGTTGTGCCGTCGCATCTTGCGGTGCGGGCGGCGGCCGACGGCCGCGCAGCAGCCATCGCCATCTCGCAATACCTGTCGGGCGCGGAGGTGACGGGCGAGCCGCGGGCGTTCTCGATTCACGCAGGCAGGCTCGGGGATGCCGAGCTGGTTTGTTTCGCGGCCGACGCGGTCGCGGAGGACCGAATGGAACCGGCGGGCGGTGCGGCAGCCGGGTTCGCGGCCGACGAGGCGTTCCGCGAGGCCTCGCGCTGCCTGCATTGCGATTGCCGCAAGAAGGACGCCTGCGCGCTGCGCGACCACGCATGCGAATACGACGCCCGGCCGGGCGCCCACAAGGGCGAGCGGCGGGATTTCGCGCATGACGCCAGCCATCCGGCTGTGATCTACGAGCCGGGCAAGTGCATCTCGTGCGGCATCTGCGTGCGGATCACGGCGGCGGCGAAGGAGCCGCTGGGATTGACATTCATCGGCCGAGGGTTCGGCGTGCGCGTGGCAGTGCCGTTCGGGCGGTCGCTGGCCGACGGGCTTCAGACGGCGGCGCGGGAATGCGTGGCCGCCTGCCCCACCGGTGCATTGGCTTTCAAGAACGGCGCGCGTGCGCCGTCATCTGGCAAGGATTGACGAAAGGATTGACGATGCGAAATGTGTCCTTGATGTTGCTGTTGTGCTGTGTCGTTCTGATTCCAATGACGGCGGCTGAGACTGTCGGCTGGCGCGGCGACGGTTCCGGCCGCTTCCCCGACGCCGATCCGCCCACGGAATGGGGCAAGGATCAGAACATCGTCTGGAAGAGGGAAATGCCCAACTGGAGCAACAGCTCGCCGATCATCGTGGGCGGCAAGCTGTTCGTGGGCTGCGAGCCGTCCGACCTCATCTGCTGCGACGTGAACGACGGCAAGATCCTGTGGCAGAAAAGCCAGGATTACTTCGACACCCTCAGCCCCGAGGAACTGCCCCAGGCCCAGGAAACCAAGAAGAAAGCTGAGGAGCTGATCGCGAAGCTGAAGCCCATCGAAGGCCAGTTCAACAACTGCAACGGCATACTGGGGCGGCTGCCCGACAACCGCAAGAAGGTCGACGAGCTGCCCAAGCAGATCGCCGAGCAGGAGCAGCAGGTCAAGACGATTCAGGAATCGTTTGACAAGGAAAACGCCGCGCTGGCGAACACCCCCGGCGACGCCGAGCTGAAGAAGAAGGTGGAGGAGATCAAGAAGCAGCTCGAGGAGGCGAAGAAGAAGCTGCAGAACACCCAGCGCGACCTCGAGCGGGTGAAGAAGGAACTGGAGGAGACCAAGGACGAGGCCGCCTACAAGGCGAAGGTGGACGACCTCAAGAAGCAGGTGGAGGACCTCCGCAACCAGATCAAGCCGCTGAACACACACATCCGGCCGGAGACGAACCCGACCAACGGCTATTCGTCGCCGACGCCCGTCAGCGACGGCAAGAACGTGTGGTGCTTGGCCACGCACGGTGTGATCGCGTGCTACGACTTCGACGGTAACCGGAAATGGATCACGATCCTGCCGAAGCACGGCGGCGGCTGGGGCCAGTGCAGCTCGCCGGTGCTCTGCGGCGACAAATTGCTCGTCCACCTGACCGACCTATGCGCCCTCAACAAGGACACGGGCGAGGTGATCTGGCGCACGTCCGGCACGCCGGCACGCTACGGCA
>Ga0307377_10008822_pt1 | contig 10178 bp, 6 predicted proteins | sample TR3MG_FD_202535 | JGI IMG/M metagenome (GOLD analysis project Ga0307377, IMG submission 202535) | Soil microbial communities from Risofladan, Vaasa, Finland - TR-3 | ecosystem: Environmental > Terrestrial > Soil > Coastal area > Acid sulfate soil | place: Finland: Risofladan, Vaasa | collected... | reverse complement strand
TCGATTTCTTTCTTCCAGATGTTGCGGGATCTCTTTGGGGAATCCTTGACGATCCGATGGACACGGTAATGAGAGGTTACGAAATGGCAACGGAAACTTTCGATGCATTCAAAGAGTACGCAACGGACACTACGACTCAAAAAATCATGATCTCATGGGATCTTGACAATGCGGAGTGCGAGGAAAATTCTTACGGAATTTCTTCGGAAGTTCTTGGATATTCTGCGACTTCATTGAAGCCGTTAACTCCTGCGTACATTAAGTTAGTCGAATTGGATGCGACTCACGTTCAATTTTCAGTAATTGAGCCAGATGGATCGTTCGAAGGTTCACCAGTTGTCGGATTAGTGACAAGCGGTGCGACTTTTGAAGTTGTTTCCGATACTGGTTTAGTTATTGAAATCCCGCCAGTCATTGAAACGTCGGAAGGTGTTTATTCTTATGAACATTTAGACGCTGAGATTGGGTTAGGCGATACCGTGACTGGATCGATTACGGATGCAGATGGGTACGACATCGCAGACGGATCATTCGTTGCCCTTTTACCTTAATAGGTGAGGGGTAAAGTTCTCGAGATTGGTAAAGTAAAATTTAATGCTGAATATCTTCGAAGCGTACCAGAGAAGAAAGCGTTAAAGGATTACAGCCACCTCGAGCGATCTCAAGTCCTGAATGCTTGGAAACAAGCCAACGGACTTTCGGTTAGAACTAAAAAGAAAACCGAAAAAAAAGTCGAAAAAACGACGGAAAAAAATGTCGAGAAAACGACTAAAAACAACGATTAGAAATAGTCGATTTATTGGGAAGGGAGTTCGTTATGGACTCCCTTTTTTGTTTAAAAAAATATGTGGGGAGCAATTGAAGATATTATCGATCGTGCGTTATTACTAGACGAAAATCGTGCATGGTTTCAGGTTATCGATCGGGAAATGCAATGGGAAATAATTCGATTAAATACTATTGATCAATTGTTCGACGAAGGGTTGAAAAGTGACGGATCTTATTTGCCGGATTATTCGAAAGCATCGATCGAGATCTACGGTAAAGAAGATGGACACATAAAATTAAAAGATACTGGAGAATTTTATCGCTCATTTGTGGTAAAAGTAGATCCGAAAGGAATGGAAATAATTGCGGACACGGCAAAGGGAACGACCGCAAAAGACGATTTAGTAAACAGATACGGTATAAATATTCTCGGGCTTACTGAGGAAAACAACAACGTAATCGTGGATGCATTGATAAACAAATACGTAGAATACTTAGAAAATGAACTATTACGATGATTTAGGAGCGTTTCCGCTATCTAGGTGGTGGAAATGTATTGCGGGAGATTATTCGTACACTAGAATCGATTTAAACGATGGTACGGACGAAAAGGATTGGAATGCGTGGTGCGTTTTGCATGACGAATACATAAGAATTTTCACTTTAGGTAAGGAAACGGAGCGGGTAAACGCGCTGAGAATGGAGATCTTAATGCTCCAGTGCGATTACGTGATACATAATGAAAACTTTTTACGGAACAAAATTCGAAGACTTCAAAAGGAATTATTCGATTTGGTTTCTGCGGAACAAGGATTAACAGATAAAGACGATGTCGTTGTTATTCTGGAAAAATGGCGAGGAATTGAGATAAAAGAGGACGAAATATCGGCTAAAAAATATTACAAAATATTGAAGGTTTTCGAGGAAGAGCAAGCGTTATTGAGGGCGCAACAAAATAAAACTTAAAAGGGTGGCGTAAGGGTGGCTAAAGCCACGTTTAAGCAACTAGATAAAGATAAATAGAAGAGTAAAAAAAGATAAGATTTATTGTTATGGCAAAAAAAAGGATCAATAAAGAAGACGTTGCCCCAAAAGGATTATTCGATAATGTAATTCAGGGAGCGGGAGAAGCGAAATCAAAAATCGACTTTTTAACTCAATCAATGAAGGTACTCGAGGAAACTGCAAAGAAAGTTAAAACGAGTGCGGGTGGAACGAGTTTAACCGACACGAAAGGCTTAAAGGATTTCGACGCATTGACTCGTACGGCAAATGAAACAGCGAAAGCAAAACTCAATATCGATAAACAACTTTTACAGGAAAAAGCGAAAATATCTCAAGCGACCAGAGATCAAAATAAACAGATCAAAACGGAAATCGAAGCGACTCAAAAGTTGACCGGTGAACAAAAAAAGAGTTTAGGAACGCTCCAGAAATTAGAATTAAGTAACAGAAAATTAAGAGCGGAACGGGCGCAATTAAATCTTGAAACGAAAAAAGGTCAAAGTAGATTAATCGAAATAAATAGCGCATTAGATCTGAATAATGCCAAAATTAAAGCGTCTGGCGATGCAATGAAGAGGCAAAAAATGAACGTCGGAAACTACCAAAGTGCGCTAGGTGGTTTACGATCTGCGTTGGCTCAGTTGGGAATCGCATTCGGTGTTTTCTCACTAATAAAAGATGTATTTTCTACTGTAAAAGATTTCGAACAATCGACGGCAAATCTGGCTTCGGTACTTGGAGAAACAAAAGATGCATCGGGTCAATGGTCCGCAGAAATGACGACTTTAATAAATCAATCGAAGGATCTTGGAGCGACCACGAAATTTACGGCAGGAGAGGTCGGACAATTACAACTCGAATATGCGAAATTAGGCTTTTCGGTCGATTCCATAACTGCAATGACGGAAGCGACATTAAACCTAGCAGGAGCGACGGGAACGGATCTGGCGGATGCCTCACAAGTTGTCGGGGGTAATCTTAACGCATTTGGACTTGGAGCGGAACAGGCTCAAAGGGTTGTCGATGTTATGGCGAAATCGTTTAACTCATCGTCGCTCGACATGGAGAAATTCAAAACTTCGATGGCGGCGGTTGCTCCAGTAGCGAAAGCGATGGGATTAAATATCGAGCAGACGACTGCGTTAGTTGGTACATTGACGGATAATAATGTCGATGCAAGTACGGCAGGAACTGGACTTCGAAACATGATGTTGGACGCTAAAAAAGCGGGTTTAACACTGGACGAGGCACTGGCAAAAATCGCAGGATCTTCGGATAAAGTTGGTACCGCATTTGATCTTTTCGGTAAAAGAGGGGCGACGATGGGTGTTATTCTGGCGGAAAACACTGAGAAAACTGCGGAACTCGAATCGAATCTATTTCAAGCGGGTGGATCTGCGGAGAAAATGGCGGACACTCAACTCGATACGCTCAATGGTGCGTTAGCATTGTTACGTTCGGCATGGGAAGCCGTTATTCTAAAGTTCGAGGAAGGAACGGGCGTATTCGGGTTCTTAAAAGATGTTATTTTCTTTGTGGCCGAAAACCTTGAAACACTTTTAAAAGTTATGGCATCGATCGGAACTGCATTCGGTGTTTATAAACTCATAAACCTAACTACGAAGTCGTTCAAGGCATTAACATTGGCGATGAATGTAAACCCTTTCGTACTTGTGGCGAGTGTTATAGCGGGATTGGTTGTTGCTTTACAGGCGTTTAATTCTGAAATGACTCAAGCGGAGAAGATCCAAAAAACGATAAATGATGTAATGAATGAGGCCGAGAAAGCGGTCGCAGGTGAAAAGGCGGAATTATCTTCTTTGTTGTTGGTTGCTCAGGACCGTAATCGGACTGACGAAGAAAGAATAAAAGCAATCGAAAAACTTAACGAATTAAGTCCAGAGTATTTAGGAAATTTGACGCTCGAAAACGTAACTACGGAAGAGGGTGTTACGGCTATAAATGCGTACATAAAGGCACTCGATCGAAAGGCATTAGCACAAGCCATCGCAGGTAAAAAACAAGAATTATTTACGGCATTAATCGATGCGGAAAACTCTAAATTAGTCGATAATATCGGATTTATGGATCAGTTAGGCGTCGCTTTTTCCACTATTGGAACATTGGACGTAGGTACTATAACGAAAGAACTTAGTAAAACAGGAGTTTCGAACAAAAAGAAAGCGATTGCGGATATAAAAGCGGAGATAGAAGCACTTGACGATTTAATAAAAACTAAAATTGAAAATAACGAACTCGATCTGGGCGACTTATTTGGTGACGAAACAGACGATGGATCTGGTGACGGTGACAAACAAAAGAAATTAAAAGATCTTAGAGAGAAAATTCGAGACGAACAAATAAAGCAAATTAAGGACGACGAGAAGCGTCAAATCGCCTCGCTTGAAGAGAAGCACAAAAGAGAAGTAAAGGCGGTCGAAGATACCTATGCGCTCGAATCTCAAAAAACAGAATTGATAAAAGAATTAAATACGAATTTTAACAATGATCTAAAAAAGATCGACAAGGATTTCAGGAAAAAAGAACGAGAAGCCAGAAACGAAGCGACTCAGGATTTACAAAAAGTGTTAATTACGGAACAAAAAATGAAGATCCAAGCGCTTGAGGATGGATCGAAAGAGCAATTAAAAGCGCAAGAGGATTTAGATATTTTACTCGTTGAACAAATTGAGCAAAATAACGAGATCCTTTTACAGAACACAAAACTTTCGGAAGAGGAAAAAAAGTTAATTATTATTGAAGGTGAAAAGGCAATCGACGAGATTTATTTTGCTTCGGCAATGCGTCGAGAAAAGTTTATCGAACAGCAATTAAAGATCGTAAATGATCAATACGACAGAGCGGAAAAGGAAAAATTATTAACGCTTTTAGTATCTAATAAAACGCAAACAGAAATCGAAAAGGAAATGACTGCGTTCCAGATCGAAGAACTCGAGAAGCGGATTGCATACATGAAGGAAAATTATCCAAAAATGACGGATCAAATTCTCGATTTGGAGATTGAATTAGCGGAGAAAAAACGAAAGATTTGGGAGGATGAAAAGAAAGAATTAACGGACGCTGAAAAGGAAAATATCGAATTAGCGATTACAGCAACTAAATTCGCTACTGATTTATTTGTTAAAGCAATCGACGAGCGTATTGAAAAGATCAACGAAGAAATTGAGGCACACAAAAAACGTGCGTCGGAACTCGAGGAACTGGCTAAGAATGGAAATATTACGGCGAAAGAATCTTTAGCGGAAGAAAATCGCCTTTTAGCGGAAGCGGAACAGGAGCGAGCGGAGCAGGAAAAGAGAAAGCAACGAATACTCCTAATCTCGTCGTTTATTCAGTCTTACAATTCGAATTTATTAAATGGTGACGAAAGCGGTGAGGCACTTACAAAAGCGTTAGTATCTCAAGCCTTTTTAGATCAAATCGTTTCGAATTTAGGGTCGTTTTTTGTTGGTACGGAAGACACTGGAACGACATCGAATCCACTCGATTCGAATGGTGGACGATTGGCGGTTATCCACAATAACGAACGGATAATGACTGCGAAACAAAATGCAATGATCGGAAACTATTCAAATGAAGAGGTCGCAAAAGTAATGGAGCAAAAAAGACTTGGGCGATTAATGGATAATCAACAAATTTCGATCGGATATGAAAACATTCTTTTAGTGGATCAATTGAGTGCGGTCGGTGATAAACTGGACAAAGTGAACAAAACGATCGAGAATAAGCCAGAAACGAATATTCGACTCGGTGAAATCACTTCGAAGACAATGGAAATAATCGAAACCAGAAAAAAGGGCGGAACGAAGACTGTCGGAACATTTAAAGTTACTCCACAATGAGCGAAAATTTAGAAAGTAAACATTTCATTAACGGCACAGAAATCCGTCCGAAAGATGCTGACAAAATTGGCGTAAAATTGGATTGGACGAAAGATAATGCGATCGAATTAGAATTATCTGTCGACTCGATTATTCTGGAAAATAAGGCGAAAAAACTGGTCTTAGATCATATTGATACGTACGGGATCTTTGAGGGTATTCCGTACACTTTTCAAATAAACCAATTTTCGCTCGAATACTTCATTGAATTGGTGGACGATCCTCGTATTTCTGGCCGTGGTGATTCTAGTATCGAAGTAAATATAAAACGACGAGGATCTGTCAATAAATTTTGGGATGATGCAAACGGACTTTCGTTTTCTGCATGTAACAAAACGCACCCTTTTACGGTTCTCGATTTACCTTATTTGATCGTAAAAGATAATCAACTCGAAATGCTTATAATGTTAGCGATTTCGGCATTTACATTAACAAAAGCACTGATCGAAGGAATCGAACAACTGGTTATTTCGATTACTGATTTTATAAAAATAGTTTCGGTTGGTACCGTCGTAAATACTGGTCAAATAATTGCAGCGGCTTTATTGCTTATCGCCCAAATTATCTACGTTGCAGCGTTATTGATCGCTTTAATCGACGTAACAAAACAGATCATCGAATTAATATTTCCACCGATTAGATATTTCAAAGGTGCGACGGTTTTGCACCTAGTACAAAGGGCGTGTGAGAAATTAGGTTTCGGTTTTCAAAGTTCAATTTTAGAAAACCAACCAGAATGGACGATTTTACCAGTTCCGTTAATAGACGGCGAAGTATCGATTATCGATAAACTGTTTACACTAGACACCGGTTATCATACGCTCGGCTATCCTACGGCAAAAGACGGGGCGGTTTCGACACTTGGCAAACTGTTAAGAGTTCTCGAACAAATGTTTAACGGTAAAATTCGGGTCGTGAATAATGTTGCGATACTTGAGCGGTGGGATTATTGGGCGTTACAATCTGGAGTATCGATAACAAGAACTTTAAATTTACAGAATGTTCGTGAAAATCAATGGAAATACAACTCTGGCGACTGGTGGAAACGGTATTACATGCATTATCAATGGGATGTATCGGATTTTCACACAATGGATCGCCTCGCTAGTTTGGATTGCGAGTATTCGACCGAGCCAGTTTCGGTAAATAATGCGGATTTAGTATCGATAAAAGGGTTGGTAAATATTCCAATCCCGTTCGCATTTGCAACTAGAAAAAATTCGTTAACATGGGTCGAGGAAGTTTGTTTACCTTTTGCAAAATTGGCGGATTCTGTTGTTAATTTCTTTGGCGGTAACTCTTCGCTCGAGGCTCAAGTCAAAGGTCGTGTCGGTGTTACAATGATCGGACAACAATATTTTCAGAAAACGAAAATAATGTTTCAAACAGGGGGCCGACAACCTGAAAACTATCGAGATATTATCGGAGCGAATACATTGTATCAAAAATATCATGTAATTAACCAAGTAAAAGAGAATTTTAAACGGGAATATTCTGAGGTCGTAAAGTTCTCGACACAGCAATTCGAACTCCTACTGGACAATAATTTCGTAACAGATCAAAACGGAAACTCGTTAGAAATTCTTACTTTTGAATGGACTAACGAAGGAAAAGAGGCGGAAATAACCTACGCCATAAAATCTAACGAAGGATTTAACACTAAAACAATACGCATCGATGGATAATACAAGCAGAATCGGAAAAATTATGGATGCGGTCGGTGAGGCTCACGCATTACTGGAAGAGTCAATAACTCCAGACATCGAAAAATTAATGACTCCAGAGCAATTATCGCAATTAGAAGAGGCACGAACTAAGGTATTAAAAGACCTTCCAAACGCTTCGAAGGAATTGGAAAAAATTAACGCAAAATACAGACGAAATGCCACTTCAAATAGTTAACGAAAAGTACAATAATCAAAACGCATTAATTGCAAATGTTGGCGATTGGGTCGATGGTGAAATGAATTTTTCCGTTCGTTTTTCTCGAGGATCTGGAGTATCGAATAAAATCACTTGGAAGCAACAAGGGTCGAACTATTGGTTTTACAGTCAAACGGGAGATTGGGCGGATCAAGGATTTTTAGTTGGTGACACAATAACGGCATCGTACACTTTTTATGCCGTTCTTGCGCCTTGGCAAGCGCAATCGAAGACCTTTACGATACTTTATATTTCAGGTCAAGAAATGTACGTCGATCAACCTTTTACGTTAAATCCAGTTGTTCCGTTTGATCCTACATTTCAACACATTGACGGACGGCAATTTCCTACGGACAATTATGTTAGCGGGATCTTAATTTTAGCAGATAGACAGCCTGCGTCGGTAGATTTTGAATTTAATTTAACGCCAAACGGGTCGTTTCTTTTGAACTCTTTAATCGATAATGAATTAAATCGTTTTCAATTGGATGTCGTGACAGGCATTCCGACGGGTGTACCTCAAGCAATGACGCAATTAATTAATAAATCTGGCGGATTAATCAAAGATGTCGATATAACGCTGATGGCAACTCCGGGGGGCGGATGGCGAGATTATCGTATTCGTTATAAATTTATTCAATGGTGTTTTTTACAGGATGGAATCGAACCGCCAAACTATTACGCAACATCTGACTGCGTTGCTCCAGTTTGCCGTGTTAAAGCGTTTGCCGAGTATGGAAACCCTAACGGGGTACAAGTAGCCACAAGCGAAAATATCGAGGCAAATACGGGATTCTACGACGAAAATTACAATGGCGTTGTAAGTCTTTACCAAAGTACGGGAACTTCGTGGGTCGATGCTTTGGCTAATCCAATCGATAAACTCGATAACTCTGGATTGAGTTCGTTTACTGCAACTATTGAAGCACCCAACCAAGTAAACCCAAATTCGACGTATCGAATTGGTTTAGTTTGGCGACCAATTAACGGCACTTTTTATCAAAATAAAGTATTAACAAACGTCGGTGAAAATCTTTTGTTATTGGCTCCCGAAATTGATTTTATTGCGGATGGTATTGTCGACCCGACATTGTATTTAGGTTTAGAAGATGAGAACGGGGCGAGGTGGGATTTTCAAAACTTAAAATTCGAGATTACAGGAGCAACGGAAATTACGGTTTCTGGTGACGTAATTCCAAATGCACAAGCGACGGCACTTTTTGCAGGTGTTCCGAGTGGCGGAAGAAAATCGACGATGTGGGTTTCGATTGGAGATTTTAATTCGGACGATACTCCATTGAGTAAACGAGTTTCGTTGAGGATCTTTGACGAGGACAATTACGACGCACCGACTTTAGGTGTTCAGATTCCTAACGTCGTGGACGAGGCTATTATTGATCATGGCGGAAACGATGTTTCTTTTCCTTTGCCTCAAACAACAACCGAAGACGATGTACTTTATAGATCGAATTTTCAGTTAATTTCTGGACTTGCTTACGAGGGTGTTCGGGCAAATATTCACGTTTATAATACAGTTAGCGAGGAACAATTTACGCTCGAAGAAATCTTCTTTTCGTTTGCCTCAGTGCCTCAGATTGCGGGAGTTTTTCAACCTAATTTTATAACGAATCGAGGTTTTAATTTGCCACCGACATCGGACAGAAATCAAATTTCTTTAATTAGAAATCCTTCAATCGATGCAGGTCCGTTATACGGATTGACACTAGAATACGGATATTTATCTCGTTGGGAATACTGGTTATCGCAACCGAATGTCGATAATGATTTCTTCGATATTCTGGAGCAATGGAACGGGAAAAATAAAGACTGGCAACGGTATAGTAATTCTGGCGATTGGGTTGTTCGGATTGCATATTTTACAAGGTTAGCGGGTGTCGATGATTTCAATTATAAAGAGGTCGGTATTCGACCGTATGAGGACGATGTAAACCTTTCTACGACTTGGGATTTAGAAGTATTATCGACTGGTGTTTTTCCTACAAATTTGGTCGCAAACGAATTGCATGAAATAACGGCGACTTTAGTTTGGGCGATTGGCGCATACACTAATCCGTGGGCGGAAATGACAATCGAAGATTTTGAGAGCGGAAATCGTTGGGTAATTTCTAGCGTTTTGGCTCATGGTGGAATCGCTTCGAATCCTTTACAACCAATTTTGGGAGCGACTGAACTCGATATGACTTTTCCTGCGGTAAATATTGCTGTTTTAAAAGCGTATCTCGATACGAATGTAGTGAGTGCGAACAAAGTATGTGTTTCGGCTAGGATCTATTCAGAGGACGAGCCGATCCCGCCAGTTTGGGAGTTCTTAATAAATGCAACAAAGGATGCGGAACGGGCGTATTCAAACGCAAGGCAATTGGCGGATTTTTCAGTGTATAATGGTCCGTTATTTAGAGTTCGAAGATCTTTGGATAATACCGAACTAGATATTTTCCCGATTTTGGTAGGCACTGAATGGGTAACGGACGAAGCAAGTTTAATCGCGTTCGTAGGTGCGATCGAGGGTCGTCATGGTTGGGTTGTTACTAGATACGATCAAAGTTGGGCGAATGCACA
>Ga0307377_10008820_pt1 | contig 10179 bp, 10 predicted proteins | sample TR3MG_FD_202535 | JGI IMG/M metagenome (GOLD analysis project Ga0307377, IMG submission 202535) | Soil microbial communities from Risofladan, Vaasa, Finland - TR-3 | ecosystem: Environmental > Terrestrial > Soil > Coastal area > Acid sulfate soil | place: Finland: Risofladan, Vaasa | collected... | reverse complement strand
TTCTGCCCGAAGATGATGTCGCTACCCATGATGGGATTGAGTCCCAGCACCATGACCAGGCACAGCCGTTCGTCCCCCTCCGGCACCAGGCGCGCGGCGACGAAGAGCAGGGCGACGAAAAGTGTCAGATAGACAAACCGCTGATCGTACCAGCCCAGGAGAGTTTCGCTCAAGAGCTGGACTGGCGCAGAAGACAGAAAGGTCCAGGGTAGATAGGGGTAGTGATACAGAGCAGTTCGGTAATCCAGACCCCATTCGGCCATCGGCGTGTCTACGTACTCCTCGACGTAGGGGTTCTTCCCCGCCAGGACGTACCTGGTGGCCTCCTCAGTCTGAATGACACCACCATCGTGGGAGAAGCTTGCCGGACCGGTGACATGACGCAAGAGGATGGAGAACGTGGATAGGGAGACCACAGTGGTGAAGACCATGCAGAACACCAGCGCCAGCTTGGCCCTGTGGCGTACCTGCTCGCTGATACCATGCCACAGATCGAAGAACAGGTATAGAAGCAGCAAGCCGAAGGCAGTACTGATCAAGAGCAAGCTGATGGGATCGGTCATCCAATGGCGGAGCAGGTCAAGGGTCCCCTGCGGGAGCAATGAGCCCACCACGGGGATGCGCTTGATGAGTTCGACCCTTCGCTGTGCCACCAGGCGATCGGCCAGGGTGTCTATACGCAACCTGGCCAGCACCAGCGCGAAGAACAGCAGGACGTCGAAGGACTTGATCCTCACCTCAGTCTTCCTTCCCGGCGAGTATTATACCGGAAGAGGGGCGGACCGGCTACCCCATTTGCGACACAGGGGGAGAAAGAGAGCACAATGCGCGTCATCCTGAGAAGATGGGCCGGACTGCTGCTCAGGCTCGCCCTTCTGACAACCATTGTCTTGGGGTCCAATCTATGGTTAGTGCGCATCGGGGACTCCATCCACAGCTACCGTTCTGTTCTCTCGGGACAGCCAAGCCTGGGAGAACCCGCCAATCCCCTTGTGCAGCAAGTGGTCCTGGTGCTGATAGGAGGCCTGACGCACGACGCGTCCCTCGAGATGCCCTACCTCAATACGCTGCGACAACAAGGGCTGGACAGCCCTTGCGTGGGCTACTATCCATCGTACTCCCAGAGCGCCTGGACCACTCTGATCAGCGGCGCAGGACCGGAGATTAGCGACGCTCGCCTAGTGAACGTCCCCTATGAGAAGCTGACCTTCCTCACCGTTGACGATCTCTTCACAGAGGCCAAGCGGGCCAACCTGACGACCGCCATCACTGGCTTCCACTGGTGGGAGAGAATGATCCCCGAGCAGGTGGTGGATCGGCAGCTCTACGTCGCGTCGGCCAATGCCGAGGCCGACCAGCGAGTCGTGCAGTCAGCCCTGGACCTGATGGGCAGCGTGCCACCCAATCTTCTCCTCATCCACCTGAGTCAGGTAGACGAAGCTGCGCGCACCTATGGCCCTGGCAGCGACCAGTACGGCGCTGCGGTGCAGAGGGCCGATTCTCACCTGGAAGAGATAGCGCAGGCCATGAGCTTGAGGCGGAACGTGCTCGTTGTGACCTCCGACCACGGCTACCTGGCACACGGTGGCTATGGTGGAGCGGACCGAGAAGTGGTCACCACACCACTGGTGATGGTGGGCGCCCGCGTCTCGCCCGGGACCCGCGACAGAGTTAGCCAGTCAGACGTGGCACCTACGGTCGCCGCGCTGCTGGGACTTGCCATTCCCAGCGCCGCACAGGGTGAGATCCTCTTCGAGGCCTTGGTCGCCGACGAGGCAGAAAGCACCGAGAAGTGGGTATCCTGGTCCCAACAGAGGGTGGAGCTAAGTGACCTGTACCTGGAGAGCATCGGCCGGCAACCCAATAGCGAGGCCGCCAGGGGCGACGCAGAAGTGGCCTACAGTTCTCTCCTGGTGAGGAATTACGAAAGCGCCCGCGCCTTGGCGGAGTTCGCGGTTCGCGGATCCACAGCGGAGATGGTCAAGGGTCGGAGCCAGCGCGTCGCCCAGGAGCAGCGGCAAAGACTGCCCATCGTCGCCCTGGCCGTGGCCGCCATCGCCTATCTTCTCTGGCGTCGCTGGACCCGAACGACCGCGGTTCTGTTCATCAGTGCAGCCACCACCGTCGCCATCTACAACCTGCTCTTCTTCTGGGAAGGCCACGTATACTCGTTGAGCACCATTGGACAGTGGTGGACCTTCGCCACCGATGTCCTTGTCCGCACGGCAACGGCCCTCGTGCCGGCCACCTGCGTCCTCATCTGGCTGGTCTGGCATCAGAAGAGGAGGCGTCCCACAGAGATAGCCCAACTGAACTACAGCTTCGCTCTGATTCTGGCGTTCCTGCTCGCGCTCCCCCTCGCCGTGGCCTACGTGCTCAATGGAGTGGAGGTCACCTGGCACCTGCCCCATCCCCTCGCGGCCTTCGCGCAAGTCTCGGCACTGCTTCAACTGGGCATGGCGGCCTCCATCACCACACTTCTTCCCCTGATCACGATACCACTCGATCGAGCGCTCCGCTGGATAGCGCTCAGGGTCAGCTTCCACTGAGCCTCGACCCCCGGGTGATGCTACGCAGCGTCCACCGCCGGAAGCACCCCGGCGGGCTGCGGGCCGTATCTCACGAACCGTCAGGGGTACCAGTTTGCCCATCGTTTTGTTATAATGAAACCGTCCGCCCGAGACTCAGGGCGAGGAGAGTCTGTTGAGAATCCTGCTCGTCGACCCCAAAGTCAACCTGCCCATAGACGTACGAAGCAGCCCCTCACTGGGGCTGGCTTATCTTGCAGCTGCATCCGAGCAAAGGGGCGACGAGGTCCGCGTTCTGGACATGCAGATGGAAGACGTGCCCTTGCAGCAGGTGGTCGCAGATGTTCACCCCGACGTGGTCGGTATCACCGCCACCACCGTCCAGATCGAGAGCGCCTGGCGCGTCGCGCGTGAAGTCAAGAGACTGACGGATGCCCAGATCGTCCTGGGAGGCCCTCACCCCACCGTCCTGTCCGCCGAATCGGTGGAGAGGCCGGAAGTGGACTTCGTCGTGCGGCGTGAGGGAGAGCTCACCTGGGCAGAGCTCTGCGATCGTCTGGAGAGAGGAGAATCGCTGGCTGGCCTTGCAGGTATCACCTATCAGGAGCAGGGGGAGGTTGTCCACAACCCCGATCGGCCCGTCATAGAGGACGTCGATTCGATCCCCTTTCCCGCCTACCATCTGTTCAATATGGAGCGCTACTCCAACCTGCAACCCACGCTCGACGACGTCGACGGGCCCAGCTACCCTATCCTCAGCTCCCGAGGTTGCCCCTATCGCTGCAACTACTGCTCCCAGATCCTCCCCCGTGGCTGGCGTGCTCGCTCGCCCGAGAGCGTGGTCTCCGAGTGGCGGTGGCTGGTGGAGGAACTCGGGGCGGCCGAGATAGGCGTCCTGGACGACTCTTTTAACATAGACCGGCAGCGGGCGCTCGAGATCTGCGACCTGATCATCGCCCAGGGCCTCAGCCACGTGCCCTGGATCATGATCAACGGCATCCGCGCCAATCTGGCCGACGAGGAACTGCTGGGAAAGATGCTTGAGGCGGGATGCATTCGCACCGCCTTCGGAGTGGAAAGCGGAAACCAGCAGATTCTGGACACGGTGATCCACAAACAGCTCACTCTCGATCAAGTACGCGCCGCCTTCAAAGCGGCGAAGGCGGTGGGCATGGAGACCATTGGCTTCTTCATTATCGGGTTGCCCGGCGAGACAGAAGAAACCATGGAAGACACCATCCGCTTTGCCTGCGAACTGGATCCCGTCGTGGCCAACTTCTCTATGGCCACACCCTTCCCCGGCACCCGCATGTATGACCAGGTTCTCGAACGCGGAAGGCTTCTGGTACACGATTGGGATGAGTTCGCCTTCTTCGAGAACAAGGCCCAGTTCGAGACCGATGAGATGCCCGCGGAGCTCGTCGAACGCAAGTGGCGTGAGGCCTACCGCCGCTTCTACCTGCGCCCGCACCGCGTGATGCACACGCTGCTCCGCAAGCGGACCTGGCTCGAACTGCCACGGACCCTCCGCATGGCCTGGCGGACCGTCGCCGGTGGGTGAAGGCTGGCCTTGAAAAGCTCGACGCCTACCCTTACAATCGAATCGCGGAACCTGCCAGCAACTTCGTTTGCTGTCACTTCTTGAGAGGCAACAGTGAGTAACGGGGACAAGGTAAGGTGCAGTGTGGGTATCACCGCCCACAACGAAGAGGCGAACATCGGCCGCCTCCTGGAGGCGATGCTCAACCAGCACCTCGAAGAGGTAGAGATCTCTGAGATCATCGTCGTGGCCAGTGGCTGCACCGACAATACTTGCGACATAGTGCTAGACTTCGAGGCCAGGGAGCCCAGCATCGAGCTGATCATCCAGGAGCAGCGCGAGGGCAAGGTCTCGGCTGTCAACCTGTTTCTCAAACATGCTCGAGAAGATATCTGCGTCCTCGAGAGCGGCGACACGCTGCCCGGCGAGGAGACGGTGGAGAACCTGGTCAAGATGTTCCGAGACCCCCAGGTGGGCATGACCGGGGCACACAAGGTCCCGGTAAACGTCCCCAACCAGGTCGTCGGCTACCTCTCCCATCTGCGGCTTACCCTGGAGCACTCGTTGTGTCTGGAGATCCCCCGTCTGGGCGAGATGATCGCCTTCCGCAAGGTCTTCGACCAGATCCCTCCCGACGTAGCCATGGACGAGGCCTTCGTCGAGGCCTTGATGATCAACCGGGGCCTGCAGGTCCGATATGCGCCGGATGCGATGGTCTACAACATGGGTCCCGAGACCCTTGGTGACTTCGTGCGCCAGCGGCGTCGGAACTACGCAGGTCACCTGCACCTCAAGCGCAAGTACGGCTACCGCGTCTCCAGTCTGGACAACACACGGGTGGCGCGTCTCGCCTTGACCGAGATCTGGCGGGCGATCAGTCACACCACCCGCTTGCTGTACGTCCTTTCCGCGCTGGCCGCGATTGAGCTGTACTCCCGCATCTTGGGAAGCTACGACTACTACGTCAGAGGCGACAAACACGTAGTCTGGGACATGGCCTGGACTACCAAAGAGGTGGACCAGTCCAGGGTAGAGGCGACCGAAAAGTCCCTGAAGACGTCACCGGAGAAGTAATTTGCGAGACAAGTTGATCACCACCCTCAAGGTCGTGGTCAGTCTGGGGTTGATCGCGTATCTGGTGAGTCGCGTGGGGGTAGATGAGGTGGTCGTGGCGCTGCGTTCTGCCTCGACCAATTATCAATATCTCCTCGTCGCCTTGGTGCTCTACTTCGGAGCGATCGCTCTCGGCTCTCTCAAGTGGCAGATCCTGCTCAAGGCGCAAGGGATCGAAGTACCTCTGCAAAACCTCCTATCCTTCACCTTCGTGGGCCTTTTCTTCGGCAACTTCCTGCCCACGAACGTCGGGGGTGACCTGGTGCGGGGCTACGATCTGGCCCGCCACACCCTGCTGCCTGCGGAGACGGCCATCTCCGTCCTCGTGGACAGGATGCTGGGACTCATCGCCTTCGTTTTCGTGGCCGTGGTCATGGCACTCCTCGTGGTGTACACGGCGGGGCAGGCGGCCCTGTGGGAAGTGGCCGTTGTGGCAGCGATAGCCCTCCTGGCGCTGTGCGGGGTGTTTGCCCTGATGCTCAGCGATCGCCTGCGCCGACTCATCGGACGTCTCTTCCGTACCTCATTGTTGTCACGGCTGGCCCCAGTATACGAAAGGCTCTCCAGGGCACTCTCCGCCTACAGGCGCAGCTATGGTGCGCTGGCCCTGGGCTTCTGCATCTCCATCCTGGTACTCAGCATCGGCAGCGTGGTCAACTACCTCATCTCCCTCTCGCTGGGGGGAGGCATATCGCTGCTGCACATCTTCCTCTTCACGCCGCTGATTACCTTTGTGCTCCTGATACCCATCTCCGTCGGCGGCATCGGACTGAATCAGAGCGCCTACGTTTTCTTCTTCAACCTGGTGGGCGTCCCGGAGCAGAAATCCCTGGCCATATCTCTCCTCATGCAGGCCATCATCATCATTTCCAGCCTGCCCGGGGGGGTGCTGTGGTGGCGGAAGCGCTCACGGGGGGTATCACAGTAGACCCCACAAACCAGCCAATCGCTGGTCGGCCAGGATTCCCCCCGCGAATGGAAAGCGTGCGCCTCATCCCACATGACCCCTCTTGGCCCTCAGGTTGCGCGTCGCGCCAACTGAGCGGCGCCCAACCTGCTGGACTGCTCTGCAGAAAACAACCATCCTGTTCTGTCGCCAAACACAGAGATTTGTGATACGTGCTGCGTCTTGATATGCGCACTGACATCTGTCAACAAACGTAGTACAATAGGTATAGAGTACTATCTACCCTTGCCGGAAAGGAAGGTCTATGGCGCCTCCTATACATTGCCAAACGTCAACTCACATGGTATCATGCTACAATGGTATTCACGCGCAGAGATAGATACGCAAATACGCACCGGCGCCAGCTGCGACCACCACGGCCGTCCCCTGGCACAGGAGTAACAGGACGACCGTTCCTGCGCGCCGAAGAAGCAGCATTGCTTCACGGTGGAAGCACCAAAGCCCCTGGGAGGGAATGGAGGAGAACAATAAGCGTTCGTAGTGCAGTCAGGTGGGGCTTGATGAGTGTTCTGGCCCCGCTACTACTGCTGAGAGCTGCCAACCATGCCGGCTGGATTGAGCCTTCTTCATCGCCGCTGATGCAGGAGGGCGCCTTCTGGTTCTTAGCCGTCCTGATCTTCGAAATGGAGCTGAGTGTGCGAGCGCTAACTCGTGATTTCAAGGATTTGAAGGATGATGTGAAGGACCTGAAGGACTAGATCGGGGATTGAGGGGTGCAGGCGTATCCAGACGCCGAATAGCGGCTCCGAGTCCCGGAATCTCGTCCGTTCAAGACTTGCTCATCGGCAATCGGGCGCAGGCAAAGTCAGTTCGAGAGCCTAAACTATCACATCTCGCTGAACCAGCCACGGTTGGTGCACCCGCACAGGTGCCAAGAGCTATTCAATCCTCGCAGCTTGCCCTCACTGCAAACTCACCATCGCGTCAACCGTCGCGCCCGCACAGCCGCCTGCCAACACCATCCACAAGCGTCTCAGAATCGATGAATCACGGAGGCGGGTACGCGTCGCGTACGACGTCTCCCAGATCCAGGGGCATTGAGTCGCGCGTACCCAGCCACCCCAGCCCGGACGAGCCCCCTGGTCCCCACCTCGAAGGTCAGCCGCCGGGGCCTTGGATGGGCTCGATGATCAACCCTGCGATGGGGGCGTTGGCCCCATACTTGATGACTCCCTCCACCAACCCCAGACATGCCAGAGAGCAGCTCTCCCTCTCCAAGCCCACGGGACAACGATAGCAGTACGGGTAGGGGAACTTGGCGTAGTGGCCCAGTCCATAGCCCGGGAACCGTGTAAGATACGGCATGTAATGACTCGCCGGTATGGTGGCTAGAGAAGCCCCGTGGTAGCCCCGCCACGCCGTGAGGAAGGTGGTGGCGCCCGGTTTGTTGATCATGGCCAGCTTCATCGCCGCCTCCAGAGCGAAGCCTCCTCCTTCATTGTTGATCGCCACCTTCCGCAGATTGCCGGGGAACAGATCGCTGAGGCGGTTGATGAGCTTGATGCGCGGTATGGTGGGATACCCGTAGCGAACGTGGGTGAGGCGCTTCATCTGTTCCGCCACCGTATAGGTGACGTCTGGATTGCAGTAGCCCGAGTTAAGCGTCCACGCCTGGGCGGTGCAGTCTATGTACTCCTGGCCCGCCAAATCGCGCACGAGTGCGCTCCCCGGCACGCCCTCCACGAGTATCTGCTCTTTCAGCGGTGTCAAGCACAGCTCCCGTGCCCCTGCTATTTCCTCTTCAGTGACCTGCGTGAGCAGTTCCTCAACCTCCTCCTCGCTGAGTACCTCAGACTGGAAACCCGTCATTCTGCACCTCCTCCACACTCAAAGGGGACAACCAAGCGATCAGGATTAGAGCGCAGTGCTCAGAGTCTGTCAATATTATGAGCCTACGCAATTCCATCCACCAGAATGCGCATATATGCTTAGCGGGTAGCGAGCGGAAGTACCTACCCTTTGAGGCGGATGCGCGCGCGTAAACGCCCGTCGAGAACCCGATGCGTTACGCCTTTCTCGGGGGTGCACAACGGGTGCTTTTTCTCTTCAAAGGTAGCCAGGGTTGTGGTAGAGTGAGGATGGAAGACAAATGGTGAATGAAGGAGGTAACGAACATGTTGTCTCTTGAGATAATCGGAGTGCTGGGCGCCTTGTTTGCTTTCTTGGTCCTCGCCATGGTCAGGACCGAGTTGGCTAGAAGGGAGACCAAGGCACAAGAGAGGGCTAAGGAAGGTGCGCCGAGGCCCGCAGGGGAAACCCGGTAGTCGTTGTCACGGAAGGCCGTGATGGCGGAATTGGGAAAAGCGAATCAATAAAGATCTAGAAGGAGGTAGGCGCAATGTTGTCACTGGAGCTCATCGCCATATTCGGTCTGCTCTTCGCCTTCGTGGTCTACGTGATGGTTGTAACCCAACTTGAACGTAGGAGCCTGCGGACCGCCGAGAAGAAGGCTGAGCTTGAGAAGCTGACAGAGCCCGCAGCGGAGACGGTCAAGGCCAAGGCCGAACGCTGAAATAGGCTCGACAACAAGACACAGAGGAGGTACAGGATATGTTGACTATCGAGATCGCGGGCGTACTCCTTCTGCTGGTGGGGCTCCTGATCTACGCCATGGTCCGGTCCCAACTGCAGAGGCGAAGCGCTATCCTGCCCGGTCAGGCTGACCGAGCGGCCAGAATACTGGTTGTTGACGATGATCCCGACTTCGTGAAGATCACGAAGAGGATCCTCGAGAACCACGGATACGAGACCGATAGCGCGTCCAGCGGTGCCGAGGGACTGAAACTCATGCGTACGGCTCCCGCCAAGCCCGACCTGGTGTTGCTCGACATCATGATGGACTACATCACCGACGGCCTGGATGTGAGCAATGCGATGCAAAGGGATCCCGGGCTGAGGGACATTCCGGTGATCATGGTCACATCGCTGACAGGCGTCAAGAGTCAGGAGCTGTTCCCCAGTGATGAGAGCGTGGCCGTCAGCGCTTGGCTGAGCAAGCCGGTTCGGCCGGATCAACTTCTGAACACTGTGCGCGAAGCGCTGGCCGGAGTGCCCGAGGGCGTGCCGGTCGGAGTTCCAGCGGTGTCGTAGGGGAGTTCAGGCTGGTTACTAGTGGCGAACAAGAACGAGTACGTGATAGGTCACCGTTGCGGTGAACTCAACACACGGTAGACCAGGCTTGGCCACAGACATTGGCCAAGCCTGGCGTTTACATAGCCCGGGATCAGTCTCCGGGTTTGTGTTCGTCAAGAGTCTGAGGTAGAATAATCGTTCAAACCCCCCAAGCACCCTTCAGGAAGAGGGCGTTCTCTATCAAGTGGCAAGAACCGAATCACGAAGAAGAGGGAGTAGGATACATGTCGAGAGTTGCTATGCTGATCGATGAGTCGATATGCATGGGCTGTCGTGGTTGTCAGGTCGCCTGCAAACAGTGGAACGACCTTCCGGCTGAGGCGACTACCCAGCGAGGGACTTACGAGAATCCTCCCGATCTCTCAGCCGCCACCTGGACCCGGGTTAGGTTCACAGAACTGGTTCAGGGAGACGGTCTGCAATGGCTCTTCTTGACAGAGGGTTGCCTCCACTGTGGAAACCCGGCCTGTGTGGAGGTTTGCCCCACGGGTGCGCTGAAGCAGCACCCCACCCTGGGTATCGTCACCCTTGAACGCGACCTGTGCAATGGATGCGGGTATTGCTCTCAGTTCTGTCCCTTCGGAATACCCCGCTTGGACGCCGATGTGCTCTCAGGCGAGGGCAAAGCCTTCAAGTGCAATTTCTGCCAGGACAGAATCACCAATGGCACACTCCCTGCCTGCGTCCAGACTTGTCCCTCGGGAGCGTTCAAATTCGGCAACCGTGAAGAGATGCTGGCCAGTGGCAAGGCTCGCGTAGAGGAACTCAAACAGGGAGGTTTTCCCAACGCCAATCTGTACGGCGAGCACGAGATGGGAGGCCTCGGTAGGCTGTATGTACTCAAAGAGAGACCAACCGCGTACGGGCTTCCAGAGAACCCTCAGTATCCAGTCGTGGCC
>Ga0307377_10008818_pt1 | contig 10180 bp, 15 predicted proteins | sample TR3MG_FD_202535 | JGI IMG/M metagenome (GOLD analysis project Ga0307377, IMG submission 202535) | Soil microbial communities from Risofladan, Vaasa, Finland - TR-3 | ecosystem: Environmental > Terrestrial > Soil > Coastal area > Acid sulfate soil | place: Finland: Risofladan, Vaasa | collected... | reverse complement strand
GATAACTTCAAATTAGAAGAGTATCAAAAATATTTTTACAAAATAATAGGATTCTCTAAGTATAAAGATTACTGGCTTAGTCATTGCCCCATTCATACAGATGAACTCAGGGGCAGATTTAATATTCATGGACACGTACATCAACGTAGTATAAAAGATAAACGTTATATAAATGTAGGTGTTGAGATTTTAAATGGCGTACCAATAGAATTTAATAAGATCAGAGAAAAATATGAAAATTAATATTAATATAGATTTAACACCGGATGAGGCAAAAGATTTATTCATCCCTAGTGAGAAACAGGCAGAATTTTTAGCAGCATTAACAAAGGCATATACTGAAGCAATTACTAAAGTAGTTGTGGCAGCATATGACGGAACAGTAGGAAAGATATTTTAACTATGAAAGACTGGTGGATAGAATATATTGATGGAACTAGAAAAATATTTCAAGCTCCTGATAGAGTAGCCGCACACCATTATTTTATGATGGAAGGTGATCATGCATATAACTATGGGCTAGTAGAACCAATTATAGAACAAAACTACAGTGCGTCGACTGATTAAGCGGCCAAGCTTATATCTTGGTGTATGAAGGTTTGAATCCTTCCTGTAGTACCAAACAAAGAGAGAGAAAATTGAACGACAAGTATTATAGGTACCAACAATATGTACTACATGCTATTTTATATGTAATAATGTTAAGTGTACCATTCATTATATGGGCCAGTTGAGGTAATAGGTAAACCTCTCAGTTTCAAAAACTGAGGTATTCCGGGCTCGAATCCCGGACTGGCCACCAAGGGTTCTAAGCTAATCTAGTGAAAGCGTTTGCCTGAAAAGCAAAAGAGTTAGGAGCGTAACCTAAAGGATCCACCATTCTCGTCGTGACCGGAACTGGAGACGGCACTCCCTACGAAGGAGTCAAATGCAGGTTCGAATCCTGTCGACGAGTCCAATTTAAGGAGGAGTGTTATGCGATTGTAGATAAACTACAGGAGAGTAACATGGCAAGAACATTTAGAAATATCCCCTATAAACATTATTGGGGAGAAAGTAAAGCTGAAGCAAAGAAACGTTGGGAAGATGTAAGAGATGGAAAAAAGGTGTGGTCATATTTCACACCTGACCAAGACTATATTGATGAACTAAAAAGAGACTATCACCTACACGGTACTGAAAGTAGAAATTATTGCTACCCAACTCATTGGTATTTTAATCGTGTTCATCGCATCGGCAGAGCATTAGAAAGAAACCAACTTCGCCCCCATAAAATACTAGAGGACGATTTTGATTTTGATGATTCACACTATCGTGCACACTATAAAGGTGTATGGTGGGAGATTTACTAGATCCTAGGTAACTGACAGACAGGTTGGTCAACGAATAAAAAGTGTCTGCGTGGTAGCTGAAATGGCTACCAACCATTAGCCCTGGTAGCTCAGTTGGAAGAGCAGTGGATTTCTACTCCACCGGCCGGGGGTTCGAGTCCCTCTCAGGGTACCAATTTTGCACAAACTCAATGGTGCATCGTATAGTAGAATAGGTTGAGTGGGTCACATGATATTAAAGTCCGACGGAGACCCGTGATCATACTATACACTAGAAGGGGTAAACAGAAATGGAAATACACATAGATATATGTGAGTTTTGTGAGGCAGGGGAATTAAAGTTTGTAGAAGCGGACCCTCCTTGGACAGCAGAACATTATATATGCCCGATATGTGATAGTACATATGGGGTTGAAACAGAGATAGTATTTGAGACAGACTTTAATGGGTATTAAAACGTGCCCATAATAATTAGAGAAAACGTAATTCCAAAATATGGTAAACGTGCGGCATATGTACAAATTTATCCTATTATTAGTCCAGATAAATCATTGGGATATTTGTCCAACCCTAAAGTAGGTTCTAGTACTATGTCTACAGTACTAGAACATGATAGTGGTTGGGAGAAAATGAAACCCCCAATACCTGAGGGATGCTTAGTATTTGGATTAATGAGACACCCTTATGAGCGTTGGATTAGTGGTACAGCAGAACACTGGGATCCTATTATAACTAGAAACAATAATAATCCCGAACCGTTAATAAGCACAAGTTTTGAACAGTTACTGACCGCAAGTTTTGAAGATAGACATACTCAGCCCCAGGCCTGGAATTTTGATAGTTATACAAATATTAAACTATTTAAAATTGAAACTTTATATAAAGTATGGGAATGGTTAGGTATTGAAAACCCTAAAAGACATATGAGAAATCATTTAACCTGTGGGGGAGTAAGGGATATAGTATGGAATATTATTGCTGAAAAAGCTAAACGAAAAGAAATAGAAGAATTATATAACGAAGACTTAGGGCTTTGGAATAATGCGATATGAAAAAAATAAACAAACAAGCAGTTATAGAATTATTAGCACAACATGATAAAAACACTAAGGTTTACTTTGGTTGTGATTCTACTCGTTTTAAATTTAAGGGGCAATGGTATGCGGAGTTCACCTCAGTTGTTGTAGTACATAAGGACGGCTGTCATGGATGTAGAATCTTTCATCAAACAGATAGAGAACGTGACTTTGATCAAAAAGCTTCTAGACCTTTCAATCGTATGATGAATGAAGCCTATAGAGTATCTGGACTATTCCTAGAGTTTCAAGAAGTGGTTTCGGACTATCATGTAGAAGTGCATCTGGATATTAACCAGGACGACATTCATGGTTCTAGTGTAGCGGTTAAAGCTGCTAGTGGTTATGTACAAGGTACTACTAATATAGTCCCGATACTTAAACCTTCGGCATATGCGGCATCCTACGCCGCTGACCGAGGTCGTAGACTAGCAAATTGAAACATGAGATATACGAATTTTGGAGGGATCACTCCCTATCAAATATCAAACCTGATACGGGTCAAGAGTTTCCAGAAGGTTGGGACGTTGTAGAGTTCTTTAAAACTTTTAAAACTCCTAAAGAATATGGAGAAATTATAGAAATAGGTTGTGGGTACGGAAGGTTATGTACAGCCTTTGATCCTGTAGAATATTTAGGATTAGACATTTCTCCCTATGCTATACAACAAGCAAAAACCTTAAATCCATATTATGAGTTTGAAGTAATAGAAGAAAATAAAATGCATAAATCCTACCCACATTCTAGAACTAAATTACTATATTCTGTACTGCTTCATCAAACTGATGAAGATATAGATAGTATAATAGAGAATCTTTGCGAAACTTCTAGAAGAATTATAGTAGTAGAGTTATGCGGTAGAGATTGGAGAAGGGAAGGAAATCCCCCAGTATTTAATAGGGGGCCAGAAGAATATGATATTATGTTTAGCAACCACGGTAGGGGCCTATCTACTATAATTAAGAAACCATATACTAGATATAAAAAATACAATAAACTAGATACTAACCTAACTATAATGGTATTTGAGGACTAATGATCCAGATAATATGTATAAAATGGGGCGCTAAATATTCCTCAGAATATGTTAACCGCTTATATTGGGGTATTGTTCGCAATACAACTAAGCGGTTTTCTTTTACCTGTTATACAGAGGACCCTAAAGGTATACAATCCTCAGAAATAAAAATAGAACCAATACCCTATTTCACAGGAGACTGGTTCAGTAAAATAGGTTTATATAATCAAGAACTATATCATGCAGAAGACCAAATATTCTATTTCGATCTAGATACAGTAATTACTGGCGATCTAGATGATATTCTTTCCTATTCAGGAGACTTTATAATACTACAGGACTTCTACCGCCCAAAAGGGTATGGTAGTGGTCTTATGTCCTGGGCGCCACACGCCGTAAATCATATGTGGACAAACTATACAAAAGGGTATAGAGCACGAAATGGCGATCAAGGTTGGTGTGAAGAACAGTATCCAGGGGCAGATCTTTGGCAAAAGATGTACCCTGAGAAAATAATAAGTTATAAAATACATATAGTAAATGGGGGCAAACAAAGAAACGCTGCTTATACAGACAATAAAGGTTCTTTAGCCACTTCTAGTATAGTGTGCTTCCATGGCAGACCTAATCCACATGAGGTAACTCACGAACCTTGGATTCAACAAAATTGGATATAAGTATACTATTAACCACTTATAATCGTACTCAAGATTGTATTCAATGTTTAAATAAATTATTGGATCAAAAACGTATAGGTATAGAGATAATACTATTGGATGATTACCATATTTCAGACCCAATACTATCAACATATTGTTTTAATAATGGTATAAAGTATATACATACAGGTGCACAAAAAGAAGGAAAGGTACACTGGAGAGTACCGGGGTTCGCTTATAATATAGGAGCCAAGTTAGCTAAGGGGGATTTCTTAATTATAGGGGGTGCTGAAATGTGGCATCTGACTAAGGATTGTATTGAACGTATGTATGATATGAAGAAAATTACATACCCACGAGTTTATGATGAACCTAAAAAACCTAACGGTGATTATAGAAATTATAAGAGATTAAATGCTAAACTTCCTTTTTGTATGGGAGTATCTGCTGCAGCCTATAACTATATAGGTGGTTATGATGAAGACTTTACTGGATATTGTTTTGATGATAATGACTTCTCAGATAGGATAACTCATATACTACCCCTCAAGGAAATAGCTGCAGATGTAATACATCTGTGGAACCCTAGAGGCAGCGAGAATAGGGGAGACCCACGTATAAATGCTAGAGCTTGGAAATATAATCAAGAGATATACCTATCAAAAGAAGGTAGTGTAATTAGAAACATAGATAAAGAATGGGGGAGATTATGATATATATAAATCCAACCGTTAGGAAGTCTGTGTTAAACGACGATAATCTTTGGAATTGGTTAGAAAGAGTTTTTAAGGCGGAATATTACGAAGGTAGTATATCTACTAGAGACGTATTAATAAATTCATCCTTTTGTGATATTGATTATCTTGAAGACCGGACAATAAATTTACACTTAGAATTGATGAAAGAGATATATGATACATACGGAAAGAAGTATGATTATAGCCCACAAATAAAGGGTATATTAAATAACTGTAATAGAAGTAAACTAACTGTAATTCCATCTAAGTTAATGTACTCTAACTACAAAGATCATTGCAGGAATATAGAAATAGTGCCTATAGGAATAAATTTAAATAAGTTTATTCCTATAGAAGACAAAGTATCTCTAAGAGAAAAATGGAAACTACCCTTGAATAAAAGAATAGGTTTCTGGTCTGGTAATACTGGAGACTGGAGAGGTATAAACGATATGATTAAATATGCCAACTTTAATGCAGACGTATATTGGATATTTAATTACTACAGGGGGGAAAGAATCAAGTGGCCGGGTAGGAATAAGTCTGTCTACTATAGAATAGACCAGGATTCCATAAACGAATTATTAAATGCCTCAGATTTCTATCTGTGCACAAATCAATTGGGCCCCTATTATATGTCAGATTGGGAAGCTATTGGGGCAGGAACTAAGATTATAGATACAACAACCTTAGAAAGAGAGTTGGGTACTGAACCTACCAGAGAGAAGCTTATTACAGAAGGGTGGGGTAGGAATCAAGCAGAAATTAACTGGAAGCAGGTGCTAAGTGTATATTTCAATATATAGTTTAATATTTCAATCCCCTTTATATGCCGAATGGCTGTATAATCATATACAGAAAAATACTAAAGAGATCCAAGATGGAACAGCAACATTTAAGTTTATAGCAAATAACGCTACTAACGAAGTGCTAGAATTCCTAGAGCGAAAAAAGTATCCTTATATTATCTGTCATACCCCTGAGATAACTGAAGAAGAACTAAATCTTAAGGGTCACGCAGGTCCAGTATATTTACATTCAGTGTATAGAGGATATAATAAAGCTATAGAAGACTGTGATACCGAATTAATATGCACTATAGATAGTGATATGTACCATAGTCCAGGTTGGTTAACCAATTTAGTTAAACATATTACACCTAAAACAGCAGTAACCGGAACCATAGTAGAACCTAGAAGACAGGGTAATATATTCAGGAACCCTATAACAGGAAAACAAGTACACGAGGCTAACTTTGGTTATGGTTTAGAGGACTTCGATGTTATAGGCTTTGAGAAATATGCTAAGAATGTGGAGGTTGTAAGTACTCAGCAATTGGTATCTTACCATCCAATATTATTCTATAAGAAAACAGCACTTGAGGCAGGGGGGTATCCAGAGGGTAATATTATACAAGGTAAGTATCCTGGCGCACAGTTTGTGAGGATGCACAAAGGAGAAAAGATAGAATTCGCTGATGTAGCATTTACTAGATTATTAAGAAACAAAGGAGTAGATTGTATACAAGCAAATGATTCCATAATTTATCATTTTGACTGTGGGGAAAGACTAAATAAATGAAAATATTAATAACTATGGGTACTAGACCTGAAATAATTAGACTATACCACACTATTAAAAGATTGAAGAATACGCCCGGAGTAGAACTGTATCTATTATTTACAGCTCAGAATTTTGAAGTAAATTTAACTACACACATATTTAAGGATCCCATGTTTGGAGATACCTTTAATAGTTACGATTCACTACTACTAGATAACCACACTTCTTTTGTGGAGCAGATAGGGCCAATTACTACTGGAATATATGACTATATAAATTCAATTCAACCGGATAGGGTGTTGTGTTTGGGGGATACTAACAGTGGATTGTTTACTGCCTTAGCTACCAAAAAGCAAGGTGTACCATTATATCACATGGAAGCGGGTAATAGATGTTTTGATCCACAATCTCCAGAAGAAGTAAATAGAAGACTGATTGATAGTATAGCAGATGTTCACCTATGCTACACTACGTATGCTAAACAAAATTTAATGGCCGAAGGTGTATCCCAAAATAAGATTCATGTCATAGGCAACCCTATAGCGGAATTTAAAGAGCTACACCAGAAAGGAAAAAAAGAAAAGCTTATACTAGCTACTTTCCATAGACAAGAGAATAAAAATAATATAACTAAGATAGTCACGGCTTTGCTTAACTATCGTCAAGAATATAGAGTATTAGCCTGTCTACATCCTAGATATCTAGACGAAGTAAAATATTTTCCTATTGAAGTAGTTCCTAGCGTCAATTTTTCGGATTTTATAACTTTAGAAAAAAGAGCGCAAATTATTGTAACAGATTCAGGGACTGTATGTGAAGAAGCAGCTATGTTACATACTCCCTCTGTAATAATTAGAAATACCACAGAACGACCAGAACTGTTCGATTGTGGTAGCACTATATTGTCAGGGGCTAATAGCGTGGAAGATATTATCAGGGCTATTGATGTACAGTTAGATAATACCTCTTTAGAGGAATGGGATACACCAAAAGAGTATAAGTATCCCCAATTAGTAAGTCAGAAAGTTAGAAATATATTAATAGGAAAAGGGAATTATGCAAGTATCGCACCATAAAGTAATATGCACAATCGTAGAAAATTCTTTCCATATACCAGCTATTAGATTCAAAAGTTTTTTAGAGTTAGGGTGTTATAGAGGTAATAGTGTTTGTGAACATATTAGTGGTTTAGAAAAAGTAGTAGCAGTAGATATAAGAGATAACAACACCCTACCCGCACATGTAAAATTTATGCATTGTAGCACGGATGCTTTTTTTGATAATAATACGGATACTTTTGACGCTATATTTATAGATGCAGACCACGAGTTTAATCAAGTATTAAAGGACTTCAGAAGTTCTTTAAAAATACTAAACCCTAGAGGTTTAATATTTTTACACGATACAGATCCTATAACAGAACATTTTACTGCTCCGGGTCTGTGTAATAATAGTTACTTAGCTATAATGGAACTGGAAAAGGAATATGAATTTAATTTAATAAATTTACCTATAACATCTGAAGGCTTAGGTATAGTACAACTAAAAGATAATACAAGAGTTAGAATATGGCAACGTTAAGCTTTCCTATAAAAAAACTTTCTAAGTATTATGAGTTTTATGTTAGCTTTATAAAAAGTGTATTTGAAGTAGCTGGAGAACCTGTAGTACTAGACCCCACCTTAAATTATATAGTACCCGCCGCTTTTTATGTAAAAATAAATGGTAAGTTAGCTTTTATAGATTTGTCTGATTTTCACGATGAATATAATTATAAAATAGAGGGGGGAGATTGGGTAAAACAAAATAAGTTTTATGAGCCCGAAAACATGGCTGTACCAGTATTTAAACGCAGTATGAAAGTAGGTGTTAAATATGCGGATAATGTCTTCCCTTTTGGACCTTTTTATGTGGCTAACAATAAAACTTCAGAAGATTTAAATATTTTAATGTCTATAGGAAATATATATGATCCTCTTAAGGGTACGCAAATACTTAATACTAATAGGGTTTGGGCGGGGGCACTTATAACTCGAAAATCTGCCTTTGCTAATATTGATGTAAATAAGTTATTACCAGAAGTTTCTTTTGATGATAGCAGATTGCCACTACATCAACACTGGCACAGATTAGGTGGATGTATTAGTACTTTAAATATTTCGGGGGCATATTATACTTCTCAAGATATAGGTGCGATAGAAGCAATGTTTTTAGGTATTTGTGGTATATCAAATAATTTTGATATACAGTTACCTTTTAATAACAGATTACAACATGGTACACATTATATACATATATTAGATGATTATTCTAATATTAATGAATGTCTAAATTATCCCTATGAAAATAGGGCAATATGCAAGGATATGGGAGATGCCGTGTATGAATTAATGATAAAAACTTGTTCTCCTAAAGCATTAGTTAAATGGTTTTCACAAGTAGTAGAGGAATATTATGAATAAAATTATATTACTAGGTTCTAGTGGTATGGCAGGCAGTATGATACATAATACCTTAGAGGATTATGGGCATAAAATTATAAACTATTCTAGAACTAAAGTAAGACCAGATACAAAAATACTGGATATTAATACTATACACGATGAGATACTTAAGGAAGAACCATTCTTGGTAGTGAACTGTATAGGTAGATTAGTACAACAGAGTGAAAATAATGTTGAAGAAGCCTTCCGTATTAACTCATTATTACCTATAAAGTTAGGTGAAACAGTGAGACGGTGTGGTAGTGCTTTAATTCATTTAAGTACTGACTGTGTATTTTCTGGAAATACAACTAATTATTATGCTGAAAATAGTTACCCAGATCCTAATAATATATATGGTGTTACTAAGTACACAGGGGAACAGTGCTCTAGAAACGGTCTAGTTATACGCACTTCTATAATTGGACCGGAGATAGTACATAGAGAATATCCTGGGTTATTCGAGTGGTTACTTAGAAACAAAGAAGTTGACGGTTGGAAAAATGCTTTATGGTCAGGAGTGACCACATTAGAATTAGCTAAGTATATCCACTATTTAATTATTAATAATAAATTACCTGTTACAGGTCTTAGACACTTATGTAATAATGATTATATATCTAAACATGATTTACTACATTTAATCAACGATATATATGGTCTAAAAATAAAAATAAATACTGTAGATGGAACACATTGTAACAGATTTATAAAGACTAATCAAAACTTTGGTTACCAAGTTCCTACATATAAAAAAATGATAGAAGAGATGCACAATGTTTAAGGATAAAAATATTTTAGTTACTGGTGGTACAGGGTCTTGGGGGCAAGAACTTGTGCGCCAGTTACTAGTAGAAAATAAATGTAACAAGATTACGGTAATGGCCAGAAACGAAGCTAACATCGTAGCCATGTCTAGAAAATATCCCAAAGTAAAATATCTGCTAGGGGATGTAAGAGACTACGATGCATTAGATAAAATGTTGAGAGATATAGATATAGTATTTCACTTAGCCGCTGTAAAGCACGTACCTATATGTGAGGAGCAACCAGAAGAAGCTATCAACACTAATATACTAGGTTCCTTAAATTTAGTAAAAGCATGTTTAGAAAATCTTATATATGATGTAATATTGGTATCTACAGATAAAGCAGTAGAACCTATTAATGCTTATGGTATTAGTAAAGCTATGGCTGAGAAAATATTTTTAAGTAACGGATTCAAAGTTATAAGAGCAGGAAATGTAATAGGAAGCTCTGGTAGTGTAATACCCTTATTTAGAGATCAAATAAGTAAGGGAATGCCCGCAACA
>Ga0307377_10008816_pt1 | contig 10182 bp, 10 predicted proteins | sample TR3MG_FD_202535 | JGI IMG/M metagenome (GOLD analysis project Ga0307377, IMG submission 202535) | Soil microbial communities from Risofladan, Vaasa, Finland - TR-3 | ecosystem: Environmental > Terrestrial > Soil > Coastal area > Acid sulfate soil | place: Finland: Risofladan, Vaasa | collected... | reverse complement strand
TTTTTACCACAATTTTTTTGGATAATCAAAGCTTCTCAGCTTAGCTTTCCCTTTACTTGCTTTTTTCCAGGTGTCTATAGAGAATTTCAATACCACTACTCCACACGTTGGTACATTGTTAATTCTAGACCCTGAAAGGTAGTTAGTGATATCTGTAATGGCCGGATTATGACCCACTATCATAACCCTCTCATATTTATCTTTTAGGGATTTGATTACATTTAGCAATTCTTCAGAGTTAAAGGTGTACATCTTATTGCTAACTTTAATTTCAGAGGGTTTCATTCCTAGTTCAACTGAGAGTAATCTGGCTGTAGTTAAAGCACGGAGCCCAGGGCTTGAGAATATGACCTCAGGCAGTATCTTCTGCTCACTGAGATACTTCCCCATTTTCGGAGCATCCTTGCTGCCTCGTTTGTTTAGAGGTCTTTGTATGTCGTTTAAAGTTGCATCTTTCCAGCTTGATTTGGCGTGTCTTACTAAAATTAAAGTTTTTTGCTCTGACATAGTTAAGAAACCATTTTACCTATTTAAAGATTGAGTACAAGCAGATGTTTATGACCAAGGCTCTCTATAGTAATAAACAAAATTAGCAACTTTAGGTCTCTCCGTCCACCCCATCTTTTTATAAAATCCACTTTGATAAGAGGGTTTTTCTTTGCCGTTAGTCAGCATTAACCTCATACACCCCCTGTTCTCTCCTTGCTCCATTACATATTTGACTAGAGCGCTGCCAGCACCCTTACCGCTTGCTGAAGGACTAACAAAAACGTCAGATATATACCCCTCCCAGCTCCCAAGCATTACAAAGGGGACCCAGTGCACGGTTGTGAAGCCTATTACCTCATTGTTTTCGTCTACTGCCACAATCATTGTGTGTCCGTTTGGGTCTTCATTGCAGTGATTTATAAGCTCTTTAATTGGGTTTGCTACTTCTTCAAGAGGCATGTTGTTGCGCTTCTCTGACCAGCCTATTTCCCTGAGTATCTCTGCCATACTCAAAGAATCATCTGTTTTAGCTAGTCTTATTTTTAGTTTTGCCATATTGACCCCTTATATGAAGTTTAAGTAAAGAATATCAAATATTTATGGAAAGGAAAAAATTGTATGGTACTTTTGAATCTAAGACTACCTATTTTCATCAAAAAGATAAATTGTTCATATTCCAATATCACAGGAGGTTTTACCAATGAAAAGTCTAAGAACATGTCTAGTACTATTGCTAATAGGGTTAACTATGTCATTTGCTATATCCGGCTCTTCCTATGCGCAAGACGGGGAATATATGATAGACCCTGCACATAGTCAGGTTATTTTTAAAGTTAAGCATTTGGCTATCAGTACTGTAACAGGAAGTTTTGATCTATTTGAAGGCACATATAGTTTTGATGAGGAGAATATAGATAATTCAAGTGTGCAAACTAACATTGTAGCTTCAAGTATAAATACAAATGAGCAGGAGAGAGATGATCATCTTAAATCTAAAGAATTTTTAGATGTTGAGAAGTATCCCAATATTACTTTTAAAAGTACGGCAATTAAAAAAGGCAATGATAGTAACTTCCAAATTATAGGTGATCTGACTATTCATGGAGTTACAAAAGAAATAACGCTGGATGCCAATTATGAAGGCCATATTACAAGTGATCCCTGGGGCAAAGAACGCACTGCTTTTGTAGCTAATGGAAAGATAAACAGAAAAGACTTTGGTATGACTTGGAATAAAGCCCTTGAGCTGGGCGGAGTTGTTGTGGGTGATGAGATTAAGATTACTCTGGAAGTAGAGGGTATTCGCAAAACAAGCTAATAAACTTGGAACAAAAGAAGGCTAGCCCTTTAAAGCTAGCCTTCTTATTTATCTATAGTTTCAGTCTTATTGACCCATCATTTGGCTTAAATCTATTTCTTCTATTTTTGCATCCCCTAATTCACAAATACCTTTAGGACCGGGGTCCTTTCTTTTAATTTCAGTTGCCACTTCAGATATTGAGATACCAGCCATATTCGCAGCTGATTCAACTGCAATTAAATCCTCCGTTATACAGGTAGTAGCTCCTCCCATCAATGTCCATTCTGTACATTTCTCTCCAATTATTGTCTTTTCACCTATAACCTGTCCACCCATCTGTTTCATTATGGCTTCACTGTACTCTTTCGGGTCTTTCCCTTTCATGCTTCCGGCGATACCTCTATACATAGGGTTTTTCATTTTCGTTCCAGTGTTGTTATTAAGATCGACAGTAATTATCCATTGATCTCCATCTTCCACCATGGTTATAACCTTTTCGTTCTTTTTTACAGAATTGCCCATGATATTTATCTCGGATTTCTCTATCCAGCATTGCTTTCTGCCGTAGTCTTGAGAAGCGTGTTGTTTTGTTCCGGTGGTATTTCCACTTAGCTCATAAGTAACTGAGTAATTTTTAAGTGTGTGAAACTTCTGCTCCGCGTTTCCGCTTGTTGCAAAACAAAATGCCATACAAAAAAAGATAATAAACGTTCCTAAATATAATTTCATAGTAATGCCTCCTAGATTTTTCTGTTAGATTCTAATTTCCATTTGGTTTGAGTTTTAAAATTACTTCTTTATCATCTCCTTCTTTTACTTCAAATACAATATCCTCGTAAGTCCCTTTTCCCTTACTTGCTTTGTGTTTCCAACCACCAACGGAATACTTGCCAGGCATAAGCGGTATCTTTTCCCCACCGTTCTTAAATATACCATTAGCATATTTTGGAACTATTCCATTCTCTACCGATATTGTAGTAACGAATACTCTATCGTCTTTGTCTATAGTTCCATCAGGCTTTTGATAGATAAATGTTGCATACCCTGTAGGTACAGTTTCTTTAATGTTTTGTGTATCCTCTTGAGTGATTACCACGTTTTCTACTGTATACCAGAAGAGTCTCTCCGGGAGAATCAGATCGTATGTCCCAGGTAGTACCCGCCCTCCATTACTTATATGTATGCCGTATGCCTTTTTGCCATCTTTCCATAGCTCGTAGTTTTTTCTGTATAGTTGAGCGGTACCGGACGCTAACATTTCTACATATACTTTGACTGTGTGGACCATGTTGAAAACTATTTCTTTGCTGTCGCCCGCTACAAATGATTCAGTTACGGAAAGATCGTTTTCTTCATTTGGTTTACTTCTAAATTCATAGGTTCCTTCATCTATATATACTTCATCTATTGATCTGAATTTAAATACTTCTTTCTTTATGCCTTCTTGATATGCAGAGATAAGAGACCCCTTCTCAACCCTATCTCCATTTAAGAACTTTGCTTTGACAGAAGGTGGTACTTCTACGACGACTTCAACTTTGGTCTCTGCAGAGTCAGCGACTGTAACAGCTTGCGTTACTGGCTTATACAGATTGCCGTTTTTAGTCATCACTCCGATTTCCATATTATAATCACCTGGCTTTATAACGTTTCTGCCATTGCTAGTAACGCTTATAGGTTCTACTCCTTCCTGAGAAATTGTGCCTTCTACTCTCATGCTGTTTCCTAACGCGTCAACTCCTTTAATGAGAAGCGCTGAATGAGTCGGGACATTTTTTGTCTCTTTTTCAGAAACTATTTCTACAGGTGCTGCTTCTACTTTTATTTTCTTTAAGCTTTCAGAAAGCTCAGAGGCTGTTGAGGCGTCTCGGTATTCTGTGCCAGCGGCATCTGATATGCACTGCATTGCTGTTTTAGATTTTTCGTCCAACCCGAGTCCAACAACGTGAACTTTTATTTTCACATTCTTCTCTTGCCACTGACGCACAAGCTCACATGGGTCGGCATCGCACGTTTCTATGCCGTCACTAATTAATATTATCTCGCCTTGTTTGTCTCCAAAATCCTCTAGAGCCCGCTCTAGGCTGTAAGTGATAGGGGTTTTTCCTAGGGGTTTAATGGAATCAATTGATTCTGTGAGCTTTGTAATAACTTGTTCCGGCTCACCAAAGGGGATTAGCAGTTCAGAATCCTGACAGTCAGCTTTTTCCCTGTGACCATAAACTCTGAATGCCAGCTCATATCCTTCAAAATCACCCGCAACATATTCTTTTAATACCTTTTTAGCAGTTTCGACTTTTCTGGACTTATCAGGAAGCTCTCCCCACATGGACCCTGAAGAATCTAAGATAATATAGATATAACCTTTTGACTCCTGCCGAGAAAATGAAAATGATGAAAAGCAGAATAGGATTATTAAAGCTAAGAAAAAAGTGTTGATTATAGTATTCTTCATAATTGCTCCATTATATTTTATGAATTCAAAGATTAATAAACCTATATGAGTAACGATATTTGAGTACCATCTTATCTGTTCTGCATAAGGAAAGTCAATCTTTTATGAAAGGCTCTATTAAGAGAATAATAACACTTAATAAATAAAGATGTTTGCCATATAGATTGATATAATGGAGTTGTGGCTAAACTAAGTTGAATTTTGTTAGTCTTGGTCTATAATTCCGCAATTAGGATGTTTCATAAAGAAACCGGATATGAATAGAATTAACAAATTACGGATATTTCTCCTTAGCAGATATCTGCTGCCTTTAATATTAATCCTACAATTATTTTTGGCCGGATTTGGTTTGAATTTGCCATCGGATAAAGATTTAACCCTCAGCATCAATAGTCAAGAATCATCTCCTCTTTTAACCGTATGTTTTGATGACGTTGAAGATAAAATAATAGATTCATCTACTATAATTTTTATCGTGTTTGGATTTGACGATTCTAAATTGTTTTCTAAAAACACTCTGTCATCGAATGATTTTAAATCCAGGCAGAACCATTCTAGATCACCGCCAACGATTTAATCCCTCACTTTTTCAACTTCATATTATTTTCATTTCTTAAATTTTTTGATTACAAGCCTTGTGGCTATTTCGGTGAAGATTTTGGCTTCCAATGTTCAATATATATATAAGGAGTTCTAAAAAATGAAAAAACAAAATTTGATAAATCTCTGTTTTATGGCTTTATTTGTGGTTCTTGGAATATTTGTTAGTTGTTATGGCTCTAGTCGTAGGGTACTTCATAGTGTTCCATTATGTGATTGCGACGCTGGAAGCGAAGGTACAAGAGATACTTACCACCATAAATATGTATGTGATACTCATACACAGTGTGTAAGCAACAACGGACAGACTAATAAATTGGTGAGTAAATGACCTTATCACACAATAGTTTTTATGCATTGATTAGTTATTGTGTGTTTACAAGGAGCATATTGAAATGAATTTAAAATTGACTTTCCATGTAGTCGGTACTTTCTTAAAGTTCTTTGGTATATTGCTCTTAGTACCCGCAATCTGCTCTTTGATTTATAGAGATGGTGATTTATATATATTTGTAATAACGGCCTGCGTAACAATTGTATCCGGGTTGATATTAGAGCTGGTATGTAAAGAATCACAAGAAGTAAAAGAATTAAACAGAAAGGAAGCATTTTTCATAGCCCTTCTCTGCTGGATTGCCGCAAGCATGTTTGGTGCTATTCCATATTTTCTGATGCCGATTTTTTCAAGCCCTATTGATGCCATATTTGAATCAATATCTGGATACACAACAACAGGAGCAACAATACTTACAGATATAGAAAGCCTTCCACATGGAATTTTATTCTATAGAAGTTTTACTCAGTGGTTGGGCGGCATGGGTATAATCGTTCTAGGTATAGCAATCCTTCCGAAGCTATCAGTCGGAGGAGTTCAGCTTATGGGCACTGAGTCACCCGGGCCCATAATGGAGAAGATAACTCCAAAAATTGCAGAGACCGCCAAAAAACTTTGGTTTGTATACATAGCTCTATCCTTGATATTAATTGTTTTGCTTTTTCTCTCAGACATGCCTATCTTTGATTCCATTACAACTACATTCAGCACACTGTCGACTGGCGGGTTTTCAGTAAAAAACTCAGGTATCCAGGGGTATAACAGCTCTTTGATTGAGGCCATTCTTACATTGTTTATGTTCCTTGGGGGAGTGAACTTTCTCCTTCACTATTATATGTTCACAGGCAAATTTTCAAAAATAGTTAAAAATTCCGAATTGAAATTCTATGCATTATTAGCAGCTCTATTTATTTTAGTAGTTAGTGTTGATTTATGGCATAGCCATTATCCAGATTATTTTGAGGCTCTCAGGCACTCATCTTTTCAAGTAGTTTCAATTCTTACAACTACAGGATTTAACTCTGTAGATTTCAACATTTGGACTGAATTTTCGATATTCCTATTGTTTATAATGATGTTTATCGGTGCTTGTGCCGGTTCCACATCGGGCTCTGTGAAGGTTCTCAGAATCTTAATATTAATAAAAAGCATTTTTGTGAAGGAAATAAATCACCTTATTAAACCAAATGCAGTTTTGTTAGTAAAAGTTAATAATAGAACAGTTCCTGAAACGGTTATTGCTAACGTGGCGAGCTTCTTCCTCCTATATATGCTACTTTTTGTTATTTCAGTTCTAGCAATTTTAGCGGTTGAAGATATTTCAATTATGGGGGCTCTATCAGCTTGCGCTGCTACTATTGGCAACGTGGGACCGGGGTTTGAGGAAGTGGGAGCAACTCATAACTATAATTTCTTAACCGGTTTTTCTAAATTATGGCTATGCCTTTTAATGCTTTTAGGGAGACTCGAAATATTTACTGTTCTAGTAATATTCTCTCCAATGTTCTGGAGAAAGTGATTGCATCAACATTTGCAATAGAAATTGTTTGAACCGATAAATTGATATGTGCTAAATTTTTCTAATTTCTAGTGTGTTGATCTTATCAGTTATATCCAGATATGCGTAATATCTTGTGCCTAGTGGGCCAGGATTTACAATCTTTGTAATTCCGATTTCGTCAATACCGGGGGCTTCATGTATATGGCCCGTAAAGCAGACTAAAGGCTCGACTTTCTCTATTATCTCCCGAACAACTTTGCTACCGACATGGCCACCTGCTCCAAGTGTATCGTTCAGCGTGTTGAAGGGAGGATTGTGTGAGACCATAATTTTGGGTGAATTTTCTTCTATCCCTTGAATCGAACTTCCTAGAATCTCAGCGTATTCTTGTTCGGTATATATATTCGGAGTGGGTTTTGGACAGGGAAGAGAGCCGCCTGCGCCAAATATGGTTACATCTTCTATATCTATAGAGCGTCCATGGATATGTATATTTTCCTTTTCCAAGAAAGTGTCAACTTCATTTGTGTCACAGTTGCCGGTTACAGCTAATATGTTTGAATTATAGCGTCTAATTTGATTTATTATTTGAGACGCTTCTTTTCGTCCGCCAAAGTGTGTTATATCTCCGCTTAGTAAGATAAGATCAGCAGATGATAGAATATCCCCCATTTCTGAGAGAGGAGCGGCATTTCCATGTATATCGGCAATGTTGATTACGATCATAATGAGAGAAGTATTATTACACTTAAGATTGTTAAGTTCAAATTTGTATTTACTAGAACGAAATAAGTCTTAAATAGATATTATTTCTCTAAGAAGTAAGTTGCTTGTTTAAAAAAAAGTAAGAACCTGTCATATTTAGCTGCTTTTAACTTAAGTCCAAGTTTTATAAATGTCTTCTTCCATTCACTATCACTTTTGTTTGAATGCGGATGGCTCACGAACTCCAGATTCACGATGGAATCTACAAAGAAGGTGAGATACTTCTGAATGGGATTTATAAATATATCCTCAATTATGATTATTTTTTTTGAGACCCTTTTAGCTTCTAATAAAATTTCTTCGGGATTTGAAGTATGATGAAGTACGGTCAGTATAAGAGCTGTGTCAAAAGATGAGTTGTTGTAAGGCAGTTTCTTGCAGTTATAAATTTGGGGCTTAACTTCTGTAGATAAGGCCTGATCTATAACATCGACAGGGGTTATGTCGTACCCTTCCCTCTGCATTAAAAGACAAACACCTCCAGGCCCGGTGCCAATATCTAAAATTTTGTCTTTTAAAGAAAGGTACTCTGATATGCGCTCAATTTTAAACTTCGCATCCCAAAGCCAGACTTTAAATACCAGCTCCTTAAGAAAAGAATTGTTTTGTAATATTTCTAAGCTCATCAGGACATTGGATGTGATTGAGCATATAATGATTCATTACGGGGAGTTCGAAATTACAAAAGAAAGATTTCTCGCTGGAACACATTGTGTTCGCTCGAAATGACGGGTGTATTAGAAAATAGCTGCGAAAAAAATACGGTCATCTCGAACGGCACACATTGTGTGCATGCGAGAGATCTATTCCTTTTTTCAAGATGACATACATTGGTATTATTCTAAAGGCTGTAGTGAACCCAACACTGTTGGAATTAACTCTGATACAGTTGGATGAATGTGCACCGCTCTTTGGATTACTGTATAAGGAGCCTTGGCGTACATCACATCTAAAATACAGTGGATTGCCTCATCCCCTTCGATACCCAAGATTGCAGCGCCTAATATCTCTTTTGTTTCCGCATCAACAATAACTTTTATGAACCCGTCAGTTTCGCCTCTTTCACGTGCCCGCCCTACTCTTGCCATCATGCGTTTTCCTACAAGCGCCTTACGGCCTGACTTCCTAACCTGATCCTCTGTCATCCCAACACGACCAAGTGTAGGGTCTATAAAAAGGCCATAGCAAGTAATTCTGTCACTTACTCTTCTGGGATCGTTGTCCAGCAAATTAGCGGCTACTATTTCAAAATCGTTATAAGACGTATGAGTAAATGCTCCTTTTCCGTTACAGTCTCCTATTGCCCATATGCCTTCGACATTTGTCTTTAGCTCATCATCGACGTTTATAAAACCCCGTGCATTTGTTTGGATCCCTGCTTTCTCCAGCCCCAGATCATCCGTATTGGGTATACGCCCCACAGCCCAGAGCAGATGTGATCCCATTATCTCCGTGTCGCCGTGCGTACAGTCAACTTCAACCATTACACCGTGCTCGTGTTTTTTTGCATTTATACAGCTTGCGTTGAGCCTTACATTGATTCCCTCTTTCTCTAATATTTCTTTTACTGTATCGGAGATGTCAACATCTTCCCGACCAATTAAATGCGAGCCTTTTTCTATAATAGTTACTTCACTCCCAAAACGCCAGTACATCTGTCCGAACTCAAGTCCGATATAGCTTCCACCTACTATGATTAAATGTTCAGGCAGGAAATCTACATCCAACATAGTCGAGTTGGTAAGATAATTTACACCTTCTTCATTGCCTCCAGGCGGTACAAACGCTCTGCCGCCTACATTGATAAATATCTTGTCAGCTTCGAGTATTTCGTCATTAACACTTACAGTTCTAGGAGATTCAAAACGGGCATGGCCCTGATAGACCGTTACATTCTTGATCCCCCTGACCCAACTCTCTACATTGTGGCTGGAGGTGGCAGAGACCTCATCTTTTCTAGCCTTAACCTTTTTCATATCTATATTAATAGTGCCGTCAATCATTACACCAAATTCTGATGCAGTCCTAGCAACGTGAGCAGCTCTTGCGCTAGCCACAAGTGTTTTAGTAGGAATACATCCGGTATTTACGCATGTGCCACCGAACTGCTTGCGCTCGATAACAGCAAGCGTCATCCCAGCTCCAGATAAACGCTCAGCCAAAGCCGGGCCTGACTGTCCAGTGCCGATTACTATTGCATCAAATTTAGTAGCCATAAAAATTTCTCCTCTTTCGATATGTCACCCTAAATTACGATTCTGATCAAGTGAGGAATCGGATGCCTTTAACTAAAACTATTAATGGTTCTAATTAGACTCGCTAATTCCTATAATCAAAATATTCAGGGTCTCATATTTTTAAAGACAACAGATTAGATTCTGAAACTAGTTCAGAATGACAAATCTAAATCCTTCTCAATCCTCCTTTTCCAAAGGGGGAGCTTTCCGTCAGAATAATAAATTGCACATCTAAGTACCAATTTTTATTATTTCAGTCTATTATATTTTATGGGCATATATAAATACAAATAGCCCACAACTAAAAGTTAATCAAAACATATTAATACAGTGAGGATGAAAAGGAAATGAGTGAAGAAAATCAAGTTACAATCGGATCCTATATTGCCACCAGGCTGCATGAGATTGGTATATGTCATTATTTCGCTGTACCAGGCGACTACAATTTAATTCTTTTAGATGAATTGCTTAAAAACAAAGATATTGAGATGATAGGATGCT
>Ga0307377_10008815_pt1 | contig 10183 bp, 9 predicted proteins | sample TR3MG_FD_202535 | JGI IMG/M metagenome (GOLD analysis project Ga0307377, IMG submission 202535) | Soil microbial communities from Risofladan, Vaasa, Finland - TR-3 | ecosystem: Environmental > Terrestrial > Soil > Coastal area > Acid sulfate soil | place: Finland: Risofladan, Vaasa | collected... | reverse complement strand
GGCGCCGACGCCGCCGATGGGCTGGAACAGCTGGAACCGGTTCGCCTGCGATGTGAGCGAGACGCTGATTCGGGAGACGGCGGACGCCATGGTGTCGAGCGGGATGCGCGACGCCGGGTACGAGTATGTCGTGATCGACGACTGCTGGCAGGTGGACCGGGACGCGAACGGCGAGATCGTGGTCGACCCGGAGCGGTTTCCGTCCGGCATGAAGGCGCTCACCGACTACATGCACTCGAAGGGGCTCAAGTTCGGGATCTACTCGGATGCCGGGACGGCCACCTGCCAGGGTCGCCCCGGGAGCCGCGGGCACGAATACCAGGATGCCCGGACTTATGCCGCCTGGGGCGTGGACTACCTGAAGTACGACTGGTGCAACCACGGTACCCAGGATCCCGAAGCATCCTACCGGACGATGCGGCAGGCGCTGGAGGCGGCGGGTCGCCCGATCGTGTTCAGCATCTGCGAGTGGGGCTCGAACCAACCATGGCTGTGGGCCGGCGGGATCGGGCACCTGTGGCGCACGACTTCCGACATCCTGAACTGCTACGACTGCCGGGTGGACTGGGGCGGGATGGGGTTCATTCACATCCTCGATCTGCAGGACGGGCTGGAGGCGTATGCCGGACCGGGGGGATGGAACGACCCCGACATGCTCGAAGTGGGAAACGATGGTCTGACGGACATCGAGTCGAAGGCGCACTTCAGCCTGTGGGCGATCCTCGCATCTCCGCTGATGGCGGGGAACGACCTCCGGACGATGTCGTCGGCGACCCGGGAGATCCTCACGAACCACGAGGTTCTGGCGGTGAACCAGGACCCGCTGGGGCGGCAGGGACGCCGCGTCACGAAACGGGGTGACCTCGAGACCTGGGCGAGGGAGCTCCATGATGGTTCGCGCGCGGTCGTGCTGTTCAACCGGGGCGAGTCCGACGCGGACCTGGGCGTCAGCTGGCCGGAGATCGGCTACCCGGCTCGGCTGGAGGCGTCGATCAGGGACCTGTGGCGCCACGAAGAGCTGGGCCGATTCTCGTGGGGCTGGTCCGTGCGCGTCCCCGCGCACGGCGCCGTGATGGTCCGCGTTTCTCCCTGAGGGTTCCGCGCGGACGGGTAGAGCATCAGGTTCAGGCAGGGGAGGAACCGCGCTTGCGCGGCCTCCCCTGCCGCTACGTCCCGTATTCCCGGTGACAAGAGGACATTCGATGACCAGACTCGACAGCCGAACAGCTTTCACGCTCGTTTCGTTTTCCGTGGTCGCGCTGCTCGCCGGGTGCATGTCATCGGACGGCGGCGACGGTCTCGAGGTGGCGATCAGCGTGCCGGCAGCCCATGACACGGCATACGACGGACGTCTGATCCTGCTGTTCTCGTCGGACACTACCGACGCCTCCGAGCCTCGTTTCCAGCTCCGCTCGGAGCGAAATCGCAGCGCGCAGGCATTCGGAATCGATGTGGAGGACTGGCAGGCCGGTGAGGCGGAGGTGTTCGACTCGTCGGTGTTCGGCTTCCCGCTCCCCAGCCTCGCTCGCGTTCCCGCCGGGACGTACCGCGTCCAGGCAGTGCTCAACCGGTACGAGAAGTTCGAGCTGTCGACCGGACAGACGGTGAAACTGCCGCCGGACATGGGCGAAGGACAGCAGTGGAATCGCAAGCCGGGGAACCTGTATTCCGAGCCGACGGTCGTGACGATCGACCCGGCGGCGCGCGAGCGGATCGCTCTCGTGCTGGACCGGAAGATCCCGCCGATCGATCCGCCGGCCGACTCCAGGTACATCCGCCACGTGCGGATGCGCAGCGAGATGCTGTCCGAGTTCTGGGGCCGGGACATGTATCTCGGGGCACATGTGCTGGTGCCCGAGGGGTTCGACGATCACCCGGAGGCGGAGTATCCGCTGATGGTGTTCCACGGCCATTTCCCGAGCGACTTCAGCGGGTTCCGGACCGAACTGCCCGACCCGGACATGGAGTGTGAGTACAGCGACCGATTCGGCCTCGACTGCTACAACCAGATCGTTCAGCAGGAGGCATACGACCTGTACCGCCTGTGGTCCGCCGAGAACTTTCCACGTTTCCTGGTGGTCGAGATCCAGCACCCGACGCCGTACTACGACGACTCCTACGCCGTCAACTCGGAAAGCCAGGGCCCGTACGGCGACGCGATCACCTACGAATTGATTCCGTTCCTCGAGGAGAAGTTCCGCGGACTGGGCGAGGGCTGGGCGCGATTCCTGTACGGTGGCTCGACGGGTGGCTGGGAGGCCGCGGCGGTCCAGATCTTCTACCCGGACGAATACAACGGAGCGTTCGCGGCCTGCCCGGACCCGATCGACTTCCGCTCCTACGAACTCGTGAACATCTACGAGCATCCGAACGCCTACTACGACGAGGGTCCGTTCGGTCGGGTGATGCGGCCTGCGCACCGGGACTGGCTGGGAAACGTGAGCTACACGGTCCAGGACGAAAACCACAAAGAGCTCGTACTCGGAACCAACAGCCGGTCCGGCGGGCAGTGGGATATCTGGGAGGCCACCTACTCTCCGCAGGGCAGGGACGGCTACCCGAGGCGCATATGGGACAAGCAGACGGGCCTGATCGACCCGGATGTCGCGAGGTACTGGCGTGACAACTACGACCTGCGGCACATCATGCAGCGGGACTGGGCCACTCTCGGTCCGAAGCTCGTGGGCAAGCTGCACATCTTCGTCGGCGACATGGACAACTACTACCTGAACAACGCCGTGTACCAGGCGGCCGAGTTCCTGGAGAATACGACCGAACCGTACTACGACGGCGTGATCGACTACGGCAACTACGCGGAGCACTGCTGGAACGGCGACCATGAACTGCCGAACGCGATCTCGCGCTTGCGCTACAACACGATGTACCTGAATCGGATTCTCGAGCGGATCCAGGAATCCGCGCCGCCGGGGGCTGACCTGACGAGCTGGCGTTACTGAGTTTCGCATGATCGGTCGCCGCGAGTTCGTACTGCGGGCGGCGGGCGCAGCAGCCGGACTTGCCGTGGCGCGCGTCGGAATCGCTCGCGCCATCCCTGGCTGCTCGGGCCCGGATTCGCAGGCCGTCCGGTCCGACATGCCGGCCACGTGGGCCTGGGTGCAGGGACGCCGCGAACGTTCGCCGGTCGAATGGCGCGCCCGCTTCTCCCTGCTCGCGGCCGCCGGAATCGAGGGGCTGCTGGTCGGCGGCGGCGACACCCGCATGTTGTCGGATGCGGCACACGCTGAGGGCCTCGCTTTCCACCGCTGGGTGTGGACGTTGAATCGGAACGGCGACTCGGAGCTCACGCAGAATCACCCCGACTGGTTCATGGTGAGCCGCGAGGGCAAGTCGAGTCTCGAGCACCCACCCTACGTGCCCTACTACAAATGGCTCTGCCCGACCCGCGAAGGCGCCCGCGCACATGTTCGGAGGGCCGTCGAAGCAGTGGCGGACGATCCCGCCGTGGACGGGATCCACCTCGACTACGTCCGGTTTCCCGACGTGATCCTGCCGCGCGGGCTGTGGGAGAAGTACGGACTGGTGCAGGACCGCGAGCTGCCGGAGTACGACTTCTGCTACTGCGTGGCATGTCGCGATGTGTTCCGCGAGCAGACCGGTCTCGACGCTTCGGTGCTCCCGGATCCTCCCGCCAATGAAGCCTGGCGCCGCTTCCGCTGGGACCGCGTGACACGCCTGGTGGAAGATCTCACGGACTCGGTACACGCGGCAGGGAAGCCAATCTCGGCGGCCGTGTTCGCCACGCCGGCGCTCTCGCGACAGATGGTGAGGCAGGCGTGGGACGAGTGGCCGCTGGATGCCTGGTTTCCGATGGCCTACCACCAGATGTACGGCGAGCCGGTGTCATGGATCGGCGAGGCGGTCCGGCAGGGTCGCGAGGCCGTCGGCCCGGCTCAGAAGCTGTTTCCGGGGCTCTATCTGCCGCACCTGACGCCGGCGGAGTTCGAAGTCGCGATCAACGCGGCACGAGAGGGTGGAGCGTCCGGCGTGTCGCTGTTCGAATCGGACAGACTGAGTGACGAACACCTCTCCGTGCTGGCGGCTGCGGTCGGTGGTTTGGCTGAACCCGCAGGCGTCGGATCATGACGCACCGGCTCTCAGGGGAATTGAGCCAGGAGGAGCGATCCCCGCTGTCGCCTCGCAACGTGGCGATCGGGATCGGACTGTTCCTCGTGTTCACGGCCGCCGGCCTCGCGGCAGTGGCCTGGTGGGCCAGTCGCTCCGATGCGGAAGTCATCTCGGAGCTGACCCACGCGTCGAAGAATTTCCTCTTCGTCGCGTTGCTGCTCACGGTGGTCGAAGCGATCGCGGGCGGATTCCGGATCTGGGTGCTGGCCCGCGAGACGCTGCCGGGCTTCCGCATCCGGGACGGCCTCCGGACACACCTCTACCTGCTGTTCGCCGCCGGAGTTACCCCGATGCAGCTGGGGGGCGGGCCCGCGCAGTACATCGTGCTGCGGAGCCGCGGACTCAAGCCGCACGACGCCCTGGCAGTCCTGTCGATCAGCTGGGTGGGAGGAATGGTCGCCCTGGCGCTGCTCGGCGGAGGCGGCATGGCCTACCTCGCTGCCGCCGGCCGCATCGATGTCGGAGCGATCGTTGGAACTCTCCTGTTCGCCGTCGGCTTCCTCGTGGGGATCGGGCTCGCGATCACCGTGTTCCCGTCCACCGTGACCCGCCTCCTGTACGGTGTGAAAGGGATGCGGCGAGGCAGGGTTGGGCACCGGATTCTGCGAGCCGCCGCCCATTATCGCCGGACGATCCGCCTGTTCGCGCAATCGAAGCGAACGGCCTGGGCGATCAACACCGGGATCAACATCCTGATGGTGCTGCTGCGCGGCGCTACGGGGCTCGCGGTGGCTACGTCGCTCGGGATCCTGTTCCCGCCGCTCGAGGGTATGGCCCGCCAGATGATCCAGTTCGCGGTGATCAGCGTGGCGCCCAGCCCGGCGGGCAGCGGGGTCGCGGAGCTTACCACCGTAGGGCTGATGTCTTCGCTCGTACCGGCGAGCTGGATGCTCGCCTACACGGTGCTGTGGCGGGTGTTCACGTCGTACATCGGCGTGTTCGCCGGAGCGTTCACCGTTGTGCGCGACCTGGTCGCGAGTGGACGCCCCGGCGGCTGACTCCTCCTCCTACCGTCCGTCGTTCGGCAGTCCCAGGAATCGGAACATCGACGGCGCGGCGTCCGGAACGTGCTCCGGCGGAATCGCCGGCTCGGCCGAATTGCGCAGCGCGGCGACATCGGGCGTCATGATCTCCACACCGGCCTCGTTGAATCGATCGAGTACGTTCTGTCGCAGGGCCGATCGCGTCCGCACCATGCCTTTCGGCTGATTCGTGAAAGCCACCAGGATGTACTCGACCGCGAAGTCGTCGAGGCTGTTCTGCAGCACGAAGGGCGCCGGTTCCGGCAGAATGTCCTCGGTTTGGGCAGCCGCCGTCTTCATCAGCTCGTGCACCTGCCGCCAATCCACATCGTAGCCGATTCCCGCACTCACCTGCAGTCCAAGGCCCTCTCCTCTCGCCGGAGCAGTCGAGAAGTTCACGACGCGTCCACCGAGCGCCACCGTGTTCGGCACCGTGACTTCCTCGTTGAGAATGGTCCGGAGGCGAGTCACGAACATACCCCTGGAAACCACGTCGCCCACCGTCTCGCCGATCTGGACCCGGTCCCCGAGGCGGAAGGAGCGCGTGTAGGTAAGGGTGACTCCCGAAATCACGTTGGCGACCGAGGAGCTGGCGCCGAGCGTGAACATGGCGCCGACAAACAGTGAGAATCCCTTGAACAGCTCGCTGCCCGCTCCCGGCAGAAACGGGTAGATCAGCATGAGCGTGCCAAGGACGACGACGATCTTCAGCAGCCTCTCAGTCTGGTCGGCCCATTCGGCGTCGAAGCCAGGAAGCGTGATATCCTCTCTTCCCACCGCTTCCATGAAGAACCCGAGCAACCGCAGGAAATACCGGACGCCGATCAGGATCAGGATCAACGAGAAGAGCCGCGGCATATAGCCGAGGATTCCCATCCCGATGTTCTGAATGGGGCCGAGCACCATCGGAATGACGCGGCCCGCGAGTGCCTGGGTCGCCGGGATGAAGGCGAGGACGGTCGGAATGTAGACGTACAGCAGCATGGCAACGAGCACGAATCTAACGATGCGCAGCGCAAGAGCGAGCAGCTGGCGCACCCTCGTTGGCGTGATCAGCACGGTCTGCTGGACCTTGACTCCGCCCTTCCGCCTGGCCCACGAGTCATACCCGTGCATGAGCGCCCTGATGCCGCTATTGATCCCCTTGATCGCCAGGACAAGGACGATGGTGGCGAGCAGGGCCATCGCGATGCCCCTGAGCCAGTCGATGAGAATCTGTTGCTGCGCGGACGATCCGGTCGAGCGCGCCGCGTGGTCCGCGAATCGGTTGTGCCACACCATGGCAACCCCGGCGAGGCTGAGGACCGGCGCCAGGACCTGGATCGTCCGAGCGAAGAAGTTGGGTCCGATATCGTCTTCGCCCACCTTCGGTCCGAACCTGAGTAGAATCGCCTTCACGCCGTAGACTACGCCCACGACGAGCAACGGAAGCACCACCAGGTCCACGAGCCAGCGGATCGGACCGGGCTCGTTGATCAGCCTCAACAGCGAATTCATCGGAGTTCCTTTTGGCGCAGTCGTGCGACAGTTGGTGACGCCGAAGGTATCAATGTCGGGAGAGTGCTTGGGGCTCGACAGCCCCACGAGTTCTGAAGGGAGGTCCAGGATCGAGGGAGAGTCTCACGAATGAGTGAAACTCCGTTGATCGGAACAGCCAGGTTCCGGGGTGAGTGCGACAAACTGGAGGCTCTACTGGTTTGACTATGGTTATTGACTATGATTAACTTGATTCACATGGAAGAGATCGCGATTTCCAAGTTCAAGGCAACATGTCTGGCCGTCATGGAGCAGGTCCGGCGCACCCGCCAGCCCGTGCTGGTGACCCGATTTGGCGAAGCTGTTGCCGAGATCGTGCCTCCGTCCCCCCCGTCGCGTCCCGCTGGATGGCTTGGCTGCATGGCTGATACGGCTGAAATCACGGGTGACATGGTCGCTCCAGCCGGAAACGCCGATGACTGGGAGGCGCTCGGTTCGTGAGGCTGCTGCTCGACACCCATATCTGGCTCTGGAGCATCCTCGAGCCTGAGCGGCTCGCGAGACGGGTCGTGCGGGAACTCGAACGGAATGACACTGAGTTGTGGCTGTCTCCGGTCAGTGTATGGGAATTCGTGAGCCTGGTCGAAAGAGACCGGATTCGGCTGCAATCATCTCCTGACGAATGGGTGTCGACGGCGTTGCGGCGTGTGCCGTTCAGGGAAGCTCCCGTGACCCACGAGGTCGCGCTCGAGACGCGGAACGTGAAGCTGTCTCACCGTGACCCCGCGGACCGCTTCCTGGTCGCAACGGCCAGGGTGTTCGACCTCAGGCTCGTGACGGCTGACGAGCGGTTGATCCGTCTGAAGTCCGTTCCGACTCTCGCAAATCGCTGAGACGGGCGATCAGTCCGCGTCGGCTGTCCGCTCGTGTAGCCGGCGCTCGAGCCGGTCGATCCTTTGCAGCAGTTCCAGCACCAGTCCCATCGCCGGATAGCCTACCTCCAACTCCATTTCGATGCGGCGGATTCTGCGAACACGCTCGACAGCTTCCGCCGGGAATCGGGGCTCAGGATCGGATTGCACCGGTTCGAGCAGGTCATGCTCCAGGAGAGCGGCGATGGCGGCACGGGAGCAGCCCGAACAGTAGGCCAGCTCCGTGATCGTAACGGTCCGCTCGATGCTGGTGCTCGAAGCGCTCATGTCAGGCCTCCTCTCTACGCCGCGCGCGGGTTGAAGTCTGACTGTTCGGCCAGCCTTTCGAACAGCTCCTTCTCTTCTTCCGACAGCTGATCGGGCACCACGATTCGTAGCTCCGCCAGTATGTCCCCGGCCCGCTTCTTTCCGCGGGCGGGCATGCCGCGACCCTTGAGCTTCAACTGGGAGCCGCTCCGCGCGCCGGGCGCGATCGTGAGCGAAGCGGTCTTCCCTTCCATCAGTGTCAGCGGGACTTTCGCTCCGAGAGCCGCTTCCCACGGGGTGATATCGAGATAGGTTCTAAGGTCACGCCCATCCAGGTCGAATCGGGGATCTGGCTGCACGTTTACCAGCAGGAACAGGTCTCCGCTCGGCGCTCCGTCGGTTCCGGCTCCACCCTGTCCCTTCAGCCGGATGCGAGTGCCGTCCACCGAGCCTGCCGGGACCGAGACATCGAGCGTCTTGTTGTGTCTCTCGACTCGCCCGTCCGGCGTGACACCGGCCGCCTCGAGTCCGATGCGTCGCTTGACGCCGTGAAACGCGTCGTGGAGCGACACGTCGATCTCGGCTTCGTGGTCAGCACCTCGCATGGGCGGCCGGCGATACTCGGTGCGGTACGAAGGCCCGCCGCGCCCTCCGAACATCTGCCCGAAGAAGTCGCTGAAGTCGCCGGCAGTCCGGTAGTCGTACTCAGCGCCAGTTCCTTGCTCCCAGCCGGGAGGAGGCCGGAATTCCTGCCCCGCGGAATAGTCCCGGCCGACGTTGTCGTATTCCGCCCGCTTTTCCTCGTCTCCCAGGACCTCGTACGCCTCGGCGATCTCCTTGAACCGGTCCTCGGCGCCCGGATCATGATTGACGTCGGGATGAAACTCCCGGGCCAGCTTGCGGTAGGCCTTCTTTATGGCCTTCTGGTCGGCCGATTTCTCGACGCCGAGAACCTCGAAGTAGTCCTTGTACGCTGTAGGCACGGAACGCCTGTCCTCAAGAAAGAGTGTTGTCGGTTCAGCGAGCAGGCATGCCGGTGGTGCGCAAGCCGATCATGCGTGCTTCTCGCACCTCACGGCTTCCGGGATCAGCTCCAGCCGCTCAGGTTCGATCGGCTTTCCGCAGATGACGCACACACCGAAGTTGCCCTCGTCGAGGCGCGCCAGCGCCGCCTCGGTCTGGCGCAACTCGTCCAGGGCTTCGCTTATCTGTCCTTCCCGAATTTCGGTGTTCTCCCACTCGTGAGCGTTGTCGGTGTCTCCGGCCACGTCTCCACTGGCCGCCGTTTCGTCGTGCTCGGCGGCCTGGAGCCGGTCAACGCGCTGCGCAAGCTCGTCGCGCTGCTTCTCCAGCCGTGCTCTCGCTGCTGCCTCGTCGGACATCATTCCAACCTCCGGATTCAGGCAGTAATCCGCCCTGTAACTTCGATCCTGCGCCACTCCTGCCCGATTCAGTCCGCGTCGGCCGAAGCCAACTCGGGTGGCACCGACCAGCCGCCACCAAGTGCCTTGTATAGCTCGACGATCGACGAAAGATGCAGTTGGAGCGCCTGCGACGCGGCCAGTTCGGCGGAAAACTGCGATCTCTGCAGGTCCAGCACTTCCAGGTAACTCGTGAGACCACCCTCGTAGCGAACCCAGGACAGGTTGGCGGCATTCACCGCCGACTCGACCTGGCGTTGCCGTGCATCGTACTCCGCCTGGTACGTCCGGGTGGCTACGATTGCGTCCTCGACCTCGCGGAACGCGGTCAGGATCGTCTGCTCGTAGCGGTTCAGCAGCTGTTCGGTGCGTGCCTGCTCGATCTCGACCCGGCGCTGGTTCTTGCCCGCGTTGAACAGGGGACCGACCAGCTGGGCGCCGAGTCCGAGGAAGCCCGCCGCCAGTCCACCATCCGTGAGGTCGTCGCTCACCCCCGCCGTACCCGTGAGGGCGAAGGACGGAAACTTGAGCGCCTCTGCGACACCGATCCGGGCAGTCTGGGCTGCGAGCTGCCGTTCTGCCTGCAGGATGTCGGGCCTGCGTTGCACCAGCTCCGATGGCAGACCGACGGGGATCTCCGGTGGACCCGCCTGTTCGGCCAGGGTCAGGCCTCGCTGGATCGATTCCGGAGTCCGGCCGAGCAGGACGCTGATCGCGTTCTCGGTCTGGGCGCGCAACCGCCTGAACGCTTCTACGGAGGCCTCGGCCTCGTGTACCTGGATCTCGGCCTGGTTCACGTCCACCTCGGAAACGACGCCTGCCTCGAACCGGACCCTGATGATCTCGAGGTAGTCGAGCCGGGTCGCGAGGGTGCGCTCGGAGATCTGAAACCGGTTGTCGAGGTCGCGGAGCTGAAGGTAGAGACTGGCCACGTCGGCAA
>Ga0307377_10008813_pt1 | contig 10183 bp, 9 predicted proteins | sample TR3MG_FD_202535 | JGI IMG/M metagenome (GOLD analysis project Ga0307377, IMG submission 202535) | Soil microbial communities from Risofladan, Vaasa, Finland - TR-3 | ecosystem: Environmental > Terrestrial > Soil > Coastal area > Acid sulfate soil | place: Finland: Risofladan, Vaasa | collected... | reverse complement strand
TACTGGAAATGCCGGAGCAGTATTTCTGGCTGCACAAACGCTTTAAAACCAGGCCGCCGGGCGAGGAAAGAGAGAGGTTTTACCGATGAAATACCACGACCTGCGCGACTTCATCGCGCAACTGGAAAAACTGGGCGAACTGAAGCGCATCACCGCACCGGTTTCTCCGTACCTGGAAATGACCGAGATCTGCGATCGTGTGTTGCGCGCGCAGGGCCCTGCGATCCTGTTTGAAAATCCGGCCGGACACAACGTTCCCCCCGGCAAAATACCCGTCCTGGCAAACCTGTTCGGCACACCGCGCCGCGTCGCGCTGGGCATGGGCGAGGAATCCACCGCAGCGTTGCGCGAGGTGGGCAAGCTGCTCGCCTATCTCAAGGAACCCGAACCGCCGAAAGGATTGAAAGACGCCTGGGAAAAATGGCCGGTGCTCAAGCAGGTGCTGACCATGTCGCCGAAAATTTTATCCAGCGCTCCCTGTCAGGATATCGTCTGGGAAGGCAGCGAAGTCGATCTGGGCAAGTTGCCGATCCAGACCTGCTGGCCCGGCGATGTCGCGCCGCTGATCACCTGGGGACTGGTGGTCACGCGCGGGCCGACCAAATCGCGCCAGAACCTCGGCATCTACCGCCAGCAGGTGATTGCGCCGAACAAGGTCATCATGCGCTGGCTGGCGCAGCGCGGCGGCGCTTTGGATTTTCAGGACTGGCGCAAAACGCATCCCGGCGAGCCGTTCCCGATCGCGGTGGTGATCGGCGCCGATCCGGCCACGATACTCGGCGCGGTCACACCGGTGCCGGACAGTCTTTCCGAATACCAGTTCGCCGGATTGTTGCGCGGCAGCAAGACCGAGTTGGTCAAATGCATGGGCAGTAATCTGCAGGTGCCGGCCAGTGCCGAGATCGTGCTGGAAGGCGTGATTCACCCCGACGAGAAGGCGCTGGAAGGGCCATACGGCGACCACACCGGTTACTACAACGAGCAGGATAAATTCCCTGTTTTCACGATAGAACGCATCACCATGCGCCGCGATCCGATCTACCATTCCACCTACACCGGCAAACCGCCCGATGAACCGGCCATGCTGGGTGTCGCGCTGAACGAGGTGTTCGTGCCGCTGTTGCAAAAACAGTTTCCCGAGATCGCGGATTTTTACCTGCCGCCGGAAGGGTGCAGCTATCGCATGGCGGTGGTCAGCATCAAGAAACAATATCCCGGACACGCCAAGCGGGTGATGTTCGGCATCTGGAGTTTCCTGCGCCAGTTCATGTACACCAAGTTCATCATCGTGGTGGACGACGATATCGATGTGCGTGACTGGAAAGAAGTAATCTGGGCGATCACCACCCGCGTCGACCCGGTGCGCGACACGCTGCTGGTGGACAACACACCGATCGACTATCTGGATTTTGCCAGCCCGGTGTCGGGATTGGGTGGCAAGATGGGACTGGATGCGACCAACAAATGGCCGGGCGAGACGCTACGCGAATGGGGTACGCCGATCGTGATGGATGCGGCGGTAAAAGCCAGGGTGGATGCGATGTGGGGTGCGTTGGGGCTGTAGTTGTTCGGAAATAAAAAGACCGGAACCAGTCCGGCCTTTTTCGGCGTCAATTCGAATCAGAATCCGTAGCCCAGCCCGACCCTGACCGTGGTGTAATTCGTTTTGCTGTCCGGTTCCCATGTGTAATACCCGCCGCCAAGAGGATATGGCGCGCTGATGCCATATTGGAAGCTCGTATAATCAACGCCGACATTCAAGTGAAAGTATTTCGTAAACGCATAATCCGCAGCGGCGCCGGCCCTGTACAGGTTCGAATTGCCGAGCGCTCCCGAAAATGAACCGGTAACATCGATGTTATTTCCAAACGTCCTGCCGAACAGGGCATTGGCCGAAAGAACCAGCCTGCTGGCAGGAGAATACTGGCCCAGCACACCGATCCCGGAATAATTGCTGGTATACAATTCACCCGAATTGATCCCCCTGTCCCATTCGTGATGGGCAAATTCAACGTAGGGTGTCAGCATAAGCTGGTCATTCACAATCAAGCCTTCCCCGTAACGAGCGCTGTAATTTGTCAATGATGCGCCTGAGATTCCAACGTACGAACCGAATGCGCCGCACCCCCCCAGCGTGCACAATGCACCGGTATAGTTCGTGTTGCCGCTGGCATGATCGTATTCGGCCTCGATATAGTCGTTGCCCAGCCACAAATCCTGCATCGTGGATATCGACAATGAATAACCGGGTACGCGGCCCTTCTCGGTGTCCAGCGTTCCGGTCGATGTACCAAAAATTCCACTACCGGTTTCGGTGTAATCGACATTCGTCGACATGATCCCGAAAACGAGCTGGTTGTTGGATGCCTTGATATCAGATACGTCTGCAAAGGCAGTTGTTACACAGAAAAGACCTGCGATTGCCACTATGGGAAGCGTCACTTTAATCATGTCTTAAGTCCCTGTAAATTTTCGATGCTTATTATTATCTGTATCCGCCAGGGACATTTTCCTAATGGCTATCAGGATGGTCGCCGCCTGATCGGCAACCCGGAAGTACGGCCTCAATAAAAATTATAAACCATGCCCAGCGTATACGAGGTCACTTTCACGGGCGGGTAATAGTTGTCGAACTTGCCGTAGTTGTTGTACATCGCTCGCAGGCTGACTTGCGGGCTTACGTGGAATTCCGCGCCCAAACCGTACATCAAATCACTTTGCGAATAGTTTCCATATCCCCCGCTTGCGTCCGAATACTGCTCGGAGTTGCTGGCTAGTCCGACCTTGCCGACCAGGTCAAACTGTTGTGTGAGCGGCAGGTTGCCGACGAACGCAACATTGAATGAAGAGAGAGAAAGGGTCGCGGAAGTCAATGGATATGGAAAAAATGGCGATGGGGATGTCCCATTGGAATCGCCGAATGCCGTATAACCCATCTCGACAGCCAGAACCGGGTTGAAATGGTAACCACCCTCGATGCTGAAAACGGCCGGATTGGACCAACCCGGCCAGCCGCCGTAATTGGTCAGGTTGCAGCACTTTGCCACACCGAAATCCGCCCCGAAATAAAATGTGTCGGTGTTATCGGCCAGCGCCGGGGTGGCAATGAAAGCAGACAACAGCAAGGCACCCGCAATTTTTTTCATGATCAGTCTCCTTTTGTGTCAATTTGACCAGCTAATCACAGCAGCAAACGACTGGCACAGGGGCGCATTATTCCGCTTTCGCGGCGCCAGTCAATGCCGAAAGTATCGATATCCGGGCAGCCCGCATCCGGATACTGCATCCATCCTGCCTAGAATTTGACGATCGCGCCGATCGTCAACCCGCCGTAGTTGTTTAGATTCAGATCGGCAGAGACCTGGGGGGTAAGTTCATACCGGGCTCCGGCCGTGACGTACAGGCCGCCGGTGTCTGCCGACCCGACGAACGGACTATTGGGACCGCTAAAGGTTGAATTCAGCGTGATCAGGCCCAATCCCGCATAGGGTCTGATCTGGCTGTAGTTCTTGATTACCGGACCAAAATCATAGATCGCCGCCACGCCGAGACCGTTGTAACTGTATTGGTATGTCCCCGCGGGGGTACCGTAGGACTGCGAATAATTCTTCCAGAATACCTGCAGCGAAACGGGCGCCCTGTTGGCCAAATATGAGGAAACATCAAACTCACCCTGGACACCGAATACACCGTTCATATCCAGACCATAGGTAACCCCGACACTATTCTTTCCTTGCGCCGCAACAGCGGGCGCGGCTACAAATACGGACAACAACGCAGCGATAACGATTTTTTTCATGACCAGAATTTCCCTTTAAGTTAATTGCGATACAGCTTGCCAAATTCAACCACCGGATACATTTTGTCCGTCGTGCTGCAACCGATCAAGCAATCTTGTGTAACGATCCGTTAAACTCATCCGGCATCCTTTTGCAGCCACTCGATCAGCGCGTTTTGCGCCGGCTCCGCCAGTGCCGCGTTGCGGTTGTTGACGATGAACACCACGATCCATTGCCTGCCGTCGTGCGCCCTCACATAGCCCGCGATGGATTTCACACCGTCCAGCGTGCCGGTTTTGAGGTGCGCATATCCTGCCATATCGCTATCCCTGAAGCGCTTTTTCACCGTTCCATCGATGCCGAGTATCGGCAGGGAAGACTCGAGTTCAGCGTGGAACGGGCTGTCCATCACGCGCTGCAGCAGGTCGGCGATATGCCGGGCGCTGATGCGGGCCTTGCGCGACAGACCGGCGCCGTTATCCAGAACCAATTCCGGAAAGTGCAGCTGTTGCGTCGCCAGCCATTGCCGGATCACCGCAATACTGAGCGCGATGTTCGCACCCGGGAGTGCGCCGGTTGTGGCAGCGATGCCGGATGCGGACGGCTGCGGAGTGTCGGGAGTTTCGTTGCCGTCCTGCTGCGGCGTATCCGGCGGGGATGTGATCGCATCTTCCGGACCCACGGCATCCCCGCCTTCCTGCCTGGCCTGAAGCGAATCAGCCACGAGTGCCTGCGGCATTGGAAAGTCGCCACGGCTGTCTTTGCTGCCGGCCGACAACAGGCTGCCCCTGTCGGCATCTGTTTGGCCCGCCATCCCCAGGGTGAGGAACAGTTGGCGTGCCATCGTGTTATTGCTGAACTTGTTGATGTCGCGTATCACTTCAGCCAGCGGCGGCGAAACATACCGGGCGTAGGGAACCGCCCCGTCAGGCACAACGCCGTCGCGCAGCTTGCCCTGTACCGTCCCGCCGAGTTCCGTCCACAATGCGCTGAACACCGCAAAAAAATATTTGTCCTGCGGCAACAGCGAAAAATAATCGTCCTCCTCGCCGCAATAAGCCGGCATGCTGCCTTCCAGCACGATGTTGTTCCCGACCAGATGCGCCTGATAGGCTTTTTCGCCCCCGCAATGCAGGCGACTTGAAGTGGTGATCCGGTTGACCACCGTATAGCCGGCCAGGTCTGGTTCGATCAGCGCCGTGGTTTTGCGGCCATCCGGGATCAGATGCAGATGGATCGCATTGAAATTGAGCAGCAGCGCGTTGGGGCCGACGTTATAGGCACGGGTCGGATCATGGTCGAACTTCCCCGGATCGTGCTTGGCGACCTCAAAATAACTGTGGTCCAGCACGATGTCACCGCGTATCTCGCGCAGCCCGCGCTGGCGCAACTCGTGCAACCACAGCCAGAATTGCTCGATGGTCAGCTTCGGGTCGCCGTAACCCTTGAACACCAGATCACCCTGCAGCACGCCGTTTTCCAGCTTGCCGTCGAGGTAAGCCTCCGTCTTCCAGCGATACGCGGGGCCCAGCGTTTCCAGCGAGGCAATCGTGGTGAGCAATTTCATCGTGGACGCCGGGTTGATGGCCCGATCCGCATTCAGGCTGATCAGCGGTTTGGGCGCGTTGGTCTGCTGCACCAGGATGCTGACGCCGGACAGTGGAATATGCGCGCGCTTGAGCGCCGCCGTGACCGGCTCGGGCAGAGCGGATGCGAACGCCCCGGTAGAAACCAGGCACAGCAGGAACAGCTTGAAGAAAAACAATCTCATGATGAACTCAATTCATCGACGATGTGCAAGGTCCGATTGACCAGCAAATCCATCTCCGATTCGCCAATTATATATGGCGGCATGAAATAAATCGTATTGCCGATCGGACGCAGCAGCAGTTCATTATCCAGCGCCAGCGCGAAGCAGCGCCGGGCAAAGCCGGGCTGTGGTGCGTCGACTTCAAACGCCCAGATCATGCCGGTATTGCGCCAGTTGCGCACCGCGCGGTGCCCGCGCAACGGGACCGAAATCTCATTCAGGTACGCCGCCTTGCCGCGGTTCGCGGCGAGCACGTCATCCCCGGCAAAAATATCCAGCGTGGCAAGCGCCGCCCTGCAGGCCAGCGGATTGCCGGTATACGAATGTGAATGCAAAAATCCGCTGGCCATCTCGTCGCCATAAAATGCCCGGTAAATTTCGTCGCGCGTCATTACCACAGACAGCGGCAGATAGCCGCCGGTGATGCCTTTCGACAGACACAGGAAGTCCGGCGTAATTCCATTGCTGCCCGGCAAAGAAGTTGTATCGCTCTGCGCCGGGGCCTGCTCGCAGGCAAACATCGTGCCGGTTCGTCCCATGCCGACGGCAATCTCGTCCGCGATCAAATGCACCCCGTATTGGCTACAAAGCTGCCGCGCGCGCTGCAGATAAGCCGGGTGATACATCGCCATCCCCGCTGCACCCTGCACCAGCGGCTCGATGATGAAAGCGGCCAATTGCGCATGATGTTGCTGCAAATATTGTTCCAGCGCTTCCGCGCAGCGCAACGCGTAAGCCTCCGCGCTTTCCCCCGCATCGGCCTTGCGCCAGTCCGGGCTGGGCACCGTAGCCTGCTGTCGGATCAGCTCGCCGTAAGCGCTGCGGAACAGCGCGACGTCGGTTACCGACAGCGCTCCCAGTGTTTCACCGTGATAACTGTTCTCCAGACTGATGAATTGCGTCTTGCCCGGCTTGCCGCTGTTGCGCCAGTAATGCGCGCTCATCTTGAGCGCGATTTCGGTGGCCGACGCCCCGTCGGAAGCGTAGAAGCAATGGCCAAGGCCGGGCGGCGCCAGCTCGCGCAACCGTTCCGACAGTTGCACCACCGGCTCGTGGGTAAAACCGGCCAGCATCACGTGTTCCAGCGTTTCCAGCTGGTCGCGCACTGCGGCATTGATGCGCGGGTTGCTGTGGCCGAACAGATTCACCCACCAGGAACTGACCGCGTCCAGGTAGCGCTTGTTGTCGTAGTCAAACAGCCAAACCCCTTTGCCGCTGGCGATCGGCAGCAACGGAAACTGTTCGTAGTGCTTCATCTGCGAACAGGGGTGCCAAACGGCCGAAAGGCTGCGGGCCAGAAGATCGGTATTGCTTTGCGCACGTTGTATCATGCGCGGAATCATATCGGTTTTTTCGGATTGCGCGCAGCGCAATGTTTGGCAGGCTGCAAACAATCCTGGTGAAAGGAGGACATTACTGTGCATATCCTTATTACCGGCGGCACCGGCTTGATCGGACGGCAGCTTTGCAAGGCATTGTCGGCGCAAGGACATGCAGTGACGGTGCTGAGCCGCAATCCCGATTCGGTCCCGGCAAAATGCGGCACCAACGTGAAAGCACTGGCCAGTCTGGCCGAATGGCAACCCGACCGAAGCTTCGATGCGGTCATCAACCTGGCCGGAGAACCGATCGTTGATGCGCGCTGGACCGAACAGCGCAAACAGCGCCTGTGGCACAGCCGGATAACCCTGACAGAAAGTCTGGTGCAACGCATCGCCGCAGCGCAGACCAGGCCACTGGTACTGTTGAGCGGCTCCGCGGTCGGCTATTACGGCGATCGCGGCGATACCGTGCTGGACGAAACGGCCCCGGCCGGCACCGATTTCCCCGCCCAATTATGCAAGGCATGGGAAGAAGCCGCGCTTGCCGCGGAAGCTTCCGGCGTGCGCGTGTGCCTGCTGCGCACCGGGCTGGTGCTGAGCCGCCGGAGCGGGCTGCTGGGACGGATGCTGCTCCCGTTCAGGCTCGGGCTCGGGGCGCGTCTGGGCAACGGAAAGCAATGGATGAGTTGGATACATATCGATGATTATGTGGCGATACTGCTGGAATTATTGCGCGACGAACAGGCCAGCGGGCCGTACAACATGACCGCACCGCAGCCGGCAACCAACCGTGAATTTACCGCAACCCTTGCCAGGGCGCTGCATCGCCCCGCTCCATTCATCATGCCGTCATGGTTGCTTAAATCCGTCATGGGTGAACGTGCATGTCTGTTACTGGAAGGTCAAAAAGTATTGCCGCAAAAAATCGAATCGGCCGGTTATCGCTTTGCCTTTGCAAAACTCCCGGATGCGTTGGGAGACTTGCTGGGCAAGTAGTTTGGCGGTTTTTCCCCCTTCCGCAGCGCTTGCTTTGCTTTCAGTATCCCCGCGTTTGTGGCATCCTTGGCAACTTACATGTTGTAACACAGAATTTATACCGTCCCTTTGATAACCAACCGGGGGCGGCCGGAGGATCGCAGTAATGAAACGAGTAGATGATTTCCGTTTGCGCTTTGGCAAACGCGAGCTGGTGCCGATCATAATCGGCGGTATGGGTGTGGATATTTCCAGTCGGGAACTGGCTTGGGAAGCCGCCCGGCTGGGTGGAATCGGGCATATTTCCGACGCGATGCTACCAACCGTCACGGACCGTCTCGACAACACAAAATTTGTCAGCCACAAACAAAAACTATACAAGCTCAACGTCAAGGAAACCAACAAGGCGATCGTCCAGTTCGACCTTGGCCAAGTGGCCGAATCGACCCGCTTGCATGTCGGCAAGACCATGGAAGCCAAACGCGGCGACGGCATGATTTTCGTCAACTGCATGGAAAAGCTGACCATGAATGCGCCGCGCGAAACCTTGCGCGTGCGGCTGTGCGGCGCGCTGGATGCCGGCATTGACGGCATCACGCTGAGCGCGGGGCTGCATCTCGGCTCGTTCGCATTGATGGAAGACAACCCGCGTTTCCGCGATGCCAAGCTGGGCATCATCGTATCCTCGCTGCGCGCGTTGCAATTGTTCATGCGCAAAACAGCCAGACTCAACCGTCTGCCCGATTATATTGTGGTGGAAGGTCCGTTGGCAGGCGGACACCTGGGCTTCGGCATGGATTGGGCAAAGTACGACCTGCACAGCATCGTGGCGGAAATCGTCGCCCATTTGAAAGCCGAACAACTGGATATCCCGGTAATCGCGGCGGGCGGCATCTTTACCGGCAGCGATGCGGTCGCGTATATGGAGATGGGTTGCGCCGGCGTCCAGGTGGCAACGCGCTTTACCGTTGCGCAGGAATGCGGCATCCCGGAGAACGTCCAGCAGGAATACTTCAAGGCGAACGAGGATGACATCGTGGTCAACATGATTTCGCCGACCGGCTACCCGATGCGCATGATCAAGAGCTGCCCTGCGATCGGTGACGGCATACGCCCCAACTGCGAAGCATTCGGTTATCTCCTTGACGCAAATGGACATTGTGATTACATCGATGCCTACAACCGCGAAGTGGCGTTGCATCCCGATGCCAAGAAGATTTCCGTCATGGACAAGACCTGTCTGTGCACCCAAATGCGCAACTACGATTGCTGGACCTGCGGACATTACACCTATCGCCTCAAGGATACGACGCGCCGCAATGCCGATGGCACTTATCAAATCCTGACCACCGAGCATATATTCAAGGACTATCAGTTCAGCACCGATAACAAGGTCGCCCTCCCCCCGCAAAAATAAATCTTCGCCCCACCCTTGAAATAGGGTGGGGCCGCCCCGACTATTGGCACTCGAGGATGGAGAGTGCTAAACTCCGTCTCCGCAATTTTTTAACCCCTTGTTTTAGGAGACATCAGTATGAAAATTCGTCCTTTGAACGATCGCGTGATCGTTAATCGTATGGAAGAAGAACGCAAAACCGCCTCTGGAATCGTTATTCCGGACGCCGCAACTGAAAAGCCGGATCAAGGCGAAATCATCGCGGTAGGCAAAGGAAAAGTCGGCGACGACGGCAAATTGCAGGCAATGAGCGTCAAAGTCGGCGACCGCATACTGTTCGGAAAATATTCCGGCCAGGCCTTCAAAATGGACGGTGTTGAACTGCTGCAGATGCGTGAAGACGACATCATCGGCGTGATCGAAGCCTAACTAACACGAGAATTCAGGAGAAATAACATGGCAGCTAAAGACGTAAAATTCCACGACGCCGCTCGTGCAAAAATGGTGGTCGGCGTGAACATTCTGGCCGATGCAGTCAAAGTCACACTGGGCCCGAAAGGCCGCAATGTCGTGCTGGATCGTTCCTATGGCGCACCCACCATCACCAAGGACGGTGTATCGGTCGCCAAAGAAATCGAACTGAAAGACAAGTTCGAAAACATGGGCGCGCAAATGGTCAAGGAAGTCGCTTCCAAGACATCCGATGTGGCCGGTGACGGCACCACAACAGCTACCGTGCTGGCACAATCCATCGTTCAGGAAGGCATGAAATTCGTCGCCGCCGGCATGAACCCGATGGACCTGAAACGCGGCATTGACCAGGCGGTCATCGCAGCCGTTGCAGAGCTGAAGAAAATCTCCAAGCCATGCACCACCAGCAAGGAAATCGCCCAGGTAGGCA
>Ga0307377_10008811_pt1 | contig 10184 bp, 9 predicted proteins | sample TR3MG_FD_202535 | JGI IMG/M metagenome (GOLD analysis project Ga0307377, IMG submission 202535) | Soil microbial communities from Risofladan, Vaasa, Finland - TR-3 | ecosystem: Environmental > Terrestrial > Soil > Coastal area > Acid sulfate soil | place: Finland: Risofladan, Vaasa | collected... | reverse complement strand
TGCCCCTGACCGACGAGGGCAAAACGGGCAAGGTGAACGTGACGATCCAGCGGATCGAGGTGAAGTCCGACGACCCGGACAGGTTCGTGTTCCAAATGCAAAGCGCCGTGTCCAAGCTGGCGAGCAACCCCAGCCAGGGGCGCCTGGCCCAACGAATGGGGGGCAGATAAATGTCCGCCGTGGGCGTGTTCACGATCACCGAGCTGGGGCGCGTGGGCAGCCAGTCCGGCGGCCGACCCGATGGCGGCGAGGGCGAGATCTTCGAGTGGACCAGCGACCGGGCCCCCAAGGACATCAGCAAGGGCGGCGCGCGGGCGATCCCCCGGCAGCCCTGGGGCCTGGGCGGCAAGCTGCGCACCGTGCGCACGGACTACCCCGGCGCGAAAACGCCCAGCGAACAGGTGCTGGGCCCAAACCATTCCGATCAGACCCTGGTGGGGCGGTGGGACGACCGCTACAACTTCCCCACCTACGCGCGCAAGGAAATGCGCAGGTTCGAGGAAATGTGCAGGCGCGGCAACCTGGTGCGGATCGGGTTCCAGGAACTGACGTTCGAGTGCCTGATCACCGACTGGCAGTTCACCTACAAGCGGGACTGGTGGATCGGCTACCAGTTCACGCTGTCCGTGCATGACAGGGCCGACGAGTACACCCTGCAGTCCAGGTCCCCGGACACCACCAAGTCCCCGGCCGAGGCGTTCGACGACTGCAACGACATCGTGCAGGCCCTGGCCGTCCGTGGCGAGGAGTCCCTGAAGGAGCAAGCCCTGGAGGCCAAGCTGGCGGGCGAGGCCAACGACGCGTCCAAGGCCAGCCTGAAGGACATGCAGGCCCACCGGGACCAGCTGGCGGACACCCTGGACCAGCAGGAGCTGAACATCGACACCAGCGGCGGCAACGCCGTGTCCCCGTTCAGGCGCCTGGCCACCCAGTTCAGGACGATAGGAAACGACGGTTTCGCCCTGGTGCAGAACCTGATCGAGGTCAAGTCCGACGTGGACCTGGCCGTGCGCACGGCCCTGTCCGTGCTGGCGTTCGAGGACTGGTCCAGATCCCTGCGGTTCCAGGGGCGGGTCCTGATGGGCATCAGCAGCCAGGCCGGCAACGCGATGGACGAGCGGGCCGAACCTGACGCCGTGCGCCTGTACAGGCCCCACAAAGGGGAAAGCCTGTACGCCATCAGCCGGCGGTTCTACGGCACGGCCCACAGCTGGCGCCTGATCGCGGACCGCAATGGGCTGTCCGACTTCGAGCTGACCGGCGACGAGCTGCTGATCATTCCCGAGCGGGGGCGCGGCTAGTGTCCCGCCTGTACTACCCCCAGGCCCGCGCCATCCTGTCCGTGGTGTTCGACGGGTTCGGGGACACGTCCAAGGACACGGCCCCCAAGATCATCCCCGTGATGCCCAAGTCCCTGACGATCACCCGGAACGCCTACAACCAGGCCGACGGGTGGGAAATGACGTTCGACGCGGACGATCTGCCCATCGACCCCCAGATGGTGAAGGCCGGCGCGGTGGAAATTTTCCTGTTCGGCACCAAGGGGATCGGGCCCGACGAGCGCCTGATCGACAAGCGCAGCACCACCCTGGACGCCCCGACCCAGGACCGGACCGCCGTGGACACCGTGATGACCGAAATGGACGTGGTGTCCGCCACGGACCGTTTCACCCTGGGCAACCGGCCCGTGATCGCTGGCCTGTGGGACGATCACACGTTCGCCCTGTCCGATGGCGGGCGGTGGGTCACCATCACCGGGCAGGACTACACGGCCCTGCTGATGGCCAAACAGTGGCCACCGACGGCCAAGGGGCGCGCCCAGCGGATCCCCGTGGGCAAGCGCCTGGACACCCTGATGAAGGAGATCCTGTCCAAGGCCGATGACACCGGGCGCCTGGCCCTGGCTGTGGAGAACATCCCCGTGGGCGACCTGCCCACCGTCAAGGCCGAGCTGCGCCACCACAAGCGCGGGATCCCCGTGGAACAGGACACCAGCTACTGGGACGTGCTGTACAAGCTGGCCACCCGCCACGGGTTCATCCTGTTCGTGCGCGGCCTGGACGTGGTTCTGACCACCCCGCAGAACCTGAAGGACGACAAGGACCGCAGGATCCGGCGCATGGTGTGGGGGGCCAACATCACGTCCCTGGAAATGACCCGGCACCTGGGCAAGGAAACCACCCCGGCGGTGGTGCTGAAAGCCTACGACGACAGCCTGCGCGCACCCCTGACCATCGACTACCCCGAGGGATCGTTCACCAAGATCAAGAAAAAGGCCCGCAAGTCCAAGGCCGGCAAGGAGTCGATCAACATCCGAAAAACGGACGAGTACGTGATCATCCCCGTGTACGGCATCACCGACCGGCAAACCCTGAAGCGCATGGCGAAAGCGCGGTGGACCCAGCTGGGCGAGTCCGAGCGCCAGGTGACGTTCGCCACCAAGGACATGTCCGATTTCCACGACCGGGACCTGATGGACCTGGCGTCCGGGGACGCGTTCGGGATCGAGTTCGACGAGTTCAACATCGACCGGGCGCTGCTGGCCAACCCCAAGGTGGCCCCCGAGGTGAAGTTCAAACACCTGACGGATCGCGGGTTCGGCGCGGCCGTGTCCCAGGTGATCGCGGACAAGTACGACGAGCTGGAGGCCATGAAACGGCCCATGCGCGTGCGGGAATGCACCTACGACTACAGCGCGGACCAGGGCGTGTCCATCGAGTGCGTGCTGCAGGATTTCATCGTGGTGGACGGCGCGCGCGATGCTGCAGCCAAACCACCCCGCAAGAAAAAACGCCGGACCAGGAACAGCGGCAAAAAGCTGTCCATCGTGACCGAGGGCGAGATCGAGATTTTCTAAATGGCCGAAATCCGCAACATGAAGCGCCAGCGAACGCGCAGCAAGCGCCTGGACCTGGCACCCCTGAAGGAGATCCTGAAGGATCGGCGCTGCTGGGTGTGCATGGGCGTGGTGGTGGTTCCCGACGGCGAGTCCAGCCATTTCGAGCTGGTGGACGGGGACGTGCTGGTGGACGTGGAAACCCAGCCCGACCAGGAGGACATGACCTGCAGGCTGGCCGGCAGCGGCGGCAACGACCGGGGGCTGTGGCAGATCCCCAACGTGGGCGACGAGGTGATGGTGGTGCTACCTGCGGGCGAGCGCGAGTTCATGCCCACGATCATCGGCGTTTTGTCCACCGGGAAAACCCCCAACGGCGTGGCGGCCAACGTGACCGTGATCGCCGATGGTGAGGTCCAGATCCACAACAACGGCGCCGTGGACAGCCTGGTGAAAAAGCTGGCCTATTCTGCCCACGTTCACCCCACCGGGACCGGCCCGAGTGGACCCCCGGACAACGCCAGCGCGCCAGCGTCCTACACCACCGTGCTGAAGGGAGAATAAGGCCATGCCCATGTCCCAGAGCACCCTGCAAACCGAGCTGGAGAACCTGGCGCTGGACCTGGACGTGAACGTGTCCGCCGTGAACTGGGCCGACGCCCTGGAGGCATACGCCAGCGATGCCCAGGCCCTGACCCCGCTACTGGCCCCCGGCGTGGCCCTGGGCCGTGCTGCCCTGATCGCGTACCTGAACGCCAACGACATCAGCGTGCCAGGCGCGGCGGCGGCTGGACTGGTGGGCGCGTTCCAGGCGTTCTGGACGGGTGTGGCCGGCGGCCTGGCCACGTCGTTCGCGGGCGCCATCGCCATCACCCCGCCACCCTACGCCGTGAACCTGCAGCCGGCGTTCGACACGGCAACGAGTACCCCGCAAACCAAGGCCCAGGCCAGCGCGTCCCTGGCGGCTGTGCTGCACGCTGGACTGGTGGGCGGCACCGTGACCACCCCACCGGCTGTGGTCACCCCTATCACCTAAAGCGACCCCCTGATATAACCCCCGAGGAAACCATGGCCACCTACCTATTCAGAATCAAAAACAAGGCAATGGACTGGTGCGACATCACTGGGACAGGCGCCGATCTGGAGGAGGCCACGACCGACGCCGAGGCCAAGTGGGACGCGGTGGTGACCGACCCCGACCTGACCCCGCGCCAGGCCATCGTGGTGGTGTCCTGCACTGCTGACGCCCCCGAGTTCAAGGACGGCATTCACGCCGAGCTGGTGCCCTAATGCCGAGCGCGCAAAATCTGCCAACCCTAGAAAAGACCTGGAACATCAACCCGCAGGCCCTGTTCGTCCCTGATACGACCGACCCCGAGATCGCGGCAAAACGGGCCTGGCTGTTCGTGACCGCCCAGCTAATGGACAAGCTGCGCAGGATTTACGGCGGCACGTTCGCGGCTGGTTCAATGGGCGGCGACACCCGGCTGACCATTACTTCCGGGGCCACAGCCAGCCCCTGGCTGGGTTCCCCCGGGTTCACGGCCACCAACGGCAAGCAACTGGTGATCGACGCCGGGACGGCCAACAGCGCCGGCAACGAGGGGACGTTCACCATCGTGGCGGCCGGCAGCAACTGGGTGGAGTACAACAACGGATCGGCCGTGTTCGAGGCTGACAGCACCGTGTCCGCCCACGTGCTGGCCGGCATCCTGACCACCCCACCGTGCAAGGTGAAGGGCAGCGGCGCAGGCAGCACCGGCCTGGGCGCAGCGATGGACGGCAGGGACAGGTGGATCACCGAGGCGGACCTGCAGTCCAGCACCAGCGCGGTGGGGAACAAGTCCTGGCTGGTTCTGGAGTTCGTGAACGGGTCCGAAATCCTGTTCGTGCATGACACCAACAGCAGCACCTTCGACTGGGTGCGGATCAGGTGCTGGCTGTGCCCCGACAACACCAACGGCGGGTTCACGGGCGGAACGGCCACCGTGATCCCCACGATCCCGGCCGACGCGTTCGAGCATATCGGCGACACGTCGTCGTTCTGGGGGGACACGTCCCTGCAAAGCGACACCAATTTCATCACCATCATGTCGTCCACCGACGGCCTGGAGTGGCGCATGATCATGGGCGGCAACAACACCGTGCAGACGATCTGGTGGGGCGGCGAGATCGTGGACCATTACGACGACGGCAGCGCCCTGATCCCATCCCCAGTGCACGGCGTGTCCGGCGTGCGGCCCTGGCTGGACGTGTCCAGAACCCTGGATGCACTGGCCCTGACTTTTGCAGCGTTCAGCGATGGCGCGGCCGTGTACCACACCGTGGATCGTGATGCTGCGGCCGGCGGCCCGTGGGTGGATGGCGCCTACATGACCAGCGAGATGGTGACCACGGAAATGCTGGGGCAGCATTACGACAACAGCGCCGACCAGCTGACCGCCGAGTCCCAGGAGTGGGCCATGATGCCCATGGGGCTGTTCAGCAACACGGCTACACGGCGGGGGCATATCGGGCGGATCCGTGACGTGTGGTGGGGAAACCAGCAGGAGGCGATCCCGCCGATAGGTAGCAACCTGCCCAACGACAACACGCGGCTGTTCATCAAGCTGGGCCACCTGGTGTTCCCGTGGGATGGCGCCACCAACTGGAGGAAAAACTGATGGCCCTACCAACCCTAGAAAAAACCTGGCAGTTCAAGGTGAACCGACCCGTGGGCGGCGGCGCCAGCAACCTGCTGTCCCAGCTGAACAAACAGCTGGTGGTGGAGATCAAAAACGCCCTGACCGACAAGATCACCGGCCAGTATGGTCCAAACGGCACCAGCGTGCAGATCCGGAACCCCACCCTGGGCGGCCTGCGCCAGTGGGAACCGAGCGGCGGCGGCAGCAGCATCAGGTTCAGCCCCAACTGGGCCGGCAACCTGGTGGGGAAAACGGTCCAGGTGCGCGGCTGCGGCGCCGGCGAGGACGGCAATTTCACGATCACCCACCAGGGGATCGGCGGTTTCGGCAACTACGTGATCGAGTACGACAACAACGGCGCCAGCGGCACCGTGGCAGCCACCGGCAGCATTTCCGTGATGGCCGGCGAGTTCACCACGCCGTGGGTGCTGTCCCACAGTGGTGATCCTGGCGATTTCAGCACCACCCAGGACGACGAGGTGGATCGCCATTTCGATGGCGCAGAATTCACGGCCAGCATCAGCACCTGGTCCCAGTTCATCCTGCGCAACACCGTGACCGGCAGCGAGTGGCTGATCACCGGGGACGGCAACTCCACCAGCTACGACATGATGCGCTGCAGAATGCGCACCACGACGGCCCCCAACCGATTCACCATCGGCGGATCCAACAGCGTGGCCAACGGCACCCCCAACGCGGCCGGCGGGAACAACCACCGGGAAACCGCCAGCGATGCCGCCACGTTCATGACCGGCGACACGGACACCACGGGCGCCCAGGGCAACTACAAGCTGCACGTGATGGTGTCCGACGACGGCGAGGAAACCCGCGTGTTCGTGGGCTACCTGGGCACCGTGTACCTGGCCTGGATCGATGGCGCGATCAAAAACCCGCACCCGCTACTGACGGCGCCGGGCGTGACCCTGCCAGCGTTCACGGCCATGCGGTTCGGCACCAACCAGTGGGGTTTCACGATCTTCAACGACTCGGATCAGATCACCCTGACCAGTTTCAACGAACCAGGCGCAGGGCCGGGAAACCCGTCCATCATGTCACCCCAGGGGGAACAGGTGCGGCACGTGGCCCAGGCGTACATGACCGCCGAGGGCGCAATTTCCAGCGCCGTGGCCCAGATCTGGACCGGGCAAAGTGAGCTGTCCGGCAAGTGGGAAATGTACCCCATCGGGATCGCCCAGTTCGCGGCGAACGTCCGATCCCGGGTGGGCGAGATCAAGGATCTGTGGTGGCTGCCCACCGGCGTTAGTACCGGGCGGACGTTCCCGGACGACTTGTCCAGGCAGTTCATCGCCCTGAACGACATGGCCCTGCCCTGGAACGGGTCCGTGCTGGAGATGGGCTGACGCCATGCCCCGGCACCTGGACAGCAAATTCATGCGACCGGACGCCGAGGGCGACGGCCTAGCAGAACAGGGCGGCGGCGCCAGCCCGTACCAGGGCAACCAGCAGTTCACGGTGGAGTGCTGGGTGCGGTTCAACGGCGTGGGCGTGAACGTTGAAACACTGGTTTCACGCTGGCAAACCGGGAACAATCGCTCGTTCTGGTTCTACGTGAACAACGCCGGGGGAATGGCGTTTCAATACAAACACGACAGCAACAACAGCACCGAGCTGCTGCAGCGATTTCCTGACATCGCGTTCGTGGCGGACACCTGGTACCACCTGGCCCTGGCTGGAGACTTTCCCGCCAACCGGGCGCGGTTTTTTGTGAATGGTGTGCAGCAGGGCGCCGACCTGGCCCCCACCCTGATCTTGGAGTCCGGCAGCACCGCGGATTTCACCATAGGAAAATCCCCGGCCGGGTTCGGCGCCAGCGATGGGCTGGACGGTGACATCAGCGAGGTGCGGCTGTGGCACGTGGAGCGCACCCCGGCCCAGGTGCTGGACTGGCACAACAAGATCCTGCAGCCCACCGACTGGCCCAACGCCGATCTGCCTGGGCTGTTTTACCTGGACACCGAGTTCGACGGCAGCCTGGACAATTTCAACGCCACCCAGCTGAAGGGCAACGTGACGTTCCCCGTTCACAACGAGGACAACCGGCCGTTCCCCCAGCCCATCACGTGGTCCGTGGAGGTCCTGCGCGCCGATCGGGCGTACCTGCAGGGGGACAGCGGGGACGCGTGGGCCAACATGACCGGCGATTTCACCATGGAGTGGTGGCTGAAGCTGCTGGCCCTACCCACCACCGGCCAAACATACGCCCTATTTCACGCGGACGCGTCCGTGTCCACGGAAGTGATCCAGATCGACCTGGTGAACGACGGCGGCACCATGAAGCTGCGGGCGCGCTGCCAGTCCAACAACAACGGCCTGGCGGCCGGCGCGGCTGAACACGTTCAGGTGGAGTTCGACATCAGCGGGCTGCTGACGGCGGCCGGCACCTGGTACCACCTGGCCCTGACCGCTGACATGGGCGCGGCGGCGGCCACCATGTACGAGCTTTTTTTCGGCGACGAGTCCACCACACCAGCCAGCCAGGGGAACGGCACCGTGCTGTCCGGGACCGGCTGTCCATCGACGCCAGGCGGCAGCCGGGTGGTGCGCGCGTTCGGCCAGAACGACGGCGGCGCCAGCAGTTTCAACGGGCGCGTGTTCAACTGGATCACCTGGGACGACGTGCGGACCCTGGGCGAGCTGCAGGCCAACTACCTGCTGCAGCGCCAGCAATGGCCGGCGGAACCAGAGATCATTTCTGCCCATTTCGTGGGCAGCATTTCGCCGTGGGGCGAGCATATCGTGGACAGCGGCAAGGACAGCAACAACCTGCAGCAGCAGATCGGGGAACGGGTTTTCGTGCCCGACGTTCCGGCGAACCTGACGGCCGACAACCTGACGGCCGACGCCAGCCTGATCCCCACACCCCTGGCCGTGTACCGCGCCAGCATGCAGTCCACCGACGACGCCAAGCTGACCACGGCACTGACCACGATCACCCTGGGCGGTTACCGGGGGGCCCTGCAGTCCACCGACGACGCCGAGGTGTTCAGCCTGGGGTTCAGCGTGTCCACCAAGGAAACGGTGAAGCCTGTCCTGTCCGGCATCACCCCGGCGGGAATTCTGAACGCGGCGTCCACCCCCATCATGTTCGACGTGACCGACCCCGTGAACCCCATCGATCAGCCGGCGGCGGCCGGCGTGTTCCTGGTGGTGATCTGGGTTCGGTACGCGCCACCCTACGACCAGCAGACCCTGCTGGCCTACGATGGCGCCAATTTCGTGGCCCCGTTCGTGGGAAACAGCAGCAGGACGATCATCCCCAACGGGTTCAGGTTCGAGATCTTGCCAGTGGGCGGCTGGGCTGCGAACATCGACCAGGTGTTCGTCCGTGCATTAGATGGTGATGGCAACCTGGAGGGGACGTTATGAGCGGCGCCGGGCCCTATACCCTGCCCAGCGTGGGCGCAGGCGCCAGCGGCATCACGCCCCAGGAGCGCGCCACCCAGGTGGATCGGCTGTTCGGCCGGGACATCTGGTTCGACGTGCGCGCGGGGGACAGCGCGGACTATGAGATCACCCCAGGCGGGGACTGGAAGGTGGCGGCCGGCAAGGTGGCCCTGCGCCAGGCGATCATCCGGCGGATCATCACCGACCCGGGCGAGTGGCAAACCCTGCCCGGCTACGGCGTGGGCGCGCGCATGTTCGTGAAGTCCCCCAACACCCGGGCCGTGCGGGACGAGCTGGCCGAGCGGATCCGGGGACAGCTGCTGCAGGATCCGAGGATCGAGCGGGTGGACGAGGTTTTCGTGGAGGTGACCGCCGATAGTGTACGGATCGCCGTGGTAGTAACACCCAAGGGACGGTCCCTGCGCACCGACAGCGTGCGCGCCAGCGTGGAGGTTTCCTAAATGCCCGTAGCACCATCATTCCAAGATTTACTGACCCAGGGGCAGGCTGAAGCCCAGGCCCGCAGGCCGGACCTGACGTTCACTGACGGGGACATCACCCAGGCCCAGCTGCATGGTGCGGCGGCGATGGCGGACGCGGTGATCAGGTTCGGGGCCCAGGCGTTCAAGGCCACGTTCATCGACGGCGCCACCGGCAACGAGCTGACCGCCCTGGTGGACGACCACCTGAACCTGCAGCGCGAGGCGGCCAGCAGCAGCCAGGTGGCTGTGGAGTTCACCCGGCCATTCGACGCGGGCGCGGAACCAGCCGGGGCGATCCCGAGCGGCACCACCGTGGCCACCGAGTTCGACGCCGAGGGCAACGAGATCCAGTTCACCACCGACACCAACCTGGTTTTCGGGCTGGGCGTTCTGGGGCCCCTGTCCGTGATCGCCACGGCCGTGGAGGCTGGGCGGGACAGCAACGTGGTGGCCAACAAGGTCACCCGAGTGCTGGACACCCCCGGGTTCGACCCGACGTTCACCTGTAACAACCCAGCGGCGGGCGGCGGCGGCAACGACGAGGAAACCGACGACGACCTGCGCACCCGGGCGCGGCAATTTTTCACCACCCTGCGGCGTGGCACCCTGGCGGCCCTGGAGTTCGGGGCCAAGCTGGTGCCCGAGATCCGCGTGGCCCTGGCCGTGGAGAACATCACCACCGGCGAGGTGACCGTGCGCGTCACTGACGCCGACGGCAACAGCACCCTGCAGATGGTGGCCGACGCCATCGCCGAGCTGGAAAACTGGAGGTGTGCG
>Ga0307377_10008809_pt1 | contig 10186 bp, 7 predicted proteins | sample TR3MG_FD_202535 | JGI IMG/M metagenome (GOLD analysis project Ga0307377, IMG submission 202535) | Soil microbial communities from Risofladan, Vaasa, Finland - TR-3 | ecosystem: Environmental > Terrestrial > Soil > Coastal area > Acid sulfate soil | place: Finland: Risofladan, Vaasa | collected... | reverse complement strand
ACTTCAGGGGCGGGCTGCGCAAGATCGAGCTCGCCGGCATGGTGGCGCCGAATATGGATCCTGCACGAAATGCGTCATCGAGCTTCAAGGCATTTTCGGCAGCCTTGGCGGACATGGTACAATGACAAGCACAATCGTTTGATTCCGAACCCCCAATTTCATCCGGAACCGTGCGTTTTGCACGTTGAACCGTGAACCCAATCGCCTTGGACATCCAGACGACCGGCCCTGACTCCCGCCGGGACGAGATCATCGAGATCGCCGCGGTCGAGATCGTCGACGGGAAGATCGGGGGAAGCTTCGCCTCGGTGGTCGAGCCGGCGGGTGCGATTCCCCTGCAGGTGCTGAAGACGTGCGGGATCGCGAAGGAGGAATTCCGCAAGGCATCGCCGCTGGAGGACGTGCTGGATGAACTGGTTGAATTCATCGCCGGCCGGCCGTGCATCATCCACGATCTGCGGTCGAGGCAGCGCTTCCTGGAAGCCGGGAATGCGGCGAGCAGGCTGCGATCGGGGGCGTCGTTCATCGTCCATTGTGCATCGCTCATCGATACGCTGGAGCTGTGCCACGTGCTGCTGCCGATGGAGGAATGCGACGAGCTGGAGCACTTGGCGCGGAAATACAATTTCGAGTTTGCCGAGCCTGTGCGGGCGTTGGCGGGCGCGACGCTGACGGCGAAGCTGTGGCAGGCGTTGCTGGCGGAGCTCGATGAACTGCCGTTCCCGGTGTTGAACGCGATCATGGGGCTGGTGCAGCCGGTGGAGTGGGAGCTGAAAGGGCTGTTCGCGGAGGTCCATGCCCGCAAGTTTGCGGAGTCGTTCGGGAAGACGGATGAATCGATCACGTCGTGCATCGCGGACGTGTCGGCGGTAATCGTGGAGGCTGGGGAGAAGAAGTCGAAGCGGCAGAAGGACGTGCAGGACGCGGCCGACGTGCCGCCGCCGGTGCCGCTGAACCCGACGGAGATCATGCGGATGTTCGGTCCGGAGGGGGTGTTCGCGAAGCACCTGACGAACTTCGAGCCGCGCCGCGAGCAGGCACGGATGGCGAAGGCCGTGGCCTACTGCCTGAACAATGCGAAGCACCTGATGGTGGAGGCGGGCACGGGCACGGGCAAATCGCTGGCGTACCTGGTGCCGGCGGTCTACTGGGCGACCACGAACAAGACGCCGGTGGTGATCTCGACGTGTACGCGCAACCTGCAGGCTCAGCTCTTCTTCAAGGACATCCCGATGCTGAAGGAGATGCTGGAGCGCGGCTTCCGCGCGGCGCTGATCAAGGGGCGGGCGAACTACCTCTGCACGCGCAAGCTGCTGTACCTGCTGTCGGAGGCCGAGCGCGAGATCGGCGACGCCGAGCGGATCGCACTGCTGCCGATCATCACGTGGGCGGCAATGACGCAGACCGGCGACATCTCGGAGAACACCGGCTTCCAGGTTTCGCGGGCGATCGAGCTGTGGGACCGGCTGTATGCGAAGGGCGACGAATGCCGCGGGCGGGCGTGCAACCAGTGGAAGCGCTGTTTCCTGCTGAAGGCGCGGGCACTGTCGCAGCTCGCCGACATTGTGGTGGCGAATCACGCCGTCGTCTTCGCCGAGCTGGGGATCGGTTCGTCGACCGTGCTGCCGGAGCACAGGCACCTGATCTTCGACGAGGCCCACGACGTTGAGAGTGTGGCGACGGAGAACCTGGGCTGCGAGATCGACCGCTGGCTCGTGCTGCGGGCGCTGAACCGGCTGTATCGCGTGCGCGAGCGGGACAAGTCCGGCCGCGGCCTGCTCACCAATATCCTCTACCAGCTCCGCCGGGGCCGCGAGACGAATCCGAGCGACACCGAGCTGAGCATCGAGCGCAAGCTGAGCTCGGCATTCGAGAAGATCACGGATCTCGGGGCGGTGCTGGAGTCGTTTCTGGAGTCGCTCGGCGGGCTGTTTGAGCAGGGCCGGGGCGGTGGGCGGGGGTCGGGGCAGGGCGGCGGCGAGTCGCGCGGCGAGTCGCGCCTGCGGTACTCCGGCAAGGATCGCCCGGCCGACAAGTGGCAGCCGATCTTCCGCCAGAAGGAGCTGTTCGTCAAGGCGCTCACCGACCTCATCCAGGAGCTCGATTCGGCGATCGAGGACGTGAATCAGCTCCAGCGGCAGTTCCTGTACCAGCAGGACCTGATCTTCGAGCTGGAATCGCAGCTCAACGTGCTGCGCGAGATCGTAAACGATACGGAATTCCTGATGAAGGGCGACGACGCGGGCTACGTGTACTGGGTGGAATGCGAGGACACGCGGCAGGGCGGTTTCCGCGCCGCGGCCGCTCCCATCGAAGTCGGCAAGCTGCTGAAGGATCTGCTCTACGAGAAGAAGGACACGATCGTGTTCTCCTCGGCCACGCTGACGGTGGGCGAGAAATTCGATTTCTTCCGCTCGCGGCTCGGGCTTGACCTGCTGGAGCAGGGGCGGGCGCTGGAACTGAGCCTGGGCACGTCGTTCGACTTCGAGCGGCAGGTGCTGTTTTGCGTGCCGAATTTCCTGCCCGAGCCGGTCTATGGCAGCAACGATTTCACCGAGGCCGTGGCGAAGTTCATCGCCGATCTTCATCGTGCCAGCCGCGGACGAGGCTTGATTCTTTTCACGTCTTTCGATATGCTGAACAAGACCTATCCGATCGTGAAGGATGACCTCGAGCAGGCGGGCATCCCGGTGCTCGGACAGGGCGTGGACGGCACGCCGGACCAGATCCTGCGGGCGTTTCGGCGTGTGTACGGCTCGGTGCTGCTGGGCACGCAGAGCTTCTGGGAGGGGGTGGACGTGCCCGGCGAGGCGCTGAGCTGCCTGACCGTGGCGAAGCTTCCGTTCGCCGTGTTCACCGACCCGATCATCAAGGCGCGGTGCGAAGCGGTGGAAGCGAAGGGGCAGAGCTCGTTCGTCGAGTTCTCCGTGCCGATGGCCGTCATCAGGTTCAAGCAGGGGTTCGGCCGGCTGATCCGGTCGAAGGCCGACCGCGGCGTGGTGGTCGTGCTCGACAAGCGGCTGATAACACAGCGCTACGGCCGGTACTTCCTCGGATCGGTGCCCGTGACGCATCGGGTATACTCCGACCGGCAGAGGATGCTGACGGACGTGACGGGATTTCTGGAAATTCAAATTAAAAATTAAAAATTAAAAGTGCAAAATGAAGAATGAAAATGAAGAGGAAAAAGGAGAAAGGCGGAAGGCAGCTTGCTCCTGACTCCTGTCTTCTGACTCCTTTCCGGTTTGCATTATGAATATTGATGAAAACCGCATCCGTCGTGCCCGCGAAGTCCTCCAGATCGAGGCGGATTCCATTCTCGCGCTGCGGGATCGAATCGGCGCGGAGTTTGCCGGGCTGATCGAGATGATCCTGGGCCTGAAGGGCAAGGTGGTGGTGACGGGGGTGGGGAAGTCGGGGATCGTGGGTCAGAAGATCGCGGCCACGATGTGCAGCACGGGCACGCCGGCGGTGTATCTGGATTCAACGGGGGCACTGCACGGCGACCTGGGGGTGGTGTCGAAGGATGACCTGTTGATCGCGATCTCGAACAGCGGCGAGGCCACCGAACTGCTGAATGTGGTGTTCGCGGCGAAGACCATCGGCGCGCGGATCGTGGCGATGACGGGCAACCGGCAGTCGACGCTCGCACAGGAATCCGATCTGGTGCTGGACGTGGGCGTGGCGCGGGAAGCCTGCCCGCTGGGCCTGGCCCCGACCGCCAGCACGACGGCCTCGCTGGCCATGGGCGACGCCCTCGCGATGGTGCTGATGGAGGCGATCGGCTTCACCAGCAGGCACTACGCGTGCTTCCATCCCGGGGGCAGCCTGGGCCAGCGGCTGAAGCTGAAGGTTCACGACGTGATGCGGACCGGCGCCGACCTGCCGGTGGTGGGCGAGTCCGATTCGTTCGCGACGGCGCTCGAGGTGATGGCGGCGAAGGCGAACCTGGGCGTGGTGCTCGTGACCGACGGCGCCGGCCGCCTGGCCGGCATCATCACGGACGGCGACGTGCGCCGAATGGTGACGCAGGGCATCGAATTCACCGGCAAGGCCGCGCGCGACCTGATGAAACGCAGCCCGATGACGATCGACGCCGACGTGACGGCATCGGAGGCCGTTCGTATAATGGAGAAGGGCACGGGCCGCGGCTCCATCACGTCGCTCGCAATCGTCGACGGCCAGTGCAAGCCGGTCGGGCTGGTTCATTTGCACGATATCCTGGGACGCGGAAAATTCATGATTTGAGGGGCGCTTGAAAGAATGAAGAAGGCCACGAAGATACGAAGATACGAAGGCACAAAGGACACGAAGAAGAGGATGAAGAGATGAAGGGATGAAGGGATGAAGAGGCGAAGAGGTGAAGAGGTGCAAAGAAGAACGCGCCTCTTACCCATCATCTCATCATCCCATCATCTTCCTCTTCTTCGTGCCCTTCGTATCTTCGTGGCATTCTTCGGGCTAAAGCCCAGAGCCTTTCTTCGGAGAGATCATGGCAGAGAAACTGACTCCTCGTGGCGAAGACTTCTCGAAATGGTACAATGAGATCGTTCAGCGGGCGGAGCTGGCAGACTACTCGCCGGTGCGCGGCTCAATGGTGATCCGGCCCTACGGCTATTCGCTGTGGGAGGCGGTGCACGATGGGCTGGACCGCCGCTTCAAGGCGACAGGCCACCAGAACGCGTATTTCCCGTTGTTCATCCCGATGTCGTTCCTGCAGAAGGAAAAGGAGCACGTCGAGGGGTTCTCGCCGGAGCTGGCGGTGGTGACGATTGCCGGGGGCGAGCAGCTCGAGGAGCCGCTGGTGGTGCGGCCGACGTCGGAGACGATCATCGGCTACATGTACGCCCAGTGGATCAAGAGCTATCGCGACCTGCCGGTGCTGATCAACTGCTGGAACAACGTGGTGCGGTGGGAGCTTCGCACGAGGCTGTTCCTGCGGACAGCGGAATTCCTGTGGCAGGAGGGCCATACGGCCCACGCGACCGAGGAGGAAGCGGATGCGGAGACGCTGCGGATGCTGGACGTCTACACCGACTTCGCGCAGAACGACGCGGCGATCCCGGTGATCCCGGGGCGGAAGTCTGAGACCGAGAAGTTCGCGGGTGCCGTGCGGTCGTACACGATTGAGGCGATGATGGGCGACAAGAAGGCGCTGCAGTCGGGCACGTCGCACTTCCTCGGGCAGAACTTCGCGAAGGCGTTCGAGATCAAGTTCCTCGACAAGAACAACGAGCTGCAGTACGCGTGGACGACCTCGTGGGGGATGTCGACCCGCATCATCGGCGGGATCATCATGGTGCACGGTGACGACCAGGGCCTGCGGCTGCCGCCGAAGATGGCTCCGATCCAGGTGGTGATCGTGCCCATCTTCAAGAGCGACGCCGAGAAGGCGCGCGTAATGCCGGTGGTCGAGCAGATGCGGGAGTTGCTCGGGGACACGGTTCGCGTGAAGGTGGACGAGCGCGAGGAGACGCCGGGCTTCAAGTTCAACGACTGGGAGATGCGGGGCGTGCCGGTGCGGATGGAGGTGGGGCCGAAGGACGTTGACAAGGGCAGCGTGGTGCTGGCTCGGCGCGACATCCCGGGCCGCGAGGGGAAGGCGTTTGTGCCGCAGGCCGGGATCGCCGACGCCGTGCGCGACCTGCTCGCGAAGATCCAGTCGAACATGCTGAAACAGGCGACCGAGTTCCGCGACGCAAACCTTCGCGAGCCGAAGACCTACGACGAGTTCAAGGCCGCCGTGGACGACGGTTTCGCGCGGGCATGGTGGTGCAGCGAGAAGCAGTGCGAGGCCGAGATCAAGGACGACACGAAAGCGACAACGCGCTGCATCCCGCTGGAGCAGCCGGGCGGTTCGGGCACGTGCATCCACTGCGGAAAGCCGGCGAGCGAGATCGCGATATTCGCGAAGGCTTATTAGATTAGTTGGTTGGCAGTTCGGGAGGGTGGATCACCACGAAGACACAAAGGGCACGAAGAAGCGCAAAGAAGAGGAAGAAGAGGAACAGGAGGGAAGGGAGACGAGCAAAATGGATGCGGGCGGATACTTGCTGATCATCCGGTTGCAGAGGCGTGTCACGGTGCGGGTGGGGAGGCTGGGCGAGATGGATTTTCACCGCGGGTGGTACGTGTATGCCGGGAGTGCGATGCGGGGCCTGCGGGCGCGGGTCGAGCGGCACGCCGGGCGTCGGAAACGCATTCACTGGCACATCGATTACCTGCTGGCGTGCCCGGCGGCGCAACTTGTGGAATGCCTGATTTTTCCTTCCGCTAATAGAGTGGAATGCCGGCTGAATCGCCAGGTGCTGGGGCTTGACGGAGCGGGGGCGGGCCCGCACGGATTCGGTTCAACCGATTGCATGGAAGGCTGCCCGGCTCACCTTGTGTATTTCCGGCAGAAGCCCGACCTCGACCACATGAGGGAATTTGCCCCGCGGTTGAAGGAGCAATGATGCCCGAACGCGTGATCGACCTGCGAAGCGATACGGTGACGAAGCCCTCGGCCGGCATGCGGCAGGCAATGGCCGCGGCGGACGTGGGCGACGACGTCTACGGCGAGGACCCGACGGTCAACGAGCTGCAGGCCCGCTGCGCGAAGCTGTTCGGCAAGGAGGCCGCGCTGTTCGTGGCGTCGGGCACGATGGCGAACCAGGTGTGTATCCGCACGCATACGCGGCCGGGCGACGAGGTGATCGTCGAGGAGCTGGCGCACGCCTACAACTGCGAGTGCGGGGACATCGCGACGATGTCGGGCGCGCAGGCTCGCACGATCCGGGGGCGGCGCGGGGCGTTCACCGGCAAGGACGTGGAGTGCCTGATCCGCGGCGAGAACATCCACTTCCCGCGCACGAGTTTGGTGTGTGTGGAGAACACGCACAACTTCGCGGGCGGGGCGGTCTTCCCGCTGGACAACATCATCGATATCAGCCGCGTGGCCCGGGAGCACGGGCTGAAGATGCACCTGGACGGCGCCCGCCTCGCCAATGCGTGCGTGGCAACGGGCATCGACCCGGACGAATACGCCCGGTACTTCGATTCGGTGACGATGTGTTTCTCGAAGGGGCTGGGAGCGCCCGTAGGCTCGATCATCGCGGGGAGCGGCGAGTTCATCGCGTGGGCGCGCAGGACCAGGAAGATGTTTGGCGGGGGCATGCGCCAGGCGGGGATCCTGGCGGCCGCGGCGCTGTACGCGCTCGACAACAACTTCGACCGGCTGGAGGAGGACCACGAGAACGCCCGGCTCATCGCGGACGCGCTCGCGGGAATCCCGCACGTGGAGATGGATCCGGAAGGGGTGGAAACGAACATCGTGGTGTTCCGGGTCGACTCGGCGGTCAGCGTTGAGGCACTGCTCGGGCGGCTGAAGGCGCGCGGCGTGCTGCTCAGCAGAATCGGGCCCAACACGCTGCGGGCGGTCACGCATCTCGATGTGTCGCTGCACGACGCCGAGCGTGCGGCCGACATCATCTGCGAAAGTTTTGCGGCATCTGTTCCATAGCGGAGCTTCACTTATGATCAAGGACAAGATCGTTCTGCTCGAGGGCGACATCACAGAAGAAGGCACAACTGCCATCGTGAACGCGGCGAATACCGACCTGGTGCTGGGCGCGGGCGTGGCGGGGGCGATCCGCCGCAAGGCCGGGCCGGGCCTGCAGGCCGAGTGCGAGAAGCTGGCGCCCATCCCGTTGGGCGAGGCCGCGATCACCAAGGCCGGCGGGCGGCTCAGGTGCAAGTATATCATCCACGCGGCCGGCATGCGGCTGGGCGGAAAGGTTACGCAGGAATCGCTGCGGAACGCCACCCTCAACTCGCTGAAACGCGCCGAAGACCGCAAGATGAAGTCCATCTCATTCCCCGCCATCGGCACCGGAATCGGCGGACTGAACCTCGACGCCTGTGCGAAGGACATGCTCCACGTCGTCTTCCGCTATCTGAAAGAGCAGGAGCTGACCACGAGCATCGAAGAAGTGCGATTCGTGCTGTACGACAAGGATTCCTTCGCGGCGTTCAAGAAGGAATACGACATGGTGCCGCAGGATGCGAAGATGAAAAGATGATGGGAAGACGGGATGATGGGATGAAGAGGAAGAAGAACACCGAACATGGAACATCGAATGTGGAACGTCGAAGGAAGAGGACGCACCGCGGTGAACGGGAAATGGGAACGGGAGGAGATTCCTGTGGACTGCTGGGCCCAATGGTCCACTTGGTCCACTTGGTCCACTGAGTCCACTGAGTCCACTGCGCGGATTCCGAGCTCTGAACTCCGAACTTTGAACTTCCAGCTTTGAACTCTCATGAACATTGACAACCTGATCCGTGCGTTGGGGAATCCGCGAGAGGGCGAGTTTGGCCGCGAGCAGCATTTGGCGGCACACCGGGGCGAGCCGTGGGCGTCGATGGATCGCCTGGAGGCGCTCGCCGAGCTGAAATGGCTAGCGGACGCGGGCACGATTCCAGCACCTGCCGTCCGCCGCGGCACCAACACGCACGTTCACACCAGGGAAAGCTTCAGCATCTTCCGCAGCCCGTCGGACGCCGCCTGGCTGGGCTTCCAGGCGGGGCTGGACGTGCTGGGGATCAACGACCACTACACGATCGGCGGGCACGATGAGTTCCGCGAAGCGTGCCGGATCGCCGGCCTGCGGGCCACGTTCAGCATGGAGGCGGTGGCAGTCGACGCCGGCCTGCTGGCCGACGGCATCCGCTGCAACGATCCGGGCAACCCCGGGCGTACCTACCTGTCGGCCAAGGGCATCATCTATCCGCTCGCGCCGGATTCCCCGGGGCATCGCGACCTCGAGATGATGAAGAACGCGCTGCGGCGGCGCAACGAGCAGATCGTGGAAAACCTTAGCTCGCTGCTGGCGAGGCTGCAGCCGGCCCTGCGGCTGTCGTTCGACGATGACGTGCTCGCCCTCACGCCCCGCGGCAACACGACCGAGCGGCACGTCTGCCAGGCACTGGCCGAGCTGATCGACCGGTCGATCCCCGACCGCACGGCGCGGGTCGATTTCCTGCGCCGGCTGTGCGGGGGATTCGACGCCGAGAAGGACCTCGCCAGCGACGCCGCCTACCAGAACATGCTCCGCGCCACGCTCGTAAAGGCCGGCCGCCCCGCCTACGCCGAGGAATCGACCGAGGCGTTCATCTCGTGGGAACGAATGATCTCAATGTACCTCGAATACGGGTCGATCCCGGCGTATCCGGTGCTCGGCAATCCGGTGGTGGAGTTGGAGGATGACTTGGAGAAGCTGTTCGACACGATCGCGGGCCGCAAGCTTCACGCGATCGAGGTGATCCCGCACCGCAACACTCGCGAGCGGCTGGCCGCCATCCTCGACACCGCGGCCCGGCACGGCTATCCCGTGTTCAACGGCACCGAGCACAACACGAAGACGCCGATGCCGCTGCTGGACAAGTGGTCGGGGAGCGACGAGTTCATCGGGCAGTTCACGCTCGGCGCGAACGTGCTGATCGGCCACCAGGTGCTGGCGAGCTACGCGGGGCTGGGCTACGTGGATTCGTACGGCGACCTGGCGGTGCCCGACCGCGAGCACGGGCTCAGCCTGTTCTCGTTTGCCGGCCGCATGATCCAGAAGCCGGAGACGCTTGCACTGCTGAAGAAGCTGGGCCGCCGCGGCACGCTCGCCCTGCTGGCGGGCCTGCACAAGCTGATCGGCAGCCACACGGAGACGGGGATGTGGTGCATTGCATCGCGGGCGAAGATCACGTCGAAGCAGCTTTCGGGCGTGAAGGTGAAACAGGGCAAGGCGGGATTCGCGTCGATCCAGGCGGCGGATTTCCTGGGGAATTGGGCGGAAGAAAACGTGATGTGAGGAAGAGGGGGAAGAGGAAGAAGAGGATCCGCAGATTTCGCAGATTGCGCAGATGAAGAGGAGGAGGGGGAGTGTTTCTGTTCTTCATCTGCGCAATCTGCGAAATCTGCGGATTGCTCTCTATGGGCATCGGGTGTTGAGCTTGTTCCGCACGTAAATCAAGTCGAGGATGTTGATCCTGCCGTCGTCGTTCACGTCGGCTTTCCAGTTGTCGGCGGTCGCCGTGCTCTGGTTCAGCCTTCCCCGGATGAAGATGAGGTCGAGGATGTTGACGATGCAGTCGGCGTTGGTGTCGCCATCCAGGCACGAGAAGGGCCGCCAAAGCTTGGCCGTTCCGTCGTTGC
>Ga0307377_10008808_pt1 | contig 10187 bp, 25 predicted proteins | sample TR3MG_FD_202535 | JGI IMG/M metagenome (GOLD analysis project Ga0307377, IMG submission 202535) | Soil microbial communities from Risofladan, Vaasa, Finland - TR-3 | ecosystem: Environmental > Terrestrial > Soil > Coastal area > Acid sulfate soil | place: Finland: Risofladan, Vaasa | collected... | reverse complement strand
TAGTATAGGAGTTTAGATTTTTACTTAGATCATCCTACGCCTGTAGACGTCGCTATTTCTTTTAGCTTATCTGTCAGTGCCCACCAATCTTTGCGACTGTGACTATAATCTGGAATACAGTGTAAAATTACTTCGTCTACCATATGCTGTAACTCGTGGTATAAAGCACTTTTAACCATACTCCCTTGGCAGTGTAGTCGAACACTTTTACCCTGCTGAAGTCCTGCAGCATCTTTAATACTCCACCCGATGCTAAACATGCTAAGCTTTTTAGCACTGAATTCAATGCACGACTGGTTAAGCATATTAATTAAGTCTCCAGTCGTTATCATTTGCTCTGGGACTGTCTCGGGTAGCTGAGCATTAATCAAAACAGGCAGCTTGTTGACAAAGACGTCTAATGCTCTCCGTAAATCGTCTCTCCCGGTAGGGCTTTCCGGATATAAAGACCCACTAGACCATACATATATAGAATACTCTTCTTCTACGTAGTTAGGTTTAGAAAAATACCATGATAGAAAAACAATTAAAGCTACACCAATAAACGCTGCGTCTACTGATAGCAGTATAATAGCACCGATAGTGTCAGCTTCCCAAATAAATATGAGTGTTAAGACTATGGACAGTAAAGCGATGCCGCCGTACAATAAAAAATTAGCCCACGGAATACTTCTTCTAACTTTATTAACTCCCATCTTCATCTTCCAGCTCAGATAAATGCTCTAACGCTTCCTCTAAGTCTACTCTTAGAAATTCTGAATTAGTATTTATCCAATCGGTGTCGTCTGACCCGCAAGCACGGCATGTAGCTGTTTCTCCTGCAGTGTCTCTAACACCAAATCGTCCACACGGACACATATATACTCTTACAATTGTCATTAGTCCATTTCCTCCGCGAGATTGTCTTCTAAAAGAAGTTTTGATATGCTGACGTGTTTACCTTCTTCGTCTTGAAAAAACACGTCCCCTAAGTATCTTCCGTACTTTCCGGTTTTGTCTTTGTACGTGTGTACCCATACGGTTTTACCTAACAAGCATTCTTCGACAAAAGTTTTAGCCGCTATGCCCCTAGCGTATTCTTCTGATTCTTTGTTAACACCAAATATCTCTGGAGTATCAACTCCTTTTAGGTGAAGACTGATGTAGTGATACACTGCTAATCCCATATCAAACTCTAGTTTAATTGTATCGCCGTCTACAACTCTAATAACCTCGGCCTTATACCAAAATAATTTATCGTCCATTTTTTCACGCTCCTTGCTCGCTACTTTAATTGATGCGCAAATAATAGGCCAAAATACACGTGTTATCACGTGTTAAAACTGTCAATAAAGACACGTAGATACAGATGACAGTTAAAACTTCGCGGAGCTTCGGGTTGCGACTAGTTTGCGCTTTGGAACGGAACGTTTCAGCAAATCTTCGCAACTCGAGCGACGGTGAAGTTTTAACTTTATCTGGCTCTTGTCATGGTACTGCGGCCGAGGTTGTTTGTTACATACTCTTGGCTTCTTGGACTAGCTGCTCTTCTATGGTTTCTATTTCCTCGCGGGCTGATAATTTTATATGCCTTACTTTGTGGTGTGTTTCGTTAGCATGTTTTTGCGCCACTTCTTTCATCTGGGCGGCCATCTTCTCGCTGCCCGTAATGAGAGGCATGACGAATGTCTGCTTGGTCTGCGGGTCCATCCTTCCAGATTGAATGATTGCTTCGTTTCCATTCTCTAGTATTTCTAAAAAGCAGTGAAGTTCTGCTACTTTAAATGCCATGTGTTTCTCCTCGTGTTGCTGTTTTAGTTGCGTTTAGTAGGTGTTGTTCCTTACGTCTATTGTCACTCGCTGCCCTGTTTCCTTGCGTATGCGAGTTGCTATGCCCTCAGCGTGGTTCGTTATTCTTGAAACTATTCCTGGTGAAAAAGCTTCGCCGACGTATTGGTTTATCTCTGAAACGAAGTACTCATTTATTATTTCTTGGGCGCAGGTTCGGCAGACCTGTCGATAGTGCATACTAGAGTCCTTACGTCCCTGATTAGCCCCCTGACAGTCAATCTTACTCGGAATTTCAAATCCGTTAAGGTATTTGCGCTTGCAACCTGAACACGATTCTACGACTACTGGAAAGGACACGCAAATGAGAGTATGCGGACACCCCAGGCAATAGTCTCCCAATTTCATCTTCGTCTGAATGACGCGGTCGTTGTGGGCCATTAAAAGTTTGTGCGGTGTGGGAGGGTCCGAAGGAGTTAACCCCGGAGCCCTTACTACATCGTGAACTATAAAAACGATACGTTCGTCGCCCACTTCCATACTAGCTTCGAAATTATATGAAGTCATACGCCTACCATTGGTCGAGTATAACAAGCACGTGACCCAGTAAGGCACTCATCGCACGTATACGCCTTAAGAGAATGCCGCCAGTCAAATCCTAAACAAAGTTGAGACGCTTTACTATCGACTTTGTTATATCTAATGTAACGTCTCTTGCATTCTCTGCATGTCATAAATTCTACCGGTCCAGTGCTACACGCGAGGGAATTGATGCACTTTTCACAGCGTATCCCCGTGTCAGCAATAGCCGTGTAGTAAGTATCACCGTCTGTACTACTACCAATAGCTCCCCCGCCTAACGCACCTGTCACAAATACTGGAGGAAATGAAAGCGTAAACCAGTCATTACTAGCATTTGGAATTTGAATATCTACTGTAGGTATATCTTCAGTACATAATGTGCGTGGACCTATTGTAGGATCGATAATACGCGCTAAGCCCACATCGATACCTGGAATGACCATAACTTTAATGGGAACCGTAACTTCACGTATTCCGGAAATTTCTTGCGCCTTACCTTCTTTGCTACACAGCGCAGCGTGTATACGCTGCTTAATATTTTGTTCGCGAATGATAGTGTCCGGCCAAGGACCGGCATCGATAACCATAAAAACTCCAAAAATGCATAAATCGGTACCACGGATGCGCTTGGTGGGGGTGGACTAACCAAACACAGTGCGCGTAGTACCGACGGGTGGAATTCTAGGTCAAAATGGACTACTTTCCCAACTAACTTAATCTAAAAAGTCAGTTTTACCAACACAGTTTTCAAATTGTGAATCGGCCTAGTTCTTTTAAAGCGTCCCTCACGTCCATAGCAGAACGTTTGACTCTAGAAAGTGTGCGTTTTACCTCGGCAGCGCTAGCGTCTTCTTTCAAGTTTATCATTGCAGCGTAACGTGTATTAAAAATATCGAACTCGTTGTAGACGGCCTCGCCGACACCGTGTTTGAACCTATGTGCTGCCGCATGATAATCTTTAGCGCGCGTAGCCAGCTCTAGTTCTTTATTACTTTCTTTTTTATCAAACATCTGTCACCTCCGTTTTCTTAACTTTTCTAGAAATGCAACCCTCTTCGACTTGTAAAATAATATGCCCAACATCGTCGTCCACCGCGTCAATGCCCAAATCGATAACAGCGCTTCCATCATGGCATAACTTAACGTCAAGGTACGTGACACTGCCCTCTGGAACCATGTTATCAGCTTCCAGTAGTAAACACTCTACTGGGTTAGTTAAAAGTTCTGCTGTCATTGTTTGATGTGCTCTCTTTCTTTGTTTAGTTAATCCCAGCTAATATTTTTTTACGCATGTTTTTTTCCTAAACTCTGTATTTGCACAAAAAGGTCCTTCTACTCCCAAATAGAATAACTCCCCGACTGACCCGGAATTATAATAAAGAACGCCTTTGGCTAATCCATGCGTGACTACTTTAACTGACTCCGTAGGGATAGACGTTTTTAAAACTACGCCTAACACGCGAGCTTCATACCACCCGCCGTGCGCTGTTGCACGTTTTATACATCCGTCACGACAGTAGTAGACTGGATCACTTGCATGAAAAACCTCTACTGCCGGAAACTCAATAATAATACTAGACTGCACGCATGTTTTCCTCCGCGTAAAAAGTGCCTCGCGCTCCCCCGACTTAACGGGAAATGCTAGAAACGCAAACTTTATTTAAAAATATGTAACGGTCATGGTAAGGAAATTAGACACTAAACTTACGTATAAGTCAAGCGAAAGCAAACACACGAGTGCAAACATTATCTAGACTTGCGATAACATTCCGGACAGAGTAAAACGTCATTTTGTCCCCGGATGCTGCCGTAGCTAATATGCCAACGCCCAGCCCTGGACGGCTTCTTAGAGGGGCTTAAAGTTCTAGAACAACCTTTTCCCTGGCATTTACCGTTTCCAGGTATATGGCCAGCTTCTCTTTTGTTCGACATGCTAGGTACCTCAATCTCTTAGAAACTAATAGTAGGATAAAAATATGGGGTTTGCAATACTAGAGTGCTCTACGTAGCCTGCGACTTAGGCTACGTAGAGAACACTCTGGTGCTACTTAAGATTGTTTATCTCACGATAAACTTTCTTAATCATATCGTGTGCTTTACTCTCTATGTCTACGAGTAAAGCGTAAGCAGAACTGCTTTCGTCGCTTTCGTCCCTTTCCTGGCAAGCACTTACTAAAGAATTAAGAGTTTCTTCAACTTTTAACAATTTTCTTTTAGTAGTCATAGTAATCTCCTTATTTTCTTATACCAAAAAATGACCTACAATATGAACATGGATAATCTTAAAATAGCGTTCGATATTGGAGTCAAATTAGCCTACAAAGAAAAGCTTGGGGCCCCGACTTCGTTATTAGAAAATGAGGGAATTATTAATGCTCTGCGTAATTTAGTAGGCAAAGGAGCAAAACGTAGGGCGGGGATACGCTTGCCCAAGAAACCTTCTGAGCGGTATTTCTTACAAAACCCCTCGCATACCGAAGCGCTTGAAAAGGGGCCTTTTGGATTACCGCAACAACGTCAAGTAGTCGTTGACGATATTAACAGGATTGCACGGCCGGCTTATTCGCCCGTAGAACCCGGTATCAAAGAGGTGCCCGGCGGTTCCAGAGTAACTGCACCAGAGGGCTGGTCCTTGGGTAGCCCGGCGTCGCCGGCGCCGGGTATACCAGCTGGTGAAGGGCGCAGCTGGATACCTGGGTTAGGCAACAAGTTCGAAGTGGCCGCGCATAAAGAACCTGCCTTAGTAACGTCTAAAGCGTCTCCAGATATTCCTGCGCTGTCGTCCATGCTTGAAAATTGGAGTCGTTAAGGTACGCTCGTGGAGGGGGTCGAACCCTCAACCTCCAGGTTCATTACGCCATGGCGCTCTACCGTTTGAGCTACACGAGCAACGGGATTAACCCGTTTGCTGCAGTTCTTCTACGTCTTCTGCTATTTCTTCTTTAGAACCCGACAGTGTCCGGTGTATTATTTCTTTTACATTTTCGGGTATTTCAGCAAATCCCAGGTTGTAGCGAAACCTGGAACTCTTTCCCGAATTTTCTATGTACCACTCTATCCACGATTTTTGGTCGTCTAACGACCCCAGATGGCAGCGCGTGTAGTACTCTATCTCACAGCCAGTATACGCTTTTCGAACTTCTAAAGGGATATCCAAGCGGTTAACTTCTCGTGTGTCCCTCTCTGTCCCGTCTGTTACTGGAAAACCCCCGTGATACTTCTCGTAGTAATTCATATGCAGCTTCCCACGCATGTGGCTAACCAAACAGTACAGCAACGTCGCGTACTTTCCGGACACTTTTGTATCTCGGATAATATTGCGCAGTGCGTTACGGTCTTTTATCCACTGTTTACTCTTCATGGCTCGCTCCTAATAAAGTAAAACCCTTTAGAAATCGCCGGACTACCCGGCGGTCTCCAACAGGTTCGATTCCGATCGACATTAGCTGGTTATCCCGGTCTGGCTCTCGAAAAGCTGCGTGGGATACTTTTTCTAACATTAATCTGTTTTCTAATTTCAATAAAAGATGTTCGCTAGGAGACCCGAGTGCCACAGCAAATGTTCCACGTGGCACAACTCCGGAAGACGATTCACCCGCTGCGTGAATAAGCATAGCAGCCTGAACGCCCGGAGGGACGTCTGTGCGGACTATTACGTAGTGAGTATTTACGATATGACTGTCAATGTATGGACATGCAGACATAATAACCATCGGTGCGTAGTTTGTCAAGGGAGTATTTACTTTACGCAGGTTGTCTTGCTAAACTCCTCTTATTCCTCTTCGTTTTCGTCGTCTTCGCTAAAAACTATCTTGGCTGCGCTAACCAACCCATCGGCGCCTCTTTTTATAAAAACGTCAAAAACGCCGTCGCCTCCGAATCCGTCTACTAGCACGCCCAGTCCGGCGTGGCCTGCTTCGTAGTTAAACTGTAAGAAACCCAACTTATTATCACGTTTCGGGTCTAACACTACATCACAAAAGTCACCATATTCATCTAGTGGTTTTGGCGGCTTTTTAGGCTGTTTTGACACCTTAATCCCCAATTCTGCAACCCTTTTGTTCAATTTATTATCTGGTATAAAATAGCAAGGGTCGCCTATCCATATCATCCCTGCGTCAACTCCGGCGATACCGGCTTTTTCCCATTTGTTACTCATGTTTTCTCCTGTGTTTTAACTTGATTCACTTTAAGTTGTTTGACTGCAGCTTTCAAAGCAGGAAGGTGTAACTTGATGCAGTGGTCAAGCATTTTACCGGGGTCTCCCGAGACATGTTCATACCAGTCGCTCCCGAAGATTTCGTAAGCGTGGTCGTACGCCCATCGAGTGTAACCTTCCTTCCCTTCGTCTAGGTACTCCCAGCCACCAGTCTCTTTGAACTTGCGCTCTTCTTCGGCGCGATTTTTTATATCGTCCTCATGTTCTTCGGGGTCGTATTCTTCCGTGTCTTTGTACTCGTCGAAATACTTGTGCAGTTCTTTTTTTGCTGTTTGGTTATCCCAGTAATAAGGCTTTCTTCCGTGTGGGCTTGCGCGACACTTGCCTATAAAATAGTCTGGGTTGAGCTTGGCCATCCATTCTAAACAAATTTCGTCGTCATAACTCCACTGATACGTGGCTTCGTAACAATCGCCCCAAACCATCAGATTGCCATAGTGCCTGACAAACCAAATAGCATAATTACTTGAACCTGGTTTTTTAAACTCCAAAGTTTCTAAGTGTTCTCCGTGTTTTTCGTGTTTGGCAACGTGGTCTTTGAAAATATCTTTTTCGCCTGCGTTGTCTATCTTGTCTTCTGACATTCGCATTTCCTTTCGTCCGAATACGTATGGCCGCGCGTTCCCCACCAGCCGTAGTCACGGCGAATCTCTTCGCGGGTCAGCGCCCGGCCGAGTTGTATTTCCCGGGCTTCCCACTCACGGTTTGTCTGCGCAGGAAGGTGAGCACGGAGCTGGCGTCGGATGTAAGCTTGGTTCTTCGTCATGTGTCACCTTCTTTCACAGGCGTCAGGTAACCCGCATCGTCTGACTTGATGGCTTCACGATATGCCAGCAACGCAACATCGGCTACCTCGGCGCAAGAGTAACCAGTAATATCATCAATACTGCGCCCATACTTGTCCATTCTTTCCCTGACGCGGGAAAACTCGGCTGCGTAAGAAGCAGCCCATATCAGTTTTTCCATGTTATTCAATTCCTGCCTCCAGCTTCTTCCATCGTTGGCCAGTCGGATAGGTCATAGAGATTCATTACATCTCCCAAAACTCTACTTTGCCGAGCGCGTACAGCGCGTCCAGGTGGTCTTTTACTAGCGCTTTTTGCTGCGCGTAGGCAGCATCATCATCCCAGACACCGTTGAGCGAATGTTTCACCCACTCGGCGTACCGGAACCGAACGGACTGCCAGGTATCTATTACTGTCTCTCCTACCTCATTCACTGTGTATAAACACACACGTGTTACCCACGTTGGTGTCTGCCACAAATCAAGTTTATCTGTGTGTAAGTTCATGCTCACGATTTTTCCTCCCACGCCAACAAGTCAACAACGACACGTTGTGTATAATGCTGGAGGTGTCGCGCGCTTAGGTGCTTCGCTCCAACCCAAGCCATGCTTGAATTACAGTAGAGTAATACAAATTCAAGCCACGAAAACCCACCGCGCTCTGCGATACGCTCCAGTGTTTGGATATTACCCAACTTTCGCACGTATGTTGCATAGGCTTTCTCTGCCATACACCACGGTACACTGAAACCCGGTGCCCCTGGCTCGCTGTCCCCGCCGCCTCTGGTCAAACTCATAATTGGAAAACGTTTTATCATCTTTCACCTTCCAACTCCAAATACCCCATCGTCACAAGTGCGAGTATCACGCTCTCGATTTCTTCCATGCCCACGTAGCCAAGCTGGTCTGCTTGTTTTTGGACTTCCTCGATGAACTTGTAGTTCACTGTCCACGTAAGTTCTTTAGTTTCGCGGGGGATTCTCATAGCACCTTCCCCCCTTCCCACGGCGCCTTGCCCTCCGCCAACGGCGCCAGCTCTTCGGCAGTGGGTCTACGCAACTCGCCGCCCGACAACTGAGACCAGTCATCTGGGTCGTCAACGTTGACACGGTCTTCGTCGTACTCGACTTCGAAAACGTACAGGCCGCTTGGGTTTCTGTCACCGAATGCCTCGATGCTACTGACGCCTATCCACTCAAAGAACTCTTCGACGTCGGTTGTCGCTTCCCACAAGGCATGAATGCCTGATTCGACTTCCAGGCTGCTGTGCGAACAAGCAATCGGTAAAGCATGGTTATAGCCAATAATTCCAGCGGGGCGACCTGACACGGTGCCGCGGTGGACTACGAAAAGTAGTTTTTCTTTTGTCATTAATAAGTCACTCCTCCCTTGTCTAGTGTAGCAACTACTTTGTCATACGCGGAATTAAGCGTAGCTGCCCACTCAGCATCGCCTTTTTCTCTATCGCCGTAGCGCCCCTCTTCTATCAGAAGCGCCTTAGTCGACAAAGCGTTGGCGAGTTCACACCATTCGTCACGAGTAAGTGCGATTTCTAGTTTTACAACTTCTTTTGGATTACTCATCGTTTACTCCGTTCAAATTACCAACAGAGTATGCACTGCCTCAAACAGCTTAAGGGCATCAGATGTCTTACCGATTGGGTACTCAGGTCCAGGCATAATGCGTTTGGACGTACTATCTGCGTAAGCCTGAAAACGAAGTACGTCGCAGCCAGCCCAATTTTTATCATCTCTTCTTTTATGTCCAAGTACAAGCGTGATACGTAGATTAGCAACATCTACGTAAGCGTTGCCAGCAGAATCAATCTCTATCATAGCTCCTCCTACTAAAAGTGTTTTACAGCTTCGTCAGAGTCAAGTAACTGACACCAGTCTGGTATCTGTAGTTCTTTTTCTAAAATTTCCGGATATTCCTCAGAAAAATTCTTGTTGGATATCCTAACATCTATTAAAATTGTTGGTTTGAGACTTGGGTCAAAAGACGACAGCTCGCAATGTCCCGTAATACGTCTGTATTTTCCAGTATTCGTGACGGCTAATCGAATATACGGGCATTTCTTGCAACTTGTTATGCTGCTCGGTAATACTTTAGACATGTTTGTTAGTGTCCTTTCTATTACGGCCGGCAGCAAGGGATTGATGCCTGTACGCGTTTAAGTTTTATAGCGGCTTCTTTTTCTTGCTTAATCATACCATCTCTGATATCCTGCGCTTCTTTTTCGCAGTACTCTCTCCCGTAGAAGCCCCGACACGAGTCAACGTGCTCTCCGTCTTCGTCCTCGATGATATAACCCCAGACGTCGCCGGTTAAGTACTGGTCGTATGTCTCGACTTCTCCGCGCAAACATTTTTCTACTGTTTCTAACGTCTCATCTGGGATAGTATCGCCCCCGAGCGAGTATTCTTTAAGCACTTTTTCTTTCGAGATAAAGATAAACCCAACTTGACCCGAATCCCAGGGACACGAAAACGGCTGCGTGCTTACTGTTATCCCAGAATGGTCTAGCATATAGATTGGCAAGATGACTGCTGGGTCTTCTTCTTTAGTAATTGCTTCTTCTAATTCGTCCCACCCATAGTAATCGTCCTCCTTGTAATCATGTTCGTCTCCCAAATCATAACGCCTGTGAAAACAAACCATTGTTCCCAGATTGTCCCATTCGGTTCTAGGATTCTGCGGGTCGGGGTCTTGTTCGATGCTAATATTATACTTTGTCATACGTTTCTTCTCCTTACTAGTTGTAAAATAATCACTCCTATCCTACTATATGTTATACAAGGACAGGGGGAAGTAGACAATGCAGCTAGAAAAATA
>Ga0307377_10008806_pt1 | contig 10187 bp, 12 predicted proteins | sample TR3MG_FD_202535 | JGI IMG/M metagenome (GOLD analysis project Ga0307377, IMG submission 202535) | Soil microbial communities from Risofladan, Vaasa, Finland - TR-3 | ecosystem: Environmental > Terrestrial > Soil > Coastal area > Acid sulfate soil | place: Finland: Risofladan, Vaasa | collected... | reverse complement strand
AAGTCGAAAAGCAATACTTGCGCGTCGGCGACAAGTTCTATCACCCGAGCAACACCGACATGGTCGCCTTTGAAGACAAGGGCAACAGGCTGGAAACCAAGGCCAACAGCGAAAATGTTACCCGGTCCATGGTTCGCATCGCCGAAGCGCGCGGCTGGGACGAAATCAAGGTGTCGGGCTCCGAAAGCTTCCGCCGGCAAGTTTGGCTTGAAGCGGCTGCGCGCAACATGGACGTTAGGGGCTATACCCCCACGGAAACGGACAAGGTGCTGCTCGCCAAGCGGCTGAGCGAATCCGAAGCCAGCAAGATTGCGAAGGAGAACAAGCCGTTTCGCGCCCGCGAAAACGCCATGGCGGAGAGCTTCGCCAAAGATTCGCCCGCCGATGCCGTCAAGAAATATCCCGAGTTGGCCGGCGCCGCGGCGGCGCTCGCCGTGATCGACAAGAAAATCGCAGCCGATGGCCTGACCCCAACGCAACGGGCCGTTGTCGCGGCGCGGGTGCATCAAAACGTGGCGAACAGCATCGAGCGGGGCGACATTCCCGAAGTCAGGCTGAGACAGGAAGTGGAAGTGAAGCTCGACGGCAAGGAGGAACAGGAATACTCCCGATGAAAACCGCCCGCATTCTTCTTTTCATGGCCGCCACGGCGTTCTTAGCGGCCTGCGCCTACGTTCCCCCCAAGGAGGAAGCCGCGCGCCGTGTAAGCCCGGATTACATGGCCACGGGCGCGGTGAACAATGTCCGCGCCTACGTCTATGGCAGTCGCACCCTTCTGGAATTCGAGGGCTCCCCCCTGTTCCTGTCGGTGCGGGATGAAACGGGAGCCTCAGTCGATTTTGAGAGGGTAGGCCAGTACTACCGGCTTAGCCGTCGCCTCGACAGCTTTACGGTATGGCTCAATGGCCGCTCGGTGACATTCTCGCCGGCGATGAATACCCGTGTTTTCTCGACGCCTGCGCGGGCTCCGGCGATGGCCGCCCCGGTCACCGCGCAGCCGGAAACGGTCAAGCTGGCCGCCGCCCGACCCGTACCGGCCAGCCAGGCCGATGCGGACGTGCTTGAACTGCTCAAACTCTCGGAAAAGCAGCTTGCCGGCATTCGCCACGTTCTGGATGCGGCCGGCAAGAACCCGAAGGCGACCGGCGCCGAGCTGTTCACCTTGAGCCAACGCCTCGATAAGCTTAAAGCCCGGTTTTCGACGGCCGCGGCTGCCGTCGTGCAAGTGACGTTCCGCAGGGCGAGCACGACATTCAACCCGGACGCCCAAGAGGCGGCAGTTTTGATCGCCTCGGGCAAGGCGGCTCGCCGCGTGAATGTGCACGGCTACACCGATTCGCGCGTGGCCGGGCCGAGGGATGCCAAGATCGCTCTTGGCCGGGCGCTCGCGGCCCGCCAGTTCCTGGTCGATAACGGAGTGCAGCTCGACAAGATCAAGGTCTTCTCGCAAGTCGATGGCGACTTTGTGGCGCCGAACATCTCGAAAGCGGGCAGGAGGCTTAACCGCCGCGTCGAAATCGAAATCGTGAATACCCGCATCGCCGAGCTAAAAGGCCAGCCCGTCAAGCTCGCCACGGTGCACAGCCGCAAATGAAGCCCGCCGCCGCCGCACTGGCCAGCGGCCAACGTGCGCCCGAGAAGGCCGACGCTGCCCCACGCTTCAAGGTCTCGGACGGCACTATCGAAGCCCTCAAGTGGTTGGGCCTGGCCTTGATGACGCTTGACCACGCCAACAAGTATTTATTCGACGACAAGTTGCCCGGCGCCTTCGAGCTCGGGCGGCTCGCAATGCCCTTGTTCGGTTTTGTCCTGTCATACAACCTCGCGCGCCCTGGGGCGTTTGAGCGCGGTGCGTACATTCGCACCATGAAACGCCTGGCGCTCTACGGCCTGGTCGCTTCCCCGTTTTTCATCGCCCTGGGCGGCCTGGCGTTCGGTTGGTGGCCTCTGAACATCATGTTCATGCTCCTGGTGGCGACGGTCACGCTGTACCTGATAGAAAAGGGCGGTAGCCTGCGGCTGCTGGCCGCTGCCGTGGTCTTTCTGGTCGGTGGTGCCTTCGTAGAATTCTGGTGGTTTGCGCTGGCCTTCTGTATCGCCGCCTGGTGGTACTGCAAAACGCCCAGCAAAGCGGCCCTGGTGGTGTGGCTGCTGACCGCTGCTTCGCTGGTTGTGGTCAATCGAAATCTGTGGGCCTTGGCGTCAATGCCGCTGATACTCGCCGCGCCCCCGGTCGATGTGAGGATGCCCCGCTTTCGGCGTGTCTTCTACGTCTACTATCCGGCGCATTTGGCCGTGTTGTTGATCGTTGCGACTCTCCTGGGGATACACCTATGAACGGCAGGTAACTCCTACCGAAGCAGACCATCAGTTCCGCAAGCCATCGGACTCTTGGTCGGCCGACATCAGCCGCGACCTGATCACGGTGGGCGTGCCTGTTCACGCATTCGATCAGCGCAGCGTCGAAGCCATCCTGATGATGATCGAAACTGCCGGCGGGGACGATATCTTCGAAGAATTGTCGCATCATTCGTCGGCCAAGGATCGCATCATCAAGGACCCGATCGAAGTCGCGCGTCGTGCGCCGCATATCATTATTGGCTCGTGGTGTGGCAAGCACTTTCGTCCCGACCTGCTCGTCGCTCGCGAAGGCTGGACGCAGATTCCCGCCGTGCGTAACGCGCAAATCCACGACATCAAGTCGGCGGTGATCCTGAGTCCCGGACCCGTGGCGATAGAACAAGGCCTTGCAGAACTCTGCTCTCTATTCGATGCGTGGGAAAACCGCTAGCGATGTTGCCCGACGAGGACAGCGGAAATGCGGGCACAGTCCCGTTACGCTTCGTGCGGCGCTCGGGTGGATTCAGGCGGAAAACAGCGCTGCTGTTGCAAGGGGGTTCGAAGGAAAGTAGAAGTGCATGTAGGTGGCGGTGAGCCGAGCCACGCGATAGATACCTACGAGCACAAGACACAACGGCAAGACAAGCGGTGTCTGGAGATATACAACAAGGAGCAAATCGAACGGAACGTCAGCCTCGATACAAAGCTCTCCGTAATCTTGCCGGAAATCCTGTCGGTTAAATCCCCAAAGGGTTCCTCTAGGGTTTGGGATGATTTCAAGCAGCTCGGCGATATACGCGACCGAATCATCCATATGAAGAGTGGAGACCGCAAGTCATCCGGCCCAGACGAGAAGACGATCTGGAACACTATCTTTGCTTCAGTATCTCCGCCCCACCAGGTTGCCAAGGAAATCCTCAACTTCTTCCTTAAGTCGAAGGGAACGTTACCTACATGGCTCGAACACGCGCCCAGTTAGTAACTGCCGCTTGGCCCAACCCGGCGCTCAACACGGACGCTCCGCCGATAAGGCCGGCTCCGCGCCGGTTAGCTTTACGTAGGGCGTAACAAGCTCTCCGCAACCTCTCGCAGGTAATCCCGAAATGGGTTATCCGATTATGGGATTTATCATCGCCGCATGGCGAAATCATTACACACCCCAGAATATGAGCACTTTCGGGCACTTCTAGTTGCGGCCCGCGAGAAGGCAGGACTCACCCAAGCAGAGGTTTCCGCAAAACTGGAACGCCCGCAATCGTTCGTTGCCAAATATGAAGGGGGCGAGCGCCGTTTAGATGTTGTCGAGTTCGTTCAAGTCTGCACCGCGCTGAGCATCGACCCCCACGCCGTTCTGCGCGCAATGCAGAAAAGTGGCGGCGCATGAATACCCAACAAGTCATCGCGCTCGCCCGCGACTACCTGCGGGGGCTAGCCGGGCACGAATTCGACGTATTGGAAGTGACCAAGCCCGTCTCGCCAGAAGCTGCGGTCAACCTAACCAAGATCATTTCAAAACTATCGCCTCTGGTCGGTAACCTGATTGAGTTCAACAGTTGCGAATATCTCAACGACCAAGTAGGCTTTGCCGAATTCGGCAAGTGGCAACGGCAAGACCCCGGCTTTCCCGATACGATTTTCGCAGGTAATGTCACACCGACACCCGGCTTTGAAATAAAGGCATGGTTCCCGCTCGCTACAGAAATCACGGCGAGGTTCAAGGACAGCCAAAACCATTTTGCTCAGGACCAAACCTACGTCGCCATGCTGGCTTGGCTGCCGGAATTCCTGATTTTCGGAAAACCCACCATCATCGACATCGTGGTTGTGTCCGGTGCATCCGTGGCGAAAGCGCGCGACGATCACTATCACAACCCACCTGACTACTTGGTACTTGAGCCCGGCGATACCACGGCACGCACCAGCAACCTACAGCAGACCAATACGAATGGGTACAAGTTTCAGGGTACACCGGAGCAATTCAGAGAGGCGCAAACTCTGGTGCAGCGCTGGGGCACGAATGGTTCCGTCTATCTGCCCACGGTAGCCTATCAGGAGTTGCTGCGTGAATTGATTGCGCGTTTCCCGTACCGGCTGGACACGAATTTCGCGAAGATGGACCGCATCGTCCACCCAGAGATTGAAACGTTCAAAGACCGCGTCTACGGCACCGAATTCCACGGGCGGACGATTGGCGCGTGGAACCGGCTACTGTCGAAAGGCGACGAGAATGTCATCCGGCATGAGTTGGCCGAACGCTTCGACATCCGCGATGAAGGCCAGCCCGTCATCGAGTGACCTAGAAAAGCTGCGTCGGCTGGAAGCGGCTTAGACCAAGCTGAAAGTAGGTCGGGTCAAGCTCTCCGGCGAATGCCTTGCGCCCAGCTTGCTTTGCAGCTAGCGACGCCGAGAACAGCCCACCGAAGGGTTCCCAGACAACATACCCCGCGTCGCTCGATGCTTCGATAATTTGGCGCATAAGGTCGAGTGGTTTTTGATTGAGGTGCGCAGCCTTGCCGCTGACTTCCGGCACCTTCACGCGCTCGGCCCCCTTAAGTGGATTGCGCTCCCATACGTTCGTAATTCCCATCGGACAATGGAAGGTTGACCGCATGGTCGCCCATTCCTCCAGCGTCATGGGGCGGACGCCGTCGCGTGAGAAGTAAGGGCGGCCATCAGGCTTTCCGCGTTCGTTCGCGTATTGCGCGAGCTTGGCAAACATTTCCGGCGGCGGGTAGTACCACAGGTGCCCTTGGTCGAGATACTTGCGCACGGCAACGTCCTTGACGCCGCATGCCTCGTTGGCGCTTCGCAGCGTCAGGCCCGTGCGCTTCCATTCGCGGTACAGCCAATGCTGTAGTGTGAGGCTGTCGATGCGCGGTTCAAAGACGTACTGAACGCACATTTCGGTGACTACGGGGAAACGTCGAATTTTCGCGGTGTTCACGTTGCCCGCGATGTGTGCCTTGCCCTTGTTCCACACATTAGCGTTCACGTAACGCCAGCCGTGGCGCTCCAGCACAGGATGCGTGACCGCCCATCCAATTTCTGAATTCCAAAACCAGAGCGTGGTCTGCCCCGTCGCTCGCTCGCTCCATGCCTTAATGTGAGGTTCGTACCATTCAGCCACACCGAGATGGTCTGATGTGTCGCCCTCGAAGCCGAGAATCCCGTAGGCACCATCCGAAACGATGACTTGGGGCGTTGCCCAGTTCGCATAGTGGTCGAGGCTGTTGCCTAAGCAGAGGGTCACGCTGCCATCTGTCCAACGGTCAGTAACCGGGGCTGTAGTAAGCGTTACTGCCTTGCCCCGTCCAACAGTGCTAGTCGGAATATTCTTGCGCTGCTCCACGAGCATCTTTTCAGTCATGGTTACCATCTCCGTTATCCCGTTTCGGGATATTGTACGCTATCGGAAGGCTATTGCAAGTGTCCCTCCATACGCCCAACCCGGCAGTCCACCAAACCTGCGCAAAAAGCCGCGCAGGCTGGTGACTTCTACGTTGAACGTCAGCTTTGCCAGCTCTTCTACTTCCGCTTAGGGCACAAAGTGTGAGCCTGGCTTCTTCGGCAGCTGCCCCTCGAATCGATAGTCCTGGTTATCCCGGCCAGCGAACTTTTGGCGTTCGGATTGGCCGACCTGCTGTCCGACGCCATGATTCCTGAGACCCGCTGCTTGATGATCAGTAAGCCGCCATTGGCTCTGCAATCGTCATCAGGCTGTTGAGGGGCGATCCGGGACAGATGAGCATCAGCCCGGCGTCATTGCAAGTCATGTCGTGTACCTGTTTTTATCCTTCGCAGCTACGCATTTCAGCTTTAACGCTCTACGTCCTTATCTCCCTGCCTCGTTGGGGTCTGTTCCACGCCATTCCTTGGCCCAGTGCTCGGCGCCGGCGCGGTGGCTTGCACCGCGGGGCCGTGGATCTTCTCGGCTTGCTTCGTGAATTTCTGCGTCAAATCCTGCCTGATTCGGTGCCGCTCTGTGTCCAGAGTCGGCATGGCCTCGACAAAGACACGGATACGCGCTGCAAGCGCCTTGTTTTCCTTTGCAGTGCCTTGATAACCTCCTACCCGGCCTTCGCTTCCGAGAGCGCGAGGATCGCCAGCTCGCGGGCGTCGCATTTCAGAATAGGCGGCTCGTTCTCGTCCCATACGATCAGGTGCATTCGGCCGCAAAAGCACTTTAGAGCCTCCTTCGTGCTGAACCACACGGACGCCGGACAGGTTTCGCAAGCCGGCGACGGTTCCGGGCGGTGCTTGGGGTCCAGATCTTTCAAGGTTGGACTGATATACAGCGGCAGCGCGCTGGCCTGATCTGGCGCGGGCTGCGCTGATTCGTTCGTAGTCTGGTCGATCATTCTTGGCTTCCTTCCCGTTGAACGTCTTTCGTGGGTCGTCGTGTTCTAGTGCATCGGCTGCCGCCAGCCAGGCGCTGCGAATTTCGCGCTGGCGCGCATTGATGGCTTCTTCCCAAGGCTTCTGCGGCAAGGCCAAACCCTTGGCCTCGGCGCTGAGCTCCTGTGCGGCTTCCTTGACCTTCGTGGCCTTGACCTTGGCCACGCGCGGCTTGTGCGTCCTATCGCCGCGCTCGATGTGGCGAATGACGGTCGACTCTGCCTTCCTGATCACGCCCCGGCTTCGCCTCGGGGTGGCCTCGGCGTCGACGCCCTGGTCACGCAGCTTGTCCGCGAAGCCCTCGCGCCACTGCTGCAAATCGGCCTTCTTCGGGTCCAGGCGCTTACCGTCAAAGCCAAGGCATTTGACGGTAAGGTGACAGTGGGGATGTGGCTCGTCGGTGTGCAGGGCGAAGACGTATTCATGGTTCTTGGCGAAGGTGGTTTTCGCGAATTCCCGCACGGCGTCTTTGACCGCGTCCGGGTCGGTGCTTTCCGGCATCGACAGAACCATGTGCATGGTATCGCGCTGGTTCTTGTGACGTTTCCCGTCGCCGAAATCCTGCTTCCAGTCCTTGAAAAGGTCTTTGACTTCGTCCTTGCCATTGAAGACCTCGCCCCGCTCGTTCTCCATTTCCAGCTTGCCGTTCCGGGTGATGTAGTCAAGATGGGCTTTCACGTGGCCGGCGCCCCTGCCAAAGCCCGTGATTTTCACCATGACTTCGGGGCTTTCCCGCGTGACTCGCCTGGCAGCTGACCGCAAGTTGCGGGTTCTGTTGGCCTTGCGCTTGACGGGCGGGCTTAGCGCCGTCCCTAGTTCGACTTCGATCAGCGCCATCAGTCGGCCGCCCACGCATTTTTGCTGGCACGGACCAAGGCCCGGATAGCTGCCCGGTTCTCCGTGGTGGCCCGGCTTAGCTCGGCTAACTTGTCGAGCCGTACCCGCTCGGTTTCATGAAAAGCTTCGTTGATCGCCTTGGCGATCTGATTGATGTTGCGGCCAATGGCGGCAAGCTCGCGGCTGCTCGCCTGCAACCCAGCCAGCTCGGCATCGGTCATGACCGGCTGGCCGGTGAGATGCGATTGCACCAGGGCCGTTACCCAACGGCTCGGGGCCATACCTTTTCCCTTCGCCCGACTCTTGGCGGCGTCCATCAGAAAGCGGGGCATGCGCACCGTCATGCGCTCGGTGTCGGCGTTTTCCGGATCCGGCTCGATGGGCTGGTCGGGACCGCTGTCCTGGCCCGTGACGACCAGGACAGCGGCCCGCAATAGCTCTGATTCTGACAGCCCGCGCGCCTTCGCCATGCGGCGAAAGCGGGTCTTGGTTTCGGCGTCGATGAGCGCTTTTACGACGGGCATGAGGGAGGGGCGGCGGACATGACAGGGACATATTGTACCAATGCGCCGCGCGAAACCCTATCCTGCCCTAGATTTAATCCCCCTCCCCTCCTTATGACTTTTCGGGACACGTTTTGAACATTGAAAGGACACTACGAAGACACAACCAGTACAGAAATAGACGGCGTGCGTGCGCATGCCATTGACATGGCTGATGACCCGGGACATATTAGGGACAGTGTCACAAGGACAGGCCCGTAGGACATGGATAGGAACGCCTTCGCTGAACGACTCCGCGCGCTCGCTTCCGATGACAAGAAACGATCTAAGGCTGCTCAGTTGCGCGATGTGATTGGCGACGTTGAAGCCGCCCTGGCTGCCGGTGTTTCCCGCTCTCTCGTGGTCAGGGAACTTGCCGCGCATGGTCTTGAGATGACGCCGGCGACATTCGAGACAACCCTGAAACGGATTCGCCAGAAACAGGGAAAACCCTCAATCACTGCCAGTAAGTCGGTCAGCCCGCCACCAGACCTAGGCGAGCCAACAACTCCAGCCCAAGCCCCCGCAGTCGCGCCAGCTGATCTCGTAGCTGCTGGGTCAACGGGGGCCTCTCATGATCCAGCGGATTTAGACAGGATCATTGGCAGCAAGCCCGACCTCGCAGCATTAGTCAAACTCGCCAAACTCGCCAAAAGGAAAGCCAAATGAAAGTCGCCGTCATGAATTTCTCCGGCAACGTTGGTAAAACCACCGTGGCCGGTCAGCTGCTCAAGCCCCGAATGGGTGACGCGCGGATCTTCTCTATCGAGTCGATCAACTCGGGCGCCGACGCCGACGGTTTCGATGTGGAAAAAATGAAGGGGAAGAAGTACGGGGAATTGGTCGATGAATTGATGACCCTGGATTCGGCCATCATTGATATTGGCGCGTCCAACGTCGAAGACTTCTTGAAGCTCATGCAACAATTTGCCGGCTCCCATGAGGAATTCGATTTCTTCGTGGTGCCGGTCGTCAAGGAAAAGAAGGTGCAGGCGGACACGGTGAACACCATTCGCGCCCTGCAAAAGCTCGGTATCGAGAAGAAGCGCATCCGCATGGTCTTCAACAAGGTCGACGTCGATGAATCCGTAACCGACGAATTCGCGGCGCTGTTCGGCCTAGCCGAGTCTGAAAAGTCCTTTCTGGTTCGGCCCGAGGCCGTCATTTACTCGAACGAGGTTTTCGAACGCTTGAAGGCAGTCGGTAAGTCGCTGGGCGACATCACCGCGGACGAAACCGACTATCGCGCCCAGCTTCGCGTGGCCCGCGACGATGACGAAAAAGAGCTGTGCGTGCGCATGGTGGCCTTGAAGCGCCTGGCGGTGACGGCCAACAAGAACCTGGACGATGTTTTCAAGGCCCTGTTCAAGTAACAAGGCCGCAGCATGAACGCGCCCCGCACTACCCGCGAGGCCCTGATTGCCGAAATGCTCGGCGATCTGGATACCCTACTCGCCCGCGTTGAAGCCCTTCCGGCTGCCGTGGGCGCTGCTGAAGAAAGACTGGGCGCCACGGTCACGGCGCTGCACGATGCGGGGGATAGATACCGCCTGGCGGTTACGGCATTCAACGAGCAAGCCAAGGCCGATCTGACGGAATACCTGGACCTCAAGACGGCGCAGGTAGCAGCAAAAACGATCGATGAACAACGCGCGGCGCTGCAGGAAGCCGCCCGCGCCGCCTTTCGCTCGGAAGCCTCGGACAAAGCCGCAAGCCTTGGGCTGGTCCTGGGCGAAGCGGCGAAGGAGTTTCGCCGCTCGATGGGGTCCAGGGTGATGGAATACGCGATTACTGCCTTGATCGCGTCAGCCTTTACCAGCGGCCTGGTGTACGTGATTTTGAAATAAGGGTGTCGGCCTGAGGAGCGAAGCGGCTAGCCTCACGAGCCAGCGCCAGCCAGCTTGCGCCGTGTCTTAGTTCGCCGAGCTGCAAACTCCGCTTCTACCTCTTCGGCCGGCACCAGGCGGCCAGCATTGGCCGAGTCGAGGCCAGCTTGCACCTGGCGGCGAAACCATGCGTCATGCTCGGCCGCTTCCTGTTGCTCCTTCACGAAATCGCGCATGAAGTCGCGCA
>Ga0307377_10008805_pt1 | contig 10188 bp, 22 predicted proteins | sample TR3MG_FD_202535 | JGI IMG/M metagenome (GOLD analysis project Ga0307377, IMG submission 202535) | Soil microbial communities from Risofladan, Vaasa, Finland - TR-3 | ecosystem: Environmental > Terrestrial > Soil > Coastal area > Acid sulfate soil | place: Finland: Risofladan, Vaasa | collected... | reverse complement strand
CATCTCGGGCACGGTCCACGCAATGTCATTTTGGGAGGCTGTGCGCTGCATCCGCTGCAAGGTGTGGGAGGTTCGCCCACTTCCAAGACACCCGCGCCCGCTCAGGTCATCTTCGGCCCTGTTTCCGGCGAGCGTATTCGCAACCCCCTACGCTTCGACCGAGGTGAGGCACGAGGGGGGTAGATCCTCCTGGGCGACCTGGCTGAGGCTCGTCGCCGCCGCCACGTCGGACACCGGAAGCAGACCGGCTATGACGGCGTGCGGGACGTGTGCGGGTCCAATCCAATTTGCATAAGGAGTTGCCATGATGAAGAATTGCGGGCCGAGCCCAAAGGGCGAAGCATATTGTGAATGTGGATGCGGCGCCTACGACGGCGAACGCTGTGGGCGGGCTGACTGTCCTCACGGAGAGCTTTGTAGACTGATGGCGCGCGGCGTGGCAGACGCGCGAGCGGCTGAGGTCAAGCGGTACCTCGCGGGGCTCCCGGACGGGCGCGACTACGCCCGTAGCGAGGACGCATCCATGTCAGAGGGGGCCTTCGACGAGGTCCACGCCCTCCGCGCCGAGGTCGCGAAAGTTCGGCAGGACTATCACGACGCAGCCGGGGAACTTCTCGTCGACATCGGCGACGCGCAGCCGGGAACTCTCGTAGCCAAACTTCTGACCGCGAACAGGATCATGGCGCGGGAGCGAGACGCCCTCCGCGCCGAGCGAGACGCGCTGCGGGTCCTTGTGGAGACCCTAGGCCGAATGGGAACCCGCTTAAAGGCCGAGACCGAGCGAGACGCGCTGAAGACCGAGGTCGCGGCGCTCAAGGCCAGGCGCGGGCGCTGTGTGGAGTGCGGGTGCCACGCGGTTGACACGCGCGGACGCTGTGTGGAGTGCGCATCATGAGCAACACGGAGGGAACAGTGAGTAGAGACATCAACCCCAACATCAAACCGCTGGTCAGTGCTCGGCTGGTAGTCTTACCAGACAAGAGCGGTCTGGTCATCGACTTCGGAACACCGATCAGCTTTCTGCAACTGAGCCCTGAAGAGGGTCGCCAGTTCGCGCGCGGACTCCTGGCGAAGATCGAGGAGCTTGACCCCAGTGCCTGACACCAAGAGTCAACGGGAATACTGGGTCTTCATGGGCGCGGTACTGATCGTGTTCTTCATCGGTGTCTGCGTAGTCATTCAAAATGGATAGCGAACTGCGCGCACGAGAGCGCGCGGCGCTCAACGATCCGTACGACTACGCGCGCGTTCTTCGTATGCGAGAGCGCGCTGGCATCACTAGCTACCAGCTTGTGGTCTACTCCGAAGTCCTCAACGCGCGCTGCTGGTTGTTGAGCTACATGATTAACGGTGCGCTGGAAATGATCGGAGAGCAGCCGGGCGTTGAGATGCACGAAGTGATGATGAACCCGTACATATCACGACTAGAGTTCGTTCCGATGTGCGATCCCGATGGTGAGTCTCGCGAGCACTACCGCGATATAGCGGATCAGATGGCGTGCGAGATTATTTCCAGGCTTGCTTTCAGCGCTGCTCAAGGGCGGCTGCGCGAGTGGTCGCGGCGTCTCTAAATAAGCTCCTCATACAAATGCAGCCCTAACTCGATAGTTGGGGCTGCAGTCGTTCCAGATGACCATAGGTCAGGTGCGGGTGGATGAGCAGGTACCTGCTTACCACGTCCGAGCCGCTCTCACACGAATGCAAGACGAGTCTACAGGGGGCTGGAGACGGCGTCAAGCGCGCACGAGAAGGCGCCTGCAAGCCCCGCCACGGGTCTGAAGAGGTCAGACACCTATGACGGAGCCTCAGACGCGCTCAGGGCTCAGAGCCCGCGCCTATTCATCTCGGCTTCCACCTCTTTGCGAGAGGTGTTCAAGTAGCGCCCTATGATGAGGTCGATGGTGCCCGTGAGTGAGCGCTGCTCCAAACGCTCAGCAATCCCAGGTGGTAGGCGTTCGCGTAGCCCGTCGTCCAGCGCCTCTTGTAGCGACGCACTGAATTCGGCGTCAAGCTCGGCGTCAAGCTCGACGTTTTCAGGAGCTTGGGCGGATTGCTCAAGCTCGACGTGATCTTGGCAGAGGCGCAGCCAGATGTCGGTCAACTCTGCGTCCGCATACGCAGTCAGCGGCTTACTCATCGTACGCTCACGTTGAGGTCGTCGACATGCCAGTCGCCATCCTCATCCTGCTCAACACTGACGCGCGCGCCGTTGCGTGGTTGTAGGGCGTCAATCACGAGCACCGAGACTAACTCGGTTTTCGTTTCCACAACTAGGCGCACGTAGCCGTCACTCATCCGTTTAGCGAACACGACACGACCGATCATAGAGTTCCTCTCCTCTGACGACATGGTGGCACGCGTCAATGGCACCGTCAATGACAGAATTCACTCTCCCATCGCGAGTGATCCGACTGTATGCTTTGGGGTATGACCGAGTCACCATTCAAGTCTAGTGACCTACTGATTTCACTCATCGCAGGCGGTGCGACGGCATGGGCAACTAACACGCTCATCGGCTCAGACGTGTTTGCGTGTATCCTTGGTGGAGCGGTGGCGGTTATCTTCGCCGTCATGCTGCTGGACCATCGTAACCCAGGCAAACTACTCTAATGCCGTATCGCGTTCCCGCTCAACTATGGAAATGCACGCGATGTGACGTAGTGCGCAGTGTGGCGAGCGATGAACTATGCGCTATGCAGCACGAGCTTGAGAACGCCGCACGTCGTCACGCGGAGTTGACGGCGTTGCTACGCGCGGAGCAGTCCCAGAGGCCCCGCACCGCTCTCGCCCTTGGCGCGCTGTGCCTTAGTAGTGCTTGGATCTTTTTCTTCGCTACTGTGCTCGTCCATGTACTTCGTTAGCTCTTCGCGGTTGTAGAGCTTCGATTCACGCACGGTTTCAACTGCCATCTGCGTGGTCTTCTTGAACGCACTCAAGCCCTCCTGCCGCGCGCGTCGATTGGCGATGAGAGCGACCCTGTACTGCGCGGTGGTGTTCCCCGACTCGGTGGCAGTGGTGTGTTTAGGTTTGTCGATGATAGGGTCTGGGATCGGGGACATGATCCGCGTCTTGTTGGTGCGTCCAGGCGCACGAGGCAGCGGTGTCGGTGCGCCAACACTGCCGACTGCTAGCTGCGCGATCTGTTGAAGATCGACGCTAGCCTGTTTGCGCTGAAGGCGCGCGAGTGCGATCTTCTCGCGCAATGCTTTGGTCTCTGCATCTTCGGGGGTCGGTGCTGGGGACAACATTGATTGATCTACCTTCCACGGCGTAATAGTTCAGAGAGTTCGCGACGCACTTCTGAAAGCTCGCTCTTGAGTTCACCCAGGATCTGACTCATGGACTGTACAGCGGCCATGGCGGTCTGTGTTGTCTCCTGCGCTTCACGGTCGCGATCAAGCATCTCGCGCAAGAGGTCGCGCTGCGTGTCGGCGCGCTGGTCAGCGTCGAGTTTGATTTGCTGACGGAACGATGCCTCAAGCGCCGAGTTCACGCGCAACTGACGGTAAAACACGTAACCCAACAATGACGCGACGACAGCGAGGATGAGAGAGGCGCCACCCCGCACGACCGTTTGAATGACTTCGACCCATTCACTAGCCTGCGCGGCACCTTGAGCCAGTAGTAGCAGATGGTCCATGTCGTGGCTCCCTGGCAGCTTGACTGCCACGACTGTACACGCACGCCAACGTAGACTCTAGGTCTGGTCCAATTAACGCGAGGCGGCTACCCAGTCATGTGTGCGAGCGCGCGATACGCGATGACGTCGCAGTCAATGCCGCTGGCCTTTGCGCCTATGGTCATAGCCCGCACGCAATCATCGCAAGCAGCCCAAAAGGCGCCCGCGTAATCAGGGCTCATGCTAGAGGTCGCGCGCGGTCTGATGATGTAAGCAGACGTACTATCGCAATTCGGCGCGGAGCACACAGGCAACATCGCGCACCTACGCCCCGGCTTGCGTCGCTTCTGTTGCTTAGGTCCCTGGCGTTTCTTGCGGAGCTTCGACTTGAACTTGTCGCGCGCTTTACTCATCTCATCCTCTGTAGGACTCGCATACCATCACTGTACCACGACGCGCGGCCCTGATCGCTGTGCCTGATATTGGCCGTGAGCGCACGACGTAGTGCGCCGGTCAACTCACGAATGCGAGACGCCAACATCATGGTCTCGGGGTTACCGACCACGCTCTTTGGGAGCGGCGTAGGCTCAGGCTCGATGATGTTCATTGGATCAATGTCCATCGCCGAACAGAAGTTGAGCATCTGCTCTTCGTCAAGCTCTACAGTGGTCGGTGCTCTGCTCTCGTATAGTTTCGCGTAGTCGATCATCACCGCTCCCCGTCCCCGGTGCAGTGCACGAGCACCGGCTCATCCCAAACGTGCTCCATGCGGTCTATGCGCATCTTCATGCTCATGATGACGCCGCACAGGAACACGATCACGAAGAGCAGGAACACGATCAACACGCGCTCAGTCCATCTCATCGCGAAACTCTGGTTCTTCAAGTAGTCGTTTCGGTATGTCGACCTGACTGCTTTGGACGGCGCTGCGCCACGACTCCGTTGTCGCGTCGCTAGCGCGTGGGGGGCGGGAGAGCTTAGGTATGAATTCACGTTCACGCGACGGCCTTGGGGGTAGTTGAGGTGATCGCTCACCAGGTATGGGACGGTCGCGCATGATGTCTGCCAGGCGCTTAGAAGGTGTGGCATGTCGAGTGCACAGGGTACCACTCTCCGCGTCAGACCACGAGTCACATCCAGGTACTGCGCACTTGAGAACGGCCTGCTCTGCGATTTGTGGCCCAGCAGGTACCTGCGCACCGACGACGCCGCAAAGGCGCACGACTTCGTCGTGCAGCAAACTGCGAACGACCGAGATGTCAGGCTCCCCGATGCTGACTTTCGCGATTGGGAAGACATCGACGGGCGGCGTCGGACCGTAGTCAATCGCGTCGGCGTTTGGTCTAAGCGCGAGCACTTCGCAGTGGCACACGTACTTGTCGGCCTGCTTGATGATCTGCGCACCCTCTTCAAAGAGGACAGGCAAGTTATAGGCGGCGTGGATGACGTCTTGCAGTTCTTGCTTTATCTGTCTCCACGGCTTGCCGTAGACATCGCACATGCGCGCCTCAAGCGGTGAAGGCATGTCCTTCAAGTAGGCTTCGTGCGCGTCGTGCAGCAGAGCGTAGAGCGCTACGACAGCCACGTGGTCATCGCCCATCCCACCGTCGCGCACAAGCTGCTGCGCTAGGTGTTCTGCGACGGCTGCGACCTTGATGCTGTGTTCTGCAACAGAAAGAAACCGTGGAATCTGCCCGGCAAAGCGGCATTCATGCGCCAGCCCTTGCATGATGTCCAGATGCCTTACCTCCGCGACGTGCGCGTCGTAGGGGTAGAACATCACATCCGAGAAGGTGCCGATGTATTCGGAGTGCATGCGAGAACGATACTTCGCGTTAATCTCGTCGTCCGGTTGCGCGGCGGTCTGCATCTCTACGATGACGCCGCCTGCGTGATCGAGGAGTTCAGTCAGTGCGCGGTACGGAAGATGCCCGCGCATGCTCACGAGGTCTCGCACGGATTCGATAGCCGCCTGCGCCATGCGCAAGCGTTCTACCAGTGCGGAGTCAGGTGCGATGTCGTCGCCTACCATTCGAATCCATCCGTTACGTCAATGCGAGCGCGTGGCTTTTCAGCGGTCTTCTCGACCTTCTTCAGCCTGCGTTTCTTGGTGACTTTTGGTTTGGTCTTCTTCTTCGTGGTCTTCTTCTTCCGCACGGGAGAAGCCGCGCTGTGCGTGTCTATGTGAACGACGGGCACGGGCGATGCGTCCGCCTCTTCCACCTCGTCCACCTCGTCCACTTCAGGTGCACCCCCGGTGACGTTGTACTCCAGTGGGTTCACCGCCAACCGTTCGAAGACGCTGAACCATCGCGCGCGCTGATCGTAGCCAGTGCTGACTGCTACCAATGCGATGAACTTGACACCCTCGCGGGGTGGTCTTGGGAGCACGTAATCGAGCACACCGACTCGACCGCCTACGCGCGTGACGGAGAGCGTGCGGCGCAAGAGGTCGTTCAAGTTGGGTAACACGTCCGCATCAGTCGCGTAGTGTGCGGCGTCCTCTGCGGTGTAGGGGCGGTCAATGAGGCTCGCGTGCCAGGGGCAGCGTGCCAGGGTGTTGCCGAACGGTGCCTCACCACCAGCTACGACGTTGAACGTGTCGGTAGTGATGTTGCCGCCGAGGCGAAAGTCGGCGTCGTAGTCCGGCGCCCAAAAGGGGAAGACGTCACCGGGGCTGACTCCGATCCGCCGCACATCGAGCAAGAAGTCTGGCTCTAGAGCCGGATCGAGGTCTACGGTGCAGTCGTTCGGACCTAGGCCCTTGCACTTCATCGGACCGCTCTGGTATTCGCGTATCTTTCCACCACACACATGGAGCACGGGGTCGTGGATCGTCACCCCAAGCAGAGCACGCGCGCGCTCAAGGAATCCAGATGGATAGGCCCCGTAATAATGCGCCTTTGGTCTACCAAGGATCCAGACATCTGTTATCGGTCGGTAGCTCATAACGGGCAATCCTCCCTAAGCATCTCCATGGTTCTCGCTTCACAGTCGGCGTTGCAAAATTTCGCACCGCGATATACCCACTCGCCGCAGTCCATGCACTTAGACGACGGCACGCGCTCATAGAGTTCCGCATCAGCGCAGTCGGTGAGGTCTTCGTAGCGGTCGACCGTCGGCGGAAAGATTATCCCGTCAGGGTACTGGCGCGCAGTTGGATCCACGATGTTGCCGCCGTCGTCGCGGCACCACCAGTGTGTGCGTCTACCCCACATCAAGGAGTAGAAGAAGCCCTTGCGCAGTGACAGATGCGGGAACGCTTCGACCATGCGTTCGCTAATCTCTTTGCACCTACCGTAGCCGTGGTCATCTCCGACGTTAGCAGTCACCCACCCCTTGTAGAAATACTTGTCGGTCAAGGCGCGCACCTCCTGTGAGGGGGCCGACAATACACAACACAGGTGTACCCGTCAAGAAATTCTTAACCCTCGCTGAAGACGCCTTTGCTCGCCAATCGGTCAACGGCTTTGCGGGCGGTGGGGCTCGGACTGCTGATGTCAGCTTCACCCGCATCGGCAGCGGCGGCGCCCGTCGCGTAGTACTCAGACTCGACTTCGCGTGGCACATCGTTCGGATCGATGCGACCGTCGACACAAGCGAGGCGCACGGCGACCGAGTCCCGATGCACCGACAGCCAACCGCGACAGACGGTGTCGACTTTGGTCACCGCCTCTTGATGGCAGTGGAAGGTAGCCAGCGCGGGGACGACATGCTTGGAACCGTCCGGCCACTCGGTGAGTTCGCCGCCGCCTTCATCGTAGGTGCGCAGCTTCTCGTACTCGTCGCGCGCCCAAACGCCGCTAGGCGTAGTGCGCGCGTATGGGCACGTCGCGCATGCCTTCTTAGGTACTCGTATGTTCTTCATGCCTTCTGCCTTCCGTTCTTCCACTCAATATCGGCGATGACCAAGCCGCGTGCCGAGCCGCTGTCGGCTTCAAGCAGTCGCGCCTTGAGTGCCGCCTTCAGGGGCAGTCGCTCGATGAGCCAGCGAGCCGCGCCGAGGTCGAGGTTAGAGAGGATCACATTGCGGACGGTGTAGCCTGCGACCGCACGCAGCGCGGTCGGGCCGCCAACGATGAGTTCGTCGGTCACGATCAAGTCGCGCGCTCGGTGTGCTGCTCGTGCACACTTGCGCGCGCGGAGTCGTGCCTTGGCCCGCGCGCGGTCAGCCGGTGATTGTGGTGTGGCGAGCTTGCGCACGAGCATCCCAGTCTCGGTCGCCTCGCACTGGACGCCTCGCCCAGTCGAACGCAGCACCCAGCCTGGACCGCGAGCGCCGCGCACTCCGAGCTTGCTACCAGCCGCGCGGACTACAACCGCATCGTCGAGGTCGCAGTGCTGTGCGAGACGCGCACGCACGCTGTGATAGTTGACCACGTGCCCAAGCGCGCACGCACGCTCGTAGATCGCGCGCGAGGTCAAAGGTCCGCCACCGTCGTCGGTGAGGACGGACATCGCAACCGCTATGACGGCGTGCTCAGCCTCGACCGGTCGTCGAGGTTTTGACTCTTTCGTGTAGATGAGGCTCACGGCTTACCTAGCCTTTCCGAGTAGCTGCGCGCGGTAGGTGAAGAGGTCAGCCAACGCGTCGTGATTCATGTCGGCCATCGCCTGGTCTCGCCGCTTGTCCCACTCGGTCACGGTGATGCGCGTGTGCTGGCACCGCTTGGCGTACGTGTTCTCGGGGGACAGAGTCGTCTCGCCGGTCAAGAGGTCGACCCGGTGCCAGTGGCAGCGCCGGAACCAGTACGCGTAGGCGATGTCCTTCAGCGCGCCGTCAGCCTTGGCGGTCTCCTGCTGCGCCTCGCCGTAGGCGCCTTCGATGGCGTGGTAGTGGCTCCGCACGTCGTCCAACGCGGCGCGCGTGACGACGTCGATGGATTGGTCGGCGGGGGAGCCGCAGCCCCAGCGCGGGGCGATGCGGAACCGCAGCTTCGCGCGCCAGCGCTTCGCCACCGTGCGCGCGGCCTGGTAGTTCGCTTCGATCTGCTCGGCGTAGCTCGCCGTGGTCGCTCGTTCGCTAATCATGCTGTTGCCTTTGCTTGCGCCTGCGCGCCGTGTGCTCTCATGTCGTTTCTCCTGCCCTGATCTTAACCACCACTGATCGCACCGTCAAGACTGATCCGATGCGGTTAGAACGCGAAGTCATCCTCGTCAGCTTCTGCCGGGTCGGTCCATCCGCTTGCGATGATTAGCTGAGTCGGCGCTGGTGCTGGCGGCGCAGTAGGTACCTGCTCGTCCGTCCGTGCGTCGGTCTCCCTATATGCTGGTGGGCCTGCCTTGGTGTCCTTGGTCGCGTCCACATCCTTCTTGGCGTCCTTGGTCCACCGACACTTTGGGTAGCTTGTGCAGCCCCAGAATTCGCCGTAACGGCTGGATCGCTTACGCGTCTCACCACCACAGTCACCGCAGATGGGTGCCTCAACGCCGTCTAGCTTGTCACCCAGAAGGCGACCGAAGAGGCCCGACTGCGTGTCACTGGCGAATTGCCCCCACTGCAGCACCTTGTTAGCGATGCTCTTCAGGGTCTCCTGCTCGCGGATCGCAGCGGGCGCCATGAAGTACGCCGTGAGCATATTGTGTTCCGAGTCGCTGAGTTTGTCGGCGGTGTGCCACCCGTTAATTTTGCGGAGGTTGCCCTTGAGTGTTTCCATGTCCGCGATGGCGAAGTCGAGCTTCTCGATGATCGCGGCTTGCGCGGCCGACACCGGAAGCGACGTCGCCCACGAGCGGATGCACGATGAGCCCACGGGGTCGAAGTGCGCTTCGCCCTGCGTGAGTTTGAGGTCGAGAGAGAACAGATGCTTGATGCCCTTGTGCGCGCACAGTACGCACTCCTGGCTCTCCTCGTGGCGTCCCGTGTAGTAGATGTCGACACCGTCGATGTTGTCCGCGCGCACACCCTGTGCGTCGAACGCCTCTGCTCTGCGTGCGTCGAACGACGCTTTGTTAGATGACATCGGTAGTTCCTTCCCCGAACAAGTCGGCGTGCAAGTCGGCGCGGTACTGTGCGCCGTCGTCCATCACCAAAGCGAAGGACAGATGAGGGTAGCGGCGCTGCAGCCAGTCGACAGCGCCTTTGGGATCAAGACTCGCGCTGTGCTCAGAGCAGAGCAGAGTGCGACCAGTGGCATCAACAAAGACGCCGTACGATCCGTGCTTTAGGATCGCGACGCCGTTACACGAAACAATGATCGAAGCGTTGAACATGATGTTACCTATCCTCCGTCATGGTCTCGCAGTCACAGTTGTCTGCGTGCTCTTTGCATTTGTCGCAAAGATCGTGTCCGCAGTGACTGAATTCCTCGTATCCGCACGAGTCTTCCCCGCAGTCCGGGCAGTCGCCCTCTTCTTCTGCGGGATCGTCAGATTCACGGGTGGCGTTGAACATGAGCTACCAGAGGTCTTCGACGGTGTTGAACTCGTACTGGATGGCGTTGGGTCTGGGTGAGATGCTGGGAAAGCAACCACCACGATGACCGGTGCTCATCGCGCAGCCGGTGGTCGCGGTGCAGCCGACCCACTCTTCTTCCTCCTCCTCCTCCTCCTCCTCTTCCTCCTCGCCT
>Ga0307377_10008804_pt1 | contig 10189 bp, 9 predicted proteins | sample TR3MG_FD_202535 | JGI IMG/M metagenome (GOLD analysis project Ga0307377, IMG submission 202535) | Soil microbial communities from Risofladan, Vaasa, Finland - TR-3 | ecosystem: Environmental > Terrestrial > Soil > Coastal area > Acid sulfate soil | place: Finland: Risofladan, Vaasa | collected... | reverse complement strand
GGAACAGGCTGTAATCTTCAGCTTCTCCCATTCTACGGAGTCTTCTCCGAGTTGCGCAAGGCAATCGGCCGAGTTCCCCTGAGCGTTCTACGATTCAACCTTGTCCGTATTCGGGATCGTCGGCTATTATATCAATATGGATACAATCGGAACCGTGCGCCAGATAGTTGAATATATCTACGGTCCGGCTCGCGCAGAGTCGGTGACGCAGGAAATCCACCGCCTTATGGGCCGGTGGGGCGAACCGATTTCGCGTGCAATAGCGGAGCGTGGTGGCCCGAAGCCCCGGCTTTCGGAGAAGGATGCGATCCTCATCACCTACGGGGATCAATTCCAGGGAAGTGAATTGCAGCCGCTCGAGTATCTTTCCCGTTTTCTTTCGGAACACCTTGAGGGTGTGATTTCAAGCGTCCATATCCTCCCGTTTTTTCCCTACTCATCCGATGATGGTTTCTCGGTCATTGACTATCGGGCTGTTGACCCACGCCTCGGCAACTGGGATTCGGTGCGTGCGATCGGTGCCGAGTTTACGCTCATGTGCGATCTGGTTCTGAATCACTGTTCGGCCAGTCACGAGTGGTTCAGGAAATTCATTCAATGGGAACAACCATACAGCAACTACTTCATCAGCGTGCCCCCGGGAACCGACGTGAGCGGGGTGGTTCGCCCCCGCGCTCTGCCTCTTCTTACCGAATTCAGGACTGCCGACGGAGAGAAACTCGTCTGGACCACATTCAGCGCGGATCAGGTGGACCTGAATTACGATGAGCCTGCCTTGCTTCTGTCAATGCTCGAGGTGCTGCTGTTCTATCTTTCAGTGGGATGCCGGATTATACGGCTGGATGCAATTGCATACTTGTGGAAAGAGCTTGGCACACCGTGTCTTCATCATCCGAGGACCCACGCAGTGGTGAAACTCTTTCGGTCTGTTCTGTCCCGGATCGCCCCGGATTCAATCATCATCACCGAGACAAATGTTCCGCATGAAGAGAACATGTCCTATCTGAGGGATGATGAAGCTCATATGGTGTATCAATTTGCGTTGCCACCGCTTACGCTTCACGCGTTCATTTCAGGGGATGCCCGTCCGCTGACCAGCTTCGCCCGGAATCTTACGCGCCCTGCCGGTGAAGTTACGTTCTTCAACTTCCTCGCATCCCATGACGGTGTCGGCGTTCTTCCTGCTCGCGGCTACCTGACTGATGACCAGATACAGGAAGTCATCAGGAAGGTGGAGGAGCGCGGCGGGCGCGTATCATACAAGGCGACACCGGCGGGCGATGTGCCGTATGAGCTGAATGTGAATTACTTTGACGCAATTGCCGATCCTCCGCTGCCGGACGACCAGCGCGCCCGTGCGTTCCTCGCGTCACAGGCCATCATGCTGGCCATGCCCGGAGTGCCGGGTATCTACGTGCACAGCCTTCTCGGTTCAGGAAACTGGACCGAAGGGGTTGAGCTTCTCGGTCACAATCGCGCGATCAATCGGCAGAAGTTTGATTTCGATGAGCTGATGAGTGAGCTTGGCGATGAGGAGAGCCTTCGCTGGAAGGTATTCTCAGGCTACAACGAACTCCTGCTGGCGCGATCCGGCATCCCTGCGTTCGATCCGTATGGAGCGTGGAAAGCGCTCGACGGAGGGCAGGCTGTGTTCGCCATCCTACGGACGGGAACGGCCGATGCGGCCGGGGATCCCGGAATGCGGGTGTTGTGCCTGCACAACGTGAGCCACAAACCGGCCGAGTTCGTCGTGCGGCATTCAGACATCGGACTTTCCGGAAGCAGACACTTCCGCGACCTCATCTCAGGTGACCACGTTTTTCCGGCAATCGAAGAACGGGGAGTTGAATCCGAAGTGTCCTTCGACCTTGAAGGGTACGAAGTTCTCTGGCTTGAGTTCTAGCCGCTTCTTGCCGCTGACTTTCCGTGCGACACGCGAGCTCCCGCAGTTTGCTGTTCACCGTAGAATGTACGTATGATGTGCCACAGCTTCGCGCTCAGGATGGTGTAGGAAAAGTACCGGTTTCCCAGCTCAAAGTTCCGCTCGACCATGCGATGCATCCGGACCGGGTCATTCAGCAATTCCTGCGTTTCACTCACCGTCTTGTCCGATATGAAATCATCCATCAATATGACATCGAATCCTTTTGGCCGGATGTCATGGGAGTAGATGGAATAATTGTTCACCAGAATTGGTTTTCTGAAGTAGATAGCTTCGAGAAACGCGTTCCCGAACCCTTCAAACAGCGATGGATAGGTCACGAGATCCGCGAACGGATAGACGTCCTCAAGCGAGTAGATCTTTCGCCCGTCTGCGGTTGTTCCCCGTTCATCATCAATGATCTCATCCACGAAGCGCGCGTCTATCTTGAGTAGTGATGCGTAGTCCTGAACACGTTTCTGGTACTCGTAACCTTCGTCGCCGGATGCGTGTGAAATGACCAGCGTTGCCTTTCGTTCAAGCCGCGCGACGAGCTCGATCGCGTGCTCAATGCCTTTCCGCTGGACCACGCGCGTCGGCTGCAGGATAAGCAGGGAATCATCATCGACACGAAGCGCCTGGCGGACATCCTTCGAATAGTCGTCGGGTACCGGGGGCGGCACTTCGAAGTCCATGACGTTCGGGATAAGCGTGGCACCCACACCGGTGCGCAGTGCAAGCTGATTCTGGCCCGATGAGTTGATGACGACATGATGGACGGAGTTCAGATGTGGCGGATAACAGGAGTTCAGGATATCCCACACGCAGTTGACCAGAAACCTCTTTCGCTCCCAGAAGAAGTCGTGATGATGGGCGATCGTGTAGATACCCGTTTCCGCTATGAACTCCGTGAGCGCCATTCCGAGTGGCAGATTCAGCGGTATCGTCAACGCATTTTCAGGTACCAGAATATCTATCTTGAACCGGCTAACGAACTCATAGAGGCGCTTCTTCAGCAGTGTGCGGAACTCGTGGAGACGTTCGCTAAGCTCGCGCGGTCGTTCGGTCAGGCTGAATGCTGCTTCATACATCTCGCGGATTGCCGGATGCTTGAAATGCATCTCCTCGACAACCATTGAGCTTTCAGGCGGGGTGTCGAGTTCACCCGCAACGAAGAAGCAGCGACAGTTGTTCGCTTCGAACACTTCGGCCCACTTCTTCGTTTCAAGCGATACCCCGTCGGTTCCCGAGATTCGGAACGAAACGAATCCGATTCTCCTCTTCATTATCCCTCCTTACTCCCTATTTCAGGAGACGAGAAATTGAACGGAACGTCTCGGTGCCTGCATGCCGGCAAAGCTCAAACAGTACCGATTCGCACGTGCTGACAATAGCATCCTCCGCCGACAGTCGATACAGGGCGGTTTCATGGTCGATTCTCCTGCGCGACGAGACGCAGTCTGCAATAATAACCGGCGTGTAACCGGCTGCGCTGAGATCGACTGCAGTCTGTAACACACAGACGTGAGTCTCGATTCCGGCGAGGATGACGGTTTTCCTCTCAAGAGCCGATAGAGATTGCGAGAATTGCGGTTCATCCAGGCAACTGAACGACATCTTCGAGATCGGATGAACGCCCGACGTGAGACCCGCAACCGTTCCAACCGTCGGCCCGAGACCCTTTGGGTACTGTTCGGTCAGCATGAGTGGAACACCAAGCACCTGAAGCCCCTGAATCAGCTTCAGGACGTTGCGATGAACTTCAGTGTGCTCGAACATATGCGGCAACAGCTTTTCCTGAATGTCCACTATGACTCCCACGCAGTTCTCCGTACGTATTCGCATGAAAGGGACTACCTCCGGCTCTCGTCGTGCCATACAGTGTAAGGCCGCACGTGCAGCCCGTCAAATTCGGCGGTCACTGTCGGCGCCCCTTGTGAATCCGGCGGTGTCGGGATAAGCTCCCAAAGCATGAAACATCCCGACGTGAAAGCAGTCATTTTCGATTTTGGAAACGTCATTTCACGTCCGCAGGACTCTGCGGCCGTTTCCCGAATGGCGGAGATTCTCGGTGTATCCCATCCGGATTTTCTCCCAGTCTACATGAGGGAGCGACACGAGTATGACAGAGGCGTACTGAGCGACGCCGAATACTGGAACAAGGTGTACACGTCATTCCCGGTCAAGGGAGGCGGGAGCGTCCACGAGCTACCGGCGGCGGTAATCGAACGGCTTCAGGAGCACGATCACAAGAGCTGGGCGCAGGTCGACGAACGGATGATCAGCTGGGCGCGATCGCTTCATGAGAGCGGAGTTGCAATTGCTATTCTCTCCAACATGCCCGTTACGTTCTATCAAACCATCCTGAGTCGATTTTCGTGGATCGGGATGTTTGATGAGCTCATCATCTCCGGCATGCTCCGTCAGCTGAAGCCGGAACCTGAAATCTACCGAACGGCACTGTCGCGACTTCGAATCTCGGCCGACCAGGCGATATTCATTGACGACCTTGAACCGAATGTCGCGGCCGCCGGGACGATTGGAATGCATGCGCTGAAGTACACGGATTTTGCATCTCTCGGCCGAATAGTGTCCGAGCAGTACGGATTCGATTTCCCCGCGGTCGACGGATAAGCGACCGATGACGGAAATACGGTTCGCTTGACACCGGAATTCCCGGATGCTATTCTTCGGGTCCAAAGGCAGGCAATGAAATGGCAGATTTCTTTTCTCGTCTGGATGAAGTGTGCTCTGTCAAGAACACACTCTTGTGCGTTGGACTGGATCCAAGGCTCGCTTCACGACCGCAAAGCGTTCGGCGGACCACGATGGACCACGGGACGTACGATTCCATACGCCAGGCAATCGTTTCAGCGAACCGGCGGCTGATCGAACGGACATTACCGTTCGCGGCCGCATACAAACCGAATATGGCCTTCTATGAAGCGTGGGGATCCCACGGTTTCTCGGCACTCGAAGAGACGATACGCCTGATTCCCTCAGACGTTCCAATTATTCTCGACGCCAAGAGAAACGATATCGGACCCACGGCGTCAGCGTATGCACAATCAACATTTGAATACTTCGATGCAGATGCGGTGACACTCAGCCCCTACATGGGGAAGGACGCAATTGATCCGTTTCTCGACTACAAGGACAAGGGCATCTTCGTCGTCTGTCGCACATCAAATCCCGCCGCCGGAAAGCTCCAGGATATAGTTGACCAGGAGTCCGGCGAACTTCTTTACCTGCGGGTTGCACGGGAAATAGTGAGCTGGTCGCCTCAGATCGGCCTCGTAGTTGCCGGGAATGACGTCGAAGCGCTTCGGCAGGTGAGGCGTGCACATCCGGATGTATGGTTCCTGTCTCCGGGAATCGGCGCACAGGGCGGCAGTGCGACTCAGGCTGTGCAAACCGGACGAAGGGCGGACGGTCTCGGCGTGCTCGTGGTTGTCGGCAGAAGCGTAGCGGACGCCGACGATCCGGGTGAAGCTGCCCGCGCGTTCAGAGATCAGATAAACGAGGGACGACGTGAGGTAACGGGACGAGGGGTCGAGCTCGGAAAGACGTCACATCAAGCTGAAACAGCTCAGCCGACGCCGGCAGCGCCGCGCGTCGCGGTATCCTCCCCGGCTCCCGAAACGCCGCGTGATGATTTCGGCGAACCTGGAGGGGCGGCCGCCCGACAGAAGAAGATGGTTCTCCATGGCCTCGTCAGAACCGGGTGTTTTCGGGTGGGCGACTTTGTTCTGAAGTCGGGTATACACTCGCCATTCTATATTGACCTGAGACGCACCGTCTCCGATCCAGTATTCCTGAAGCTCGTTGCACAGGCGTACGTGGAAATCTCGCGCGACCTGGACTTCAGTCGCATCGCGGGCATACCGGTTGCGGCGCTGCCGTTTGCCACGGCGGTTTCACTGGAGACTGGCGTTCCCATGATCTACCCGCGTATACCGCTCAAGGAGCACGGCACCGGGAATCGAATAGAAGGCGAGTTCCAGCCCGGAGAGCGGGTACTGCTGCTCGACGACCTTATCACTACCGGGTTGAGCAAGGTGGAAGCCGCCGAGATCCTTCGGGCCGAAGGTCTCGAGGTGGTCGACCTTGTCGTGTTGCTCGAACGTTCACGAACCGGTAGATCCGATATGGAATCTGCCGGTATACGACTGCACGCGTACGCGCACATTTCCGAACTCTTCGCCACATGTCGAGAAATGGGAGTGATAGATCAGGCTCAGGAATTACTCATGAGGCAGTTCATAGAGAGCGGGAACTGAGCGACCTCCGCCGAACGTCGGAGGTCCGTCAGACTATATCGAAAAATCCTGTCCTGCGAGCAGTGACTCGAACGCGCGGTTCTTGTTATCGCTGACGATTTTCTCCAGTGTGAGACGACCGAAGTAGTCATTGATGTGTTTCGAAGCTTCTTTCCACACATCATAGACCAGGCACTCGCCCATGCGAGCACACGCCTCGTCAGCATTTTCCGGATCAGTAGTGCATGGCGTTAGGTCCAGGCCTTCACCGACGGCCTCGAAGATTTCCTTCACCGAAACAGTCCCCGGTTCCCTTGTCAGAACGAACCCACCGCCCGGGCCGCGGACCGAACTGATTATTCCCTGCTTCTTCAGCTTGAAGAATATCTGCTCCAGAAACTCCGGTGAAATCTGCTCTTCACCCGCGATCTGCTTGATTGCCTTCGGTCTGTTGGAATCTGCGAGTGCGAGATTCGTGATCGCGCGCAGAGCGTAGCGTCCCTTTGTTGTTATTCTCATTCGAATAGCTCCGTACTTAAGTATTTTAGTCCATTATCTGGACAAATTACAATGATCAATTTCTCTTTAAATTCGGGCCTTTCCGCAACCTTCAGCGCCGCGTGCACCGCCGCACCCGACGAAGTGCCGGCAAGGATACCTTCCTGCCGTGCCATACGACGCGCAGCTTCCCGAGCTTCATCATCTTCGACGGCTATCACCTCGTCTATCACACTTCGGTCGAGGGTCTGCGGTATGAATCCCGCGCCGATGCCGTCAATTCCGCAGCTGCCGCGCATACTATCGGCAAGAACTGCATCAGATTCAGTCAACAGTGCAAGACTCTTCGGCTCAACTCCGACTATGCGCACATCGCTGTTCAGGCGCTTCAACGCTCGGCCGATACCTGATATGGTGCCGCCGGTGCCGATTCCTGCAACGACAGCACTCACCTGACCACCGGTATCCCGCCATATCTCCTGCGCGGTTGTCCGCGTATGCGCAAGCGGATTTGCCGAACTCAGGAACTGGCGTAGCATGTAGCTTCCCGGAAGTTGTTCGTGCAGTTCCTGTGCCTTCAGTATCGCACCCCGCATGCCATTTTCGGCAGGCGTCAGTACGACCTGGGCCCCGTAGGCTTTGAGAATGCGCACCCGGTCAGCTGACGTGCTTTCAGGCATCGTCAATAGAGCATGGTAGCCCCGTCGGGCCGAGTAGGCAGCGACGCTGATCCCGGTATTGCCGCTGGTCGACTCTATTATGGTGGTGCCCGGCCGGACAAGTCCTCGCGTCTCAGCATCGTGGAGCATGAAGAGCACAATGCGGTCTTTGATGCTTCCGGAGGGGTTGTGGCACTCGAGTTTCGCAGCCAGCACACCCGGCCGGTTCTCTCTCAGACGATTCAGATATACGAGGGGCGTTCTGCCGACCAGGGCAAAAATGTCGTCTGAAATACGCATTTTCTGGACCATGCTCCTGCCGCCTCTTCGGACAAAGCCTCTCAGGATTTTGTCTGCTTCTGTAGGGTGAATGTGTAGTAATTATAGCATATAATGAAATGGGTTACAAATGGGTTAGGTGCAAAAAAAGACAAATTTGCCGAATTTCTTGCGAAAAAAGGTCGGGTTGCGGCGACAGGCGGATGTCCGCCTGTCGTTTTGGTCAGGAATTAACCCGCTCAACGTAGTCTCCGGATTCGGTATTCACGAGTACCCGCTCACCTTGCTTGATGAAAATGGGCACCTTCACTTCAAGACCAGTCTCAAGCTTCACCATCTTTGTGGCCCCGGTTACTGTGTCACCCTTGATTGCGTCCGGAGCGTCAACGACCGTATAGACCACCTTTGTCGGCAATTCGATGTCGATCGCGGTACCTTCCCACATGATGAGCTTGTAGGTTTCGGTTTCTTTCATAAAGAGGCGCTTGTTCTCGAGCCCCTCGGCGTCTACTTCGAACTGCTCAAATGATTCGGAATCCATGAAGTGATAGCTCTGGGCGTCCGCGAACAGAAACTGTGCGTCTCTTTCGTACACGTCTGCTTCTTCAACCGAGTCGTTGGTCTTCATAGTCTCCTGAAGACCTTTGCCATTTCGAAGTCCCTTCAATCTGAGGCGTACGAATGCCGACCCTTTCCCGGGATTCACGAACTCACGTTCAACTACCAAATATGGCTCGTCCTTCATGAGGAGACACATTCCTTTGCTGATTGCGCCCGCTTTGATCATATTGATTGCACCTTCTTATACTGATTGGTCCGATGGGACCGTCATGGGCCTGAGTTCAGCAAATAGCCAAAATAAGTGCCTGCTGAATCTCGGCAGAATTCTAGGGCTGTAAAGTATCATGAACGGGGAAGAATATCACCCCCCGGATCGAGGAGGCGCCGGTCAAAGCCATGATCAGGCGGTCGACGCCGACAGCCACCCCGGAACAGGCCGGGAACTCAGGCACGAACGAATGCGGAAAGTCGAGCGCGGGCCTCACCGGCACGAGCGATTCGGATTTTTCCCGGGACTCCTGTTCGAAGAACTCCCGCATCCTCTGCGGGTCAGTCTCTTCGGTGTAGCAGTTCGCGGTTTCCCTGCCATCAAGGTAGAGCTCCCATCGCTCCGACCAGGGTGTTCCGGGTATTGCACGGGCGAGAGTCGCAATTCCGGAGGGGAAATCCGTGAGGATGGTCGGTGGACCTTTTGCTATCTCCTCCTCGACAAACGTGAGAAAGATCCGGTTGAACAGTTCCTGCCATGAATCCTCTGCAGAAGGGGATAGGCCGAGTCTCCGTGCCTGGTTCTCAAGCTGACTCCGGTCGGTACTGCCCGCAAGATCAAAACCGGCGAAGCGATCAAATGCCTCCTGCATGGTCACTACCCGAAACGGTCGCGTCAGTGGCTCAAGCCGTTCACGTGCCGAGCTCTCACCGCGCGCGAGTTCGGCTTCTGCGAGCGTCGCGATCAGGTTCTGACAGATTCCTATCGATTGCCTGTAGTCCGCGCCAAGGGTGTACCATTCGAGCATCGTAAACTCAGGACTGTGCTGATCGCCGATGTTCTCCGCATTGCGAAATGCATGGCATATCTGAAAGATGTTTCCCGACCCTGCTCCGATCAGTTGCTTCATCCACAGTTCAGGGGACGGGATGAGATAGAGATCACGCGTGGGCAGGAACGGGTGCACGAAATCGGTTCTGAACGCTTCTATTGTCGATTCCGGTATCAGCGAGGGAGCAAGAAGCGGCGTGTCTACCTCAAGATAGTCCCGTTGTCTGAAGAACGTGCGAATCCCTTCGTGAATACGCGCGCGTGCTTCCATCTGTGTTCGCAACATCTGATCGGATGATAGCAGGATCGCCGAAATGTAGCTATGATAGAGGACTACCGAACAGAAGGGATGGCAGCAGAATGAGTAGCAGATATGGATTCGAGACGGTGATCGAACGGCGCGGAACAGGGGCAATCAAGTGGGACGCGGTCCCCGCGGATGTGCTTCCGATGTGGGTTGCTGATATGGATTTCAAGGCACCACCGGAGGTCGCTGAGGCGCTGAGCGCGCGCCTTGAACATTCGCTGTTCGGCTACACACGGGTTCCGCAGAACTATCTCGAGGCATTCGCAAGGTGGGAGCACGTCAGAAACAACTTCCCTGTCGCCGCTGCGGACGTGATTCCCGCACCAGGAGTCATGCCGGCAATCCGGTTCGCGATCGACGCCTTTACCGAGCCGGGAGACAGAATTGTCATCCAGCCGCCGGTTTACTTCCCGTTCTATCGGGTCATCGAGGGGAGGGACCGCGTCATAGATTCGAACCCGCTCGTCGAAGAGTCCGGGACGTATCGCATGGACCTCGATGCGTTTGAACGGTCTGCCAGTGCCGGTGCGAAGATGATTCTCCTCTGTTCCCCGCATAACCCGGTCGGACGAGTATGGACCGCCGAGGAGCTTGCCGCCGTTGCCGACATCTGCTCCCGGTACGGTATCATCGCGGTATCAGACGAAATTCATTCCGATATCATCA
>Ga0307377_10008803_pt1 | contig 10189 bp, 7 predicted proteins | sample TR3MG_FD_202535 | JGI IMG/M metagenome (GOLD analysis project Ga0307377, IMG submission 202535) | Soil microbial communities from Risofladan, Vaasa, Finland - TR-3 | ecosystem: Environmental > Terrestrial > Soil > Coastal area > Acid sulfate soil | place: Finland: Risofladan, Vaasa | collected... | reverse complement strand
ATATAAAACTTTCAGTCAATCCTAAGATTGTGCAGTAATCACCACGAGCAGGTAGTTTTATAAGATTACCAAACCAGCATGTCAATGAACGTGATTTACACCCTCTAAAGGCTATAAACCGTATTTATACCCTCTAAAGGATATAATTGAGCCGATAATGAGAGTTGAACTCATGACCTCTTGAATACCACACAAGTGCTCGACCACTGAGCTATATCGGCAATATGTAAAGAACTAAAAACAAAAAACCCGACTATCTTTTAGGATGTCGGGTTCTGTTTGTGTTAGGTAATTTTTGTTTTAGCCTTCTGTGCTACCACTCTTTACCCCAAAACCCTCGTCCGCAATATTTCTGCCAAAATCTGAACAGAATATACCATTCCCGTTACGACTGTTTGTCGTTCCCGAACTGGTAATATTTACTACAAAGGTTTTCATCGTTTCTTAATTTTAAACTATACGTTTCATCTAAATACGAAGCAAAGGTATAAAATGTTACATTAAATCCAACATATTTTATAAAAAAAACCCTAAAAATTTCTTCTTAGGGTTTTAAATTATTGAGACTTAGGGACTTAAATCTTTTCTTCTTTTTCACTCAAATCGAAAGTGAAGTTCAAATCTTGACCGTCAATGTTCAAAGCGAGTTGATTTTCATCAAAACTACTGAACTCGGTGAACCACTTCTTGCTGAGAATCAATGAGAATTTAATCTGTGCAATCTCTTGCAGGATTTTTCTTCTCTGCTTATTAAGAATACCTGATTTGGTTTCCAGGTAGGTCTTCAGAACACCTTTACGTTGTTCTTCACCAAGGCTGAGATATATATCGGACTCCAATTGAGCCTGATACTTCTTGATTGCATCTGCCATCACAAACTCGCTGAGTTTAAGTGGAGCACCGCTTTCAAGTTTCTTCACGACATCCTCCACCTTTGGAAGACTTGAAAGACCTTTGATTTTGGTGTCGAGCACAACCGACATGTAGAAATCAGTGGCTTCAGCACTGACAACCTTCGGAGCGAATCCATTGTAATCTGTAACTCCAACTTCCTTGAGCCAATCAGCAGCTTCCTGTCCAAGTACTTCAACGAATGATTTACTTGTTTTTGGAAACAATTCCTTCTTGTAGAAGTCATAGACTTTCTTGTCGCCTTGTAACTTCTTGAGTTCCCACTGCTGCTTTGCGAGTAGCATTGCTGAAACTGCTTTCACCATACCCCTGTTCACTAGTGGAATACTAGTCAGGTCGATAACACAAGTTTCTCCATCCATTGTAAAACCAACCCCGTTCTTCACTAATATGTTGTGAAGTTCTGGATTGAATAAGACTGGAAGTTCTTTTACATTCACAATACCGTCTTTCACAATTGTGAAGGTATTATATTTGAATGAAGCAACTTTGTCGATTTCGAATTTGTTTTCTGGAAGAATTGCTTCGCCTTCAATGTAAATTCTTACACTGAGGTTGGCACGGCTTTCATTCCAAACTAAGTCAGTCAGAGGATAACCCCTATCAGGATTGCTGTTCTGGAATTTCACTTCAACTTTACTTTCAGTAACCTCTGCTGCGAGTTTCTTCAATTCTTCGGCAGTTTTGGCTTCAGCGAGTTTCTTCTTGTCGCTTTCGGTTAGAACAGTTGCTGAACTGATTTTCTTCCTTCCAATCCTATTATAAGTAAAGGAATCGTGGTTTGGATAGAACAAGCAACCTTCGGTGTTCCCCAAGTCTTCGATAAGATTCATAAGGCAATATGCGTCATCGGCAACAGGTTGAATCTGTACTTTCCCATTATACACGGGATATCTCTTCGACACGTCTCCAACACATTCTTTGATTGCGGTTTTAAACGTATTGAGTTTCTGCTTTCCGAAAGCATTAACAAGCATTTGGTAATGATGTTGGTCACCGAGTGCATAAAAAATCTTTTCTGCGTCATCATTCAGAAGTTTATCTGAAAGCACGTAAATCGCAGCATAAAGGCTGGTGTCGCTTCCAGTATTTCCTGCTTCAACGCCCACTGCATTCGAACTGAAGAAATAAATTTCTTTCACGTTTGAACCCACCAGAATTTTATTATCGACAATATTATACAGCAATACGCTACCATCTTTAACGTTGGCAGAGAATGCGAAGTCGTATAGATATGAGTCGGTGATTTCAACAACGGTTTTCTTCCCACCATAAAGGCTATTTGATATCTTGGCATCAAACATCGGTTCGAAGTCATCAAAACCATCACAACTGATTTTCTCACCACCAAGCACTGCTGCCATTTGTGTGAGTTTCTGAGTGTCGGCATAGTAACCATATTCAACGAATGTTGAAGACGCTATGTCGGTTTCCAGAGATTTGAGTGTGGAAATCACTTCATTCCAAGGACAGTCATTATTATAACCATCAGTAAGGAAAATCATTGAGAACACTGAATCTGGACGGTTTGATTGAATTCTTCCAACCAATTCTTTAACGAGTTGAAGTGGTTTTAGGAAGGCGGTCAAACCAACGGGACGAAGCCATCTGTCGATAGCATCATGTAGGTCAGTTAAAGTTTTCAGGGATTTCACTTCCACTTCTTCTTTCAGGATTCCAGCATCTCTGCTACCTGAGAACCATACAATAGAAATAGTATCACCTTCCTTCATTAAGTTGGAAAGTTTATTTTTCAATTGAGTTCTAATTAAGGGAAGTTCGTAGTACATTGAGCCTGATACGTCAACTACGAAGATGTGATTTGTTTTTTTGGCAACCTCTACTGTTACCTCGCTATTAATCTCTTGAGTTGTGAGAAAATAGTTCTCGCTTAGTTTTACATTTTTTTTCATTTCAATCAAATTTATTTTACAGTTATTTATTTTTCAATAGACATTCAATATACGAAATTAATACAGGAATGTTACAAATTTTCAGTCTTTTTTTACAATTCGGTTGTGATTTTTTAACCACTGTTCAATATATGCCCCGTCATTACTGACAAACCCGTCATGGCAGTCCGCTTGGAAATCCCTGACAAGTCGTTCTAAATCTTTTAGAGTTAGGTAGTAACCATCGACATATTCTTCATCTATTAATTTGCTTTCCTGTATAATCATTTTCAACTAATTTAGAAAGCAAATATATTACAATAATACGAGAATTCAAAGAACTTTTATGTAAATACTCAAAAAAATATTTTTATCCACACTTACTATTTCCACAACTCATACAAGTAAGGCAACCTTCCTTATATACAAGGTTATCACTACCACAATCGGGGCAAACACCTGTGCCCTTTTCACCATCTTTGATGAATCGTTTAATCACACGACCAACACCGTTTTTCCACGTGTTAATATAATCTTCTTTGAAGTTTAGGCTGTCGATTAATTCATACACATATAGTATTGGCATTCCATGTCTGAGTACACCTGAGATAAACTTGGCGTAGTTCCAGAACTCAGGATTAAAGGCATGATTGAGTCCTTGGTGTACGTGCTTTTCGCCCTGATTATCCACGTATTCGATATCATACCTTTTAGTTCGCTTCCCATCGATTTCCACGATATTCTTCACCACTTCACAATCTTTGATATTGGCTGGGAGATTACTTAAACCGTTTTCAAGTTTACCAGTGAAAATTTCATAAGGTTTTCCATCTCTCATCCCAACAACAGCAATCCACTTTTCCAGACTGTTTTGGAATCTGTGAATCTCACCCTGTAATCTCTTCGGACGTTTTGGTGCGTGATTTTCTTTGACTTTGGCTTCGGGTTCTGTTTTTCTAGCAACCAACACACCACTACGACTACCATCACGATAAACAGTAATTCCTTTACATCCTACACGCCAACCCGTTTCATAAACTTTAGCAACGGTTTCTTCGTCAATGTCTTCGGGAAGATTTACTGTTACAGAAATGCTATGGTCAACATGTTTTTGTAGTCTGCCTTGCATTTCAACTTTCTTAACCCAATCAACATCATTTGAAGTCGCTTTATAATAAGGTGACTTCTTTACGATTTCATCAACCTGTTCTTTATTCATTGTTTTAACAACATCAATATCATAGCCATTGATGATTAACCATAATTCGAAGTTGTGATGAAAGACAGGATATTCCATCCAAGCAATACCTTCATCATCAACGAAATCAATTCTCACATCTTTTTCCTGTGGATTGATTTTACGTCTACGCATATACACGGGTAGGAATACAGGTTCAATACCACTTGTGGTTTGTGTCATAAGACTAACTGTACCTGTTGGTGCTATGGTGAGTAACGCAATGTTTCTACGACCTGATTTAACCATTCTTGCATATAACTCAGGGTCTTTTTCCTTTATTCTTAGAATGAATGGGTTATTTTCTTCACGTTTGGCATCATAGATTGAAAATGCACCACGTTCTTCAGCCATAATAACGGAAGACTTATATGCACCTAGCTTTAACATCTCGTGAACCTTCTCACTGAAATCTGTTGCCACATCTGTGCCATAAGTAAGACCCAGAGCAGCAAGCATATCACCTTCACCAGTTACACCAAGTCCTGTTCTACGACCTTGTTCTGTTTTCTCCTTGATTTTCTCCCAGAGATTTAATTCATATAATTTAATGAATTCGTCTTCGGGGTCTGCTTTAATTTTGGCGATGATAGCATCAATCTTTTCGATTTCCAAATCAATGATGTCGTCCATATACCGCATGGCAATCATTACATCTTGTTTGAACAATTCCCAATGGAAACGTGCGTCTTTGGTGAATGGATTAGTGACATAACCAAATAAGTTAACTGCTAATAACCTACAACTATCATAGGGACACAATGGGATTTCACCACAGGGATTCGTTGAAACTGTTTTAAAACCATGTTCAGGGTAACAATCTGGAATACTTTCGCTTTGAATTTTGTTCCAAAATAAAATTCCTGGTTCTGCTGATTTCCAAGCATTGTGAATCACCTTTTTCCAAATTTTTGACGCATCAACATCTTTCACAATTTTAGGGTTATCGCCAGTAATTGGATATTGTTGTTGGAATGGTTCATTATTAAGTGCTGCATTCATAAACTCATCGGTGAGTTTCACACTCACATTAGCACCAGTGACTTTACCGTTAGTCATTTTAGCATCAATAAATTCTTCACTATCTGGATGTTTTATATTAACGCTTAACATCAACGCACCCCTCCTACCGTCTTGTGCAACTTCTTTGGTGCTATTGGAATAACGCTCCATGAAAGGGACAATACCTGTACTTGTAATTGCGGAGTTTTTGACTGAACTTCCTTTGGGTCTGATGTGGGACAAATCGTGACCAACACCGCCTCTGCGTTTCATAAGTTGGACCTGTTCTTGGTCAACTTTGAAAATTCCACCGTAACTATCACTTTTTTCGTCACCAATTACGAAACAATTGGATAACGACACGACTTGAAAATTATTTCCAATTCCCGACATTGGAGAACCTTGCGGAACAATTCTTTTGAAGTTCTTTAACGTGTTAAAAATCTGTTCTTCATTAAGTGCATTCGGGTATTTGGCTTCGATTCTCGCAAGTTCTTTAGCGAGTCGCCAGTGCATGTCATCGGGTGTAAGTTCGTAGTAGTGGTTTTCGTCCTTGAGGCAATATTTTCGTATCCAAACGTCTGTTGCTAATTTATCTCCTTTAAAGTATTTTAATGTTGCTTTTTCAACTTCTTGTTTTGTGTAGGTTTTTCCTGAAATTTCGGTCATAGAATTTTATAATTTTTTATGATTTTATGGTTCGCAAATATATGGATTGGTTACGATAAATACAAGGATTAATCCAAATGATTCAAAAAATTTTCAACTTTTTTTTAAAGTTTCTGACTGTTAGATTTTTACGATTTTATTTTCTTTTTTCACATAAAAAACAGGGAATTTCTCATCAATTTAAATAATTGATTTTTCATTAGTATTTATATAAAAATTAGCATAATTAAACATTCATTAATATGACAAACGAAGATAAGGAGTTCAATCAAATCGTAGAAATTCTCGTTAAAGATATACAAAAATCTAATAGTCTCAACGAAACCCAACAAATAAATGAAGATGTGTGGGAAAAAGTGAAATACGGTTTATCTAAACTTGGAAGATATAAAGCAGGTGGTAAAATAATGGGTAAGAAGAAAGTAGATAAAGCTGCTGCTGCTCAAATCACTGCGATTGTTGATAAGAAAGGTAATGAAATGATTAAAGCATTACACAACAAGATTCAAGAAACAAACCCAAAATTTCCTAATAACGAAAAGGGTGAGGAATTCCTGAAAACGGTTTTAGAGATTAGTGCTGTTTATGATTCAATTGTTGATGCAACAAAAAATAAAGATAAAAAAGGCAATTTACTTTCAATTTCAATTGCAAACCCTCTTATTGAAGACCTTGCAACCTATGTGAAAAAATATCTTGATGTTGACCTCAGTGCAGTTTATTCGACAATGGACGAAGAGGTTGTCAATGAATATGTTAATGAAATTTTCGGTAGTACAAAAAAACCTGATGCTGCTGCTGATGTTAGAACACAACTTCAAGGAAAAACTGGTGACGATGCAATTAAAAGGGATTCCGAAAGAATGAAGACCCTTAAATCAAATAAGTTACCGATGGTTTTGGCTGGTGTTGGTACGGCTCTTGGTGCTTTAGGTTGGTTAGCACAAACTCAATGGATGGCTGATTTAATCACAAACATTTTTGGTTCAGGCGTACCCGCAGAAGACGCAATTATTCAAACAATTAATGGTGGAGCACCTGATGCTGAAGGTTTTGTACATTGGGCGAGTGAGATACAAGGGAGTTCAATTCAAACAGGTGCTGATGTTCAGGGATTTGTTGACAAGTTCGGAATTGAGAATGTTCAACAAATGTTTGCAGGTAATGGTGGTGGAACCGTTGAACAACAAGGTCAAATACTACAACAATTAATTGGTGGCGATGGGGCAAGTAAATCTGTTGGCGAATTGTTTAATGCCGACACTTTTGGTGATATGAAGGGTGGGAGAAACCTATTCGGCATTTCTAAGGCGGGTAGTTTTGTTGCTAGAGTTGTTGTTAAACAAGCGGTTAAGGCTGTTGCAGGCGCAGGCGCAGGTATTGCAGCAAGTGTTGCGGGTATCGGTGCTGTATTAGTTCCAATCGGAATTGGACTGATTGCTACTGGTGCTTTGGTGAAGCTAATGAGAGTGAAAGGTCAGAAACAATCGAGAGCAAAAACATTAAATGATTTATTTCAATCAATACAACCAGTTAAACCAACACCAGAAAATCCAGGTATTGATTTAGGTCCAACTGATGATGGTGGAAATACCGTTTTGATTGATAAATTAACAATTATTATTAGAAGACTTTTGATATTCATTAATACTTTTGAAGTAACGGCAGACACAGGACCAATCGGACCTGCTTCTGATAGCACATTCCCTGGTCCAAGTGCGAAACCAAAGCCGAAACCCAAACCTGAACCCACTCCACAGGATGATGAAGAGGATTATTGGAATCAAAATCAGACTTGGGACAACACTAAACAGTTTGACCCATTTGCTAAAAAGAAAGGTGGTTTTAATTATGATTACAAACCAAATATGGGTGAAGGTGAGTTGGATGAAGGTAGATATATTAAAGACCCTAATATTTTAGCGCAATTAAATAAATTAGTTGGGAACGAAGAAACTGTGAAGAAATTCGAGGGGTTTATTGTTAAGCTCGTTGGTGTAAGAAATGCAATCAAGAAATTACCAAGCAAAGCTACTGGTGATATTAATTTGGATAATAAAGTTGAGAAGCTGAAAGCTAATCCAATGATGAATGTTAATTTCATGTCGTTAATAAAGATTAACTCTGATGAGCCAGGTTCAATTGAAAGTCTGAAAGATTTTATTGTTGATGTGGTGAAACTTGTTGAGAGTGGTAAGATGAAGCACGCCAACATGCTTGACAAATTGACAGAGAAATCAGTAACACCTCCAACTAGTTCAAGACCAAAACCTAAATTTGGTAGTGTTTCTAGGGAGCAATTCAAAAAGAGTTTGTTACCATTTATGGGTGATGTCGTAACATTATTTAGACATCTTCAGAGATTTAAAAAGAATGCAGGGGTAGCAACTAAAACTGATACTGAAAGTCTTGCTGAACAAGTTGATAGGATTAAGAAGTTAATTAGTTATTAATGAAAAAGGGGCACTCGAAAGTGCCCCTCAAAAAAACGGAAATTGATACAAAAAACAGAAAAAATTCTTAATTATCGACTACGGTTTTACTATCGGTTGTCGTAAAGTTTCCAGTTGTATTTCCAAGCGTAATGCTTCCCTCATCTAAGTCTTCAGGAAGGTCTTTGTCATCACCATCATCGATGAGTGATTTCGACCTCTTTTTGAAGTTCTTATCAGTTGAACTCATTCCCCTGTAATTTACACTTGCACTATTTAATGTCATTGACATATCAGCAACACCTTGTGCGCTTGCTGTATATGTATAAGTGTTTCCAAAACTGATTCCGAACCCACTACCAACGGCAAACGCATCTTGGTTTGCTGCAAGATAAATGAAATTCCAATCTTCTTTTTCACAGTCTCTAATAAGGTCTTTGATGTTTTGGATGGTATATTCCCTACTATCATTCTCATGTCCATCAGTTACAACACACACTAGAACTTTAGCAGGTGCTTCATCACCGAGTCTGGCAAGTTTGGCTTTATCTGTGTTGATTGTTTTGCCAATCGCATCATAAAGTGCGGTCATATTTCTTGGATACCATTCTTTAGATGTAAGGTCTTTTGCTTTCTTGATGTCCACAAAATCGTAGAGTAGTTGATAGTTATGATTACTATCGAAAAGTGCAACAGTAATTGTTGCATCATCAGGTAATTCTCTTTGTTCTTTTAGAAATTGATTGAATCCACCAATCGAATCAGACATGATACTGGACATCGAACCGCTACTGTCGAGAATACATATAATATGTGTTCTTTCATTCGTTGGTACGTATTCAGTGGTGGTTTTGGTTGTGGTAACAACGGTTACCTTTTTCTTCTTTTTAGCCATTTTTAATACATAAGCATTTATTTTAAAGTTATTTTCCCCAAATATAATGATTCCAATTTTGAAATGCAAGGATTATTTTAATTTAGTCCAAATAAAAATAATTGGGAGTATAAATAGTGGAAATAAAAAAACCCGTTAGCACTTACTAACGGGTTGTCGGCAAGGAGGGATTCGAACCCCCATAGTCGAATGACGAGGGATTTACAGTCCCATGATTTCGCCCACTTACCATCTTGCCGATATTAATCCTCAATGAATGTGGAAGCATCGTCATTTGAGATTTCTTCACCATCAAGGCTAATAGAAACCCTAGTGTTCAGATATTGACCACCACTTTCATAGTTAATGTTTGTCGATACCTCAATCGACATGTGTTCCCGTAGGAATTCCAATATTTCAATTCTTTCCATCATTTCAATCTTTAGTGGATAGAGAGGGATTCGAACCCCCGAACCTCGAAAGGAGTGGGGTTACAACCCACCGCATTTGACCGCTTTGCTACCTATCCATTTGTGCCCTCGGTAGGAATCGAACCTACGTCACCAGATTAAGAGTCTGGAGCATATCCCCTTTGCTACGAAGGCATTTGTACACTCGGTTGGAATCGAACCAACGTCACCTGGTTAAAAGCCAGGGGCATATCCCCTTTGCTACGAGTGCATGTTCTACTTTTTTTTAGGACATTGGACCAAAAAAGTAGTAAAAAACCCTAAAAGTGACCCCTCTGGGACTCGAACCCAGGACCTCCGCATTAAAAGTGCGAGGCTCTACCAACTGAGCTAAAAGGTCATCACATATCGACTGTTGGTCATCAGACGGGACTCGAACCCGTGCACAGGGATTATAGATAGCATGTGCTTTCCCTTGCTCTGCCAACTGAGCTACTAATGCAGTCGATATGTCTACTCACTCCACTAATTACCTCAACTACTAACTTACATTACTAATGTGTTTCCAATCATCATGCCTGTCAGAACTTTCATCTGCTCACGCTTTTTATGGTCGCCCATGCTATCGTTACACTCAAACCTTTCACACACTTTCCAATAAGTTTTTATATTGGTTTTCATTTCGCTTTCAAATCATTATTACTTTACGGGTAATAACCGTTTTTCAAAGAACTTTTTAATTTATAACTGTTTTTCACGGG
>Ga0307377_10008802_pt1 | contig 10190 bp, 14 predicted proteins | sample TR3MG_FD_202535 | JGI IMG/M metagenome (GOLD analysis project Ga0307377, IMG submission 202535) | Soil microbial communities from Risofladan, Vaasa, Finland - TR-3 | ecosystem: Environmental > Terrestrial > Soil > Coastal area > Acid sulfate soil | place: Finland: Risofladan, Vaasa | collected... | reverse complement strand
CCGCCACTTGTCATCGCGGCCCAGTAGCTCGGTCAACTTCGGAATTTCCGAAGTTGATTCCATCTCATCGCGGAGCGAAGTCACGGTCTTGTCTGTGATTCCGCAGTCCTGCGCGATCCAGTTATTGCTCCGTTCGGTGTGTCGCCGCAGCTTGAGCCTGACGGCATCCTTGCGCTCGCCCAGAGTCAGCGGCTTGCCGTGCTTTAGATTGGCGTCATAGGCGAACTCAAGCGCATCGTCAAATGTGCCCTGGTGCTCGTTGGCCTCAAGGTAGGCAAGGCCGAGTTCGCGCGCCGCACCATATCTATGCCACCCATCCACCAACCACCAACCATCGCGGCCCTCGATCCAGAATACATCGACAGGGGGAAGCTGGTCGAAGCTGGCAGCATAGATGGCAATCGTGGTCTTGTCTATGCCAGCACGTGGGCTAAGCTTGTCGTCTCTTTGGGTCTGGTCAAGTCGGATCTGCATTGGTCCCTCCTCGTGTGGATGCAGTCTGGCCATGGTGCACTGATAGTCTATCATATATCGCTTCCGCTGTCAAGTCTCGCGTTGGTATCCGCCATAATGTACACCGCATGGATACATTGGTAGACATATGTCCACACGCTGTACACTCCATGTACACATTGACGAACTGGACGGGGTGAATGCCGCCCGCCAGTCGGTCGAGGCCCAGCTTGAAGCCGTGCCATCGGTGGAGCAGCAGGTGGTGACTATGACCCGCCTCGTAGAAGCGCTTGATAGCCTGTGGGACCGCCCGGTACGGGAGGTCGCGTCGCTGCTGCAGCGGGCCGGGGTGCGGGCGTTCTGTGAGGACGGGAAGGTGGCGTACTGCGAGCTGGTGTAACGGTATGGCTCCGATGCTGATGAGGGCCATGAGAATAGAGAAAATTGTCTAACGCCGCTTAGAAAGCGGCGTTTTTGTTGGGCTTGACAAGAGTAGGGCGGACGTGGTATAATGTGTGCAAAGACACACGGGAGGCACAATGGATAGAGAAGGGCAAGAGCGTGTCTGCTTCTATCTGGATGAGGACATAAAGCGGGACTTCCATGCAGCTTGCATTCAGAGCGGCATGACCATGAGTGATTGGCTACGCAAGATGGTGACGCTGAGGGTCAACCACTACCGGGGCAACTATCCTGACGGGACGCCAGGGCGGGGAGCAGAGGAGGAGTGATGGCCTGGTTGAGACGAAAGATGATCCTTTGGTTCCTTCGGGTTCTCAAGCAAATCACGCAAGGGCAGGGCTTCGTGCAGATCGACGTTGGCTATGATTCTGCCATCGATGATGAGTCGTGCCGCGTGACGTGCTACCGCGAGAGGGACGGCCAGAAGTTCGACCATCGCTTCTATGACTTTTGCAATGCCGCCGTCGTGATTGATGACCTTTCCCGCAATCGCATCAAGGCCAAGGCCGCCCCGCGCGGGGCAGAGGAGGAGTGATGGACATCCAAGAGATTGACCGCCGCCTTGCGATATTCGCAGAGGAGTTTGAGGTTCTCCGCCATGCACAAGAACTGCTGACGCGGGGCTTCCCGTTCGATGCGGACGAGATAGAAGCACGGATCTCGCGTGACGAAAAGAAGGTATCCATGTTGCGGGAGATGCGCTCAAAGGCGTGCATCAGGGAAGCCGAAAAAGCTGAACTGCTGACGATGCTGAAAGAGACGGCAGCCGAACTGGACGCCATCATGGACCAGAAGGGACATACCGCACAGACACGGGCCATCAGGGACCGGGCGTATGTTCTCGTCGCAAAGGCCAAGGTCGCCCCGTGACCCGCCGCCGCTACGACCGCTACGACGCCGAGGCCGAGGTTGCGCAGCCATCCGTGGTCGACCTGGACGTGCGCGTGCCGTGTGGGTTGGCGATCCGGCTGGGCGTGGGGTCTGGGCTACTCATGGCACTGTTGTGGGCTGCGCTGATGCCCAAGGAGAACGTGGCGTGGTGGGTCGTCTTGGTGCGCCCTGGCATTATCGGCGCAGCCATCGGCATGGCTGTGTATCTGTTGCTATTCGGCCTATGGGCACGGGACGAACGTCGGGACCGCAAGCAGCAGCGGGCACCACAGCAGCAAACGCGCCTCGAGGTAGACGGTACGCCGCCGCGGTTTGAGCGCCGCGTCATCCCCGTTCGCCTCGACATCCAGGCAGGCGGGCAGCATCGCTTGCTCGACGTGGACATCACGCCCGAGCTGCAGGTGTTCGCCCGGCGGGTGCTGGCATGGCGCAAGGATGCACTGGCACCGCTGGGGCTGTCGTTCGCCGAGGTGCCCGCCAAGTCGGTCGAGTTCGACGGGTTCCTGCCGTTCAGAGATGAGATGATGGCTAGGGGGCTGCTGCGGTGGAAGAACACCGAGCACCACCTGAGCGGGTACGACTTCCGCGCCGGGTTCGACGAGGCGCTGAGATACGTGGCAGCGTATGAGATGGAGGGATGATGGCAGAACAGCAACGGGAACCCAAACTGTCTGGGCACGTGGACGCTATTTATGAGTTCGAGGGCTATCCGTTAATGGGCTACTGTGTTCGCGGGTATGTGGACCCCGCCGAGATGGTTGCGGCGATTGAGTACGACTATGGCGACCGCTACGACGCTGCCAAGGTCAAGCAGACTTACGCCCGCAATGTTCCCGTTGGGCGGGACAGACCAGGCGAGATGGTGATATACACGGATGTCCGGCCAGGCCGTGGGGCCTACGAGATCACATGGCTTGAAGCTTGGTGAGAGCGGCCCCCTATCAGACGGTGCCTAGCGCCTACTGTGGCGTACAGCACGCACGCACGGGTACGGCAGGGTAGGGCGGGGGGGGGAAGGGACAGGGGAATGGTACACAAGATCGACCTGATAGAATGGGACGACAGGGCCAAGGGCAAGTTTCCACTGCTAGAAGAGCTAAAGCAGCTGCGCGTTGTCAACGCCGACCTGCTGGCGGCGTGTCGCTTTGCCGTGGAGCGTGTGGATACCATCATGGACTTTGGCGAACGATCCTGCCCGTTCTGTGGGCACCATCACATTCACACAGATGAGAGCAACATTGGTACGGGTGACCGCGAGTATGAACGGAAGGTGTGCCCATATCCAAGGCTCAAGGCCATCATCGCAAAGGCCGAGGCCGACTGATGGCGCTCGATCTGTTCTTCAAGGACGACATCGCTGCCATGCTCACCGCGCCCATCGCCGCTGCGTGGCCGAGGCTGACGCCAGCGGAACGGGCGCTGGTCGAGTGGCTGGTGCGCTGCCAGTTGGCGGCGTTTGGGGTGAAGGTGGGGGAAAAGGTGGAGGTGAGAAGGTGACACTGATATTGAAAGATTCCCTTATCAATCTGCCCGTTATGACGGGACCACAGGCAGTAGAACGAATGGTGGAGCTGTTTGGCAAAGACCAGCTTCTTGCTGCTTTGGGGGCAGATTGTGTCCAGGCCATCGCCGCCGAGCAGGAGGCGTGCGTGGCACTGCTTGAAGATGAAGCCGATGATTGGCGAACGGCGGCGCGCCGCACAGGCGAGCAGCGATTCCACGCCATTGCTTACGGGCTAAAGATTGCGGCGGGCAAAGTTCGCAATAGAGAGGAATGCTAGGGCCGCCCCGCGTTCGCCCAGGACGGCCCCGTTACTGTCCCCACACGTGGTGGGGCAGCTAGGAGGAAGTATGGCACAGGAGATCGAGAAAGTCAAGCGCACTAGACGACGGACGACATATCACAATTTCTTTGACAGGGATTCGGTTTGCCTCACTGCTCACTACACCACCGAGGGGGAGGCGCGCTGGTTGCGGTTGCGTGCCATCTTGCCAGCCGGCCTTGCCGACAACGATGAACTACTGGAACACATATGGCAAGGTCTCGATGCTGAGGCACAGTGGTGCGTTGAACACCCTGAGGCAGTTGGCAATTATCAGATTGAGTGGGTGGAGATCTAGGGCCGCCCCGCGTTCATCCAGGACGGCCCCATGCAGTCACCGCCAAAACGGCGACCGATCTGTCCCTAGCCGTGCTAGGGCAGGCTACTCCACATCGTTCAGAAGCGCGAACTCTCCCCACTTCTTCTTTGCGGCCCTATTATAAGCCAAGGCGGCCTCGCGCTCTGTTGCAAAGTATCCGAGCTTCTTCGTGCTGCAATACGCTCTCCATGGCCTACGAAGTCGACACTTCCTCTTGACTCTATGCACGCCCTTGTACCGCGAGCTCATTCCAGGTCTTGCTGCCTGATTGGCGATGTTTTGCGCGTTCGTTGCGAGACGCAAATTACATCGGCGGTTGTCTAGCCCATCACGGTTAATGTGATCAACACACTTGTTGTCAGGAGCATCTAGTATGATACGGTGCATCCTGAGATGCGTCCACTTATGGGGCGCCGCTAATGTAGATGTCACCGCATACCAGCAATTGCCCTTATGAAGCGCACACCATTTATGCGGCAGAATTTTCGGCAAATCCCGGTCATCTATTAGCGCTACTTTACCCTGTGTCAGAACGATCTCGATTATTCCATCTGCATGTTCCCGCCATTCATTATGTTGTTGCTGTGACATTGCGCCTCCATCTGAAAAGCAAAGCTCCGGGCACTTACTGTGCGTCTGACTTGTCGAGGGTCAGGGTCGCTTAACAGCAAGCACCCGGAGCTTTGCTCCCAAATATGAAACGACCCTTAGCCCTCGACGCTCCTATTATAGCACAATCTGGCGCAAGCGTCAAGCTACCGAAACAATGCCCGTATCTGCCCCAATATCGATGGCGAATCATTGATGATATGCAAGCTGCCGGATACCTCTACCCGCAGCACACTCTCGACCGGCGGGGTTGGGGGCACAGTGTCGTCCTCGCCCTCGACTGCCAGCGTCGCCCCGTCCAAGTATAGGTCGTCATGCTTCATTGCCCACTTGTTCCAGGCATGGACAAACACGGTGATTTCGTCCGTCTCTGAAATGGCGCTGATGCTGGTGCTGGCATACTCTGCTGTACCGCGCGCCCAGTTGCCCCACATGATGCTCTCGGCCCCCCAGTCGCTTCCGCCGCGCACATCGATGCCCACGCGGACATATAGCTCTGCATCCGACTTGTGCGGGTCATCGCTGTTGCTACACCACGCCTGGAATGGCTGCGAAAACGTCACCCGCTTGCCGGCCCCGACCTGCACGCGCTGATAGACGCCAGCATTCATCAGCTTGGAGTAGACGAACAGGCACTGTGCGGTGGCGCCATCGATGACGCGGTACGGGAATTGTGACGCATACACCGGCTTGCCCTCTGGCGCAGCGATGGGCCGGTCGGGGTTCTGGTCCTGATCGGGCCACTTTACCGCCGACCACCACACGCTCCAACCATCGGCTATCCTGATGTTGTCGTGTCCGGCTATCGCCGGATATGGCTCTTCATAGCTGCCGTTCCTGAACTCGCTCACAGGCTTCTCCTCTTCCCCATTATCCCAACTATCGCAAGTATATCCCACATCTGCGGCGCGGCAGTAGTCCGCCACGACACCCGACTTGTCCCTGATGGTCCACTCTTTCCTCGACGGGTCGTGCCAGCGGAATGCGCAGCAGGCCCGAATGATCTGGCGCGGGTTGGCCTGGTTCCAGGCGTCGATTTCGCACAGCGCCTCCCCGATGTAGCCCCGGTCCTCGTTCGCCCATCCGTCGGTGGGATTGTATTCTGTCAGGAATATTGGCACATCCAGCGCATACTTGCCCAGCACGGACAGTTGGTCACGGTACGTGCGAAAGTGCCACTGCCAGCCGTTGATAATCTCTTCCCGATAGATCAATCTCGCATCGTGCGCCCGCGTGTAGGCGTGGATCGCCCAACCATCTACCACACCCGCCGCGGCCAACCGCTGCGCGACGCGCCCCAGGTAAACCAAACAATCGCCGGTCTGGGCATTGTAGGGTGCGATCGGCGCCGCCAGCACGAGGTGGTCGGGATGCGCCTGCTTGATGGCGGCGTAGCACATGAGGAAGCATGCCGCATAGTGTTCGGGTTGGATCGGGATACCGCCGGGGCGCTCGCCAGAGAGATTCGGCTCATTGGCTATGATCCACACGTGGCAGCCCTGGCTGTGGTCCACGAACGCCGCGCACTTCGTGGCGAATGCGCCATAGTCCTCTGACTTGGGGATGGTTCCATTCGGGAAATACCCGTTGTTCAGCCGGACGATGGTGCCGTGGCCCGCGTCGGCCCAGCGCGAATAGTCGCCGCCTTCGCTGCCCGCGATCTCGGTGAAGGTCAACCAGCCGGGATGCTCGGTCTGCGGCGGCGTGATGCCGTCGCGCCAGGAGGAGGCGTGGATGCCGTGGAGGTAGCGGGTCATTTCACCTGGCCTCTAGCGCCGCGACCCGGGCCTTCAGCGCCTCGATGTCCCGCTCCTGCTGCTGGATCATGCTGATCATCATGATCTGCATCTGCCGGTTGTCCCAGCTCGAGATCTTGGGTTCAGCCGCCTGCTTCGGTTCCTGGTCCTTCTTTCGCGGGTCGGTTGGCTTCGGCCCCCGGCGAATCACGAGGTCTGGAAACACCTCGTCCACGTCCTCGGCGATCAGCCCGACCATCGGCGTCGCATCTGGCGCGGTGATGGCGTTGTATCTAGACGGCTTGAGTTGTGCGAACTTGGCTCGATCCGCGGTGTAGTCAGTGATGTTGGTTTTGCTATCGCGCCTCGACGCGACGTATGTCACCTCCCAATCGGCCTGCAGGCGCACATCATCGCCAGCGGCCACGTTGTCATCGAGGCCGAAATACACATGCTCGGCCTGAATCTCGCCCATCCATCCACCGTCGATGACGAAGCCAATCACGCCGACGTGGGCTGCATCGGTCGTGCAGTATAGCCACGCTTCATGATCCGTATCATCCACGTCATGCGATGCCCATAGGTTGACCTGGGCTATCGTGTTGTCCGGCGACTCTGCTACAACCCATACCACCCCGTCCAGTCCGGCATGTGGCAGAGTCCGCATATCCACGCTCCTATAGTCCAGCACGCCATCGTCGTGAACCGCACCTAGCCGTGCTACGATATCGCCATCATCATCCGCCACGAACTTGTAGGAGCGCGAATCAGCAAAGGCATCTGAGGCAATGATCTCGATCCCGTTTGCATCCAACTTCACCGTACCCCCGCCAGCGTACAGCGTCCCGAACATAGCCTGAAGCCTACGAGCATCTGCTGTTATCTCTTGACGTCCCAGGAATCGTTTTTCGGTCATCATGCCTCCTATTAGCGCGAGCAGCCCACCTCTGAGGAACTGCCGCCGATCCACTTACGCCTTTCCTTCCAGCACGGGCCCATAGCGCGGCGTCAGCCGATATGCGTCTGGCGCAATAAACTCTACCTGTTCGATATATATCCGGTTCGGCTTGTCTTTGATGCCCCCGCCGGGGAGTGCTTGTGAACGCGGGGCATTGACCAGCTCCACTACGGTGTCTGGCTGGATATGTGTCGGCAGCATCGGATCGCCAGCCGCGTTATATAACGTGTTGGTGCGCCAGTAGTATGTCACTGCCGTTTCCGCCAGGTTGGCGTTGAACACGCGCCCGGCGTATACCCCGCCCACGTATTCCGCGCCAGTGTCATCGCCCATACCGATGAGTTCTTCGATCAGATCCCACAACCGCGTCGGGATGCCTTCGGTGCTGATAGGTACCTGCAGCGCGTTGATGGCGATCGTGCCGGCCGTGACGAACTCCGATTCCCCCACTAGGACGCCGACTTGCGTGCTCAGGTTCGCCGGTGCCGTATCTGTCAGGCGGTAACGCTGATTGATCGTGAAGACATACCCAGCACACAATACGTCAAGCCGGACGCCCCTTGCCTCTTTTGCGCTTGCCAACCCGCCTGTAGCCCGGCTGCGCGGATAGGCATACTCCGCCAGCCGCCGGTCGCGCCGCGCCACCGCCGCCGTGTTGTTGTAGGCACCGCCCACGGAATCCACATAGCAGCTCTCCCCGAAAAGATCCGAACTCTCGGTATTCTCGGTCCAGGCCGTTATCGTCGGCGGGTAGCGCACGGCAACCTTGTTATGCCAGCTTTCTGGGTCCATGCTGCGCGTGTACTCTGCTCCATCGATCGACAATTTGAGCTGTGAGATCCGGCCTTCCCAGGTGACAGGACCATAGCTCGCCTCGACTACGCGCCAACCGATTGCGCGATTGTAGAAGTCCACGATCTCGCCGCGTGTGAGCTGCTCCTGCGAGATGCTGAAATCGCCGAGCCAGAAGCCGCCCACTGCGCGGACGCTATGGTGCCAGTCCTGGGCCAAACGGGTGATATTGCCGCGGAAGTTGGCGGTGCTGATCGGCAGGCGCTCGTAGAGCAATAGATTGAACATTCACTCAGCCCCGCGCAGCGCCGTCCAGCGCTCATAGTAGATGGATGCGCTCAAGGCGCCATCGGCGAACTCAATATCGTCAGTTATGACACTGCGATCACTGTCGGCATATACGCAGATCATCCTTCCGTCCCCCGGTGGTAGCTGGAAGTGCTCCCATTCAAAGGCGGCGGTATTGCGAGCACGATCCGTGGCTGCATTGGTGATTCCTAAGACCTGCTGATGTCCATGTGGTCCTTCGCCCAGAATCGTGTACACGTCGCCGGATATGATGCGGCCATTGTAGATCTTGAGAAATCCCTCGTCTGTTGGTATGGGACATAGGCAGTCCAGGTACAGGTCGCCCGCGCCGGTGAGGCGCTTGGCATAGAGCCAGAATACCGGGATGTGTACGATGCTGGTTGTCTCAAAGCCCTGCACATCAAAGGTGGGGATAGCACAGACTGCCAACTCGTGATAGTCCCAGTTCGCGTTGCTCACCGTGATGGGATCGAAATAGTTCTCCGCTGCATACAGCCCACCCCGCAAGTACACGCTCCACGTGCCGGCGGTCACCCTGGCCCGGAGCAGCCACAGGAAGCGCCCAAAGCAGTCGGAATACGTCGCATAACCGACATTCGCTGCCGAAAGCGATTGCACGTTTATGTATGCTGCGTCCCAGTCCCAGCCGGAGCCGCCAAAGCCGGGGTCAACGTGAACGGTATTATTGCCGGCCCCGCTTCCGCCCCCCGGTGCCTCAAGGTAAATGGAAGTGTCAACATTCAGCACGCCAGCTTCGCATTCCCAGATTGGGATGAATCCCGTCACGCCCGTTGCGCCGTGCAGCGTGGCGCTACGGATGCCCATCCAGAAGCGCGACAGATAATCGGTTGCGGTAGTATAGAGCGTCAGCGCACTCACCCGCGCCGGCACGTCGCCCACGATGTCATGTAATAGCAGTGCCACGCCCACGTCGTCCACATAGGCCACGCCGCCATTCGTCGTCGGGCAGTAAAACAGAATGCGCACCGTCGTGCAGCCTGCCGGTGCAACCCACGTGCTGGCGAGGACGGTGTAGACTATCCCGATGATCCCCGTTGAGGTGACAGGCACAATGTCGGCGCCGTGGGTAAAGTCGTAGACCTGATAGCGCCCAGCATTGGCAACGTCGCCGCGCGCCCAGAAAGTAAGATAGTATTCCCCGTTCGGTACCACGGTGATGTCCTGGTAGATTATGGTGTTTGCGCTCGCGCCTGCGGTTAGCCGGGCGGCGTGCACGCCGCCGTGTACCCACACGCCTTCATCCGCCAGCGCCCCGTCGCCGGCATCCTCAGTCCAGTTTGCCCAGTCAGGGCCGGCTGCCACCGTCTCGAAGCCGCCGTTGGAAATCAACTGCAGCCCCCATCCGGTATAGTCATAGGCTACCGCCGCCGCCGCTGTGGACCACACGTTCGGGAAGACGCGCACTGTCGGCCGCTCCCAGTAGGGATGACGCTCGATCAGCACCGTGCCCAGCATCCACCCCGGAGGGATGCTGCACTCGCGGTACATGGGGTGAATCGCCGGCTTCCACTCGAAGTGGATCGCCTTGACGAGCGCCTGTCGCCCCGTGGTTTCGAGATCCAACTTGCAGTTGAGCCACACCGGGACCGCCTGCTGCTGGTCCACCCAGTATTCGGCAGCCCGCTTTTGCAGCGCCGCAAGCTCCTGCAGCGTGAGCGCCAGGTCGTCGTCCGTCGTGGCCCGCACCATGACCGGCAGCGTCTCGGTCACGTAAGGCGGGATGCTGCCGTCGCCTGTGGGCGTGATGACAACAGGCACATAGTAGTCGTCTTGGAACACAAAGTCGGTGGCCGATGTAAAGTCGATCGTGGTCAGGC
>Ga0307377_10008801_pt1 | contig 10192 bp, 17 predicted proteins | sample TR3MG_FD_202535 | JGI IMG/M metagenome (GOLD analysis project Ga0307377, IMG submission 202535) | Soil microbial communities from Risofladan, Vaasa, Finland - TR-3 | ecosystem: Environmental > Terrestrial > Soil > Coastal area > Acid sulfate soil | place: Finland: Risofladan, Vaasa | collected... | reverse complement strand
CAACCCTATGTTACTTGCAGCATCTATTGCAGTTGTAGTCATACTTGCTAAGATTGTAGAGGTAGTTCCTGAATAAATACCTTCTTGCTCAATGAAGTTAGGGTTTCCATTCTCATCAGTTGATGAAAACTCAAGAGTCAAAGTTCCCTTCATATACTCTTCTGCGGAAAACTCTTTATCAAATGTAACTGATTTTACATCTGCACAAATCATCCTATACAAACTTACAGACTTAGATGGAACAATTATAGTTCTAGCTGTGTTCGCAGAATGATAAGCTGAATCTTGGAACCAAAATATAACTCTCCACCTGCTTGTTGCTCGGTCACTCATAATCAGTTTGTTAGTTGTTGTTAAAACATCGCTTGAATTATATGATCCAAACTGAACAAAATCAAAATCAGTATCATTAATCATAACTTCAAACTCTACTTGGAACTTCTCTCTTGGTTTCTGGAAGTTGAATGTTTTGTTTCCAAAAGCATACACATCTTCAACTGGCTGTGCGCCTCCTGAGATATTCCAACTAAGTACTTTACCATCAACATTACTGATAGTCTCGCTTTCTTCTTTCTCAAATGTAATGATTACATCTTCGCCTTCAAAGTGTTCTGGCAGTGCCATTTTATATCACCTGTTTATTATTTTTATTTTTTTTCAAACACACGTTTCAAATGTTCGTCAATCATCTTATCCATATCTGTTGTTACAAATCTGTCAAATGCTCTAATCATAAACCCTCTCATCCTTGAGCTAAGGGTTCCGGGATGCATGCCTATTACTCCACCACTGCTGATTCTCCAGTTGTTGGGCTGAATGTGTGGTGCAGTTCCTTGATTTACCCATCTTGCTAAATCTTTTGCATTTGCTGTTCCACTTGTTCCCAATGGTGTTAATGCGTAAGAGTCTGCGTATTTTACGACCTTATACAATTCTGCCAATGGTACTGGTGTGTTGTGATCTGCGCCTTGAAAGGAACTTCTTTGGCTTAATTCAGTTCTGACATGTTGTTTTGTCCGATCTGCAAATTTTCTAAGCAACCTGTTTGTTTCAGGAACAATATCTTTTCCTACTTTCTTAAAGTAAGCATTTACTTTATTGATTCCAATTAGTTTTACTGAATACATCTAAGAGCTACCTACATACCTGAATGTAACATTAAAGCTGATAACATGAATTTTCCGTCCTTTTCCTTCTGCCCAAGAAGAATCATCTCCTCCATCAATATTCATGTTCATCATCCTATCTGATGTGAAATTTACCCTGCCTGCTAATAATTTTGCAGTAACTTCGTCTGCCATTGCTTTACAAGTCTCAGCAGAGTTATGATAAACTTCAATCATCATGTTTATTTCAGATTCTGTAATATTGCCGTTTGCAGTAACTTTTGTAAATGAAATATTCGGCGAGTGGATTATCACTAGTGGATAACCTTTATCTGATGCTAATGTTGAGTTCCATGCAGAAAATATATTATTTGTAGAAATCGGATTTGTAGTTTGTAAATAAGTATATACTCGATCCCATGCATTAGTTCTTAATGTTGCTCTTGTTGCCATAATACACCTTCGTTGGTGACGTATATGTCAATTGTGACATTTACCATACTGTTGTGGAACGTACCACTTCAAATGATACAAACTGGACGACCAGTGTGTTTTGAATGCGAACAGGTCTAACTTGAGTAACTTTGTATTCTACAGAGTTCATAGTTAGTCTATCATTAACTGCAATTGCGACATTATCACGAATTGCTTTTTCATCATTTCCAACATCTTCAATTCCTTGAGTTTCAATCATTAAAGAGTTAGCAATCAAATTTCCATTAACTGCAATAATTGTGGTTGCTGAACCCCAATTAGTAACTGTAATATCTCCTTCTGAACTTTCAGTCTTAGTCGCTGATGAATAAGTATAAAGATATGCAGTATTGCCAAAATCATCAATTAACTTCTGAGCTGCTCTTCTCATAGATGTTCCGACTGTCATGCTGAATCTTCCATTAATATTCTGTATCCGTCAAGAGATATGCCTTTGATAATGGCTGCACGTCTTGCTTCAGACATAAAATTATTATACATAGACATCATATCTTTCTGTCCAACAGAGAGGGAACCAATAGTTTTGTTTACTGCATCCACACTTCCAATAACTTGATTGCATACCATTGCATCAGCTAATGGACGAATAACAGTATCATATGCTGTTGTTGTACCTGCATCAGATGCAACAACAAAATCTTCTGCTCTTCCAATAATAGAAGTAACTGCTGTTGTTCCACCATCTACTGCATCATAAACCTCTCCCGTATCTGCTGAAACTTGAGCAAGTGTAACTACCATACTTAATCTCCTCTTTCACTCCTTTTTAACACTTTTTATTGGAACAACCATATCAAAGATTACCAAATTCCTAATATTCTTCAATTGAGGAATATAATGGTCATCTATTTCGTAAGCTATTCCACTTTCTAACTGTCCCACTTCTGGATGGTTTACAGTCGTTCCTTTCTTAATGTTTAGAACCCATGTCATTCAAATCAACCTCTTCATACTTAAACAAAAATTAAGGTAAAGAATGTGGTGATAATGATTCATCAACACAATCTCCATCCCTATTACAATAAAATTTACCTTCATCAGTGTATGCTATTACAACAGGACAATTCATATTCTGATCAGGAGGTAACATACTCCACCCAGTTGAACAAACCTTATACTTAGCAGAACGATCTCTGTCATAATAACAATTCCTTTGAATTCCGTTATCATTCACTCTACTAAGTTTATAGCATAACATATCTGGAACATCTGCCTTACTACATGAATAAGGAAGATATCCATCATCTTCTAAAACATCAGATACATTCACTCCTAATGATGCCATAAGTAAAATAATGGCAGATACTGTGGATATTTTCCATATTTTATCTTTAACCATCTTATTCTACCTAGTATAAGCTATTCCAATCAGTGGAGTTACAGCCATAATGCTTATTATCATCTGAATCATAATAGATTGATCCAGCAGAGGTTGTATCACATGTTGCAGTACTTTGTCCTACAAACTGTAAAGGAACATAGATTGATAAAAACTCATTATAGTAATCATCTACATCCAAAACCCTACTTGTACTATTTGCTTCATTCACATAAGCATCATACGGATATGTATAATTCCACCATGAAATATCTCCTTGAAATGTTGAAGTGTTCATATAAACCACTCCTCCACTATTGTTATAATTTGCAATTAAGGGAGTTTCGTTAATCCAAGTATAAGACCACAAACTCGTATTAGTTGCATAATCACTTGACATCATATAAACAACACCATTAGTAATGTTAAAGTCAGTGTTTTCTACAAGCGAAACATTAAATAATCCAGTTACATTTACTAAGACTTCAGACACTGAAACTACAGTATTATTACCAACTAAGTCAACATGAGTTCCTGCTGCTGGTATTGATGCGATACTTTCATTAATTCTTGTATCAGAATAATTCACACTTGCACCAGTAACGATTACACCATCATCACCATTATTAAAGGTAACTAATGCAGTATCTGCTGGAACAGTTACAATTTCCTTAGTTGTAGTAAACTCTGACTGTAAATCATAACAACTAACTTGCCACCATACTCTTGAATTATCTGCAAAAGGAAGCGAAATATTATTTGGAGTACCATTCGTAACACCTATAGTTATGTTCCTTCCATAAGCTCCTGTCCTACTAGTTTTTGTCCATACTGAACAATTAAGATCAGTACTTCCTCCACTATCTACAACAGTCCAATTAAAATCAACAGTTGTTTGATTCTGAATAGAATATCTTGCTGGAGAATTTAATGTAATGGTATAAGCACCCAATACATATAATGAAGACAAAGCCAAGAGTATGAGGATCATAATTAATTTTGAGAATTTCATACTTTTTTCACCCCGCCTTTCAAATATAGATTGCCAGTTGCATCAATCTTTGCAACAATAAAGCCATCTTGATCCTTAATTTCAAAATTTGAAGTAGGATCTGAAAGTGTAACTTCAGATGAACCGCCAAATGATGCTATTTTTCCACCACCTATTGCAGCCATCTTAAACACCTTCTAATATTCTCACTTCTACAGTGCCTTCTGCGACTATTCCATAAACAATTACTTGTTCTCCAACATCTAGACTTAATTCGCCATTAGCAGCTATTGGATATCCTGTGTCTGTAGTTACATCTGAATCTCCTATATAAACAGTAGAAGCACCGTTATTTTTAATTGCTAAAGACATTCTTCCAGCGACTGCTGTTGCTGGAATAGCAGTAGCAGTACTTGCAACTGTAACAGCACTTTCTTTTATTTTTGCACGGATAATATCTACCATTATTAATCACCTACTTCTTATTCAGAGTCTGTTCCACTTTTTCTTTTTCAGCCTTCTTAGGAACATAAGATAAATCTCTTTTCTTCCAAGTTACGTTTCCAGTTTTATCCCTTGCGAGGATAAGGTACTGAACTTCTTCGCCTGTTTTAAGGGTTTCTTTGAAAGTTCCAGATGGTTGAACCTTCTGACATTTTACAAGCATAGTGTTATATTTTGCCTTGCACTGCCCATTGTTTGAATTCTTCCAAATATTTACTTTTTCTTTAATCCCTTCTTTAGTTAACCCACTTGGGTTCTCTAAAATATGCTCTATCTCAGTTTCCTGAAATACAGCCATCTTTATGTTTGATTGACCTGTTCCTTTTTGGTCAATACCTTTAGGGGTAATATCTACCATATCATTCATTTCTAACACCTCATTCAATATTTAAAAAATCAAGCTTGTAGCTTGATAATTAATTTAACTCTGTCTGCTTCCAATTTTGGAATAGACTTTGCACCTAATTCTTTCAAAAGCTTAACTTGGTCTTCTTTATTCATTGCGAATAATTTTCCTTCCAAATCTTTCTTTGAAACAGGTTTTGCCTTTGGCTCTTCTTTTACTACTACTTCTTTCTTTTCTTCTTTTGGTTTTGCGTTAAGTTCCTTTAGCTCATTCTTAGCTTCCTTCACTATGTACTTATTTACGCCATCCCAAAGTTTAATATCAGCTTCCAATTGTTCTTTAGTTTTCATTTAGATCACCTATACTGAACTCAATGCTACTGAACCATAATTTTTCAATATCAAATACCTTGTTGGAGATATAGATAGTAAAACTAATGCTTCATACTGTGCATTAAATGTTGCTGTATTGTTTGTTCCGTCAAAGGTTCCATTAGTCAATGTTACTGTATGTCCATCAGTACCACTATCTATTTGAGTTATAACTAATATTCTTTGAGTATCATCTCCAGCCGCAATTGTCATTGCTATCTTTGCATCTCCTGTATTTAAATCAACAACAGTATCAGCAACATTAATTGCTCCACTTGCAGTATATGCTACAGCAGTTGCTGCTGCGCTTTGATCGTTTAATTGAGTAGATTGACCCATACCTTTGACAAGTCCTTTCTTCATATGTCTTAATCCTAATACCATGATTATCACCTAGTTAGTATATTCAAAAAAAAGAATAAAAAAAATAACTACTATTTAAATAGTAGTAATCTCCGAAGTAGCCTCTGATCTTAGATAAACTGCTGCAAATCTATGAGTTACTGCTAGATATTCGCTGTCTCTTGCAATATCTTGATACTTCTTCACAGTAAAAGGTCTCTTCTCTCCAACTATGAAAGCATGTCTTGCATCAATAATGTATGCTAGAGTAGCAGTTACATTGTTAGATACAATAACTTTCATACCGAAGATAGTACCAATTAGGCTCTTTGTTGGGTTCATAACTCCTGATTTATCAGCTTCAACAAAAGTGTCGATATTCCTCAAGTCATTAGCAACCTCTGCACCAACTATCATGTGTGATGGCATGTAGTTCTTCTCTTCTAACTGCTGCATACTTGCAGTTATGTCAGAGATTGGCAAAGTTGCGTTTGAGTTTGCAACAAGATTGCTTGAATGAGTAGCTGCTGAATCCAATTGAGATACAATCAGAGCTTCTTCATTGTCTGCAAATTCATAACCTGCAAGTTCTGCATGGTATGAAATTAAGTCAATGATTCCATCTTCTTGCATTTCAGTTGAAACACCCACTCTTACTCCGTACTTAACTGGTGTAAGGGTTTTGTTCTCAAACTTAGTCTGACCCATTGGGATTTCTCCACCTTCTTGTACCTGATCAACAGGTAATGCGGTATTTGAATCGATCTCAGATTGCATAGGAATAACTAAAGTTCTTCCCGGAATTGATGATGGACCGAAATACCTTGCTGCAAGACCTCGAAGTACTAGCTTCTTCCGAACTGAATTTATAACTTCTCCCAAAAGTTTCCTAGGGATAAGATATGAAGTTGTTGCGGAGCCTGCTGTAGAACTTGCAAAATCTGCACTATCGCTTGTTAATAATTGGCTTGGCATTTTTTTTCACCTCTAAATTGTTAATTTCCAGATAATGTACTTTCCATCTGCTGATCCACCAGATAGAGCTTTGCCTATCTTGTATCTCTGATTATCTGATATTGTTTTTGTTACTGTTGTAGTTGCATCTGCAAGTTTAACTAATTTATTAGCTGTTGCTGCGGTTGCTCTAACTACATCTCCTGCTTCTGTGTTAGCTTGCACTGGAGTGATAAATACTCCTTCCATTGCAATTGACCCATTGCCATCTACTGGAATATCTTGTAATGCTACTCCTAATACAGTTTTATATCCAGTTGCTGAACATAAGATTGATTTAACCTTAATGTCTCCGATTGCATAAGCATTTCTTGCTGATGCTGCTGTTCCTGTTAATACGTCGTCATTCGCTGCGGAATAAACAACGTCTCCTGCATAAATTGCAGTAGTCCCTGAATCATTTAGAACGCTTATGGTTCTGCCTTCATCAGAGAGTTCGAATGCTGTTTGTGCCATCCTTATTCACCTCTAAGTGCTTCTTTTAGTTTTAAGTTGTGAACTTTTACATCTGATTCAGATACAGATATGAAACCATTTGATTCCACAAACTTACCTTTATCTTTATCAGGTATTTCAGTCTCAACAACTCCAGCACTTTCTGGTTCTTTCTTACCTTCAAGTGCTTCTTTCAATAATTTATTCTCTTCCTTCAGTTCCTTAATTGCTTCCATTACTTTGGTAAGACCAACAGATTCTTCAGGTTTTTTCTCCTCTTCAGAAGGTTTTTCTTCTGTTTTTGGTTCCTCAACAGGTTTCTCCTCTGATTTAGGAACTTCTTTTGGTTGTTCTTCTTCAGCCATAGTATTTTCACCTTTTTGTTCTTTTATCAACTCAGACATTTTTCTATCATATGATTCAGCAATTGCATAATCAATAGAAGCTTCTTTAACTCCCTGAAATGCAACTAGCCCAACACCATTAATACTTAAACCTTCCATCACATACCCTTCATCAGTTTTCTTAACTGAATCAGCTGTTGCGTGAATAGATGGACCTAAGAAACCGTCTTTTACTGCTTCAACAACATCTGGGTGTTCTGCAGTATTTCTGATCTCTCCCGCATGCATGAGTTTTCCTTCTTTCATTTCGAAAGAACCTTTTCCAACTACATGTTTCTCTGTTTCTTCTGGATGACCTACAAGCCATTTGAATTGTTTTCCATCATTCTCTTGAATATTCTTGAATGTGTAAACATTATTATTCTTAGAAACTCCTTCGACAAGAGCGGTACCACCGATTTTAAGCCAAACACCTTCCTTATTTTCAGATTCTACAATCTTAAACTCTGGTGTAAAACTAAAATCTAAATTTTCAATGATTCCTTCTTTCATTATTTCACTTATCTGGCTTAATGCTTTTTAACACTTCTGTTATTTTATTGAATTTAGCGCTTAACTCCATGTATTCTGCTTCTTTCATTCTCAACGAATCTTTAGCACTTTTTACTTCTGATTCCAAACTTTCAACCATATCTTTTTGAGACGCTATGATACTATTCTTTTCTTGAAACTTTTGTTTCAACAGTTCAAACAATTCATTCAATTCCATCTTATCTCACCTTTAGTTATTTATTTGATATCTATATGCCTTATGTGTTCCATCCCGCATGCAGATAGAATATGGTTCAGTAGATTCACATTCCCACTCCCTACCCTGATATTCTAGCTTAACACCCTCGTGCTCTTGGGTTATATTTATTGCTGTATCATCTACTACTTCTAGCCATCCTGTTTTGCAAAGTTTGTTTCCTATCTCTGAATTCCAACACTTGCCATTATCTAATTCATAATAAGTAGATAGCTTATCGCATTGCATGACTATTGCCCTGTCTTCACAATAATAAACATTATCATCTGTGAGGGCTATTCCTCCAAAGATACTGACAGCTAATAAAACCAAACTGCTTATTCCTATTGTTGCTTTATTCATCTTAATGCCACCCAAGTTGTTCCATCACAATCATAAGGTTTAGCATCTGTGAGGTCATAATAAATTGCCCCTTTAATTTCAACATTACAAGTACTTGGACTATCTGTCGGATTCAACTTCAATATTTCATCTGTTAAAAACATATTAGTCGAAGCACCTGAAACAGAAACAGTATCCAAAACTGGAGGGGTTACAATAAAATTTCTAGTTCTTTGCAAAGCAATATAAGTATAAGATGAAGTATCTGCAAAAGGAGTTCCATCTGTTTGAGCATTACATTTTCCTCTATCAATTGGACTATTAAATGATAATGTACCTGATTGAGTAAATCCATTTGTGGTATCTGAAATAATTGGTAATATACTATATGTTCCTACATTATTACAATATAAAGGAATTCCAGCAATTGTTGTACTTGACGGACTATCCAAAGTAAATCCTATAGATGTAAAATTACTATCACTTCCAACATATAAAACATCATTATCAACACTAAATACTTCTGTTGGTGTTCCTGCCATCATTTCAGTTGATATATCTGTTCCTTCAATATAAGACCTATTCCAAGTATCTGCACTACCAACTTCTATTAAGTGATTTAATCCAGGAGGCATATGGATTCCATCATAGTGTCCTGGATTTATTGGTGTTCCTACTAACTGCATATCAATATAAGCTCCATCTGTATAATTAAGATTTGTTGCTATTCCTACCATTTCAAACATAGTTAAACTTCCGCCTTGCATTGTTTTTGAACTTCCCATAGATATTTTACTCGCTGTAGATATAAAACCATTAGTGTCAACCCTAAGTTCTAATGCCGAAGTTCCGTCAACACCTGAATCTGTTTGAACAACTAAAGCCCCATCTGTTTGTAAATCTTTTGCTCTAATCTTAAATCCACTTTGTTCATCTGCTCCAACATAATATTCTGCAAAACCACCATCGACTACTACTAAAGCTGGACTATCATGAACCATCCAACTCAAACTAGATAAATCTTCTTTCCAACTAGGATTATTTTTAACTGCAACACAAGAAGAATTAATAAAAATATCTATATCTGCCATAGCACCTTCCCACGGACTATTTTCCTCGGTTATCATTACCCAACCGCCTGTATTCTCAAAATTATTAGATGTATAATCACAAAAAAACCCATTTACTATATTATACTCTCCATTTGTACCTATATATTTTGCACTACTATTAGGGAGCAATGAAAGAAATGTTCCGCCAACTCCTGAAGTAGATTTAAAACCTCTATTAGCCCAAATAATACCTTGTGCTTCTATATCGTCTGTAATTTCTACATTACCATTTTTTATTCTCATAGCAAGAGTTGCTGCAGCACCATTAAATCCTGTATAAAAATCATGCACTCCATACCAACCTGCTGCAGAACCGGGTGCAGTATATTGTAATATTCTATTAGGACTTGTAAGCACTCCTTCAATATAAGGAAAACCAGAAGCACCAGCTCCAGTAAATATTATATCTCCTGCTACATCTAATTTACCATCAGGACTATCTGTTCCTATTCCTACTCCTGTTGATGTTGTTACTAAAGTATTAGCAGCAGTTCCGTCTTTAAATCTAACACTTACTGTCCCTACATCCATAAACTGAGCCATATCTCCTACTCCATTTTGAATTACTTTTAAAGTTGCAAATGCACTATTATCTTCTACTTGTAATTTATTATTAGGACTTGCTGTGCCTATTCCTACATTGCCATTAGCATTATCAATAACTAATTTATCTCCACCTGAATTA
>Ga0307377_10008799_pt1 | contig 10193 bp, 8 predicted proteins | sample TR3MG_FD_202535 | JGI IMG/M metagenome (GOLD analysis project Ga0307377, IMG submission 202535) | Soil microbial communities from Risofladan, Vaasa, Finland - TR-3 | ecosystem: Environmental > Terrestrial > Soil > Coastal area > Acid sulfate soil | place: Finland: Risofladan, Vaasa | collected... | reverse complement strand
GCGGCGCGCAGGGTCATCGAATAGGCGCGAGGAGAATTCATGTCACTAAGACTTACACCAGTCTCAAATTGATGTCAAGACTAGTAATACCAATTTACGACCCCGCGCCGCTCGCCCACTCGCGCGGCGTCGGGCCAACTCGTTCGCGTCGTCGCACGCGGGAAGTGCGACGGCGATTCTCTACGCGACGGCCCTCTGGAGCAGCTCGATCAGCTTCTTCTTGTCGGCGGCGGTCAACTTGGTCACGGCGTACGAGGTGGGCCAGAGGTTCCCCTCGTCGAGGTGCGCCGCCTCCTGGAAGCCAATGGTGGCGTAGCGCACCTTGAACTTGGCGGCGCTCTGGAAGAACACCACGACCTTGCCGTCGGCGTTGGTGTAGGCGGGCATGCCGTACCAGGTCTTGGCCTTGAGGTCGGTGTGCTGGGCCACGAGCTCGTCCAGCGCCTGTGCCAACTCCTTGTCCGAGCCCTCCATCTCGTCGATGGCCGCGCGACACGCCGCTGCCAGATCAGCGCCGGCCTTGGCGGCCTTGGCTTCCGCGGCGGCCGCGCGCATGGCCGCCTTCTCCTCTTTGCTGAAACTTGAACTCACCGGGGCCTCCGACTCATGACCTGATACTCAAGAAAACTAGCGGGGGATCGATGAACGCGCACATTGATTGGCGCACATTTCGCGCACGCCTTCCCACGCAATGTCCGTGGCGTGAAGGGTCGATGATGACGAGCATCCCCGCGAGAAGTGGCGGGCAATCATCTTGCCGAGGAAATGTATGTCACGTTCGTTTCGCGACACGGAGCGATGACCATGGGGGGCAGCCCGGGGCATGTCCTCGACCTCCGCGAATCGCTCGGCGCGCCTGAGACGACGTGAATCACGGCCATCGTGCTTGCGCCGTCGGCGCGAGGAGGCCTAACCCCTCGGCGGCCACTGGGGCACGGAACCGTGGCCCGAAGGGAAACGGACGTTCTTCGCTCGAACGAACTCGTGCAGTGTCTCTGCCGAGTACTCGCGACCAAAGCCCGATCCCTTCACGCCGCCGAATGGCGAACCGATGCCGCGAGTGTATTGATTCACCGAGACCATGCCGACCTCGAGACGCGTCGCGATTCGCGCCGCACGAGGTTCGTCGCGAGTGCAGATCGCTGCGGAGAGCCCGTAATCCGTGTCGTTCGTGATGGCGACCGCTTCGTCGTCATCGTGAAAACGCATCAGTGCGGCCACGGGTCCGAAGATCTCCTCTTTGGCAATGGTGTTCTTCGAGGTGATCTCACCGAAAATGCGTGGAGCGACCCAGAAGCCGTCGCGCCATTCGGGATTGTCGGGCCGCGTGCCCTCGTAGAGCAGTGGCGCTCCTTCGGCCAAGGTCGTCGCCACGAAGGCTTCGACGCGCTCCTGTTGGCGCCGGTCGACCAGTGGGCCGATGTCGGTGGAGGGTTCGAGGGGGCCACCCACGCGCAGTTCGCTCGTCGCCGCCACGAATTTCGCCGAGAATTCATCGTAGAGGGAATCGTGCACGAGAATACGCGAGGTGGAGGTGCACGCCATACCGTTGTTGTAGAACATTCCCTCGACCGCCAGGGCGACGGCGGCGTCGACATCGGCGTCGTCGAGTACCATCAGCGCGTTCTTCCCCCCGAGTTCGAGAGTGACGAAGGTCAAGTGCTGTGCGGCGGCTTGCATGACCTTGCGGCCGGTGGCGGTGGATCCGGTGAAGGTGATCCGTTCGATTCGAGGATTGGCGATCAGTTCGGGTCCCGCCCCAAAGCCGTTGACCGCGTTGATCACCCCGGGCGGCAGCACCTCGTTCGCGAGTTCGATGAGTCGCAGGATCGCCAAGGGCGCCTGTTCGCCCGGTTTGACGACCACGGTGTTGCCCACGGCGAGGGCGGGCGCGCATTTCTTGGCGAGGTGTTGCACCGGCCAATTGAACGGCAGGATCGCCGCCACCACGCCGTAGGGCTCGTAGGTGACCCGCGCCTGCACTGGTCCCTGGTGGATGATCTGGCCGGGCACGGTATCGGCGATTCCCGCGTAATATTCGAAACTCGTGCGACTCGACACGACGTCACGGCGCAGCGCGTCACGCTTGGGCTTGCCCACCTCGCGGGCGCACATTTCCGCCAATTCGTCGGCGTGTTCGCGGATCTTGGCCGCAACCTGGAGCATCAACGCCCCGCGCTCGCGAGGGGAACGATCGCGCCAATCCTCTTCGTACGCGCGACGCGAGTCGGCGACGGCCGCTGCGACAGTGTCGGCACTGGCGTTGGCCACCCGCGCCATCGATCGTCCGGTAGCGGCCTCGAGCACCTCGAAGGTATCGGTCTCGCCCTCGACGAAAGCGCCGCCGATGAACGAGCCCCAGATCGGACGTCCTCGCAGGATCTCGTCGGTCACTGGGCCCGCGTGTGCGTCCGCGTCAATCATGATTTCCCCCCACCGTCGACTGGCAGACTGCAGTTAAGCACATCCGCAGAGCCGACCGCTCCCCTTCAGGGGGTGCGAACGGTCAATTCACCAGACTTCCAGCCCTGCAAGCGGGCCACCGAATCCCGACGCCGCGGCACCCCTCCTCGTTCCGACGGCGCCCCGGCTGGGTCCCTCGAATTCCGTCACCGGTGGGACCGTCCTTCTACCCAGGAGGGGTCGACCTCACCAACTCTTCGCGCTCATCGACGTCGAGTTGGTCGTCGCGAACCATCGCCCAGTCACGACGTCGCGCACGCGAAAGGGCGGGCGCTCGCGCCAGAGACGCGAGCTCGGGCTCCCCTGGATCTCCGCGAGGGGGCGTGGCGACGTCGGCACCCTAGCGCCACGAATTCGGCGACCACCGCCAAGAAGTCGTCAGTGGTTTGACCTCAGGGGCCTTGACACATACCACTGCAGGCACTACGTTCAGTCTTGCTTTGTGAAATTTGCACAAGAACGTAATCACTAGGGGGGGAAAAGAAATGGGATCATACAAGAAGAGTCGCACTCGACGTCTGGAACTGGCTGCCCTGGCGGCGTCGGCCACACTGGTCTGCACGTCAGTGGTGACCGTCGGCCTGGCTTCGGCATCGACGACCTCACATCAGACCCAGTCGAGAGCCCTGACGTCGATTACGATCGGCGAGCCCCTCAGTCCGCCCCAAGTTCCCCAGCAGGCGGTGTTCGTCGCCCAGAAGCTCGGGTTTTTCAAGGAGTTCGGCCTCTCGGTGCACATCGCCTACATGCCCAACGGCTTGTCGTCGGAACTCGGCACGACGGCCAACAGCATCACCTTGGGCATGGCGGGCGGCTCGGACAGCATCGAAGCGGCCGCCCAAGGTGCGCCCATCCACGCGGTGTGGGTTGACTATCAGAAGCTCGACCTCGTCTGCATCGGCGGCCCGGGGATCAAGTCGGTGAAGGACCTCGTGGGTAAGAACGTGGCGTCGACCGGTGCGGGTGGCTTCGCGGAGACGACGATGACGGCCTGTTTGAACGCCGGTGGCGTCCAGCAGTCTCAGGTCCACGAGATCTCGATGACGCGCGCTCAATTCGTACCGTCACTCGCCAACGGTCAAATCCAAGCGGCGGTGTTCCACGCCGATGACGCCTATACCGTCACGCACGCGATCAAAGGCGCCACGGTCTTGAACTACCTGGACAAATCGCTGCCGAACTTCTGGTACGGTTCGCTCAACGTCACCAACTCCTACGCGATTGCCCACCCGTTGACGGTCGAGCGGGCCATTGCCGCGATGATTCTCGCCGATCGCTGGATGATGAATCCAAAGAACAACGCTCAATTCATCTCGCTCGCCACCAAGGACACCCAAGAGTCGAGGGCCGCGGTCACGTCAGCGATCAAGTTCGACCGCTCGATCAAGTTATGGAACGAGGGTTGCGGTGTGAGTCGACCGGCAGTCGCCTTCACGTCGCAGATGCTTAAGAGTCAAGGCGCCACCACCTCGCTCCCGAGTTTCGGGAAGGTCTACAACAGCAAGTATTGCGCGGCCGCCCTGCGTCTGATCAAGGGATAGTTCGCCAATGGTCGCTCTGCGCCGCCGTAGTCGCCAGAACGTCGCTCGACAGAAGAACGCCCGGCTGGAGACCAGCCGGGCGTTCTCTGCCCACGAGGCGGTGAAGCTCGAGGCCGCCCGTGAGGTACTACGGGCCGTGGCAATCGCTCCCACGATGGCAAGGACGACGGCTTCGCCATCGTGGCACGAACCAGTGTCGCGGGAGCACGTGTCGCCCGGGTACGCGGCGAGCACGGGCCACTCATGACGTGTCGCTGCGCCATGGAGTCCTCGACGCGAGTCGAGGCGACCGACCAATTCGTGATCGAATGGGACGCCGAAATCGAGATGGATGACGGCGTGAAGTTACGCGCCGACATCTTTCGACCGAGGGGCGACGGGCGGTGGCCCGTGATCTTGAGCCACGGCCCCTACGGCAAGGGCCTCGCCTTCCAGGAAGGCCGAGCCCGCCAATGGGAGGCACTCACCGGGGCGCATCCCGACGTACTCGAAGGTTCGACCAACCGTTATCAGGTGTGGGAAGTGGCGGACCCCGAACGCTTCGTACCGGATGGTTACGTCGTCGTGCGCGTCGACTCTCGCGGTGCGGGCCGCTCGCCGGGTTTCCTCGATCCGTTGTCGTCGCGCGAGGCCGACGACTTGTGTTCGTGCATCGAGTGGGCCGGAACAGCGCCGTTCAGCAACGGGCGAGTGGGCCTGCTGGGGGTGTCCTACCACGCCATCAACCAGTGGCAGGCGGCGGCGCGGCGGCCGGCCCATCTGGCGGCGATCTGTCCCTGGGAGGGTGGGGCCGACCACTATCTCGACCTGGTGCGACACGGCGGCATCCTGTCGAGTTTCTGGGCATCGTGGTACGAGCGACGTGTCCTCCCCGTCCAGCACGGTATCGGCACTGCGGGACCCGTGAGCGCGGTCACCGGCGAACTCGTCGCCGGACCCGAGACGTTGTCGAACGAGGAGCTCGCCGCCAACCGCGTGGACCTGCTGGCGGCTCAGCGCGCGCATCCCCTCGATGACGACTACTTCGCGGCGCGCACCCCCGACCTCGCGGCGATCGAAGTCCCGTTGCTCTCGGCGGGGAACTGGGGTGGCCACGGCCTACACGCGCGAGGGAATCTCGAAGGCTTCGAGCGGGCGTCGTCGCCGGATAAGTGGCTCGAGGTCCACGGCGGCGCGCACTGGGAAGAGTTCTCGACCACCTACGGGATCGAGCTGCAAAAGGCGTTCTTCGGTCGTTTCTTGAAGGACGAACCGGGCTTCGGCGAGGGTTGGCGCGCCCAACTTCAGGTTCGCCACCCCGACCGCTACGTGATTCGCCGCGAAGCCCAGTGGCCAATTCCGCGGACCGAGATGCGCGCCTGGCACCTCGATGCCACGAGTTGCACCTTGGCTGGCCAGCCGAGCGCCACCGCCGCGGACGTCTCCTATGGCGCACTTGGTCCCGGTGTCACGTTCTACGGTCCCGTGGCCGAAGAGGAGTACGAGGTGACCGGCAGACCCCGGCTCTCGATATCGGTCTCGACGAGCGCCGCGGATGCGGACTTGTTTCTCGTCCTACGTCTCTTCGACGCCGCGAACCGTGAGGTCGTCTTTCGCGGCGCGCAAGATCCCCACGTCCCGGTGGCCCACGGTTGGCTGCGACTCTCGACACGAGAACTCGACCTGACCGCGTCGTTACGTCGGTCCCACGTCAGGAAGTCCCCGGTCGCCCCTGACGAGGTCTACGCGCTGGACGTCGAGCTGTGGCCGACCTCGGTCGTTGTCCCCGAGGGCTACCGCCTGGGGCTCTCGGTGCGCGGTCGCGACTACCAATTCGATGAAGCCGAGGGTTCCTACGGCGTCGACGTCGACCTGATGAACGGCGCGGGACGGTGCGTGCACGCCGACCCCGTCGACCGGGACGCGAAGTTGCTGGACGGCACGACGCGCATTCACACCGGTCCCGACGTCACGGGCACCTTGTGGCTACCCGTCGTGCCACCCATCAGAGGAGAGACATCATGACTCGCACCAAACTTCGCGGCGTCGACGTTCACGTCCACTTGACCCCTCCCGATCTGCTCGCCAGGGGGGACGACGCGCCAAATTGGCAACCCACGATCGAGTACGACGGCGACGGGGCCCAGCGACTAGTGACTCTCGGGGGACGTCCCATGCGCTCGATCATCGGCGAGTTGTCGCGCATCGAGATCGTGCTCGCGGACGCCCAAGCTCGACAGATCGGTGGGCTGGTGGTGTCCCCGTGGGTCTCGACGCTCCCCCTCGGTCTCGATCGGTCGGCCGCGATGGACGTCTGTCGGGTCCAGAACGCGGCGCTCGCCGCCGCGAGCGCCCAGGCGCCGGGAGAGGTGCTCGCCTTCGGAGCGGTACCGATGCAGGACCCCGCGGCCGCCGCTGACGTGCTGGGCGAGGCCATGGCTCTGGGTCTCGTCGGAGTCGAGGTGACACCGAGCGCCGCCAACCGATGGCTGGGGGCGCGCGAGCTCGACCCGTTCTACGCCGCCGCGGCCGAGTTGGGAGCAGTGATCTTCGTTCACCCCGCTACCCATGGCTTGGGCATCGACGTCTTCGAGGAGTACTACTTGTGGAACGCGGTCGCGAACCCCGTGGAGACCGCCATCGCCGCGGCGCACCTCTGCATGGCGGGCGTCCTCGAGCGCTACCCGACGTTGCAGGTCCTCCTCGCCCACGGCGGTGGAGTGCTGCCCGCTATCGTCGGGCGCCTCGAGCGCGCACACCAGATGCGCCCCGAGGCTCGTAGCTCCTCCAGCGAGGGCCCGCGCGCGGCATTCAACAAATTGCATTTCGACACCGTCACGCACGACCTCGCGCAGTTGAGGAGCCTGGTCGCGGCTGTCGGCGCCAATCACGTGCTGCTCGGCTCGGATTATCCCTTCGACATGGGAAGCGACGATCCCGTCGCCGAGGTGGAAGCCCTCGGCCTCAGCCCCGCGGAGCAGCGCCTCATTTTGTCAGACAACGCCCGAGCGATGTTCGCCGGGCCGCTTCATACTGGCCACCCCTCCCTCGACTGATCCAGGCGCCCCGTCGTTCACTGCTCCCTCGACGGGGCCTCGCGCGAGATTCGTCACCAAAACTTGACACATCGCATTCGTGAGGTTAACTTGTGACAAGAGGTCATACCATAGGGGGGCAATGACTATTCGACAAGAATCTCCGGCAACGGGCACGGCAATGGGCACTCAACCGGGGGCGCCGGTCGCCAGTGGCGAGATCAAGTGCCGCGACATCTTCAAATGGTTCGGCTCGTCCCTGATCATCGAGGGTCTGGACCTGGATATCGCCCACAACGAATTCGTCTGTGTGGTGGGCCCCTCGGGGTGCGGCAAGACCACCCTCTTGCGGATGATCGCCGGGCTGACCGACATCGACAACGGTTCCATCGAGATCGGCGGCACGCGAGTGACCAAGCCGCTGGCCACGGTGGGCGTCGTCTTCCAGCAGTTCGGACTCTTCCCCTGGAAGACCGTGCTGAGGAACGTGGCGCTACCCATGCGCGCGGCGGGCGTCCATAAGGACGAGGCCTTCGCGCGCGCGCGTGAGGCCATCGAACTGGTGGGCCTCAAGGACAGCGACGCGAAGTACCCGGCCCAACTCTCGGGCGGCATGAAGCAGCGCGCCGGTCTCGCGCGAGCACTGGCCATCCGGCCCGAGGTCATCCTGCTCGACGAGCCGTTCGCCGCGGTCGACGCCCAGACGCGCGAGATCCTTCAAGAGGAACTCCTCAACCTCTGGGGTCGCCACAAGCAAACGGCGGTCTTCATCACTCACAGCATCGACGAGGCCATCACCCTGGCGGACCGCGTCGTGGTGATGGGCGCGCACCCCGGACGCGTCGTCAAGGAGATTCCTATTCCGATCGAGCGTCCCCGCACGGTCGCCTCGGTGCGGCGCGACCCCTTGTATCCCTCTTTGCGTGAGGAGATCTGGGATCTCCTGCGCATCCCGACCTCGAACCCGAAGGGACAGTGACGAAGTGACCATCGACAACGACAAGGTGGTCGAACCCGCCGCCGAGACCCCGGTCGCCCCGCGTACTTCCACCGAGGAGATCGGCCGACTGATCTATCAGCGTCGACAGCGTCGACTGCGTCGTCAGCGCCTGGTCTTCCTCTCGATCCGCTTCCTCTCGCTCGCCATCGTCTTCACCAGTTGGCAGATCTACGGCAGCCACACCATCGCCATCTTGTTCGCCCCGATCACCACGGTGATCCACGAGGGCTACACCCTCTTCGCCCAGAAGGGACTCGGGGGCCAACTGCTCACCAGCGTCGAGACGTTCTTCTGGGGCTACGTGCTGGGCATGGTGATCGGCGTCTTCCTCGGCATGCTCACCGGCGCGTACCGGGCGGCCGAGGCGGCGATCTCGATGTACATCTTCGCCCTCTACGCCACGCCGATGGTCGCGCTCGTGCCGATCATCAGCCTCTGGGTGGGTTACAACTTCCACGCGCAAGTGGTCATCGTCACCCTGTTCGTCGTCTGGCCGGTGACCGTCACCGTGTTCCACGGGATCCGCGAGATCGATCCCGAGCTACTCGAGGTATCGCGCTCGCTACGGCTCAACCGCCGTCAGACCTGGCTGCACGTCTTGCTACCCGGCGCGGTCCCCTTCATCATGACCGGGGCGACCCAGGGTGTGGCGATGGGAATGGTCGGTGTCATCATCGCCGAGGTCCAGACGCAGTTGACCGGGATCGGTGACGCCCTGCAGACCCAGTCCTCGACCTACCACACGGCGGCGGCGCTCGCCGTCATCTTGCTCATCATGGCCCTCGGGCTGACGCTGCGCATGATGCTCTCATTGATCAAGCGCTGGGTCGTCCCCTGGCAGCGCGAGGAGCAGGGACGTCGTCACTGACGTCGTCGCGCGTCCCGCCCGCTCGCGATGGGTATCTCGCCAAAGGTGATCCGCGACCGGTGAACAGTGATCGGCTTCGGTAACCACCAACGGGTCACTGCCAACCGGTCACCACTGGCGGGTGACTGACCGACGGGCGTTGCAGAGACAGAAATCGAGACCCCACCGCCCTCGTCCCTCGTCGAGGTCGCGGCGATCGCTCAGGAGTGCGTGAATCAGACGAGACGACCCGCCTCAGGAGGGCTGACGAAGTCTCTTCATCGCGGCGTTCTTGGCGCCGTCGATGTGGACGGCCGCGGAGGCCGCGGCCATCTCGGCGTTACCCTCCTTGATGGCGGCGAAGACCCGGTGGTGGTCGTTGCGCGAGATCTCGAGACGCCCGGGCACCTGCAGAGTGGTCTCCATCCCTTCGTCGATCATCTCTTGAAGTGCGCCGAAGGTCTGCGAGAGGAAGCGGTTCTTCGCCATGGACACGATGCTCGTGTGGAACAGCCCGTCGAGTTGCTTGAGTCGCACGTAGTCCACGGGCTCGAGGTAGGCCTGCTCTTGTTCCTCGAGTATCCGCGCCAGCCCCTCGATCTCCTCGGGCGTGGCCGACGCGGCCGCCCAGTTGGCGGCGGCCGATTCGAGCACCTCGCGCACCCGGAACAGCTCCATCAGGGAAATCTCCAGGTTGGCCAGGCGCTGGCGGACCAGGTCCTGCTTGTTGAGACCGACGAAGACGCCCTGACCGTGGCGCACGACCAGACGTTGGTGGGCCTCGAGTATCTTGATCGCCTCGCGCAGGGCCGGTCGGCTCACGCCGAGCATGGCGGCCAGGTCGCGTTCTGGCGGGAGGCGCTGGCCCTCACCGAGGGCCTGGGAGTCGATCAATTCTTCGATGAGCGTGACGATGCGGTCCGATAGGCTCCCTGACTCTCGGATTGGGTGGAACAGCGACTCCATGACCAGTCTCCAGACCTCATACGACTTCAGTTCAATCTACCAGAGACCCTTCGCAAACCGACCCGTGGTCTGGCCTCTGGAGCGCGCCCGTGAGCGGCGTCGTTCAACGCGACGTTCCCTCGAGTTCGAGGATGTAGCACGTGTCGCTCTTGCGGTCGATGGTGTAGACGATCGCGCGGTCGTCGAGGAACACGTCGTTGAGTTGACCGCGGCCGGGACCCTCGGGGTCCACGCCCGGCACGAAGCGACCGATCTCGCGAGGGCGCACCGGCGAGGAGACGTCGTAGACGCCGACGCCCAGTCCGAAGAACGCGCCCGCGGCGACGTTGAAGTCGCGCCACGCGCCCTGACCGAGCGGATAC
>Ga0307377_10008795_pt1 | contig 10194 bp, 19 predicted proteins | sample TR3MG_FD_202535 | JGI IMG/M metagenome (GOLD analysis project Ga0307377, IMG submission 202535) | Soil microbial communities from Risofladan, Vaasa, Finland - TR-3 | ecosystem: Environmental > Terrestrial > Soil > Coastal area > Acid sulfate soil | place: Finland: Risofladan, Vaasa | collected... | reverse complement strand
GCCCTGAATGCACCAACCCACCACCACCCACGCACACCACCGACCAGCGCCGGCACGCAGCCAGGCCCACCGCCCAGGCGCTGTAGCCAGGCCGAAACGGATCCCCCCTACAGGAAGAGAGAGAGGATCCGTACCCCGGAAGGAGACGCTACCTGCCAAACGCCGCAAGGATGGCACTTTCCATCCCGCGACGACTCGGCATCAAGTAGCGTTGTGTGGTCTTGATTGACTCGTGCCCCATGAGAAGCTGGATAAGCCTAATGTCCGTCCCCGACTCCTCGAGTTGGTGGGCGAAATGATGCCGTAACCGATGCCCCGACCCCGACACACGCGCCACGAAAAACACGCGCTGTACCAGCCGGCCAACCATGTTAGTCGACAACGCGGCCGGAGGCCGTAGCCCCTTCTGCCCGTCCGACCGGTCGTATACTGGATTGATGAGAGGGCAGTCCGGGTCCCGCGAACACTCCTGCTCGTAGAAGACGTGCAACGCACGGTCGAGCGGCCGACAAATCGGAATCGTCCGCCCCCGCCCGCGCTTCGACACCTCGATCGTCAGATAGTGCCGATCCTCTGAGACGTCACGCCCACGCACCCGCGACACCTCAGACAACCGCAACCCAGCATACCCCATCAAACAGATCGCCAGATAGTATCTCACACCCAAATGAGAACTCGAGGTGAGCAGCCGTTGAAACTCTACTTTTGTCAAGGGCACCAGTTCCGGTTGAGGAGCAGGGAACCGGAACGCGCCAGGAGGTTTTCGGATCTTGTGGTTATACTCCAACTCCAACAGCTCGATAAAATGGTTCAGCGGCGTCCGCAACGCCCGCATATAATTCATCCGACGCGCGTACTCCTGTGGGGATCGTGTCCCGGTCACCAGGTCCGACACGAACCCTTGAAAATGCGACCACCTCAGATCGCCCACCCTCACACTAGGTGGCACCGTCCCGAGAAACAACGCAATCCGGTTCCGATAGTTCCGCGCGCTTTCCGGCTTCGCCCCTTTCGCGTGACAGTACCCTTCCAAAGCGTTTAACACTGAATCCCAATACGGCGCAAGGTCAGTCATGGTCCACCCCAGTACTCCACCACGTACGCCCCCATGAACAAGTTAACTCCCATCACCCGCCCCTTCATCTTTGCGCGTTCGTCCCAGCCCGCGCGCGCCTCTCCCGCCAGCGCGTTCCACGCAAACCGCGCCAAGCGAAATACGCCACGATGCGCCTGCTGTAATTCTGATTTTGGATCCGCGCCCACCGTAAATGGATATTGCTCTTGAACGCCACCGCGCACACGAAAGGTTTTCTCTTTTCCCACAGATCCGCGCGCACGGATCCCCAGGAGGAACCCGTGATATGTTGGAATTGTTGACATTGTCGCGCAAGGCTAGGAGCCCACTCACTACCGGAAATCCCACGCATCCTGAGGCGGGTCAGCTTCCTCTGCCCTGATGTAGGTAATGTACTCGCCCACAAAAAGGTTAAAGCCGCTCATCGCACCTTTACCCCAGTAGCTAACGTAGTCCTCCCACGTTCCCTGTTGATCCTCATCCAACGCCGCCCAGGCCGCGACCGCATCGGCAAACTGCGCGCGTATCACGATCTGGTCTGCAGTGTTCGGGTTCTGCGGCAATACCCATCGCCGCACAACCTGAATACCCTTCCAAAACGTGTACACCAGCGCCTTACCGATCTGGCCCCTGGCGTCAAACGAAAACAGGGGAGCTGTGACTTTAGCCAGTCTTATTCACCTCCCCTCTGTTCTGAATTCGCGCGATGGTTAGCGACACCGTTTTTTCTCCGCCCCTCCAACAACCGATACGAGACACGCGACAAATCGTCCAGTTTGTAGCGACGACCATCAATCCCGCTGTTCACGCAAAGGTCCCGCGCCATGTTCGCTATTTGGCGCACGATCGTTTCCGCGTCGTCGCAATCGTTCGGACCCTTATCGTTATCCTGCTCGATCCTCAATAGGGTTGCGAACCCAAGGAACCCCGCCACCTTTAGATCGCACACGATCGCCGCGTGGACATCCACCAACACCTTAAAGAACCTCCACATTCGCAGCGCAAACCACCCGCCAACGATCTGCAGCACCAAAAGCAACATCAGTATTACCCCGACTTGCCACCCCACGAGCTCAGTCCCCTTTCCGCCATCAATGCCCGTCTCGATACGGCCCCGGCAGCCCGACCCTCGAGCTGACATGAGCCAGCCGCGCCAATGCGTGCGCTGCAGCTATCCGCCACGTTACGTGTTCGCGGACATAGCTCGACAGCCGCGCCGCCTTTCCAACCTGCGTCTCATACGCCCCGCGCGCCAATCTCAACACCCGAACCAAGTCCGGCACATCGATCCGCCAGAACGGCACCTCTTGATGGTGCCCGACCCCAACGGACCCAAACCACGACAACAACATCGTCCCCTCAGTCCGCACTTTCAGAAACAGCTTCTTCACCATGAACTCTTTCTCACCACACGCCGCCAGCGCAATCGTTGGCGCGCCCACCGCCGCCGCGTCGCACAGCGTCAGATTCCATGCTTCCCCCCGCCCCAAGTGCACATAGTAATGGCAGTTGTTGTAAAACCCACGAATCTCTTTTTCTGTTTTCACCCTCACATCCACCTCCACCGTCACATACGCCGGCAGCTGCTTTTCCGGGCAGAACGCCACGATCTCCGCCAATACCTGATCCCGTATACTCTCATCCCGCGCACGCCCTTTGTTGACCCAAAACACCAGCCTTATTGGCGACCGCTCAGACGCCGCAAGACACGCACCAAACACCAGCTCATCAACGCCCTTGCGAGTCGACCAGTCTCCATGATACCCCAACACCATTGGTTCATTCGCCCCCAGCGTTGGGCGCGCGCCGGTCGGCCGCCAGAACGACGGGTCAACGCCTTCCGGCACAACAGTAATGTCTTTCGTAATCAGCCCCCCTCGAACCAACGACCTCGATGTGAACCGCGACGGCACCCACACCTCATCATACAACCGCAGCCGCGCGCAGACGTTCGGGTGCGCTTCGATCGACTCCACCGTCGTATAAGCGATCATGTACCCCTTACCCGTGGGCAACGCGTTTGCCGGAATGCAATGCACGATGATAATGTCTTTCGGCAGGTCACGATACGAGATGCAGTACGGCAGCAGCTTTTCCTCAACCGCCGAGAGCGGCGGCTCTGGGAACATGCTCGGGACAAGCAGCACGTCCGCACCCTGGTCAACCATCGCCGCGAGAATGTTCCTATTATGTACCGCATACCCGAAAGGACCGAAGATCGGACCAAACCAACCGAACATTTTATACCGCCCCCTTGAACACCGCCGTTCCCACGCCCGACCCCACGACAACGTTATCTATCCACCCGGACCAATACGCGGAGTAGCCTGTATCCGACCGCCACCGCACGCCCACATTTAGTTTATCCCCACTCGTCTGCTGTGCCGTCGCCACCGCCCCGCCCTCTGTCGCCGCGCCATCTACATACATCCACACCTTCGCCTTATCCCAAAGCCCGCCTACCCGTTGAGCGTACCCGTTACGAACCGGCCCCGATGACACGCTATAGTCAGACGCGCCGTGGTGACTCCTGAACGACCACACAGGATCGCTTGTCATTTGCAGGATCCAGTTTCCTACATACGACGCCCCCTTGGTATGTTGCACGATCGCCGCGTAGGACGCGACCTGCGACGTCACGACGTCAGCGCAGACAAACAAACCGTCCGTATAGTCCGGGCTCGAGGCGGGAGTGTGTTCACTATAGGTCGACGCGCCGTCCCCCTCGAACGCCTCAAACTGATGTTCAAACTTCTCCGAGAACTCCCCGTCCCCAAGAGTCCAAACACCACCACTGTCCGCCAGGTTCACGTATCCCCAGGCCGTCGCAACGTCGAAGACCACCCAGTCATGCACGCCCGCAAACGGGAACCCCGGTTCCCCATACTCCTTTACAAAAGCTCCCTGCTTTGCCCAATACCTATTTTGCAAGATGTGACTGAACGCCTGGAACCCGTTCCGATGGTCCTTATCGAACCACGACACCCACAACGCCCGATACCACGGACCCATCCGACGCCACATATCGTGGGCATACCATACCGCCGCCCGCACCTGCCGTTGCCCTTCCGTCGCCCTCACTGCGTGACGCGGAAACTTCATGCACACAAAACTATCCCCACGCGGCCCATACGAGATCGCGCCACCTACCGACCCCGACGCCCACATGCTCATCAACGGACCGTGTACTTTTGCCATGCCCTTATTGTACCACACCTTCCGCCGTTTTCACGCGTGACCATACAACGTCACATCGTTCATTAACACAAAACCCTCCGCACCAGGCGTCGGCCTTGACGCGTTTTCCACTTCCCACCGTATCCGATACGAGCACCCGGCATCCGTATAAATCGTTCGCGAACCTCCAAGAACATCCGGAACAAAACGGTCCACTTCCGTCCACGACCCCGGCGCGTTATTCCACGTGACCGCGCCGGGCACCCATCCCGCAGCCGTCTTCTCGACAACCAGCTCCAACGTGTCAAAGTTTAAGTTAATCGCCCCATACCCCGGCCACACCATAAACAACCGCCGACTTCCTGCACACAGTATTAGCCCATCCCAATACCACAGGTCATCCGCCGTATCCATAAGAATCCGAATTTGAAACCCCCACGGATCCCGTTCACTCACAACATCCCCGTTTCCCGAGTCGATCACGTTCCACCCAACAGGCGGTGCCGGATCGCCCCACAGCACAAACCCGTAATCGCCCAACGGTCCCCACGTCGCACCTACAAACTTCTGCCACTTGTTTCCAGCCACGTCTAGGAAGAACTCATCCCACCATTCTTGATCGCACGCGCCCGAGTAGGCAAACGTCGCCGTCCCCGTGTCCGTCTGAAATCCCCACACCGTCGCAACGCTCATCAGAAACAACCGCGCACTTTTACGCGCCGCGCTTATCTTCATACCGACCACCCCTTGAACCGGAGGTTGAACTTCCGGAACGTGCGTTCCGATCTGGTATCCCTCGTACCCATAGTCACGACCCCACTTATAGCTTACCCCTGCCATCACCGGCTCGCCAAAAACTTTCCGGTACAGGTCCAACCATTCCCCAGGTATCTCCTGTTTGAACGCCTTAACCATCACGCCCCCGCCTTACCAGCGCACGCAGTACATAAAGTCTTTTTCCCGTCCATCCAACCGCTCGGCCCCCCATCCTCCCCCACGCACGACACCAACTCTGTGCAACCGCACACGCGACACGTCCCGCGTCTCGGCATGCCACAACCCACATCCCGCCGAACAAGTGTCTCAACAAAACCAAACTCAACTTGAGCCCCAAAAGGCAACCCTACCTTTCTCACGACCCACCTCCTTTCTCTCGAGTCTCCAGCCGGGCCCAACGTCCGGACCCATACCACGTCGCCCGACCTGGCCCCGGCCTGGTCTCTCCTCGATCTCTCGGCCACGCCAGACGCACATCGCGCGGCCGACGCCGACGATCGACAGCCCCACCACAATCCACGCGCCGCCTGCTACCAGTACTCCGACACACGTCCCCGCCACCTGTCGTTCTCCTTCGCCGGCGCGCCAACCAACTTTCGAAACCAACCCAACGACGGCCGGAAACTATACTCTCCCATCTGCGCCAACAACGCGCGAGCATGGACACCAACACACCACAGGTCCGCCACCAATCGCGGGTCCTCCAACTCCCCGCACCACCGCTCCGCATTCCCAGAAAGCTCCCGACACCTCTTTATCACCGCTTTCCTCGAACCCGCCCCTCGAAAGGCCAGCCTCAACACCTCGACCATCCGCCTATGGTACGCCCACATCTGCAGCTTCTTACTTCCCGCCGCTTTCGCCGCCTTCGCCTCGACTCCTGCGATGTACCATTTCGCGTCTTTCTGCATTTCCATCCACCCCTGCACGCTGCCATAACCGTTCAAATCCCGCCATCAAACCCCGCGCGATCAGCGCGTCTCCATTCAACACGCTCACTTCGTGATTCCGAGTGAGCGCCCTATTCGTCAGGTTGTGGCTGCCTACCACCGAATACACACCGTCCAACAAAACAAACTTGCTATGCACCGTCAACCCTCGCGGTCCAAGCCGCGCACGTACCCCCCCCGACTCTAAGAACCTACACGCCAACCGTGCCGCCCGCGCTCCCGACTTCTCCCGCGGCGACCGCTCGAATATCACACGCACCACCACCCCGCGACCCGCCGCACGGCACAACGCATCTACCACCGACCACGCCGCCCCGCGCTTCTTCCCAATCACGGGAGACACCGCATAACTTACCAGCTCAATACTCCGCTCCGACTTATCCAACAGATCCACAACCGTCTGAAGATACTCCCGGCAAACCAAGCTCCGAGGCACCACACCGACACACCTTTCCATCACCACCCCAACCCAATATTAAGGGGCGGACGGCGATCCGGCTGAAAGGAGGTCCCAAGGGCACCCGGTGGAGATGCCCCATACCTACCGGTCGCCGCCCTGGGCAATAACCAAACCATCGACCCCTCACTCAATTCCCAACGTCTCCCCCTGCGCACGCTTAACCAGATTCCACGTCTGTTCGCCTCTCACCACTGGCCGACGATTCACTACTTCCACCACCAGCCCTTCACGGAACCAGCGCGCCCGGTAGATATCGTCCGACCACAGCCAATCAAGCGAGCTCTCCGAAAACAGGTTCATATGAGTTGGATCGCGTAGCGCGTTTCCCGACAGCATGTCAGGCACCCGGATCGATATCGAGCCACCAACCCGAAGCATATCCAGCCACCCCACCAATATCCGCCGCCACCCGTGCAAATGTTCGAGCACGTCCTGCGCTACAATCGACTCCACACTATTCTCCGGCCAGGGCAACGGGAACTCCAAGTCCCACAACAGATCCGCGCCGTCGTCCTGTATGTCGATCGATACCCAACCCTCACTCCGCATCGTGCCACTACCCATAATCAACCGCGGGGGAGTACCACACTCACAACACCTTTCTCCTATACACTCCCCGTTCATACACGCCGACTCGCTGTCCGACCGCACACGATACACCTTCAGAAAATCCGCCAGCCGACGCCCATCAAGGCCACACGGACGCGGCACCAGATTCTCTATCACATATTCATCCACCGCGCCACACAACCTCACTCCGTGCCACTCCCTTCTTCCGTTCACCGTTTCTTCCCTACCTTCTCCGCCGCGTCCTCAACCGCGATCGCGCCTATCAGTATCGGCCCGACCCAAACCGCAGCTTCCGCAGCAGCCAGCGCTACGCCTGCAGGACCTCCGCCGATCGCGGCCAACCCTTTCGCCGCAACTGTCACCACGGCCACCCAAAACTTTCGACTACGAAACAACGACTTCAATATCTTCACTCCTCATCACCTCCTTTCTCTTCACTCTCCTTCCCCAGCCCCATCAGTCGCAACATAGCCAAACAAGACTCGATCTCCTCGGCTCCCCTCATTTCCACCCAACGCACAACGCGCGCCCTAACCTCCCTGTCTATATTTTCCGAGCACCCGCTTCCACTCCGTTTCTCCAACTCTACTACCCGGTCCAACAACCCACCGATCGCACTCGCCTGACGGCCTCTCCACTCAACCATCCTTTCCTCTTGGCTCCCCAGGCGCTTCTCTATCGCCAAAACGCGCGCGCAATTATCGTGCGGATTCGATCCTAAAGGCACCAATCCCTCCGCATCACACCCACACACACCACACTCCACCCTTCCTCCATTACCTCCTAACTGTTTCTTACCCATTAACCGGCCCCTTTCGCGCAGCTCTGCAGCCAATACATTGATCCAACCACCACATCAACCGAGGATCATCTTTCAACTTCCTAACCCTGCACATCCTCATATGCACATCGAAATATCCTCCTTTCTTTGGTACGTCCATTTCAGACATCACCTCATACAACCGACCACACCTCCGGCATTCGAACAGCGGAGACCGGAACCAATTATCCACCCGCGCCATCCTCAACATGAGCCCCTCAACCTTCGCCTCGAGATCCCCGTCCCTCACAACCGGCCCCCGGCCAGGCCCAACCGCGATCGCGCTACCTTTTCTTTTCCCCATCCGGCCAGTCCTCGACGTTCACCACCCAAACAACATACGCCTCTTTCCCAACAACCGCCACCGTGTTATACTCGCCGAACTCGTGGCACGGCGACAGCTCCGCCCACGTCCAATCATGTTCCCGGATCGCACCGCTCCACATCCGTTGACGTACCTCAGCAACCTTTCCAGTCTTCGGGTCAAGACGCACGTGGCGACCATAGAGAACTTTGGGAGATTTCACAACATCCACCATTAGACTAACACCTCCTTTCATTTCAACACCGAGAGGATTGCCGGGGAGGCTCTCCCCCCGGTGCCGAATCTGTGCCCCTAACCTTGCGCTAGTCCTATTCTACACCCTTCTCCCCTTTATGTCAACTCCAAATTTCGCTTCTAAGCTCCGATCTCCGTCCCCTACCACTTCATACACGCCACCATCCGATCACCTCAGGGCGATGCACTGCCGTTCGCCGACCATCCCAATACACGCCCCCCCTATCCCGGCCGCGACCACCTCCAAAACAAAATGGTCCCGTTCCATAAAAGCGCTTTTTCCTGCTTCCACCGTGCCGTCCACGGATGGACGGCTCCGAAATCGAGACAGGATGTCGAGGAGTCATTTAAGGGGAGGTGGTCGGGGATAGGGATGGACGGACTTTCGCGCTTCAACGATTCGACATTTCGCCAATCACCTCCCGCCACCCCTGTTATACTCTTCTCAATATCAGGACGTTTCCCGGAAATACTATTACCCACGTTCGATCCCTGTCTTTTGGTCATCCTAATATGCCGCGCGCGCGTTCCTCTATATGTACATGCACGGCATTCGCCATTGCCGTTATCCCAAACGCCTACTTACCCACAACACGAATCCAGTATCCATCCCAAACCATCAACAGCTATCAACAAGTTATCCTACACGGCATTGTGAATTCACGAGATTGCACCACATTATCAGACGCTACGGACATCCAGCCCCGATACAACACCAAACTTCAGAGTTATGGACCTTGCAACACTGTTTTAGGTTTAGTATTATTAGTATGAAAATCGGAGGTCCAAATGCACGGCATTGTGTCTTTTTCCGGCTGTAAAAGATTGTCCTATGCTAAAACAAGTCATAAGTGCACGCCTACCATAGGCTTAATGTCCGGAAATTATGCACGGCATTCGCCATTCCTGGTACATTTCCTTAAGGGGTGGGCGGTCGGGGATCTGGGTGGGTTCCCCCCTCCAAGAACCGGCAATTTTTGCCTAGTAAAGTGGCGTAAAAATTCGGCTGCGCTTCGCGCACAGGGAAAAGCTCGATGCGTCCTGCATCGAGCAAACAATGATGGCGCGCCACGGATGGCGCGCCTATCCGAAGATTTTGTCCCCCCCTCTCCGGACTCTTCGGAGACACAATACGGACAACGACTTACGCTTCCCGCCTGAGAAAGTATGCCGTGAATTGTGCCTTCGGGACGAAAGCGTGCATTTCGGCGCACGAGAACGGCCCACGCTTGGCGCGGGACTTGTCGGCGGCGCTCGCTACGTCTCTCGGAAGTATCGCCGCTTGGCCTTTCTCGGAGGCCTCCGGGACGCAGCTCGTCATGGCCTGGCCGAACGGCGCAGCGTTAGGCATGGCTCTTGCGACCACGACCGGCCCGGCGCGAAACTTGGCACAGGAGTTGCGAGGTTCGAGCGTGCTGGCCGAACGTCGCCGCTTGCTTATTATAGTGCGGCTGCAGTCGTTGTAGTGATCGCGAAACCGCGACACGGACGAGGGCCGCAGGCCCCTTCTCCGGCTTCTTTTCCCCCCCCGTGATCCATACCCGAAGAAGGACGGAGAGAACCCAGAGGAAGAGGAGGAAGAGCACAACGCAAACGAAACAGAACCGCCGCGACTGCGTGGGCGCGCGCTCCGGCGCGCGCCCACGCTTCGGGCGCGCCCCTGGCGCGCCATGCCCCGTGGCGGTTCCGAATCTCATAATTTTGGCCCAGTATTTCCTTACACCCTTCGTGATGATCTCATGGCACGATCGGAACAATCTCATCCTGGCTTGAGATTTTCCGATCGGGTCAGCGTCCGAGATCGCG
>Ga0307377_10008794_pt1 | contig 10194 bp, 5 predicted proteins | sample TR3MG_FD_202535 | JGI IMG/M metagenome (GOLD analysis project Ga0307377, IMG submission 202535) | Soil microbial communities from Risofladan, Vaasa, Finland - TR-3 | ecosystem: Environmental > Terrestrial > Soil > Coastal area > Acid sulfate soil | place: Finland: Risofladan, Vaasa | collected... | reverse complement strand
ACCTTTCTTCCAGTACGGACCGATGATCTGGGCAGCCATCGGATGCACAGCGAGAGATTCTTCGTGCCGGAAGCGGCAAAGATCGCGGTGGAGCGGGCGAGGTCCGAGGGAAGACCCATTCTTTCGGTTGGTACGACCTCGGTGCGCACGCTTGAATCGGCGTGGAACGGCAAAGAGCTGCGAACAGGGTGGCAGCAGACCGATATCTTCATCTATCCCGGCTACGAGTTCCGGGTGGTTACCGCGCTCTTCACGAACTTCCATACACCGGAATCAACACTTCTGATGCTCGTGTCCGCTTTTGCCGGAAAGGAGCGGGTACTTGCCGCCTACCGCGAAGCTGTTCGCGAACGATACCGGTTCTTTTCCTATGGCGATGCAATGCTCATTCAGTAGGTGCTCTTGTTCATCGCTTCGAACGCTTTGCGCACCGATTCGAGGTGTGCAAGGTGGCGATTGACGATGAAGTTATAGTCCAGCTCCCCGTGCTGGATGCGGTAACTCTCGTCCTGCCAGTATTCTATTCCGTCGAGACTCATCCACCTGAACTTCTGCGCCGAGGCCAGATCGGACCACTTCTTCGCCTCAGTCCAGTACTTCAATGAATACTTGAAGAGCGCCTCGGCTTTGTTCAGGCTGTCCAGATTTTCCTGTTTCCATGGGTAGTTGAAGAAGTAGGCGTTGAACTTGTCGAACTCCGCTCCCCATTCGAGGTACTGTTCGACCATCTTCAGGTTCAGATGCATCATGAACAGGTCCCGGTAGAACTCCCACTGCGTCGGATTGCTGATCTTTGCAAGCGCATAGAGCGGGTTCGCGAAATCGGCATGGAGTGCCATGTCGAGCCACTGAACGTTTTCTGCCCAGTCACGAGGATACATCGAAAGATGATATTGAATGAGCGGGTAGAGCTGCTCTTTGTACTCAAGCTTGTATGCGGCCGCCGGAAGCGACCCGAGGAGAAAAAGGAGTGCGCCGGCGATGAAAAATCGCTTCATACTCCAGTTATCGGCCTTCCTGCGACAGTTTTCCAGATCGAATCAGAGATTTCGGCGGGAGAACCGGTTCCATCCAGGCGCACTATCTCCATGCCGCGCCCCTCAAAGCCGGGCAGAATCTCTTCGTATCGGTCACGCACCCGTTCGAGGAACTCGACAGCCTCGTAGATCTCCCGGTGCGACCTGTCGGCGAGTCGCTTGATGCACACTTCGACCGGCACGTCGAGATAAACGAGGGTTGCCGGCAGGGGAAACTGGCTGTTCACGGCAGCGACGAACTCGGGGTCGCAGGCGACAGTCTGATACACCAGGCTGGAGAAAAGGTACCTGTCACTTACCACGAGCTCACCTGCGGCTGCCCGTGCTTCGATGCCCGAGCCGGCACGGTGAAGATGTTCGCTGCGGTCCGCGGCGAACAGCAGTGCCATCGTATCCGGGTGTACCGGTTCATCACCCTTCAGGAAGTGACGGATGAGCGTGCCGATCGCTTCATTTGTCGGCTCGCTCGTCGTCCAGCAGGCAATGCCCTCGGCGCTGCACCGTTCTGCAAGCAGGTGAGCCTGCGTGGTTGTTCCCGAGCCATCAAGTCCTTCGAGTACCAGAAAATTGTTGAGCACCATGTGTCGAGAGTTCATCCTGGATTCCCTTTTTATTATCAGGCTCGCGTGGTAGAATAGGATACATCATTTTGAGGCAACTGTCAGTCAGACAAGGTGTTCGGGAGCCGCATTCCTCCATACATGAAGAGTAGAATTTTCGCGCATATCGCACAGTTTTTCATAATGGCGGCCCTTGTTGTGGGCACCGGCTTTGCACTTCGGCCACTTCAGCTGTTCATTCACCAGCGCATGATCGAGCTCAAAAGCCAGATAGTCGTCGCGATTGAATCAAGCACCGGTCGCGCGATTTCCTATGACAGCATCTCGCCTTCCATTTTCCGGTACGTCGAAGTACGAAACCTCGCAATCTACGGACGCCAGGGCGAACCGACTGTGCTTCTTCGCATCAACCGGCTGAAGATCTACTACAATGTGTTTGCTGTTATTGAAGGCAAAATGGCCCAGGCCCTCGACAGTATCAGCATTGAGAACTCCCGATTTTCACTCGACACTACGAAGGATCAGGATGTGGTGCGTTTCCTGCAGTCGGTGCTCTCACCGTCGGGGACGACCGCCGCGCCAGGACTTCCGCGTGTCACCATACAGGGGAGAAATCTCACACTGACGCTTACCGACCCAAACGGCACAGTTCACGCAACGGGTCTCTTCTTCACGCTTGTCCCGGGCACCTCCCAGGTCCAGGTCAGGTTGCATACCGAGGTCGACGCCACGCTCGCGAAACCGCTTTTCTCCGTGACACACCTCAGTTCCCCGATATCCATTGTGGCGACTCTGCATGCTGTGCCGCCATCTGAGCCGGCAGCAAAGGATGTTCCAGCCGAACCAGCCTTCGACGCAGACGCGTCGGTATCGCTCGACCATTTAGTGACCAACTCATTCAATCTTGCGCGTCAGTCTTTCCGCCTCACATATACGAATGGGGTGGTGTCGGCCCGCAAGATCGAGGACCGCGCTCCGATTGATATTTCGGCCCGGTATATAATGAAAAGCGGTGAGCTGCAGACACAGGTTCAAGCTGAAAACTTCGTTCCGGATCAGTACTTCTCGGTTCGTCAACCGCTTGACGGGCTTCGCCCGTGGCTCTCGACCTCCTTTACCGGCAGCGGGAGCGTGAATGTTACGATGCCTACCGGCGATGTCCGGTACGCGGCAACGCTTGTTGCACGTCCGCGGAACGGAAATCTTCGCGGTGTACGACAACTGGATGCTGACGTGCATGGCGATGCGAGGTTGCTTGTTGCGCAAAACCTTCTTGTTCAGACCGAGTATGGCAGTGCACAATTCAGTGGGGACGTTGAGCTTTCGTCGATGCTCCCGGACGGAACGCTGACGCTCCGAAACGTCTCTGCAGGCGGTATGGCTCCCGTCAACACCGAGTTCGCTCTTGCACGCAACGCCGGTGTCCTCGACATTACCGATCCTTCCATTTCGCTCGGCGCAACAACGCTGTACAAACTCCATGCGAATCTTTCACCCGGTTCCGGCTCACTCGGATTTGACGGCGGCTTCGCAATGGATCCCGGAGGAGTGGACACGGTATCGGTGACCGGGGCGATTCCGGTCTCCGCGGCGGGCGGCCCGACAACGGTTTCGGTCATAACCCGGGAGCTTCCGGTTCGGTCGTTCTATCAGGCGTTGAGTGCGGTCGCACCCGGGCTCATCGCGTCCGGACTCGCCATTCCCCATGGACTCCCAACTCCGTCGATCATTCCGGAAACGCTGACACTGGACAGCCGGTTCTCCGTGTCGCTGCGCGACAACGAACTTTCGGTCACGGCGCCCGAACTTCATCTTTTTGATCGCACCAAGCGTGACAACACTCTTGCTATGTCACTCGCTGCCGATCCAAAGCAGATCGAGGTGAGCGGCCTTTCGGCTTCGTTCAACGGCTACTCCGCATCCGGTCGAATCGTTGCAGACTTCCTCAAAGGTGGTGATCTGACTTTCCGCGGCGCAGTCACTCTCCAGGATGTTCCATACGCGTTCCACGGTAGCTACCAGGCCGGCAAACAGTTGACGATCACCGAACAGCATGGGCTGACGGCCGAGCTGTATATCGGCAATCTTCAACAGATTGCATTTCACATTTCCGCCCGGGATTTTCCGATAGTGCTGGGCAGCCGCAATTCGCAGATTTCAATTCAGGCGGTGGGTATGTACAGTGGACCCTCGACCTGGGAAGTAAATCTGAACGATTTCACGCTGTCGAATGCGCCGTTCGTGCCGGTTGCAGGGACAACCGTTCGGTTTGCCGGCAGGGTCACCCCCGGCCGTGCGACTCTTGACCGTGTGGAATACTCCGACGGAATCTCCTCGGCAACCGGGAACGGCACAATTTCCTATGTCACGAGACCCGGTACAAGTTCGCTGCTTGATCGCCTCACCGCGGGAGTCTTTCTGCAGTTGGAGAATCGCACCCCGGCAGAGTCGTACCGCGCAGATCTCACCCTTGCCGACGGTCAGCTTGGCGGAGATATACAGATACGCAATCTCCCGCTGCTTCGGCTTGGCGTGAACGGCATACAGGGCGGTCTCGACGGTCAGGTGCGCTTGTCAGGCACTGTTGTGCATCCGGTCGCGGACGCCGAAGTGTCTCTGAATAACGGCTCGCTCGGCGGTCAGCCGCTCACCGCATCCGCAGTTGGGCGCTATGCCGCGGGGACGGTTACCGTTAATTCGGTGAACGCTTCATACAACAAGAGCGTTGCGATTGCGGCGAAGGCTGATCTCGAGCTGAAAACCGGCAAAGCGATGCTGGAAGCGACCTACACTGATTCAAGCCAGGTTCCGACCCCTCTGGTTGTTGGAATAAATGCACACGCCTCCTACACGCCGCAGTCAAATCCATTCGACATCGCAGGAATTGTTGCCGGCAACCTTCGGGCGGAAGCTACCGTAACCGGGCTGCCTATTCAGAAGAATCTGGGAGCAGTCTGGAACTTTGCCATGACCAAAAACGGTTCGAATATCGCAATAGAAGGCGGTCCACAGAACAGTCTCAAGGGAAACTTCGCGGGGAACGGTGATTTTGTCGTGTCTGCTGACGCGCCGCTTCCGTTTACCTTTCAGGCCGACGGCCGGTTCAAGGCATCCCAAATTGAAGCTAATATCAACAATCTGCACTTCAATCTCTCGATCATCAAACGAGTACTCGATTTCCAGATCTTCCGGCTGACGCAGGGCGATGTACGCGGTAGTCTTCGCATTAACGGCTCGGCGAGTGATCCTGATTTTTACGGCACGCTCAGCGTGACCGGAGCCCGTGGCAATCTGGCATATACGCCGAATGAGCTTGGCCCGTCGAATACGTTCATGATTTTCGAGGAAAAGCATGTCACCATGACCCGCTTCGACGTTCCAATCGGTCGTTCAAATGGTCAGGTCGCCGGAACGTTCACGATGGACCGCTGGCAACCGACCGCGTTCACCCTTCAGATAGACGTTCCGTCAAGCGGAGGGATGAAGGTCGATCACACGTTTGGAAATGTCACAGTCAATGGCTATACGAACGGTCGGATCAATATCGTCGGGACACCGCAGGAAACCGTCGTGACCGGGCACCTTGTTGCCTACTCGACCAGCATTGCGCTGGTCAATATCAGCGGTCAGGCGCCGCCTATTCAGGTTCAGGAGCAGGGCCAGATACCAGTCAAGGTTGATCTCACCATTGAATCCGGCAAACAGGTTGAGTTTCTCTGGCCTTCCACCACGATTCCGGTGCTCAGAGGGTACGCAAAACTCGGACAGACTATTCATATAGGGGTTGCAACTGACACCGGAGATTTTTCCTTGAAGGGAAATGTTGGTATTCAAAGTGGTGAGATATTCTACTTTGAGCGATCATTCTATATTCGCAGCGGCGTGATCGCCTTCAACGAAACGCAGAATTACTTCGATCCGCGGCTCACCGTCGATGCGGAGATCCGGGAAGTCACCGATACAACCAATAATCTGGGCACCGTGGCGGGAACAACGGCGGGCCAGGTGCGCATTCGTCTCGTCGCGACCGACGAGCGTCTGAGCGAGTTTACCCCCCGTTTCGTGTCCGATCCGCCTATGACAGATTCGCAGATCGTGGCGCTGCTCAGTGGCAATTTCTTCGGCGAGTTTGCAAACAATAACCTGAATCTCGGTACGGCGGCGCTTCTGGCGAGCGATCTGGTCGGCCAGTTCAGTCTTGTACGGGATTTCGAAAACGCTGTTCGCGATGCGCTGTCGCTGGATCTTTTCTCGGTGCGCACGCAACTATTCTCCAATTTGCTGCGTGGCACGATTCCCGGGACCCAGTACCCCCTTGACAACACATCACCTTCTCTTGGAACATATCTCGACAATACCACCGTTTTTCTCGGGAAATATCTGGGAACGGATCTGTTCATGGAATTGCTGCTTCAGCTGAAAGCACAGAATCCATACGTGAATACGAATCAGGTGAGGAGTTTTGGAGGACTGGTCATTGACCCCGAGATCAACCTGGACTGGCGCACGCCGTTTTTTGATCTTCAGTGGAATTTCTTTCCACGCACACCGAACACCCTCTTTCTCACCGACAATACAGTCACCCTGTCCTGGGGTTACTCGTATTGAGGCTGAGAGCAAGTAATCAAGGAGCTGGAATGCGTAGGTTGATCGTCGTTCTTATTGTACTCGTGGGGTCGTGTGCGCCCGTATTTGCACAGCAAACCCAGACTCCCCAGCAATCGAGCACTGCAGACTGGTACATGAACAAGCCAATCCAGAAGATAGAGTTCACCGGTCTCAAGACTGTGCGGCAAAGCGAGCTACAGGGAATAATTGATCAGTATGTCGGCAAACAGTTCACCGATGCACTGTTCCTGGATCTCCAGCGGAAACTTTATGCACTCGGCTATTTCGAGGAAATCATTCCGCGAGCAGTGAAGGCTGATCCTCAGGGAAGTGCGGTCGTTCTGCAGTTCCAGGTGGTCGAGCGTCCGATCGTGAATCAGGTAGTCGTCAAAGGCAACCAGCACGTTCAGACAAGCGACATCCTGAACGTTGTACTTCTGAAATCCGGAGACATTATCACGCAGGCGAAGATCCGGCTGGATGAGGACGCAATTCTGAACCTCTACAAGCAGCGCGGATATCCAAACGCCACTGTCAGCGGAACAACCGAAAAAAATTCCACCGGGGAAACGAACGTTGTTTTTAGCGTGAAAGAGGGTTTTGAGACCGTCATCAAGTCGATCCAGTTTTCGGGAAATACCTTCGTTTCCGCGAGTACTCTGCGCGGTGTCATAAAGAGCAAGGAGCAGTCGCTGTTCAACAGCGGTGTCTATCAGGAGCCTCTGCTCGAACAGGACAAACAGGCGATCGAGAAGTACTACCAGGATCGCGGTTATATCGACGCAAAGGTGACCGACATTGCGAAATCGTACAAACCCGACACTGCGAATCAGCGAAGCTACGTTACGCTGACCTACTATGTTTCGCAGGGTGAGCAGTGGACCTACGGCGGTATCAAGTTTCAGGGCAATTCCATTTTCACCAGTGAAAAACTCGGGACGTTCTTCAACATTCAGGTTGGCAGCGTGCTTGACAAGTCAAAAGTTGACGATGGATACAATCAGGTCGCGAATCTTTATGCCTCGAACGGCTACATCTTCAACCAGATCAACCTGCAGGAACAGCGCGATGCTGCAACCCACACGATATCCTATGTAATGAAGATCGTAGAGTTGAATCGCGCCCACATCGAAAATATCATTATCAAGGGAAATACGAAGACAAAGGACTTTGTTATCCGACGGGAGCTTCCATTTGAAGTTGGGGATATTTTCAGTGCAGGCAAGATTCGTGAAGGCCTGCGCAATCTCACAAATCTTCAGTACTTCACATCGATCACGCCGGAGACTCCACAGGGCAGTGCGCCGGGATTGATGAACCTCGTCCTGAACGTGGTTGAAGCCAATACCGCGAATATCCAGTTCGGCCTGTCGTTCGGCGGAAACACGAGCTTCCCGATTTCAGGCCAGTTGAGCTGGCAGGATTCAAACTTCGAGGGACTCGGCGAGAGCCTCGGTGCGTCGCTCAATGTCTCACCGGCCGAGCAGACTCTTACGCTCAACTTCCTGCAACCGTGGCTCTTTGGCTATCGATGGTCGGCAGGCGTGAATTTCAGCTTTGACCGTGCGCTCATAACCGGCGTTCCGCAGGACCTCCTCTATCCACAGTTCACGAGCACGAGCGCAACGAACGCAGTTCCTGACCCGTTCACCGGTGCATACGTGTTTACCGCGCAGACATCCTATAACGGAAAGACTTACGCGGCGGGCGCGCCGTTCCCCGATCCGGTGAACACACCTGCGGCCCAGACACTTATCTCCAATGGGACCATCGAGACCGACTACCAGTATGCGGGTGGCACCTCGGCAAGTATCCCGTCGAACTACCTCATGCAGTACTGGAACTGGAACATCTCACTGGGCGCAAACACCGGTTACCGCTTCCAGACAGTCGCAGGGACGCTCGGGCTGGGTACCGGACTGAGTACGACGCTGAACTATGTCTACTACAACGACGCAGTCTATCGACCGTTCGACGAGGCGCTCAGGCAGAGCCATCTGAACTGGGCGTTCACGAACAAATGGAGTTTCACTACTTACCTCGATACCCGCGACTACACGCTCAGCCCCTCAAGCGGCTACTACCTGCGGGAAGATCTGACGCTCGCAGGCGGTTTCCTCTTCGGCACCTCACAATTCGTCAACACCTCAACGACCGCCGAGATGTATCTCACCCTGTGGAACCTTCCGGTCAGCGACTCCTGGAGCTGGAAGATGGTGCTCGCAGCGCATTCGTCGCTCGGAGTTCTGCTGCCACAGTTCTGGGTTCCTTCCTCCGCTGCAGCGAACGGGAATCCCTACGTTCCGAACGCAACCGATCAGCTCTACATCGACGGTATGTTCGTTGGTCGCGGGTGGCCGCGAACGGCGGGGCAGGCACTCTGGGATAACTGGCTTGAGCTGAGAATGCCGGTTCTTCCACAGATCATGTGGTTCGACATGTTCTTCGAAGGAGCATCGCAGTGGTCGAGCTACAACAAGATGAACCTGGGAGACATCAGCAATTTCAAGTTCACGTTCGGAGCGGGTATCCGGTTTACGATTCCGCAGTTTCCGATCAGATTGTACATTGCCAAACGATTCCAGGTTGTGAACAATCAGGTTCAATGGGAGCAGGGGAGCCTGTTCAATAACGGCAGCGCCACCGGCGGTGTTGACTTTGTCTTTTCGATCGGAACCGCAACGTACTAAGGAGTATCAAGGATGAAACGGATGCTTGCAGTGGTCCTGCTTGCTATGGGTATGATTGTTCCGGCAAGTCTGTTTGCGCAGCAGCTTTCCACTGTTGCTGTGGTGGACCTGAACAAGATAACGATGAGTTTTTTCACGCAATCCCAGGCGGTTCGCGATTTGCAGAAGAAGGCGGATGACATTCGAACTGAGATCCAGCGGCAGCAGAATGACATTCAGCAGTTGCAGCAGCAGAAGCTGCAGGCCGATCAGTCAGGCGACAATTCGCAGTCTCTACAGCTTGAAGGGCAGATCAACCAGAAACAGCAGTTTCTGCAGGAATACCGCCGCATCAAGCAGGACGAGCTCAATCGGCAGGAAAAGGGCCTTCTGCAGTCAAATTCCGCCTTCTACAAGCAGATGTACTCGGCGATAAGCTATGTTGCGCAGAGTAAAGGCTATACGACTGTGTTCGATGCAGGCAACCAGGGGCTCATCTGGTGGGCGCCTTCGGTGGATATCACTCAGCAGGTGATCGACTACCTGCGCTCAACTACCAACTAACACATGTCAGCAGCGGGAGACGAGTGAATGGCCGATGATTCCCCGATGATGCGCCAGTATGCGCGGATCAAGCGGGATCATCGGGATGCAATCCTGTTCTTCCGCCTCGGCGACTTCTACGAAATGTTCGATAGCGACGCTCATGAGGCGTCGCGAATTCTCGGTCTCACACTCACCCAGCGTGCAGGTGCGCCGATGTGCGGGATTCCGTACCACGCTGCCCACAGCTACGTCGGTCGACTGCTGCGCGCCGGGAAGAAGATCGCCATCTGTGAACAGATCAAGCTTCGATCAGGAGTGCCTTCCGCGGAGAAGCTCGCAGAGCGTGAGGTGATCGAGATCATCACCCCCGGTACTGCAACCGAGGAAGACTATCTGGATACAACGGCAAACAACTATCTTCTCACGCTCGGACCGGTTGAATCGCATGAGCGCGGGTCGGTGGCCTTTGCGTGGGCCGATCTATCTACCGGGGAGTTCGCCGCAATGTCGGTGCCGGCTGCCCGGCACGCTGAAGTCATTCGGCGGTTGCTTGCACGGCTTCGCCCACGAGAGGTTCTTGTTGCCGAATCTCTGGTCGACGGTGACCCGGAAATCGGCAGCATCATACTCGAACAGAATGATCTGGTAGTAAACCGTTTTCCGGACTGGAGTTTTGACACCGAAACTGGTTCTATTCGCCTCAAGGAACTGCTCGGCGTAGCAAATCTGAAGGGATTCGGGTTGACTGACCTTTCGCCTCATCTGGCTCCCTGC
>Ga0307377_10008793_pt1 | contig 10194 bp, 13 predicted proteins | sample TR3MG_FD_202535 | JGI IMG/M metagenome (GOLD analysis project Ga0307377, IMG submission 202535) | Soil microbial communities from Risofladan, Vaasa, Finland - TR-3 | ecosystem: Environmental > Terrestrial > Soil > Coastal area > Acid sulfate soil | place: Finland: Risofladan, Vaasa | collected... | reverse complement strand
TCCATCAGAAAACCTTTTAAAATGGACAAGAGTTCCGTATTTATTTATGACAAAATCTGTATAGAAAAGTTCTTTTCTATCTTCTACTTCTTTTTCAAGATAGCATTCATATTCATAGATCATTTTTGCCAAATCAATAAATCTTTCTTCCATTTCCTTGTGCAATTGAAATTTTCTCATATTATCTGGTGCATCTGCATCTATATAATATGAATAATCTAATCTGTTTTGTTGAAATGGAAGTTCATTTTTTTTAACACCATCTGTTGTGATTACTACTTCTTTGTCACCATTGTCAGTTTCGAATATTCCAGTTAATGTCATATTATATTTATCTAATTCTGCTTGTATCTTCTCTGCATATTCTCTAGATAAAACTTTTCCATCTATGATTTTTTGTTCTAGTCCTTGTACATATTGTTCTTTGTATTCGGTATATATTGGGTCATACTCAGGATTATAAGTGATTTTTCTAAATAAATATTTAGTGTTTCGTCCATAGAAAGTATGTGCTCTACTTAAAATGGAAATAGCATCTAAAATACTGCTTTTGCCACATCCGTTTGGACCAAAGAAAGCAACCAGTTGTTTAGGTTTGTCTTTTTCGTCTGTAAAGTCAAATTCTGCGTCCCTGTATCCGCAATAATCTTGTAATCTAATTTTCTTGATTTTGAACATTCTTTTCCTCAGTAAAACGAATAACAACTTTATCTTTGTCTAAATCAGGAAGATAATAGGTATTAACTGTTATTAGATGTTCGGTTACTATTAAAGCTGTTTCTTCCTGTATAGAGTGTTTAGTACATAATCCCTCTTCTTTGTTCTTAGTTAAGGATATGGGTTTTTTAATTGCTTGAGCAATTAGTTGTGCTACTTCTTTTACGTCATTTCTGCTTGTTACTTCACTGTTGTTTTGTACCTGTACGATTAAAAGTTGCATAATATATTCTCCTTTTATAAGGTTTGTAAGTTCTGTATATTTTATCGGCATAAATCCGAAAAGAATATTGTTATGAAGAATCTTAAGCCAAAAACCATTAAGAAGCAAAGTTATAAACACACACGGAAATGTAGAATTTGCGGAGAAAAAGATTATGATCTATTAGATGTTCATAGAATAAAAGCCGGTGCAGAAGGTGGACGCTATATAGTTTACAACACTGTTTGCCTCTGCGTTGTATGTCATAGATATCTACATAAAGATAGAATAAAGATATTAGGTTGGAAAATGTCTACAGTCGGTGAATTATTACATATAATAAATCTAAAAGGTGAAGAAGATTTTATCTAGATAATAGCTTTATTTCCTCTGTCTTTTCTATACACAACTTCTTGCTTTTCTGTTATACCATATCTTTTACCATGTTTAATCCTTAGAATCAAATTAGGAATCCAGAATATACCGCTAAATAAAGATGCAATAATTAGTCCAATATTTATAGAGTTATCAGATATCTCTCTTTTTTGCTTTTCTGCTTGCCATATTAATCTATCTATATATGCCTTTCTGGTATAAATAACCATCATGACTGCAACGCCAATTAAATAATATATTTGTAAAATAAGACAGAAGTTCATATCGTTATCCTTTATATCTTTTCTATTTGTTTTTTTGTTTCTTTTTTTATTTTTATCTGATTTGGCCCCTGAATCTTTACCATTTTTAATTTCCCTTACAATTATTTCTTTTACTTCTACACTTTTTATAAACCCTTCTGCTCCACTCGGTACATTATATACAGCAGGTCTTGGGTTTGTATGAAAAATTGTTTTAAATTTTTCTGATGGAATTTCTATCATAGCCCAAGGTTTGTGAGTGTCACATTGTAGTAATCTCATATTCCAAATATTGGCAAGTTCTATTAACATAATAACTGATTCTTCATATGGATATACTAATGTCACTTTTGTTATAGCAATTATTTCGTGTGTTTTTTCTTTCATCTTATAATGCTATTCTTGCTACTACAAGTTTTTCCTTCTAGATTATTTTAGTGTAAGAGTGGCAGAACCATAAAGATTTCCATTGGAACAACTAAATTCCCAAGTAGTATTTGAGTTTGTATATATAGAAATAATACCTTTTTCGTTTAACCGCATATATTGTTTAGATACTTGTGCTAAACGTTTTCGTTCTGCTCTTTGTTTTTGAATGCGGTTGCCATATGATGATAAATATCTTGAAACAAAAATAGGATCTGAATATGACGTGGTTGCAGAAGAAACATAAGGAATATGAACAAAACTTGCTTCATTAAATATATATCCATTATAATCAAAAGTACCAGAAACACCAGAATGAGATGTATATCCTATTTCTAAGTTAGTATTATATAATTCGTCTTTTCCATTATTTCGATTACGATTACGTTGTCGTATTATGCGTCTAATAGTTTTAGAATATCGAGAGCAAAGACCGCTACTGCCTTTGCCTATCGTACACCATCCATCTCCATAATTTGCATACATAATTGGTTATCCGTCCACTATAATTTTTAGAATTAAATCTATGTTGAATTAAATAGCCATTGGAGCCTTAATAGTAGGGTGATACTTATAATTTATAAGTTCAAGATCTTCATATTGTAATTCTTCAATATCTTTTAGTGATTTTATATTTTTATGTATTTTAAGACGAGGAAACGGATAAGGTATTCTTTTTAGTTGTGTTTTAACTTGTTCTATATGATTTTTATAAATATGACAATCTACACCTGTAATTACAAAACAGCCTGGTTCTAAACCAACTATTTCAGCAATGACATAAGTCAATAGGGCATAAGAACTTATGTTAAAGGGAATTCCCAAAAAACAATCTGCCGATCTTTGCAATAAATGGCAATTTAATTTGTAATCATCTTCTACTTGGAACTGAAAAGTCATATGACAAGGAGGAAGGGCCATTCTATCTATTTGTTGTGGATTCCAAGCTGATACAACAAGTCTACGGCTATTTGGATTTGTTCTTATTTCATCAATAACTCTTGCTAATTGATCAATACCTGTTTGGGCTTTATCAATCATTTTTTCGCCCCAAAGGTTATTAAAGCATTTATATGTTCCACCAAAGTTTCTCCATTGGAAACCGTAACCTGGTCCGATTTCTCCTTCTGGATAATCTAAACCTCTTCCGTTCAAAAACTCACGGGTTGTATTATCTTTCCATATAAATACTTTCTCTTTTTCGAGTTTTTTAGAATCTGTTTCACCACGGATAAACCACAATAATTCTTCTACAACACCTTTCCAATAAACTTTTTTTGTGGTAAGAATTGGAAATTGATTATTTAGTGAGAACCTCATTTGGTTACAAAATATTTTCTTTGTGCCTATTCCTGTTCTATCTTCACTATCAGTTCCATTTTTAATAATATCTTCAAGTAATTCAAGATATTGTCTTTCTTCTGATTCATAATGCTGGTCATTCATCTTTTGTCCCTTTCTTTAGTTAGAATATTTGCATCATTTGTTCAAATTTGTTCAAATTTTAATGTAAGTTTTTGCTTTTTATAAGTAGTTTTTACTTTTTTAAATAAAACATCTTTGGTTAATTTACTATATCCTTTAAGACCAAGAATTTTAACCTCTTCCTTATCACCATCTTTATTTTTTTGTACGAATATATCTTCTACTGATGTCTCTTTTCTGTTTCCTTGCATCTTTTTTAATTCTATGCGTGCTTCCTTCTCTCCATTTGTTCCTTTATCTTCATCAGCCCATTGGTTCATTTTATGAAGCGTAGAAAAAGTATTTATAAATTTATTTACAAGTTCTTGATCTATTCCTTTTAGATGACTTTTGTGTTCGTAGATTTCTTTAAATCTTTCTGATTCTTTGAATACATTAAGCATAGAATCTCCATCTCTTAAAAGTTTTGTTGTAGGTTGATCGGTATTTTCTAAGAATAAAGAATCCAATATTCTTTCTGTTATTTCTTCCATAATTTTTCTTTTTTCTACAGTAGATCTTTTTGCTTCATCGACAATTTTATACATACCAGTGATGGAAGGTTCGATAAGAGCTTCAATAGCACACTCTTTCATATCTTCAAATTCTTTGTTTTCCACCTTAATAGCAGAAATTTTTCTTACCATATTAACTAGATTACAAATAGAACTTTTTACTTTAAGATCGCCCACCATCCCCACAACTTTTTTGGAACTATTTGGATCAAATTCAAATTTCTTGTTAATTTTATCATCTGAGAAACCTCTAATCTTTTTTAGAGCACCTTCTTTTAGCATATTTACCATCTTTTGTTTGTGTGTATCTAATTTTTTATCTTTTGGTTCTAATAACAAAATATTTGCTTTCTTAATATCTCCTATTGCTTGATCTAGTGCTATTCTCATATTCGCATCAACTTCACTTTTCTTAAATTTACCCATTTTATATCTCCTTTATATGTTTTAATATTTGTTTACCAAGTATTAAATATATTTACCAGGGTTTTCTATAGTTTATATCGGAAAAACCTTATGAATATTATTTAACCATTCTGCCGAACTTTAATACAGATGGTGATAAAGAGAGATGTATTATGGCGAATGATATTATTACTTGGCAAGAGGCTCTCAACCCCTGTCACACGGGTAAGAACCTCCAACTAAGCCGGGAGATCGAGGGCTGCATGAGTCGTATTGTCGGCTAAAGCAGTCTGAGGTAAGACGACATGTACCGCCTGAAGTTAGTATCTTCAGGTAGTTATGGTAAGTGTGTCCATAGCTAGCCAGTGAAAGGAATCTGAGTGGTCGTTGGCGTCGAGTAGTAATTGTTTTTTCATAGCTCACGGGTATTACATCAGGTCTATTATGACCCGTGCGCAATTAATTTGTAAAAGGACAGCGAGCTACGCTCGCAGATATCCCCCTCACTTCGTTCGTGCGATATCTCTCTTCTTATAAAATGAATACTAGAATTCTATTCATCTATGAGTACAAAATATATTCTTTACTATAATTTAGAAATAGAATTGAAGATATACTTGAAAATATTTTATAGGTGTTTTTAGTAAAGATTTTAAACGGACCAAATAGCGCAATTATCCGATTACAAGGATAGATAAAAAGGAGATAACAAAATGGCTGATATTTTTAATCCAGAATTCAAAAGTAAACTCAAAGAGAATCCTTCTAAGATTAATGAATTACTTAATAGAGATGGAATAGAGTTTTATTTCTTTCCATCAACTGAATTAAAAGAATTAGTTTCTAAGAATGAACATCCTATCATCAGACAAATGCCAAAAAGTTTTAGAATGCTGATATTATCAGGTAAAGCTCATGCTATAGCAAAGAAACTTATTAGAAAAATATTATTAGGTGAGTTGGATGAAAAGAATTCATTTATCTTGTCAAAAGGAGATATAAGAATAGCTGGTGATAATATTACACTTATGGGAGATTAATAGAATGGACGATAAACCCAAAATAACGCAAAAGAAAAAAGTAATAAGAAAACAAATTATTGCTGATGATAAATTTCTTATACAAAATAAGTTCATTTTAGTACAAGTGGGAACACAAGAGAAACCAGCAGATGACGATGAAATAAAAGAGATAAGAAAAGATCTTGAATTATTTATAAATGAGAATAAGGTTAATTGCTTAATATATGTAACTTCTCATAGAGTCAATATGAAGGTGTTGAATTAATAAAGGAATTTAATTTGTAAGAATGTATGTAAAGCGGGAATAATATGGGCAGGAACAAAATAATGAAAAATAGTGTATTTAAAAATTTTGCTGATTATTGGTTCTACGCTAAATTCCTTTCTTCTGATCAAAGAGAAGTTATTCTAAGCAATTTATCTGATGACCAAAGAGATGCTTTATTAGAATCATATAAAAATGGTGGTTGGGAAGATTTAGTCGTTAGAAACGAAATAGATAAATTACTTGAAGAGGTTAAATGTTCTCTTGGAATAGATATGTTAGAAATTAGATGTAAAGTTTTATCAGGTAAAAGTGTGTATATAAAAAGAAGTAAGTGGGATTACATAATAGATATATTTGGTAGTTTTAAACCTAAACATAACAATTACATATTAGGAAATTTATTTGCACAAAATGCAGATGATGATACTGTTTTAATTGTTGTAAGGAAATAAATATGTCAAAAAAGGGGAAGTATACGAGGGTAGCAAAAACATTGGATATAAGTCGTAGAACAAAGTTTGAGGCGGTTCAAAAAAATGGATCACAAAATACTACACACAGAATTTCTCTTACTGCTCTTACTGACGAACAGAAGGTCGCTCTTAAACATATAGATTCAAGTACTATAACATTTTTATTTGGTCCTGCCGGAACAGGTAAATCCCATCTTGCAACAGTTTATGGAGTTATTGAATTTCTCCGTGGTAAATATGAAAGGTTAATTTTTACAAGACCATGTATTGAAGCATATGGTGAAAAATTAGGATCATTACCAGGTGATCCTAATGAAAAAATAGCTCCGTATATGATTCCTTTATTCGATATTCTTAGAAGAGTTATGGATCAATCAAAAATAAATGGATTAATTGAACAACACAAAATAATAACAATGCCATTGGCTTTTCAAAAAGGGGTTACATTCTATAAGGCTTTTGTTGTGGCTGATGAAATGCAAAATTCATTAAAAAGTCAAATGCGTATGATGTTGACAAGGATTGGAGAAGATAGCAAAATAGTTGTTACAGGCGATATCCAACAATCAGATATTTATACAGTTGAAAAAAATGGTCTATCTGATGCTATTGAACGATTTAGGGATGTTGAAAATGAATCTATATCTATTGTAGAACTTACTGCTGCATCTATTATCCGTCATCCTATCATCAAAATTATAGAAGAGAAATACTCAGAAAACTAAAGGATTTTAGACTCTCTAGTTGTATATTATCTTGTGAGTATTACTACAATATTAGGAGAGTTGAAGTGGAAAATCAAAGAGAAATTCTAAAGAAAATAAACGAATTAGTTAATAATAAACCATTAACATTGAATAAAAAAGCAGTTCAAACAAGTTCTAGTGCGGCTTTTATAGAATCTGTTCAGCAAATAGAAGACAATACGGTTAAGCAACAAATCTTAGGGTCTTTAATGGGTCTTATGCAACAGGGTCTGGATAGAGAAAAAGCAGCAGAAATAATGCTTGAGGAAGTTTATAGAGTATTAGAAGTCCAAGGGAAACCAGAACTTCCTCCTGAAGAAGTTGATATAAAACAAACTGAAGGTGTTCCTCAACAAACGATGGATGTGAGTGTTCTTACTGAGGGTAATGATGAAGTAACAAATATATTTAAACAAATGTATCCGACAGATGAACTTTCTACAAAATTAGGTCAATTTGGTGATTTGAGTACAGAAGATTATAATAAACTATCATTTGAAGTTTACACTTCTGGGCGAATGAAAAATGATTCTAAACAAGAAGAATCGGGTGCGTTGGAAATGACTTCTCCACAAGGAAGAGAGTTTATACAATCAGAATTAGCACAAGAGATATCTTCAAAGACGGTTGGAATGACAGATGACAGAAAACGAGATTCACTTCAAACAGCACTTTTACAAGCGTTCTCTCCTAATCTTAATTTAGCTCTTGATAAACAGAGAGGATATTTTATTCAAGATAAAGTTGATAAAAGGCTTTTCTTCTTCCTAAGAAATCTCCCTATTTTAAGAAGATATAATACAGAAATTTTAAGACCAGTAGGAAAAGATCTTGCTCAAGAGTTAGAAAGGGCGGGAATAAATCTTCAATCTTTATTTGGTGGACCAGGTAATAATACAAAAACTAATGAGTTCAAAAAAGCTTATGAGATATTAGCAAGATATGCAGTTGATACTCCTGCTCATATAGGTTTATTTTCTTATATATCACAATTAATAAGACAAAGAGACGAATCTATTCCTCGATGGATTAAATATGTTGCGAGTAGAATTTATTCTGAAACATATGGCAGAGAAGATAAACCTTTTGAGGTAGGTGGATCAGGGGATGATGATACAATGGAAAGGACAGATTATCTTCAAATGGGTGAGCAAAGAGGTCAATCTTTAGATGATCTTAAAAAAGAAATTGTAGTTCAAAAAGCTCGTTTAGCAGAAGTAGATAAACTTAATGATAGATTAATAGAGATTTTCAATAGAGTAGAAAAGATAGCTGATAATGTATCTGCTGGATTAAGAAACAGAAAATCTGCTAAACAATTTCCTGCTGATTTAATTGATCAAAGCGTTAAAGTTGCTCAAGCTCGTATTCAGAAATTAGTGACATCACATAATCTCAAGAAAAGAAAAATACAGCAATTAACACAACAAGAACCATCTACATTAGAAGATGCTCAAAGAATGATGCAAGAATTGTATCAAGAGACAGAGGAAGAAAAGAAAGAAATATCAACTTTTAATGAATTATTAGAATTTGGGAATAAGACCGGCAGAATTCTCCGTTATGAATTTTCACCAGAAGAGCAAGAGCAAGAAAGAGTAAAGAATTTTAGATCATTAGCATATCAAGAAGATTTAATTACTCAGATGGATAAAGTTGGTAGAGAAAAAATGAAAATGATAGATAAGATTAAAAACAGATTAAGACAAAATGGGAATTCTATTGAAGAAGCATCCACACATTTCAATATACCTGTTGAAGAAGTAGCTATGTATGGAACAGCAACTCCTAAAGATATAGAATTAATAAAAGAAAGATACCTTAAACTTTCAGACCAAGAAATAATACAATTGATGAATGAAAAAGGGATTAATCAATCACAATTCGAGGATGTTAAAACTAATATTACAAAAACTCACTATAGACACATAAACCAAACCGTTAAAGATGGTATTGGAGGGTGGATGCCTTTGCTTGTATCTCAATTAGAAGAAAATTTAGATCCTATTGGAAGACAAGCAATTAGAGCTTTCTTGGCTTTAACTGATGCTCATAGCGATGTAAAGAAAGGTGGAGTTGGAAGAATGAAAGGTGGAAAGATGACGTATAAATTTAAACCTTCTGACGCAGCTTTATTCTACCTGCTTTCTGGTGGTGAAATTCCTGAGGATATTCAAAATAATATAGATGCAACACAGAAAATTACTCCTGAACAATCTAAGTTAATAGAGAAAGTTAGAGATATGTTAAAACAAGCATTTTATACTCTCGTTAATAGAATAATGAAACTTGGAGAATTATCAGATAGTATGCAGAAATTAGCAAGTAATGATGCAATATTAGAAAGAGTCCGACAATTAGTGAGGGACTTCCAAGAAGATTATGAAGTATACAGCAGGATGTTACTATAATTATGGTTAAATTTATATGTGTTTGTAAGTTTTGTGTTCACCATGATAGTGAAGAATCCACAGTAGAGATTAATTTTAGAGACAACAAAATCATATATTATTGTCCTCATTGCAAAAAGAAAAACGAATTAGATTTAAGCCCAAAAGAAATTGGAGGTTATCCTAAAACCAGGAGACTGGGAGGATAAAAATAAAGTGTATTTAGTATCGAATAATAGTCGTGATGAAATTGTCATAAATGATTTAAAAGTAAGGATTCCTCGTCATAAGGCATTAGATTTACATGTCGTAAAAACAGCCATTATACCTGAAAAATCTAAAGATCTAAGAGAAGCTATTGAAAAGAGAAAAGTTTTAGTTGTCCGTCATGATGTAAAACAAGTAGAAAAAATAATTCAGAAAGAAACAATAATAAAAGAACCAACGGTTACTGAAGCTAAGATAGCTGAAATAGTAAGAAAAGAATTAAATAATTTCGTTAAACCAAATGATCAATCCGGAGATATAAAAGAATTAATAAAAACAGTTCAATCTTTAGCGAATAGACCAATTCAAACGATTCAGAAACAAGATATAGAAGTTGAAGAAAATAATATGGATGACATTACTATACGAGAGATACACACAAGAACACTAAACAAAAAACTTCAAGATACACAATCTTCTCCTATGGAAATCGAGAAAGAGAAAATTCATGATGTAAATTTTGTTGATAATGTTAACGAATTATTTGACCTAACATCTGAACAATCCGATAACTAAAAAAAGTTAGAGAATTGGATTATAGTAAAGTTAGGAAGGAGATATGTTATGTCTGAGAATATTAGCAGAGCAGCAGGTACTGACGTTGGAACAATGTTTTTTCAAGTCGCAGAAATAGAAAACAACAATATAAGTATTATGACAA